>JADMIO011486936.1_pt1 | contig 40347 bp, 39 predicted proteins | sample 8958161 | NCBI WGS metagenome assembly JADMIO01 (sample SAMN16585339, study PRJNA669376) | soil metagenome | isolation source: Crop rotation soil | place: USA: Cullars Rotation, Alabama | collected 2011
TCTTGCACCGCACGAGGTGTACGTGCCGGCGTTCCGCGCCGCGCCGCGCTATCTGCGGGAGGTGAACGTGACGCACGTGACCAACGTGACCAACATCACCACGATCATCAACAACCCGCCGCGCGAATATGCGAACTGGCGTGCGCCGCATGGCGTGACGGTCGTGCCCGCGAGCGTGATCGAGCGACGCGAGCCGGTGGCGCCGCACGCCGAGCGCAGTCGCGAGCTGCCCGCCGTGCGCGCCTTCGTGCAGGCGCCACCGCCGCGGCCGGTCGCGGTGTTCGCACCGCCTGTGGGAGTGCCCCCACCGGTGCACGCGCCGCAAGCCCGGCCGCCAGCGCCGCCCGGTTTCGCCGGTCGCGTCGAGAGGAGCGAGGAAGGCCGACGCACGATTCCGGAGCGGCCCCGCATGCCGCCTGCGGCAGAGGTGCGCGCGCCCGTGGCCGCGCCTGCGCCGGCGTCGCCACCTCCTCGTGCCACCCCGCCGGCCCGTGCCGTCCCACCGCCGGCCGTGAGGCCTGCCGAAGCGCCGGTGGTCCGACCGGCCGAGGCACCCGTGGTGCGACCCGCGCAGGCCCCTGCCGAAACGGCTGCGGGCGCGCGCGCCAACGAAGCCGGCCCGGCGCCCAACGTCGATGGGCGCCGAACGATCCCTCGTCCTCCGGGTCGCGAGGAACGCCTCGGACGCGAACGTCGGGAACCGATGCCCTCGAACGCGCCGGCAGCGCCTGCGGTCGTTGCGCCCGCACCTGCACCGCGGACGGTGGAAGCGCCGCGACCGGTCGAGGGTCCGCGGCCCGCGGAGACCGCGCGCGTCCGCCCGCCGGAACCGGTGCGTCCCGCCGCCCCGGCGCGGCCGGTCGAGGCCGCGCGTCCAGCGCCGGCCGAGCCGCATCCGCCCGAAGCGCGCGGTGGCCGCGGCGAGCCGCGCGAGGAGCGCGAACGCAATCCGGCGCAGCGTTGAGGCGCCGACCCCGCGCGTCGACGCATCAGCGCTTCGACGTGCGCGACGCGGGTCGCAGCAGCGGCTCGAGCACCGGCCAGATGTTCGCGAGGATCGTCGGATGCGCGGCCGCGAGCGGGTGGATGCGATCGGGCTGGAAGAGGCGCTCCGCATCGGGCACGTCGGCGACACCCTTGAGCATGAACGGCACAAGGGCCGAGCCCGTCTCGCGCGCCGCATCGGCGAACATGGCCGCGAACTGCTCGCCGTAGCGCCGTCCGTAGTTCGGCGGTATCTGCATGCCGACGATGACGACGCGCGCGCCTGCGGCCTTCGCCGCTTCGGCCATGGCCACGAGATTCGCGCGTGTCTCCTCGAGCGGCAGGCCGCGCAAGGCGTCGTTGGCGCCGAGCTCGATGATCACCAGCGTCGGGTGATGCTGGCGCAGCAGCGGCCGCAGGCGCGCGCGGCCGCCCGACGTCGTGTCGCCGCTGATGCTCGCGTTCACGACCGTCGCGTCGATGTGCTCGCGTGCGAGGCGCTGCTCGAGCAGCGCGACCCATCCGGTGCCGCGCGCGAGGCCGTACTCGGCCGAAAGGCTGTCGCCGACGACGAGGATCCGCGCCGGCGCGACGGCAGCATCGGCCGCGCGCGCCAGGCGCGCGCCGCAAGCGAAGGCGAGCAGCGCGCTACAGTGCGCGAGCGCCTGCCGGCGCGTCGGACCCATGACAACCGAGGAACGCGGCGGCACGAGCGCCGTTGCCCCCATGCCAGAGCCCATCGTCGTCGTCGAACGCCTGACCAAGCAGGTCCGTGATTCCACCGGCACTCTCACGATCCTCCACGACATCGACTTCGCGCTCGAGCCGCGCCAGTCCGCGGCCATCGTCGGCGCATCGGGCTCGGGCAAGAGCACGCTGCTCTCCATCATCGCCGGTCTCGACACGCCGAGTGCCGGCACCGTTCGCATCGACGGCGCCGACCTCTATGCGCTCGACGAGGACGCTCGGGCCGCGGTGCGCGCCGCGAAGGTCGGCTTCGTCTTCCAGAGCTTCCAGCTGCTCGGCAACCTGAATGCCCTGGAGAACGTCATGCTGCCGCTCGAGCTGCAGGGACGTCACGACGCGCGCCGGCTCGCGACCGACATGCTCGCGCGCGTGGGGCTCTCGGAGCGACTGCGCCACTATCCGCGCGTGCTTTCGGGCGGCGAGCAGCAGCGCGTGGCACTCGCGCGCGCGTTCGTCGTGCGACCGGAGGTGCTCCTCGCCGACGAGCCCACCGGCAGCCTCGACTTCGCGACCGGCGAGACCGTGATGGAGCTGATGTTCGAGCTCAATCGCGAGGTGGGTACGACGCTCGTGCTCGTGACCCACGACGCCGGCATCGCCGCGCGCTGCCAGCGGCAGCTCCACATCGAAGCCGGGCGACTCCTCGCGTGAGCGCGCCGGTGCGCGCCGGTGCGCGCAGGGCGACTACTGCGAGAACTTGTAGTCGGTCTTCGCCTTCGTCTTCAGGTCCTCGGTGAAGGCGGCGAGCTTCTGCTGCAGCAGGCGCTGCTTGATCTGCGGCTTGACGTCGGCGAGCGCCGGGAACTGCGCTTCGCGCGTGTCCTCGAGCTTGATGATGTGCCAGCCGAACTGCGTCTTGACGGGCTCCTGCGTGAACTCGCCCTTCTTCAGCTTCACCATGGCCTGCGAGAACTCGGGGACATAGGCGTTGGGTCCTGCGAAGTCGAGATCGCCGCCGTTCTCGCCGGATCCGGGGTCCTTCGAGTTCTTCTTCGCGAGGTCCTCGAACTTCGCGCCGCCGTTCAGCTGCTTGATGAGGGCCTTGGCCTGGTCCTCGCTCTCCACGAGGATGTGCCGCGCGCGGTATTCGGTGCCGCTCGCCTGCTTCTTGAAGTCGTCGTACGCGGTCTGGATCTCGGCGTCGGTCACCGGGCTCTTCTTCTCGACGTCGGCGAGCAGCGCCTGGATGAGGATCGCCGAGCGCGCCATTTCCATCTGCGTCTTGTAGTCGGGCGTCGTGGCGAGTCCGCGCTTTTCCGCTTCTTGCACGAAGATCTCGTCCTGCACGAGCTTGTCGCGGATGCGCTTGTCGACATCGGGCGGCAACTGCTGGCCGCGCGACTCGGCCTGCTTCGAGACTTGCGCCAGCAGCGCGTCGGCACGTGCCTTCGGCACCGGCTTGCCGTTGACGATGGCGATGTTCTGCGCCTGCGCGCCGAACGGCGCGACGAGGGCGATCGCGAGTGCCAGCGCGGGAGCGCCGGCGAGGATGCGGTGTTTCATGTGGGACTCTCGGGTTCGCAGCCCGGCGGGCGCGTGGCTTCGAAAAGCCGCCGGATGCGGTTTGGACGAACGGGTGCGAGCGGCTTCAGCTTTCGCCCGGCGCCCGGGCGTCGATCGCGAGGGCGTGGATACCTCCGCGACCGATCAGCGCTTGCACGCAATCATAAACGAGGCGATGCCGCGCCACCCTCGACAACCCCGCGAATCGCGGGCTCACGATGACGACGCCGAAGTGACTTCCTTCCTGTGCGCCCGCGTGGCCGGCATGCAGGTGGCTGTCGTCGCGGACCTCGAGGTGCTCGGGTGCCAGCGCCTTCAGCGCCGCCTCGAGCGAGTGCACGTCGACGTTCATGGCTCGCCCGTCGGCGGTGCGGCCCCTTCGAGCCGGCGCGCCGCCGGCTCGCCCGGCGTCGGCGTCGCCTTGAGGTGGCGGCTCAGATAGAAGCCCTGGGCGAGCATGAAGACGAGCATCAGGCCCGTGGCTCCGAACGCTTTGAAGCTCGCCCAGGTCGACGTGGAGTACGTATAGGCGACGTAGAGGTTGAGCACGCCCATGAGGCCGAAGAACCCGACCCAGGCGACGTTGAGGCGCTGCCACACCTTCGGCGGCAGCTCGAGCTGCTCGCCGATCAGCGCCTGCAGCAGGTTCTTGCGGAAGACCGCCTGGCTGAGCCAGAACGCGAGGCCCATCGCCCAGTACAGCACGCTCGGCTTCCACTTGATGAAAGTGGGGTTGTGGAACCACACCGTCGCGCCGCCGAGCACCACCACGAGGCCGAAAGTGACCCAGAGCATCATGTCCACCTTCTTGCCGCGCAGCAGCTGCGTCGCGACCTGCAGGAGCGTCGCGACGATCACCACCAGGGTGGCGAGCAGCACCGGGGCCTCGTCGGCGCCCACGACGCCGCCCGACACGATCGCGCCGAAGTGGCTGGTGGTGAATCGCGCGGCGTCGTCGGGGTGCGCCTCGGCGAGCTTGAAGGTTCCGAAGAAGAGGATGACCGGCAGAAAGTCGAACAGGAACTTCATCGGGGCTGCGGGCGCCTGGGCACGCCGCTCAAGCCTTGGCCGGCGGCGGCGCGAAGTCTATCGCGGCGGAGTTGATGCAGAAACGCTCACCCGAGGGTTCCGGGCCGTCCGGAAAGACGTGCCCCAGGTGCGAGCCGCAGGTGCGGCACCGTACCTCCACTCGCACCATGCCGTGCGAGCGATCGACCACCCGCTCGACCACGTCGGCATTGACCGGCTCCCAGTAGCTCGGCCATCCGCAGCCCGCGTCGAACTTGGTGGTCGAGGCGAACAGCGGCGTGCCGCAGCCCACGCACTTGTACTGGCCGTCGTCCCAGTGGTCCCAGTACTTGCCGCTGAAGGGCCGCTCGGTGGCGGCATGGCGGGTCACCTCGTATTGCATCGGATCGAGCTGCTCGCGCCATTCGGAATCGCTCTTCTGCACCTTGTAGTCGCTCATGGTGACGGGTTGCCTGCGTCGTTTGGGCCCGGTCGGGCGGGAAGACTTTCGCGAAGCCCGTACTTGGGGCTCGAGCCCGCATCCGCAAGAAGACTCCTGCGTCGGGGCGTGGCGTGTCGAGCGCAGTGTAGCGAGCGCCCTCGACCTTGCCGCATCGAGGGCGGCTGGCTAACGTCGCGCAGGTGACAAGACCGTTGGGGGTAGTCCCTGTAACCGCCGCTCGAACAGTTCCGTTACCGTCCGGCGAGATTTCGCATTCCTGCAAGGAGCTCTCATGAACCTCAAGCAAACTGCGCGCCGCCATGTGCTCACGGCCGGTGCTGCGCTCGTCGCCACGGCCTTCGCCGCCCCGGTCTGGGCCGCGAAGCCGCTCGAAGGCCAGACGGTGAAGCTGGCCTGGATCGATCCGCTCTCGGGCCTGATGGGCCCGGTGGGCAACAACCAGCTGAACAGCTGGAAGTTCGCGATCGAGAAGTACAACGCCCTCAACCCGGCCGGCGTGAAGTTCGAGGTCGTCGGGATGGACAACAAGCTCTCGCCGACGGAGAGCCTCAACGCGCTCAAGTCGGCCACCGACCAGGGCATCCGCTACATCATCCAGGGCAATGGCTCGTCCGTCGCGCTGGCGCTCGTCGACGCCATCAACAAGTACAACGAGCGCAACCCCGGCAAGGAGGTCATCTACCTCAACGAGGCCGCGGTCGACCCGGACCTGACCAACAGCAAGTGCAGCTACTGGCACTTTCGCTTCGACGCGGACACGACCATGAAGATGGAGGCGATGACCACCTTCATGAAGGACCAGAAGGACATCAAGAAGGTCTACCTGCTGAACCAGAACTATTCGCACGGCCAGCAGGTCGCGAAGTACGCCAAGGAATACCTGAAGAGAAAGCGCCCCGACATCGAGATCGTGGGTGAAGACCTGCACCCCCTCGCGCAGGTGCGCGACTTCGCGCCCTACATCGCCAAGATCAAGGCCGCGGGCGCCGATTCGGTCATCACCGGGAACTGGGGCTCCGACCTCGCGCTGCTCGTCAAGGCTGCGGGCGAGGGCGGCTACAACGGGCGGTTCTTCACGTACTACACCGGCGTGACCGGCACGCCGACGGCGCTCGGCAAGAACGGCTCCGGCAAGGTCTACCAGGTCGCGTACGCCGCCGCAAACATGGGCGGCACGTACGACCAATGGGGCCTCGAGTTCAAGCAGAAGTACAACGACGACTTCTACACCGGCGCCATCTACCGCATCCTTGAATCGCTCGGGCAGGCGATGGCGCAGACGAAGTCGACCGATCCGGTCAAGGTCGCGGCCGCGCTCGAGGGGCTCAAGTGGAAGAGCGTCTTCGGCGGTGAGGTCGAGATGCGCAAGTCCGACCATCAGTTGCAGCAGCCGCTGTACATCACCATCTGGCAACCGGTCGGCGGCAAGTTCACGTACAGCATCGAGAACACCGGCATGACGCTTGCCACCGTCGCCGAGTACCCGAACTACGTGTCGAGCACGCCGACGAGCTGCCAGATGAAGCGGCCGGGAGCCTGACGCCGGATTGACCTGAGCGGAGACCCGGGCTTCCACCCGGGTCTCTTGCGTTGCGGGAAGGCTATCGTCAGCATCCGAGCAGGCAACCGTTCCGGAGCGCGATGGAGTTCTTCACGATCTCGATGCTGAACGGCCTGAGCTACGGGCTCCTGCTGTTCATGCTGAGCTCCGGCCTGACGCTCATCTTCAGCATGATGGGCGTCCTGAACTTCGCCCATGCGAGCTTCTACATGGTCGGGGCATACATCGCCTACACGATCTCGAAGTACACCGGGTTCTGGCCCGGCCTGATCGTCGCCCCGGTGCTGGTCGGGGCGCTCGGGGCGCTGTTCGAGCGCTATTGCCTGAGGCGCGTGCACAAGTTCGGCCACGTCGCGGAGCTGCTCATCACGTTCGGGCTCTCCTTCGTGGTCGTCGAGCTGGTGATGCTGATCTGGGGGCGCACCGCGGTCGAATTCCCGCCGCCGCCGGCGCTGCGCGGCCCCGCGTTCACGCTCGTCAATTCATCCGTCGAGGGCCTGCGCCTCGTCTGGGGCGCCGCGCCCGCCGCCATGTGCCAGGCGGCCGACGCCAGCGTGCGCGTGGTGTGCTCGCCGTTTCCGGCCACGCGCGGCTTCATGATGCTCGTCGCGCTGTGCATGCTCGTGGCGCTGTGGCTGCTGCTGACGCGCACGCGCATCGGCCTCGTCATCCAGAGCGCTCTCACGCACCCCGACATGGTGGAGGCGCTCGGCCACAACGTGCCGCGGGTGTTCATGATGGTGTTCGGCGCGGGTTGTGCGCTCGCCGGCCTCGCCGGCGTGATCGGCGGCTCGACCTTCGTGACCGAGCCGGCGATGGCGGCGACGGTGGGCTCGGTGATCTTCGTCGTCGTGGTGGTGGGCGGCATGGGCTCGCTCGCCGGCGCCTTCGTCGCGTCGCTGCTGATCGGCATCATCCAGACCTTCGCGGTCGCGCTCGACTACTCGATGCTCAACGTGCTGAAGGCGCTGCACATCGATCTGTCATCGACGGCCGCGGACTTCTCGCTCTTCAAGCTCTCGATCTCGCAGGTGGCACCGATCCTGCCGTACCTGTTCCTGGTGCTGATCCTGATCTTCCGGCCCAAGGGGCTGCTCGGCACGCGCGAAGGCTGACGTGAGCACGGCCACACCCACCACGACGAGCACTTCGGCGGCAGCCGCACGCGCCGTCGTTCCCGCGGCCGAGGCTCGTCACGGCCCGATGCGCGGCCGGCTGATCGTCTGGGGCATCTTCGCGCTGGCGTTGCTGCTCGCGCCGCTCGTGTTCTCGAGCAACCTGCAGGTGTCGATGCTCTCGCAGATCGGCATCGCGATCGTGGCCTGCCTCTCCTACAACATGCTCCTGGGGCAGGGCGGCATGCTGAGCTTCGGTCACGCGGTGTACACCGGGCTCGCCACCTTCGTGTCGATCCACGCCCTGCTGGGCATCGCGTCGGGCAGCTTCCCGGTTCCGGTGAGCCTGATCCCGGTGGTCGGGGGCGTTGCCGGCGCGTTCTTCGCCGTGCTGCTCGGCTACGTCACCACGAAGAAGGCCGGCACGCCGTTCGCCATGATCACGCTCGGCATCGGGGAACTGGTGGCGGCGATGGTCCTGATGGTGCCCGAGTTCTTCGGCGGCGAAGGCGGGGTCTCGGCGAACCGCTCCGTGGGCAAGCCGTTCCTTGGCATCACCTTCGGTCCGCAGATCCAGGTCTACTACCTGATCGCCGTCTACACGTTGGTGTGCACCGCGGCGATGTTCGCGTTCACGCGCACCCCGCTCGGTCGCATGCTGAACGCGGTGCGCGACAACCCCGAGCGCGTCGAGTTCATCGGCTACAGCACGCAGCGGGTGCGCTACCTCTCGTTCATCATCGCCGGCTTCTTCGCGGGCGTCGCGGGCGGCATGTACGCGCTCAACTTCGAGATCGCGACGGCCGAGGTGGTGGGCGCCGGGCGCTCGGGCCTCTACCTGCTCTTCACGTTCCTCGGCGGCGCCACGTTCTTCTTCGGCCCGATCATCGGCGCCGTCCTGATGGTGCTCTCGTTTACGCTGCTGTCCGAGATGACCAAGGGCTGGCCGCTCTATCTCGGACTGGTCTTCATCCTCATGGTGATGTTCGCGCCCGGCGGCATCGCGAGCCTGATCATGATGAACGTGCGCGTCGCGGCGCACCGCCGGCTCGCGCGCGTGGCCGTCTGGTATCCGGCGCTGCTGCTCACCGGCATCGTGATGCTGCTCGGTGCCGCCGCGCTCATCGAGCTCTTCTACCAGCTGCAGCTCGGCGCCGGCAACGAGACGCACACGAGCGTGGTGGGCATCGGGCTCGACACCAGCTCGGCGGCGAGCTGGATCGGCGGGGTCGCCGTGCTGCTGATCGGTGCCGGGCTGTTCGAAGCCGTGCGACGGCGTTTCGGCCGCGTCTGGGGTGAGGTGCAGACGGAGATCGCGGCCGAGAACGCGGCGAGGGAAGGTCGATGAGCGCCAAGTACGCGGTCGAGCTCAAGGACCTGCGCAAGTCGTTCGGCAACACGGAGATCATCCGCGGCACCAACCTCGCGGTGGCGCAAGGCGACCGTGTCGCGGTGATCGGGCCCAACGGCGCCGGCAAGTCGACGCTCTTCAACCTCATCAGCGGGCGCTTCGCTCCGACCAGCGGGGAGATCCTGCTCAACGGCGAGCGCATCGACGGCCTGCTGCCGTACGAGATCAACCGGCGCGGGCTCTCGCGCAGCTTCCAGATCACGAACATCTTCGGCCGCCTCTCGGTGTTCGAGAACCTGCGCTGCGGCGTGCTGTGGTCGCTCGGCTACCGCTATGCGTTCTGGAAGTTCCTCGCGGACCTGAAGGATGCCAACGAGCGCGCCGAGCAGCTGCTGCAGATGATCAAGCTCGAGCGCAAGCGCGAGACCCTGGCGATGAACCTCACGTATGCGGAGCAGCGCGCGCTCGAGATCGGCATCACGATCGCCGGCGGCGCCGGCGTCGTGCTGCTCGACGAGCCGACCGCGGGCATGAGCAAGAGCGAGACGGCGCGCTTCATCGAGCTCATCCGCGAGGTCACCGAGGGCAAGACGCTGCTCACCGTGGAGCACGACATGGGCGTCGTGTTCGGCCTCGCGGACAAGATCGCGGTACTGGTCTACGGCGAGGTCATCGCCTTCGACACGCCCGAAGCGGTGCGCGCGAACCCGCGCGTGCAGGAGGCGTACCTGGGATCGGTGCTGGCGGACGCGCAGGCGGCCGAAGCCGGCGCGCGCGCCACCGCGGGGAGCTGACATGCTGCTCGCGCTGAACGGCGTCCAGGCGTACTACGGCAAGAGCCACATCCTGCACGGCGTCGACATGAACGTCGGCGAAGGCGAGATCGTGAGCCTGCTCGGCCGCAACGGGTCGGGGCGGTCGACGACGGTGAAGGCGATCATGGGACTCGTCGCGGCGGAAGGCTCCATCCGCTTCCGCGACGACGAGATCCTCGGCCATCGCACCTTCGACATCGCGCACCGCGGCATCGGCTACGTGCCCGAGAACCGCGACATTTTCCCCAAGCTCACGGTGCACCAGAACCTGATGCTCGGCGAGAAGCGCGGTGCGAAGCAGCCGCGGTGGTCGTTCGACGACATGTACCGCATGTTTCCTCGCCTGAAGGAACGCGAGCACACGGAGGCGGGCGTGCTCTCGGGCGGCGAGCAGCAGATGCTCACCCTGTGCCGCACGCTGATGGGCGACCCGGATCTGATCATGATCGACGAGCCGACCGAAGGCCTCGCCCCGAAGATCGTCGAGCTGGTCGGCGAATACCTGAAGGCGCTGAAGGAACGCGGCGTCTCGGTGCTGCTGGTGGAGCAGAAGCTGACCATCGCCCTCCAGATCTCCGAGCGCTGCTACGTGATGGGGCACGGCAGCATCGTTTTCGAAGGAACGCCCTCGGCGCTGCGCGCCAATGCCGACATCCGGAAGGAATGGCTCGAGGTCTGAGCCACTCCGCTGACGCGGCCATCCATGCCTGCCACTGACCGCACCGAGGCCCGATTCGTCGAGGCCAACGGCATCCGCCTGTGCTACGACACGTTCGGCGACGCCAACGCTCCGCCGCTCGTGCTCGTCATGGGCCTTGCGGCGCAGATGATTGCGTGGGACGACGCCTTCTCCGCGCAGCTCGCCGCGCGCGGCTACCGCGTGATCCGCTTCGACAACCGCGACATCGGCCTTTCCACGCGCTTCGATGCGGCGGGCGTCCCCGACGTCGGCGCCGCGCTGATGGCCGCGCTGCGGGGCAAGGCGGTGAGCGCACCGTACCGGCTCGAGGACATGGCGCTCGACACGGTGGGACTGCTCGATGCGCTCGGCATCGAACGCGCGCACGTGGTGGGCGCCTCCATGGGCGGTGCGATCGCGCAGACGCTCGCCATCCAGCATCCGCAGCGGCTGCGCACGATGACCTCGATCATGGCGACCAGCGGCGCTCCCGGGCTTCCTCCGCCCACGCCCGAGGCGATGGCGGTGCTCATGAAGCCGACGCCTCCCGACTTCGAGTCGTACGCCCAGAGCTACGCGGAGACCTGGAAGGTGCTGCGGGCGGGCAGCTTTCCCGAAGACGAGGCGCGTGACCGGGCAAAGGCCGAGCAGAACTTCGCGCGCGGGCTCAATCCGCCGGGGGTCGCGCGGCAGCTGGCCGCGATCCTCGCATCCGGCAGCCGCCAGCCGGCGCTCGCCTCGGTGGCGGTGCCCACGCTCGTCATCCACGGTGACGCCGACCCCCTGGTGCCGCTCGCCTGCGGGGTCGACGTGGCCCGCACCATCCCCGGCTGTCGCCTCGTGGTGATCGAAGGCATGGGACACGCGTTGCCGATTTCATTTTGGCCGCGCATCATCGACGCCATTGCGGCGCACGCCGTCTAGCGCGGCTGGCTCCCGGGACTGTCAACGACGAGGAACCCCATGCCCCTGACGGATCCGACCCTCCCGCCTTCACGCCAGCTCCTGCTGCTCGAGTTGCGCGCCCTCTGGGAGCTGACCGCGTTTTTCGCGGCGTATCCCATGCTGCGGCTCGCCCCGCGTGGCGACGGCCATCCGGTGCTCGTGCTGCCGGGCCTCGCGGCGAGCGATCTCTCCACCCGGCCGCTGCGGCGCTACCTGCGCGACCAGGGCTGGGCCGCCCACGGGTGGAAGCTCGGCCCGAATCACGGCCCGCGGCCGGGTGCGGAAGAGCGCATGCAGGACCGGCTCGCCGAGCTGCACCAGCGCTACGGTCGCACGGTGAGCGTCATCGGCTGGAGCCTCGGCGGTGTGTTCGCGCGCGAGATGGCGCGCCGCGCGCCCGGGCAGGTGCGCGCGGTGATCACGCTGGGCAGCCCGTTTGCGGGCGCGCCGAAGGCGAGCAACGCATGGCGCCTCTACGAGGCAGCAAGCCGGCGCAAGGTCGACGACTGGCCGGAGCGCGAGCGCATGAAACTCGCTCCGCCGGTGCCGAGCACCGCCATCTATTCGCGCAGCGACGGCATCGTCGCGTGGCAGGGCTGTCTCGAGCGCGAAGGGCCCCTGACCGAGAACATCGAGGTGGAAGGCAGCCATTGCGGCCTCGGGCACAACCCCGTGGCGCTCTATGCGATCGCGGATCGGCTCTCGCAGCCCGAGGGCGAGTGGCGGCCGTTCGACCGGCGCGGCCTGCGCGCGCTGCTCTACCGCGACCCGCGGCGCGATGCGCACGCACCCGGCCATCCGCTCGCCGCACAAGCCTGAGCGAGCCGCGACCGGAGGAGGACAGCATGAAACCACTCGGCGGCATCGATGCGAGCTTCCTGTACATGGAGACGCCGCACACGCCGATGCACGTGGCGGGGCTTTCCATCGTCGAGCTGCCGCAGGGCTTCGAAGGCGATTTCTACGAGGTCTACAAGGCCCACATCGGCTCGCGGCTCCACCTCTTCCCGATCCTCAAGAAGAAGATCGTGCAGGTCCCGTGGGACATCGATCATCCGCTGTGGATCGACGACGACGAGATGGATCTCGACTACCACATCCGCCATCTCGGCTTGCCGAAGCCCGGCACGATGCAGCAGCTCGAGGAGCTGGTGGGCCGCCTGCATTCGAACTTCCTCGACCGCAGCCGGCCGCTGTGGGAGTTCTACGTCATCGACGGCCTCGGCGATCGCAAGGTCGCGGTCTACACCAAGATCCACCACGCGGCGGTCGACGGCGGCGCCGGCATGGTGCTCACGAACATGATGTACGACACCTCGCCGGAGGGTCGTCATGTCGACCCGCCCGCAGCCGACGCCGGCGGCGCGAAGAAGGGCGCGCCCGATCCGCTGCAGCTGCTCGGCGCGGCGTACAAGAACCTGCTGAGCCAGCAGGTCAATGCGCTGCAGAAGATCCCCGACCTCCTGAAGGCCATCGCGAGCGTCGCGATGCCGGTGTCGAACGGCGTGGTGCGGCTGCCGACGCGCGCGCTGCAGAACCTCACCGCGCCCAAGACAATGCTGAACGCGACGGTCACGAGCCAGCGGTCGTTCACGGCGCGTTCGCTGCCGCTGGCCGAAGCCAAGGCCGTTGCCAAGCAGACGGGCACGAAGCTCAACGACGTCGTCATGGCCGTGTGCGCGGGTGCGCTGCGCCGCTACCTGCTCGAGAAGCACGGCCTGCCGAAGGAGCCGCTCGTGGCGTTCGTGCCGGTGTCGTTGCGCGAACCGGGCAACACCGACTCGAACAACCAGGTGTCGGGCATGCTGTGCAGCCTTGCCACCGATGTGAAGGATCCGCTCGAGCGCCTGAAGGCGATCCACGCCTCGTCGGTCGAGGCCAAGGAAGTGTCGGGCAAGCTGAAGGACGCGACGCCACGCGACTTCTCGCTGTTCGGTGCACCGGTCGTGTTGCAGAACGCGATCGGCCTGTGGGGTCGCTCCGGTCTCGCCGACCGACTGCCTCCAACCGCCAACGTCGTGATCTCGAACGTGCCGGGCCCGCAGACGCCGCTGTATCTCGCGGGCGCGCGCCTCCTGACGCTGTATCCCGTGTCGATCCCGGCGCACGGCATGGCGCTCAACATGACGGTGCAGAGCTATTGCGGCGCGCTCGACTTCGGGCTCACCGCGTGCCGCAAGACGGTGCCGGAGCTGCGCAAGCTCGCCAACTATCTCGAGGAATCGATGCAGGAGCTGCACGAGGCCGTGTTCGGGGCCGCGCCGCTCGAAGCGCCGGCCCGCGCTCGCCGGCCGGCGCGATCCGCCGCGCGCAAGGCTTCGCCTGCGAAGCGGGCTCCGGCCGCACGCCAGGCGGCGCCGCGCAAGCGCCCGCCTCGCGCCGCATCGAAAGGCGCCCGCGCGCGACCCGCATCCGCGCCCGCAACGAAGGCCGCGGTCTCCGGCAGCTGATGCCGAGGCCCGCCCGCTGCCGTCCAACCGTCCCACCACCAGGAGAACATCATGGCAACTGCCACCAAGAAGACCTCGTCGAAGTCCACCAGCCATTCCGGTACCGGTTCCGACAGCGGCAGCGGGTCGGGCGGCAGCGCCGGGCGCAGCGGCGCCGGGATGATGGGGCTGCCGTCGTTCGACGACCTCACGAAGATGGTCGAGAACTTCAAGCTGCCCGGCATCGACGTGAATGCGATCGTGGAGTCGCAGCGCAAGGATCTCGAGGCGCTGGCCGAGGCGAATCGGCAGGCCTACGAGGGCATCAAGGCGCTCGCGCAGCGCCGCAACGAGATCCTCCAGGAGGCGCTGCAGGAGTGGCAGGACGCGATGAAGGACGCGACCGGCAAGGACGCGCTGCAGAAGAACGCCGATCGCGCGAAGAAGGCGGTGCAGAAGGCGATCGACAACTACCGCGAACTGGCCGAGATGGAAGCCGATTCGCGCAAGAAGGCGTGGAAGGTGCTGCAGGACCGCTTCCAGGAGAACGTCGGCAACCTGCAGAAGATGCTGCGCCCGAAGTCTTGAGCGCCTGAGCACCTCGCGGCGCGGGCCGCGCCCCGACGAGGAAGGAGACGATCATGTCGACGAAGATTCCGCGTTCGAAGGAGAACGACTACACGCGCGAGATGGCGGACGCGCGCCGCCGCTTCGTGCAGGAGAAGACCGGCGCGTCGCTCGAGCACGTCGGCCGCTATTCGTTCGACCCGAAGGTGCTGCCGGGCAACGTCGAGAACTTCATGGGCGTGGCCCAGGTGCCGATCGGCCTTGCGGGGCCGCTGCGCATCGAGGGCGAGCACGCGCGCGGCGACTTCTTCGTCCCGCTCGCGACCAGCGAAGGCACGCTCGTCGCGAGCTACAACCGCGGCATGCGGCTGCTCAGCGAGAGCGGTGGCGTCAAGACGACGGTGGTGGAGCAGTACATGCAGCGCTCGCCGGTCTTCATCATGGAAGACGCCCTGCAGGCGCGCGAATTCGGCGAATGGGTGAAGGACCATTTCGAGGAGATCAAGTCGGTCGCCGAGACGACGACCCGCTCCGGCAAGCTCGTCAACATCTACCAGTACTCGATCGGCCCGCTGCGCAACCTGCGCTTCAACTACACGACGGGTGACGCCGCCGGCCAGAACATGACCGGCAAGGCCACGTTCGCGGCCTGCGAATGGATCAAGAAGACGTACCCGGGAGGCGCGAACTACATCCTGTCGGGCAACATGGACACCGACAAGAAGCACTCGCGCATCAACATGCTGGTCACGCGCGGCAAGCGCGTCGTCGCCGAGTGCACGATCAAGGGCGACCTGCTGAAGAGCCTGATGGGGATCAGCGCGAAGGAGCTGTTCTGGTCGCGGCAGGTGTCGAACGCGGGCGCGTTCCTCGCGGGCTCCGCCAACAACGGCGCGCACGCCGCCAACGGGCTCACGGCGATGTTCATCGCCACGGGGCAGGACGTCGCCAACGTCTCGGAGTCGCACGCCGGCGTGACGTACGCGCAGCTGCTCGACAACGGCGACTACTACTGGTCGATCACGCTCACGTCGCTGATCGTCGCCACATACGGCGGCGGCACCGGCCTGCCCACGCAGCGGGAGTGTCTCGAGATGCTCGGCTGCTACGGCAAGGGCAAGGCCGACAAGTTCGCGGAGATCTGTGCCGCCGTCGTGCTGGCGGGCGACACCTCGTTGTCGAGCGCGATCCTCGCCGGCGACTGGGTGTCGAGCCACGACGCTCTCGGTCGCAACCGTCCCTGAGGAAACGCCGTCATGTCGAACATGCCCTGGATCGCCTCGTACCCCGCGGGCGTGCGCTGGGACATCGAGATCGAGCCGCGCCCGGTGCAGAGCATCCTCGCGGACACGGCCGCGAAGTGGCCCGACAAGCCCGCGCTGCACTTCATGGGTCGCCGCATTTCCTACCGCGACCTGCGCACGATGGTGCTGCGCGCGGCGAAGGGCCTGCAGTCGCTGGGTGTCGGTCCCGGGGTGCACGTCGGGCTCTACCTGCCGAACACGCCGCACTACGTGATCGCGTTCTTCGCCGTGCTCGAGGCCGGCGGGTCGGTCGTCAACTATTCGCCGCTCGACGCCGCGAAGGTCCTCGAGCACAAGGTGGAGGACAGCCGCACCGACATCCTCTTCACGCTCGATCTGGCGTCGCTCTATCCGCAGATGGCGGCGCTGCTCGGCACGACGCGCCTGAAGAAGCTGGTGGTCGGCACGCTGGGCGAGATGAGCGGCGCGCCCGACGCCGTCACCGCCCAGATGAAGGCGGCGGGCCAGCTCACGGAGGTGCCGCGCGACGAGCGCCACGTCCGCTTCGCCGACCTGCTCGCGAACGAGCCGACGCGCGTCGAGCATCCGATCGCCGATCCGGCGGAAGCGATCGCCGTCCTGCAGTACACCGGCGGCACGACGGGGCTGCCGAAGGGCGCCATGCTGACCCACGGGAATCTCTCGGCTGCGTGCCGCCAGTACTGGGAAACCGTGAGCGGCACACCGCGTGTGCTGGTGGAAGGCGAAGAGCGGGTGCTCGCGGTGCTGCCGCCGTTCCACATCTACGCGCTCTCCGTGAACATGCTGCTCGGCATTCGCTGCGCGGCCGAGCTGATCCTGCACGCGCGCTTCGATGCCGAGGCCGCGCTCAAGGACATCTCGACGCTCAAGGTGACGAGCTTTCCGGGCGTGCCGACGATGTTCACGGCACTTCTCGCGCATCCCGACGTGGCGAAGTACGACCTGCGCTCGCTCAAGTTCTGCGGCTCGGGCGGCGCGCCGCTGCCCCTCGAGGTGGCGCAGCGCTTCGAGCAGGTCACCGGTTGCCCGTTGAGCGAGGGGTGGGGCATGACCGAGACGTCGCCCACGGGCACGTTCACGCCGGTGCACGGCAAGCGCAAGGCGGGCTCGTGCGGCCTGCCGATGCCGCGCATCGAGATCCGGATGCTGGACATCGACGACCCGACGCGCTACGTGCCCCTCGGCGAGCGCGGCGAGATGTGCATTGCCGGCCCCAACGTGATGAAGGGCTACTGGAACAAGCCCGACGCGACGGCCGCGGTGACGACCTTCGACGGCTTCATGCGCACCGGCGACGTCGCGTGGATGGATGCGGAGGGCTTCGTCACGATCGTCGATCGCACCAAGGACATGATCCTGTGCAGCGGGTTCAACGTCTACCCGCGCAACCTCGAAGAGGCCGTCTACGAGCATCCCGCCGTCGCCGAGGTTTCGGTGATCGGCATCCACGATGCATATCGCGGGCAGTCGCCGAAGGCGTTCGTGAAGCTCAAGCCCGGCGCGCCCGCGTTCTCGCTGCAGGAGCTGCAGGCGTTCCTGAAGGACCGCCTGGGCAAGCACGAGATGATCCAGGCGCTCGAGATTCGCGCCGAGCTGCCCAAGACGCCCGTCGGCAAGCTCTCGAAGAAGGAGCTCTACGAGGAAGAGGAAGCGCGACGCACGAAGTCCGCCGGCTGACCCATGTCGACCTCGCTCATTCCCGATCCGATGCAGCTCTGGCGCGACGCGCTGACGCGCCTCGAAGGCGAGGTCAATGCGGCCGCGACCGGAGGCCTCAAGTCGCAGGAGGTGATGCGCGCGCTGCACCAGTTCAACAGCGTCTCGCTCGGCATGCAGCAGATGTTCGAGAAGGCGATCGATGCGTACCTGCGCCGCGCCAACCTGCCGAGCCGCAAGGAGGTGGTGGAGCTCGCGGAATCGCTGCGCCGGATCGAGGACAAGCTCGACCGCCTGCTGCCCGGCGATGGCGCCTCGGGCGCAGCGCGGCCCGCTCGCACGCGGCGCCCGCCGGTCGAAGAGGGCGCGTCGCCTGCAGCGTCGGCGACGAGCGCAGCCGCTGCCGCGGTCCCCGCACCCGCCGCGAAGAAGCAGGCGCCGCGCCGCTCGCGCACGCCGCCGCCGGCACGCAAGCGCTCTGCATCATGACCGCCACCACCACCGACCGGAACGATCGCAGGTCGAAGCCTGGCGAGAAGGCGAAGGGCGCGGAAAAGTCTGCCGATGACCTGGCCGTTGCGGAGCGCCTGCGCCTCGAGGTGGAGCGCGCCGTGCAACGCAGCTTCAAGGCGGTGGAGTTGCTCGGCGCGCCGCCGCCCGTCGTGGGCCGCACGCCGAAGACGGTGCTGCACCGGCGCGGCACCCTCGAGCTCGTCCACTACACCGCGACGGTCGACGAGGTCTATCGCGTGCCGCTCCTGTTCGTCATGGCGCCCACGAACAAGGGCTACATCCTCGATCTCGCGCCGGGGCAGAGCCTCATCGAGTTCCTGCTCGGCCGCGGCTACGACGTCTACCTGATGGACTGGAACGCGCCGGGCGACGACGAGCGCGACCTGCGGATCGAGAACTACGTGCTCGACTTCATCCCCGACTGCATCCGTCGCGTGCAGCAGGATTCGGGCGAGCGCGACGTGACGCTCGTCGGCTACTGCGCAGGCGGCATGCTGTCGGTTATCTACAGCGCGCTGCACGACAACGGGCCGCTCAAGAACCTCGCGTGCTTCACGACGCCGATCGACTTCAGCAAGATGGACCTGTTCCGCTGGATGTCGGATGCGCGTCACTTCGACGTCGACCGCTTCGTCGAGCAGGTGGGCGTCGTGCCCGGCGATGTCGTGGCGGCGGGCTTCGATGCGCTGCGTCCGGCGAGCCGTGCGGCCGGCCAGCTGCGCCTGTGGGACAACCTCTGGAACGACCAGTTCGTCAAGGGCTTCCGCATGATGGAGCGCTGGGGCAACGAGACGCTGCCGCTGCCGGGCGGCTACTTCCGCCAGACCGTGAAGGAGCTGCTGCGCGACAACGCGCTCCACAACGGCACGCTGAAGATCGGCGGGCGCACGGTCGATCTCGCGCGCATCACCGTGCCGTTCCTGCACATCGTCGCCCAGTACGACCACATCGTGCCGTCAGCGTGCTCCAAGCCGCTGATCGAGCGCGTCGGCTCGCGCGACAAGGAGGAGGTGGTGCTGCCCGGTGGCCACGTCAGCATCGCCGCGGGCGCCAATGCCGTGAAGCGGATGTGGCCCAAGCTCGATTCGTGGCTGCAGGGGCGCTCCACATGAGCGACGGCGCGCGCCGCTATCCGCGCTGCGTGGCTTGCGGCGACACGCAGGTCGAGATCGACCGCATGACGAGCGCCGACCGGGAGGCGCTCGTGCAGTTCGTCGCCACCCTGTCTCCGCAGGACCTGCTGTTCGTGCCGCGCGACCTCGGCCATCCGAAGGTCCTCGATGCCTGGATGCGCGCGCTCGACGCCGGCGAGGTCGAGAGCCTCGTGGCGCGCGACGGGGGTGCGATGGTCGGCTGCACGGCGATCGTGAGCGACGAACTGAGCTGGTCGCGACACGTGGGCGAGCTGCGCGTGCTCGTCGGGCCCGCGTGGCGCGGACGCGGCCTCGGCCGCGTGCTGATCCAGGAGTGCTTCGCCGGCGCTCTGGAGCGCGGCTTGAAGAAGCTCGTGGCGCAGATGACCGTCGACCAGCGCGCCGCGATCGCGGTGTTCGAGCAGCTCGGCTTTCGTGCCGAGGCCCTGCTCGCGCGCCACGTGGCGGATCGCGACGGCCGCGTGCACGACCTCGTGCTGCTCTCGCACGACGTGGCGTCGGTGGAAGCGCGCAACGACCTCTACGGGCTCACGCAGGCGCTCGACGGTCCTGCGTCCGCCGGCTGACGCACGCGCGCTGCCGCGGCGCGCGCGCCGTACCCAGGAGGAGGCAGGCATGGCGACGAGAACCCGGATCCGGCTCGAGCCCTTGCGCATCGACGGCCACGAGGTGGGGCGCGTTCTCATCACCGGCGCTTCGGCCGGCATCGGTGCAGAGCTCGCGCGCGTGTTCGCGAAGCACGGTCACCGCCTCACGCTCGTCGCGCGCCGCAGGGACAAGCTCGCCGCGCTGGCGAAGGAGCTCGAAGACGAGCATCACGTCGACGTCCAGCTCGTCGTGCAGGACCTCGCGAAGGCGACCGGCCCCGCCGCGCTGCTGAAGGCGGTCGATGCCGCCGGCGAGCCCGTGGGCATCCTCGTCAACAACGCCGGGGTGATCGAGGTCGGGCCGTTCGCGCAGAGCGACACGGCCAAGCTCGTGGGCCTCGTGAATCTCAACGTGCGTGCGCTCACCGAGCTCACGAGCCTCGTCGTGCCGCGCATGGTGGAGCGCGGCTTCGGCAAGGTGCTGAACGTGGCGTCGCTCGCCGCCTTCCAGCCGGTGCCGTCGATGGCGGCCTACGCGGCCAGCAAGGCGTACGTGCTGGCGCTCAGCGAAGGCCTCGCCGAGGAGCTGAAGGGCAGCGGCGTGAGCGTGACCGCCCTGTGCCCCGGCCTCACCGACACGGCCATGATGGGCGACATCCAGTCGGGCAGCAGCGCCGCCGCGAAGCTTCCGAAGGAACTGGTCTCCGATCCCGCACAGGTCGCGGCCGACGCGTACCGGGCGCTGATGGGCGGGCGCGTCGTGCTCGTGCCGGGCCTCTCCAACCAGATCACCGCCGCCTGGTCGCAGGTCACGCCGCGCTGGCTGACTCGATACGTGACCGGCATGGCCGCACGCTACGCCGATTGGCTCAAGCAGTCCTGACGGCGTCGTGCCGTCGCGTACCCGCAGGAGGAAGTGATGAAAGCGTTCGCCCGCTCGTTGTCACTCGCAGCCGCATTCCTGCTCGTCGCCTGTGCCAGCACGCCGCTTGCCGTCCGGCCTGCGGGCTGGTCGCAACCCGAAGTGCTGGTCGCGCCCTCCGCCTTCGGCGGCGTGCATGGCCTGGCCATCGACGGGCGCGGGCGATTGCTGGCGGGCAGCGTCGTCGGGTACTCGATGTGGGAGGTCGACCGCACGACCGGCGCGGCTCGCGTTTTCATCGGCCCGCCGGAGGGACAGGCGGACGACATCGCCGTCGGTCCGCGCGGCGAGCTCGCGTGGACCAACTACCTGATGGGCATGGTGCGCTACCGGGAAAGCGACACAGCGCCGATGCGTGTGCTCGCCCGGGACCTGCCCGGCATCAACTCTCTCGATTTCGATCGTCGCAGCGGGCGCCTGTATGCAAGCCAGGTGTTTCTCGGCGATGCGCTGTGGGAGATCGACGTCCTCGGCGCGCAACCCCCGCGCCTGATCGCAAAGGACCTCGGGGGGTTGAACGGTTTCGAGGTGGGACCCGACGGGATGATCTACGGCCCGCTCTGGTTCAAGGGCCAGGTCGTGAAGGTCGATCCGGCCAGCGGCCGCATCACCGTCATCAACAGCGAGTTCCAGACGCCGGCCGCAGCCAACCTCGATGGCAAGGGCAACCTCTGGGTGGTCGACACCAAGACCGGCGAGCTTTGCCGGGTGGACCTCGCCTCGGGGCGCAAGACGGTCGTGCGGCGCCTGAAGACCGCGCTGGACAATCTCGCCATCGCGCCCGACGGCACGATCTACGTCTCCAACATGGCCGACAACTCGGTGGAGGCGGTCGATCCGGTCACGGGGAACACGCGCACGCTCACGAGCGGCAAGCTCGCGGTGCCGGCAGGCATCAAGCTCGACGGCGATACGCTGTGGGTCGCCGACATCTTCGCCTTCCGCAAGGTCGACGTGCGCAGCGGCGCGGTCACCGACGTGCTTCGGATGCAGGCTTCCGACATGGAGTACCCGTTCGGGCTCGGCCTCGGCGCGCGCCTGCTCGCGCTCACATCGTGGTTCACGGGCACCGTGCAGCTCATCGATCGGGCCACGCTGCGAACCACCGCGATGGTCCACGGCCTGAAGGCGCCTTACGACGCGGTGCCACTCGAGGACGGGACGGTGCTCGTGATCGAGATCGCCACGGGCACGCTCAGCAAGGTGGGCATCGCCGAGCCGCATCCCAAGACGGTGATTGCCGAAGGGCTCGCGGGACCCGTGCAGATGGTGCTCGGGCGCGATGGCGGCGTCTACGTCACCGAGGCCGCCGGTCGGCTTACGCGCGTCGATCTCGCCAGCGGGACGAAGACGACGCTCGCGGAGGGTCTTGCACTGCCTGAGGGACTCGCGCAGACGCCATGGGGCACGTTCATCGTCGCCGAAGCGGGTGCACAGCGCCTCGTCGAGATCGATCCTGCGACCGGCGCGCGTCGTGCGGTCGCCGAGGGATTGCCGATCGGCCTGCCGGCCGGCCCGGGGATGCCGCCGCCGTACGTCGCGACGGGCGTGGCCGTGGGAGGTGACGGGCAGATCTATTTCAGCGCCAACCGCAACAACGCCATCTACCGCGTCCGCCCGGTGCGCTGAGCTCGATGCGACGCGAGCGACCGGTGGGGCGCATGTCGTTGTCGCCGCCGGGACAAGCTGGCGAGCGACGCGACGCCTAGAATCCAACCCCCGCTTTCCGTCACGAGGGCAGCCGCATGAGCGCCACCTACGAAGTCCGCGGCGACGTCGCCGTCATCTCCCTCGACAACCCGCCCGTCAACGGTCTCGGCTACGACACGCGGCGCGGCATCGCCGACGGGCTGGAGCGTGCGCTCGGCGACGCCGGGGTCAAAGCGATCGTCGTCACCGGCAAGGGCAAGGCGTTCTCGGGCGGCGCCGACATCAAGGAGTTCGGCTCGCCGAAGGCGATTGCCGAGCCGAACCTGCTGAGCCTCATCCTCGCCCTCGAGGCGAGCACGAAGCCGGTCGTGGCGGCGATGCACAGCGTGGCGATGGGCGGGGGGCTCGAGCTCGCGCTCGGTTGCCATTACCGCGTCGCGGCGCCCGGCTGCAAGATCGCGTTGCCCGAAGTGAAGATCGGCCTCATCCCCGGTGCCGGTGGCACGCAGCGGCTGCCGCGCGTGCTCGGTCTCGAGACGGCGCTGAACATCATCGTGAGCGGCGAGCCGGTCAACAGCGAAATGCTCGCGAAGCTGCCCGGCCAGAAGCTCATCGACCAGATGATCGAGGGCGACCTCATCGCCGGGGCCGTCACGTACGCGCAGCAGAAGGCGGCCGAGCTGCAGAAGGGCGGCTCGCTGCCGAAGGTGCGCGACCTGAAGGTGGTGCACCCGAATCCGCAGGCCTTCCTGCAGTTCGCGCGCAACACCGTCGGCGCGATGAGCAAGAACTTTCCGGCGCCGCTGAAGTGCGTCGATGCGGTCGCCGCATCGACCACGATGAAGTTCGACGACGGCATGCGCTTCGAGCGCGAGATCTTCATGGGGCTGATGCTGACGCCGGAATCGAAGGCGCTGCGCCACGCGTTCATGGCCGAGCGTGCCACGTCGAAGATCCCCGACGTCCCGGAGGACACGCCGACGCGCAAGATCGAGAAGGTCGCCGTGATCGGCGCCGGCACGATGGGCGGCGGCATCTCGATGAACTTCCTGAACGCCGGCATCCCCGTGACGATCCTCGAGATGAAGCAAGAAGCGCTCGACAAGGGCGTCGGCGTGATGCGCAAGAACTATGAGGGCCAGCTGAAGAAGGGCAAGCTCACGCAGGACAAGCTCGATCAGCGCATGGGCCTCCTGACCACGACGCTGAAGTACGACGACCTGAAGGACGCCGATCTGGTGATCGAGGCCGTGTTCGAGGACATGGCCGTCAAGGAGCAGGTGTTCAAGACGCTCGACGAGGTGATGAAGCCGGGTGCGATCCTCGCATCGAACACGTCGACGCTCGACCTCAACAAGATCGCGTCCTTCACGAAGCGGCCGCAGGACGTGATCGGGATGCACTTCTTCTCGCCCGCCAACGTGATGAAGCTGCTGGAGGTGGTGCGTGGCGAGAAGACGGCGAAGGACGTGCTCGCCACCGTCATGCAGCTCGGCAAGAAGATCAAGAAGACCTGCGTGGTCTCGGGCGTGACCGACGGCTTCATCGGCAACCGCATGATCGAGCAGTACTCGCGCCAGGCCGGCTACCTGCTGGAGGAGGGCGCCACGCCCGAGCAGGTCGACAAGGCGATGGAGAAGTTCGGCATGGCGATGGGCCCGTTCCGCATGGGCGACCTCGCCGGCAACGACGTGGGCTGGTACATCCGCAAGCGCCGCTACGTCGAGAAGCCGAACATCCGCTATTCGAAGACCGCCGACCTCCTGTGCGAGATGGGGCGCTTCGGCCAGAAGACCGGTGCGGGCTGGTACGACTACAAGCCGGGGAAACGCGATGCGATCCCGAGCAAGGTCGTCACCGACATGATCGAGAAGCATCGCGCCGAGCTCGGCATCACGCCGCGCAAGATCACCGACGAGGAGATCGTGCAGCGCCTCGTCTACGCGCTCGTCAACGAAGGCGCGCGCATCCTCGAGGAGGGGATCGCCCTGCGCGCGTCCGACATCGACATGGTCTACCTCACCGGCTACGGCTTTCCGCTGTTCCGCGGCGGGCCGATGAACTACGCCGACACCGTCGGGCTGTACAACGTCGTGCAGTCGATGAAGCGCTTCGCGCAGAACCCGCGCGACGACGCCGAGTTCTGGAAGCCGGCACCGCTGCTCGCGAAGCTCGCGGCCGAAGGCAAGACGTTCAACTAGGAGCCGCGTCGATGGGCGAACGCGCCACGTTCAAGCGCATGGAAGACAGCACCGCCGAGGATTGGCGGCGCATCGGCGCGGACTTTCCGGCGTTCGCAGCGCGGCTGCCCGACCGCATGCTCGCGCACCTGAAGCTGCTCGACGGCGATGACGGCGGCTTTCCGGTGGATCGTCTCACGCACTCCCTCCAGACCGCGACGCGCGCGCTCCGCGACGGTCGCGATGACGAGTACGTGGTGTGCGCGCTGTTCCACGACGTCGGCGACACGCTCGGGTGCTACAACCACTTCGACATCGCCGCGGCGGTGCTGAAGCCGTTCGTGTCCGAAGCCAATCTCTGGATGGTGCAGCACCACGGCATCTTCCAGGGCTACTACTTCTTCCACCACATCGGCCTCGACCGCGAGATGCGCGAGCGCTTCCGCGGCCATCCGCATTTCGAGCGCACCGCCGAGTTCTGCGCGCTCTACGACAACCCGGCGTTCGATCCCCGGGCCGAGACGCTGCCGCTGTCGGAGTTCGAGCCCATCGTGCGGCGCGTGTGCGCGCAGCCGAAGAACAGCATCTACCAGGCGGCCACTCCGGTGTCCGCGCCGAGCGGCGCCGCGCGCGCGACCGCCTGAACGCCCTTGCCAAGGAGCACCCGATGACCTCTGCCGTGATCGTTTCAACCGCCCGCACGCCGCTCGCGAAGAGCTGGAAGGGCGCCTTCAACATGACGCACGGCGCGACGCTCGGCGGGCACGCGCTCAAGGCCGCCGTCGAGCGCGCGGGCATCGCCCCCGAGGAAGTCGACGACGTCATCATGGGCTGCGCCACGCCCGAGGGCGCGACGGGCAGCAACATCGCGCGCCAGATCGCCTTGCGCGCCGGCCTGCCGATCACCACGAGCGGCGTGACGGTGAACCGTTTCTGCTCGAGCGGCCTGCAGACGATCGCGATGGCCTCGCAGCGCATCGTCGCCGGCGAGAGCGACATCCTCGCGGCCGGCGGCGTCGAGAGCATCTCGTGCGTGCAGAACGAGGCCAACAAGCACATGATCGCCGACCCGTGGCTCGTCGAGCACAAGCCGACGATCTACTGGAACATGCTGCAGACGGCGGAGCAGGTCGCCAAGCGCTATTCGATCGACCGCGAGCGCATGGACCGCTATGGTGCGGCGAGCCAACAGAAGGCGACGGCCGCGCTCGAGGCCGGCAAGTTCAAGGACGAGATCGCGCCGATCACGGTGACGGCCGGCATCGCCGATCCGGTGATGGGCCTGCGCTCGAAGGAAGTGACGGTCGCGAACGACGAAGGCATCCGGCCCGGCACGACGTACGAGGGCATCAAGGACATCCGTCCCGCGATTCCGGGCGGCGTGATCTCCGCGGGCAATGCGAGCCAGTTCAGCGACGGCGCCGGAGTCTGCATCGTGATGAACGAGAAGCTCGCCGAGCAGCGCGGGCTCGCGCCGCTCGGCCGCTTTCTCGGCTTCGCCGTTGCGGGCTGCGAGCCCGACGAGATGGGCATCGGCCCGGTGTTCGCGGTGCCGAAGGTGCTGAAGCGCCTCGGGCTGACGGTCGACGACATCGACCTGTGGGAGCTCAACGAGGCGTTCGCGGTGCAGGTGCTCTATTGCGCCGACCGGCTCGGGATTCCGATGGACAAGCTCAACGTGAACGGCGGCGCGATCGCCGTCGGGCATCCGTACGGCGTGAGCGGCCAGCGCCTCACGGGCCATGCGCTCATCGAGGGCAAGCGGCGCGGCGCGAAGAAGGTGATGGTCACGATGTGCATCGGCGGCGGCATGGGCGCCGCCGGCGTGTTCGAAGTCCTCTGATCCTGCGGCGCCACGAGCGCACGATCGGCCGGTGCGCTGCATCGGCGATCGTCGCCTGCCAGCCGCTGCGCGCATGACCTATCGCCAGACCCTCGACTTCCTGCTCGACGAGTGGCTGGGCGTCGAGTCGCTCGTCGAGCGACCGCGCTTTGCCGACCACTCGCGCGAGACGTTCGTGTCGGTCCTCGACGCGTGCGAGAAGCTGGCGCGCGACAAGTTCTATCCGTTCAACCGCGTCTCCGACACCGAGGAGCCGTGGTTCGACGGCGAGCAGGTGCACCTGCCGGCGTCGAGCCTCGAGGCCAATCGCGCCTACGCCGAGCTCGGCATGCTGGCGGCCGCCCAGGACTATGCGATCGGCGGCATGCAGCTGCCGTGCGTCGTGCAGATGGCCGCCAACAGCTTCTTCTCGAAGGGCGGCCTCGGCGTGGGCGGCGGCGGCCTGCTCACGAGCGGGAATGCGAACCTGCTGATGGTGCACGGCACGCCGGCGCAGCAGCAGGCGTTCGCGCGCCACGAGTTCAGCGGCCGGTTCAACGGCACGATGTGCCTGTCCGAGCCGCAGGCGGGCTCGAGCCTTTCCGACATCGTCACGCGCGCCGTGCCCGACGGGCCCGATTTCGAGCAGGACCCGCTCGGACCGCGCTACCGGCTGCGCGGCAACAAGATGTGGATCTCCAACGGCGAGCACGAGCTCGCGGAGAACATCGTCCACCTCGTGCTCGCCAAGATTCCGGGGCCCGACGGCAGGCTGATCGCGGGCACGCGCGGCATCTCGCTCTTCATCGTGCCGAAGAAGCTGGTCGATGCGGAAGGCCGCCTCACCGGCGAGCGCAACGACGTCGCACTCGCCGGCCTGAACCACAAGCTGGGTTATCGCGGCATTCCGAACACGCTCCTGAACTTCGGTGAAGGCCGGTACCCGGTACGCCCGCAGCAGGGCGGGCTGGACGGCAACGGCGCGGGGGCGATCGGCTATCTCGTGGGTCGACCGCACGAAGGCCTGCGCTGCATGTTCCACATGATGAACGAGGCCCGCATCGCGGTGGGGCTCGGCGCGGCGATGCTCGGCTACGCGGGCTACGAGGCGGCGCTGGAATACGCGCGACAGCGGCCGCAGGGCCGGCCGGTCGGCCCCGGCGGCAAGGATGCGACGCGCCCGCAGGTGCGCATCATCGAGCACGCCGACGTGAAGCGCATGCTGCTCGCGCAGAAGGCGTGGTGCGAAGGTGCGCTGGCGCTCGAGCTGTACTGCGCACGCATGGTCGACGAGCAGAAGACCGGCGCACCCCAGGATGCGGCCGAGGCGGCGTTGCTGCTCGAGGTGCTGACGCCCGTCGCGAAGAGCTGGCCGAGCGAATGGTGCCTCGAGGCGAACAGCCTCGCGATCCAGGTGCACGGCGGCTATGGCTACACGCGCGACTTCCCGGTCGAGCAGTACTGGCGCGACAACCGCCTCAACATGATCCACGAGGGGACGCACGGCATCCAGGCCCTCGACCTGCTCGGCCGCAAGGTCGTCATGCAGGAAGGCGCGGGCTGGGGCGCGTTCGCCGCTCGCGTGCAGGCGACGATCGCGGCGTCGCGTCCGGTCCCTTCGCTCGTGCGTCACGCACAGGCGCTCGAAGCCGCGCTCGCGCACCTCGACGGGGCGACGCGTGCGGCGTGGGCGACCGGAGCGCCCGACGAGGCCCTCGCGAATGCCACGCCGTATCTGCAGGCCTTCGGCCACGTGACGGTGGCCTGGATGTGGCTCGACGTCGCGCGACGTGCGCAGGCCGTGCTCGACGCCGGCGCGCGCGAACCCGACGTCGCGCACGGGCTGCTCGCCGCGTGCACCTACTTCTTCCACTTCGAGCTGCCGCGCGTCGCGGCGTGGCTCGCGCCGGTGGAGACGCGCGATGCGACGGCGCGGACGATGCGCGAGGAGTGGTTCTGACGTGAGCGTCGGGCGGCTCGACACCCTCATCTGGGCGCTGATCTACGGCGGCCTCGTCGTCCTCACCGTCGGCCTCGCGCTCCATCGCACCGCGCCCGCGTTCGGGCTCGGCGTGATCGTGCTCGGCGCGCTGCTCGCGGTTGCAGGCGTGCTGCTGATCGTCGTGCGCTCGCGCACCGTCGGCCGCCGCCGCTGAGGCTGCAGCCGATGGTCTCGCCCGTCGTCCATCCATCGGGAGCACGCTCATGAGCACCCCTCTCCAGAAGCTCTTCGACCTGAGCGGCCGCAACGCGCTCGTCACGGGCGGCTCGCGCGGCCTCGGCCTGCAGATCGCCGAGGCCCTGGGCGAAGCCGGCGCGAAGATCCTGCTGACCTCGCGCAAGGCCGCGGACCTCGAGGAATCGGCCGCGCACCTGCAGGAGCGCGGCATCGACGCACGCTGGGTCGCGGCCGATGCGAGCCTGCCGGAGGAGATCCAGCGCATCGCGGCCGATGCGATGCAGCGGCTCGGCCACGTCGACATCCTCGTGAACAACGCGGGTGCGAGCTGGGGCGCGAGCATGGAGGACTACCCGCTCGAGGCCTGGGACAGGGTCATGAACCTCAACGTCCGCTCGATCTTCCTGATGAGCCAGGCGATCGGCAAGGCGAGCATGCTGCCCCGCCGCTCGGGTCGGATCATCAACATCGCGTCGATCGCGGGTCTCGCGGGCAACCCGCCCGACATGCGCATGATCGCGTACAACACGAGCAAGGGCGCGGTCGTGAACTTCACGCGCGCGCTCGCCGGCGAGTGGGGCGTGCATGGCATCACCGTGAACGCGCTCGCGCCGGGCTTCTTTCCGAGCCGGATGACAAAGGGCCTGCTGCAGCAGAGGGGCGCGGACAACATGGCGAAGGTTTCGCCCCTGCAGCGGCTCGGCGACGACGACGACCTGAAGGGCGCCGCGGTCCTGTTCGCGTCGGAGGCCGGCAAGCACATCACCGGGCAGGTGCTCGCCGTCGACGGCGGCGTGTCGGCGGTGCATTCGACCTGAGGCACCGCGCATGCACTTCCCCGTCCGCATTCCCTTCGTCGAGAAGCTCGGCGTCGAGCTCGTCGGCTGGCGGCCGGGCGAGGCCGAGCTGGCGATCGAGTTGCAGCCCGACCTCTGCAACTCGTGGAGCGTGGCGCACGGCGGCGTGACGATGACGTTGCTCGACGTCACGATGGCGCATGCGGCGCGGCTGCGCGACCCTGCGGCTTCGGGCGAGGCGTCGGGCGTCGTCACGGTCGAGATGAAGACGACGTTCATGCGGCCCGGCGCGGGCCGGCTCGTCGCCAAGGGCCGGCTGATGCACCGCACGGCGTCGATGGCGTTCTGCGAGGCCACGGTGGTCGCTGCCAACGGCGAGCTCGTCGCCCATGCGACCGGCACGTTCAAGTACCTGAAGCGCCTGCCGGTGGGCGGGCGTGTCATCCACAGCAACGAGGCTTCCGATTGAAGCCCGAGGAGCGCCCATGGCGACGATGAACCGGCAGATCCACCTCGTGTCGCGGCCCGAGGGCGAGGCGACGACCGCGAACTTCCGTCTCGTGGAGGCGCCGTTGGCGGCGCTCGCGGACCGTCAGGTCCTCGTGCGCCAACACTACCTGAGCCTCGATCCGTACATGCGCGGCCGCATGAACGATGCGAAGAGCTACGCCGAGCCGCAGAAGCTCAACACGGTGATGCAGGGCGGCACCGTCGGCGAGGTCGTCGAGTCGCGCCATCCCGACTACCGCCCCGGCGACAAGGTCGTGGGCATGGGCGGGTGGCAGGAGTACGCGATCGCGGACGGCGGCCAGCCGGGCCTGCTGCGCAAGGTCGACACGAGCCGCATCCCGTTGTCCGCGTACCTCGGCGCCGTGGGCATGCCCGGCGTCACGGCGTGGTACGGGCTCGTGAAGATCTGCGCACCCGAAGCCGGCAAGACGATCGTCGTGAGCGCCGCGAGCGGCGCGGTGGGAAGCGCCGTCGGCCAGCTGGCGAAGGTGCGCGGGTGTCGTGCGGTCGGCTTCGCGGGCGGCGCCGACAAGTGCCGCTACGTGGTCGACGAGCTCGGCTTCGACGCGTGCATCGACTACAAGGCGCATCCGGATCCGAAGTCGTTGTACGCCGCCCTCAAGGAAGCGACGCCCGACGGCGTCGACGGCTGCTTCGAGAACGTCGGCGGCGCCGTGCTCGATGCGACCCTCGCGCGGATGAACGCGTTCGGGCGCATCGCGCTGTGCGGAATGATCAGCGGCTACGACGGCCAGCCCATTCCGCTGCACCAGCCGCAGCTCATCCTCGTCTCGCGCCTGCGCGTCGAAGGCTTCATCGTGAGCGAGCACATGGACGTCTGGCCCGAGGCGCTCAAGGAGCTCGGCACGCTCGTCGCCACGGGCAAGCTGAAGTACCGCGAGAGCGTGGCGCAGGGCATTGCGTCAGCACCCGAGGCGTTCATCGGCCTGCTCAAGGGTCGCAATTTCGGCAAGCAGCTCGTGAAGCTGATCTGAACGAAGCGCCCGTGGCCGACCTGATCCTGCATCACTACGCGACGTCGCCCTTCTCCGAGAAGGTGCGTCTCGTGCTGGGCCTCAAGGCCCTCGCGTGGCGCTCGGTGACGGTGCCTTCGATGATGCCGAAGCCCGACGTGGTCGCTCTGACCGGTGGTTATCGCCGCACGCCCTTCATGCAGATCGGCGGCGACGTGTGGTGCGATTCGGCGCTCATGTGCCGGGTGATCGATCGGCTTGCGCCCGAGCCGCCGCTCTATCCGACGAGCTGCGCAGGAAGCGCCGACATCGTCGCGCACTGGGCCGACACAGCGCTCTTCTGGGTGGCGGTGCCCTTCACGCTGCAGCCGGCGGGCGCCGCGCATCTCTTTGCGGGCATGCCGCCCGAGCAGCTGAAGGCGTTTCGCGACGATCGCGCCGCGATGACGCAGGGCATGCGCCGGCCCACGCTCGCCGATGCCGCCGCCCAGCTCAACAGCTACCTGCGCTGGCTCGAGCAGCAGCTCGGCGACGGCCGCACGTACCTGATGGGCGATGCTCCGAGCATCGCCGACGTGGCAACTGCGCAGTCGGTGTGGTTCATCCGCCGGGCTCCGCCGGTCGCGACGGTGCTCGAGCAGCACGCACGCGTGCGCGCGTGGTACGAGCGCGTGCATGCCTTCGGCCACGGCACGTCGGAGCCGATGACGAGCGCCGAGGCGCTCGAGGTCGCGAGGCAGGCGACCACCCATGCCGAGACGAGCGTCGCCCCGGGCGAGGCACACGCCTACGGCACGGTCGTGACCGTGACGCCGACGGACTACGCCTTCGACCCGGTGGCCGGCCGCCTCGTCGGGCTGAACGACGAAGAGGTCGTGATCGCGCGCGTCGATCCGCGCGCGGGTCACGTGCACGTGCACTTCCCGCGCATCGGCTACCAGGTCAGGGCGCAGGCCTGAACATCCACCGAGGATTGCCATGAAGACTTTCGCCGGCCGCACCGCGGTCATCACGGGGGCCGGATCCGGCTTCGGTCTCGAAATGGCCCGCCTGTGCGCGGCGCGCGGCATGAAGCTGGTGCTCGTCGACGTGCAGGCCGATGCGCTCGACCGCGCGGCGAGCGAGACGCGAAGCGCGGGCGCCGACACGATGGCCGAGCGCGTCGACGTGTCGAATGCCACGGCGATGGAAAAGCTCGCGGCCGCGGTCGCGCAGCGCTTCGGGGCGCCGGGGCTCGTCTTCAACAACGCAGGCATCGGCGCGGGCGGCCTCGTCTGGGAGAGCACGCTCAAGGACTGGGAATGGGTGCTCGGTGTCAACCTCATGGGCGTCATCCACGGGGTGCGCCTCTTCACGCCGATGATGCTCGAGGCCGAGCGGCGCGATCCGAGCTACGAGGGCCACATCGTCAACACGGCGTCGATGGCAGGTCTCGTCAACATGCCCAACATGGGCGTCTACAACGTGAGCAAGCACGCGGTGGTGTCGCTGACCGAGACGCTCTACCAGGACCTGCAGCTGGTGTCGGATCGCATCGGTGCTTCGGTGCTGTGTCCGTTCTTCGTCCCCACCGGCATCACGGCCAGCGACCGCAATCGGCCCGAGACGCTGAAGGAGGATCGCGCGCCGACGCGCAGCCAGCTGATCGGCCGTGCGATGAGCGAGAAGGCGGTCTCGAGCGGCAAGGTGACGGCCGCGCAGGTCGCGCAGTTCGTGCTCGATGCGGTGGAAGAAGGGCGCTTCTACGTGTACAGCCATCCGCGCTCGCTGTCGAGCGTGCAGACGCGCATCGAGGACATCGTCCAGTCGCGCAATCCGAGCGACCCGTTCGCTGCGCGGCCCGAGATCGGGGCGGCGTTGCGAGCGCAGCTGCGCGCGACGGAATAGCCGCTGCCGCGGCGAGGATCAGCAGGCCGCCTTCACGGCCTGCACCGGCCGGCCCGTGATCGCGTCGACGATCACGAGGTTGACGGTGCGCGCATGCGAAGGATTCGAAGTCGGGGCGAGCGTGTAGTCCAGCGCGTGCTGCGCGCCGGCTGCCGCGCTCCAGGCGGCGACGGGCCGGTAGTCGCGCACCACGTAGTCGTGGTGCAAGGTGGCGCCGGCGTTCTCGCCCGCCTGCACGGCGGTCGAGTGATCGTCTTCGGTCACGGCCCAGTACGCGGCGAGCTGCGCCGGCGCACCGGCCCGGGCGCGGACGCTGGCGCTGAACTGCGCGCCGTTGCGCTGCACCGTGACGTCGACGATGGGCGCCGCGCGCGGCGTGCGCAAGGGCGCTCGAAGCGCGGGCCAGTTGGTGCGGTCGCGGCCGTCGACGACCACCTGCGGGGTGTAGCTGAAGCGCGCACCGTTCGAGGCCAGCTGCTCGGCCTGGCGCTGCGTGTACGCGTGGCTCCCGAAGCGGTCCTTCCAGCCGAGGCGGTCCCAGTAGTCGACGTGGAAGGCGAGGGCGACGATCGATGGGTCGGCCTTGAGCCCCGACAGCCACCGATCGGCCGGCGGGCAGGAGTCGCAGCCTTCCGAGGTGTAGAGCTCGACGATCGCCGGCGGCGCGGCGCTGTCGATGCGGCACGACTCGGCCGCGATGCCGGGCGCACTGACGGTCGCGAGGGCCGCGGCGGCGGCGCACAGGAGGTTCAGCGGCGGTGCGGTGCGGTGCGATGGCTTCATGGCGGCGTGCGGGTGCGGATCCGCTTGGTCGTACGCGATCGGCGAAGCTGACAGCATCCGATTGCCCGCGGTCTGCGTACACGCGACAGACGCTCGCCGCACGGCGTCGACCGGAAGGGTTCGCCCGGGAAGCCGAACCCGCAGGAGCCAAGGAAGACCATGAAGATACAACCCATCGGACGAAGCCGCGTCCTGCCGCTCGTGGCTGCCGCCGGCGCACTGTTCGCGTGCTGCACGCCGACCGCAAACGCCTCGAGCCATCGCGAGGCGCCGAACATCACGACGATGCCCAAGGTCGACGGCACCGACTTCTACATGTTCAACAGCTACGAGGCCGGCCGCAGCGGCTTCGTCACCCTCATCGCCAACTACCTGCCGCTGCAGGACGCGTACGGCGGTCCGAACTACTTCAAGCTCGACCCGAATGCGCTGTACGAGATCCACATCGACAACAACGGCGACGGCAAGGAAGACATCACCTTCCAGTTCCGCTTCCAGAACAAGCTGAAGGCGACGGCGCTCACGATCGGCGGCAAGAGCGTCGCGATTCCGCTGACGCAATCCGGCCAGGTCAGCACGCCGAACGCGGCCGCGCTGAATGTGAACGAGACGTTCACGGTCGACATCGTGCGCGGCGACCGGCGCACGGGCACGAAGCAGTCGGTCACGAATGCGGCGGGCGGCAGCGCGACGTTCGACAAGCCGGTGGACAACATCGGCACCAAGACGATCCCGAACTACGCGGCCTACGCGGCCCAGCACATCTACAACGTCAACATCCCCGGCTGCTCCACGGCGGGCAAGGTGTTCGTCGGCCAGCGCAAGGACCCCTTCGCGGTCAACCTCGGCGTCATCTTCGACCTGCTGAACGTCCCGGGCGCCGCGGACTTCACGTCGGCCGAGGCCGCGTTCCTGCTCGACCCGGCGCAGAAGGACGCGGGACAGGACGATCTCTCCGATGCCAACGTCACGACGCTCGCGCTCGAAGTGCCCACGACCTGCCTGCTCGCACAAGGCGCGAACGACCCGGTGATCGGCGGCTGGACGACGGCCAGCCTGCGCCAGGGCCAGCTGCTGAGCGCGGCGCCGAAGAAGGGCTACCAGACCTCGACGCTGTCGGGCGGCGCATGGACGCAGGTCTCTCGCCTCGGCATGCCCCTCGTGAACGAAGTCGTGATCGGCCTGCCCGACAAGGACCGCTTCAACGCCTCCAAGCCGAAGGACGACGGGCAGTTCGCCGACTACGTGACGAACCCGACGTTGCCTGCGCTCGTCGAGATCGCGCTGACCACGCCGAACATCGCGCCGACGAACTTTCCGCGCACCGACCTCGTGACGACGTTCCTCACGGGCATCGCCGGCGTGAACCAGCCCAAGGCCTTCAGCGCGTCGCCCTCGACCGGCGTCGCGTCGGAGATGCTGCGGCTCAACACGTCGATTGCGGCGACGCCCGAAGCGCAGCAGAACCGCCTCGGACTGCTGGGTGGCCTGCTCAGCACCGGCTTCCAGGATCTCGCGGGCTATCCGAACGGACGACGTCCCAGCGATGACGTCGTCGACATCTCGCTGGTCGCGGTGATGGGCGGTCTCTGCGTCGCGAACGGGAACAACGATGCGTTCAAGCTCGGAGCCGCGTGCAAGCCGAGCGCGGTCCCGCTGGGTACTGCGGTGTACAACCTGCACGACGGCGTGGACCAGGCCGGTCCGAAGGTCAAGGCGAACGGTCCGCTCTTGCCGGGGTTCCCGTATCTCGGCACGCCGATCCCGGGCGCGCGTTGAAGCAGGAGCACACAGCATGAAGAAGACCTCGATCCTTGCCTGGATGGCCAGCGCGTGCGTGCTGGCGGCCTGCGGCGGCAACAACGACACGACGCCGGCGCCGACGACGCAGGTGCCGGCCAGCGCGAGCCAGACCGTGGGCGGATTCATCTCCTACCTGCAAGCGCTGGTGGCGTCCGCGGCCGACATGCTCGAGCCGGTGGACGTGAGCGCGGTCACGCCGCCCACCGATGACACGGCCGAGCCGCAGACCGTCGACTGAAGGAGCAAGCCGCGGCGGATCGCGCATTCGCCGCGGCACATCGCCATGAGTGCCATCGCATCGACCTCGCGACTGCGCTGCGGCCTGCACGCACTCGTCCTGGTCGCGCTGTTCCTCGCAAGCTCGCTTGCGCGCACGGCGCATGCGACGCCGATCGTTCCGCAGCGCGACGACGAGGTCATCGAGACGCTTCCCGCGTCGTCCGACCGTTCGGAGGACCGGCGCGCCCGCAAGGCGCTCGCGGATCGTCCCGACGATCCGCGCCTCGCCGTCGCGGTGGCCCGTCGCGACCTCGACCGGGCCCGCGAGCTGGGCGACCCGCGCTTCGCCGGGCGCGCGCTCGCGGCCATCGATCGTTGGACCGACGTGCGCACGATGCCGGCCGACGTGCTGCTGATGCGCGCGACGGTCCAGCAATACCTGCACGACTTCGACGCCGCCGTGCAGAGCCTCCGAGCGCTGCTCGCACGACCCGACATCGGTGCGCAACCGCAGGCGTGGCTCACGCTCGCCACGGTGCTGCGCGTGCAAGGCCGCTATGCCGATTCGGACGCGGCGTGCCGCGGCGTGGCCGGCGCCGGTGCAGACCTCCACGCGCGCGCATGCCTTGCGGAGAACGCCGCGCTGCGCGGCGACGTCAAGTCGGCGCGGGCTGCCTTCGCGCGTCTGCTGTCGCAACCGGGGCTCCCCGCGCCGACGGCGAGCTGGTTGCTGACGAGCGTGGCGGAGCTCGAGGAACGGGATGCCAACCCCGCGGCCGCGGAGGCCGCGTATCGCGCGGTGCTCGCGCGCGAAGCCGACCCTTACGCGACGCTCGCGTATGCGGATTTCCTCGTGGCGCGCCACCGTTCCGCGGAAGCATTGCGCCTGCTCGCCGACCAGCCGCGCACGGATGCGGTGCTGCTGCGCCTCGCCATCGCGCGCTCGCAGGCGCATGCGGCCGGAGCGGAGCGCGATGCGGCCGAGCTGCGCGAGCGCATCGCACTGTCGAACGAGCGCCCCGAGACGCGCGTGCTGCACGGTCGCGAGCAGGCGATGTTCGCGCTGCGCATCGACGACGATGCAACGCGCGCGCTCGAGCTCGCACGCGGCAACGTGCAGCGCCAGCGCGAGCCGCTCGACCTGCTGGTCTATGCGGAGTGCGCCCGCGCGAGCGGCGATGCCGAGGCGCGCCGGGAAGCGCGGCGGCTGCGCGACGCCGTCGGCCTGCACGACCGTCGCATCGACGCGGAGCTGTGAACGGCATGGCGTCGCCCTCCTGCCTTCGTCGCATCGGCCGTCTGCTGCGAGGCGGGTTGCGGATCGTCGCGCTGTGCCTCGTCGTGCACGTGCCCGCCTCGGCGCACAAGGCAAGCGATGCCTATCTGCAGGTGGAGGAAGGTGCGAGCGGCCTTGCGGTCCGTTGGGACATCGCGCTGCGCGACCTCGATGCGGCGCTCGACCTCGACGCCGACGGCGACGGTCGCCTCACCTGGGGTGAAGTGCGCACGGCCTGGCCGCGGATCGAGACGTACGCGCTCGCACGCCTGCGCATCGAGGGTTGCAGCCTCGTGCCGGCCGGCCGCGCACTCGAACGACGCAACGACGGCGCGTACGCCGTGCTCGAGCTCACCGCCGCCTGCCATCCGGCGACGCCGCCGTCGATCGCCTACACGTTGCTGCGAGAAGTCGATCCGACGCATCGCGGCATCGCGCGCATCCGGCAACCGGGCCGCGAGCTGGTGTTGCAGGTGCTCGATCCGACGCATGCGGTGGCGATCGCCAGTGGATCCGCGCCGCCGGGCAAAGCCGCCGTCGGCGACTCCGATGCCGCGAACACGACGCTGTCCGGCGCGACGCTCGGGGAGCGCGAGCGCCTGGCGGACGGGCTCGGCTTCGCGAAGGAGGGCGTCCGGCACATCCTCACGGGTTACGACCATGTGCTCTTCCTGCTCTGCCTCCTGCTGCCCGCCGTGATGCGGCGCACCCGGGAAGGCTGGCGCCCCGTGGAACACCTGTCGCAGGCCGTGTGGCCCGTCGTCGGCATCGTTTCCGCGTTCACGGTGGCGCACTCGATCACGCTGGGCCTCGCGGCAACGAAGGTCGTGTCGCTGCCACCGGCGCTGATCGAGCCGGCCATCGCGGTCACGATCGTGCTGGCCGCGCTCGACAACCTGTGGCCGGTCTTCCCCGTGCGGCGCGTCGTCGTCACGTTCTTCTTCGGCCTCGTGCACGGGTTCGGCTTTGCGAACGTGCTGTCCGAGCTCGACCTGCCGACCGCGCGTTTTGCCTGGGCGCTGTTGCAGTTCAACGTCGGCCTCGAGGCCGGCCAGCTGATGATCGTGATGGTGGTGACGGGCGCGCTGTTCCTGCTGCGCACGCTTCCCCGCTATCCGGCGTGGGCGATCCGCGGCGGCTCGACGGCGGCCATCGTCCTGGGCGTGCTATGGCTCGTGGAGCGCACGGCCAATGTCACGATCCTCGGCTTCTGAGCGCCGCGGCCGGCGGCCGTCGAATACAATGCGGGATCGGCGACGGCACAAGGGCGAGAAAGGCATGACGGTTATGACACCGCGAACGGCCACCTTCCGAGGGAAGGTCCGGTTTGCCGCGCCCATGAACCGCTGACCTCGTTTCGTTCGTCCCGAAAAGCGCGGCCCGTCCGCGCTTTTTTGTTGCCTGGAGCATTTGCATGATCACGATCCAGTTGCCCGACGGCTCGCGACGCGACTACCCCGGCCCGGTGACGGTGGCGGAGGTCGCCGCGTCGATCGGACCCGGTCTCGCCAAGGCCGCGCTCGGCGGGCGCGTCGGGCAGGGCGCCGATGCGCGCGTCGTGGACACGAGCTTTCGCATCGACCACGACACGCCGCTCGCGATCGTCACGGAGAAGGACCCTCAGGGCCTCGAGCTCATCCGGCACTCGACCGCGCACCTGCTCGCATACGCGGTGAAGGAACTGTTCCCGGATGCGCAGGTCACGATCGGGCCGGTGATCGAGAACGGCTTCTACTACGACTTCGCCTACAAGCGCCCGTTCACGCCCGAGGACCTGCAGGCCATCGAGGCGAAGATGACGGAGCTCGCGAAGAAGGACGAGCCGGTCACGCGCCGCGTGCTGCCGCGCGACGAGGCGGTCGCGTATTTCAAGGGCCTCGGCGAGGACTACAAGGCCGAGATCATCGCGTCGATCCCCGCGGGCGAAGAGGTGTCGCTCTATCGCGAGGGCCGCTTCGAAGACCTGTGCCGCGGCCCGCACGTCCCCAGCACGGGCAAGCTTCGGCACTTCAAGCTGATGAAGGTGGCGGGGGCCTACTGGCGCGGCGACCATCGCAACGAGATGCTGCAACGCATCTACGGCACGGCGTGGGCGACGAAGGAGGAATTGCAGCAATACCTGCGCATGCTCGAGGAGGCGGAGAAGCGCGACCACCGGCGCCTCGGCCGCGAGCTCGATCTGTTCCACATCGACGAGGTGGCGCCGGGCGTGGTGTTCTGGCACCCGAAGGGCTGGGCCCTCTGGCAGGCCATCGAGCAGTACATGCGCGGCGTCTACCGCGAGACCGGCTACCAGGAAGTGAAGGGTCCGCAGATCCTGGACAAGAGCCTCTGGGAGAAGACCGGGCACTGGCAGAACTACCGGGAGAACATGTTCACGACGGAGTCGGAGAAGCGCGAGTACGCGCTCAAGCCGATGAACTGCCCCGGCCACGTGCTGATCTTCAAGTCGCACCTGCGAAGCTATCGCGACCTGCCGATCCGCTACGGCGAGTTCGGCCAGTGCCATCGCAACGAGCCGAGCGGCTCGATGCACGGGATCATGCGCGTGCGCGGCTTCACGCAGGACGACGGCCACATCTTCTGCACCGAAGACCAGATCTTCGACGAGTGCGTGGCGTACACGACGCAGCTCCAGAAGGTGTACGCGGACTTCGGCTTCAACGACATCATCTACAAGGTGGCGACGCGGCCCGAGAACCGCGTGGGGTCCGACGCGTTCTGGGACAAGGCCGAGCACGCGTTGATGGAAGGCCTGCGGCGGTCGGGCTGCGAGTTCGAGATCGCGCCCGGCGACGGCGCGTTCTACGGCCCGAAGATCGAGTACACGCTGAAGGACGCGCTCGGGCGCCCGTGGCAGCTCGGCACGATGCAGGTCGACTACAACACGGCCGAACGTCTCGGAGCCGACTACGTCACCGAGACGAGCGGCCGGGCCCACCCGGTCATGCTGCACCGGGCGATCGTCGGCAGCTTCGAGCGCTTCATCGGGATCCTGCTCGAGCACCACGCCGGCGCGCTGCCCGCCTGGCTCGCGCCGGTGCAGGCCAGCGTACTGACGATCACCGAGGCGCAGGCCGACTACGCCGAAGAGGTTGTCAAAACGCTTCTAAAACAAGGACTTAGAGTGGCGAGCGATTTGCGCAACGAAAAAATCACCTATAAAATCCGGGAGCACTCGTTGCAGAAGGTCCCGTACATCCTCGTCGTGGGCGACAAGGAGAAGGCAAACGGGGCTGTTTCGGTGCGCGCCCGTGGCAACCAGGATCTGGGGACGATGTCCATCGACGACTTCGCCACCCGGCTCCAGGATGACATCTCCCGCAAGGTGTGAACGCGCTTGCGTGACCACACGTGAGGGGCGGCGTGCTTTTTGCTGGTTTGCGGTGCCCGTTGCCTCGGGCGCCGACGAAAGGGTTTTCACATCGCTACATCATTCGCTGACCGCCGTATCCCGAACGCGGAACGCAAGCATCGACTGAATCGGGAGATCACCGCTCCCGAGGTCCGGCTGAACGGACCCGAGAACGAACCGCTCGGCGTCGTGCCGATCACCGAGGCCCTGCGCCTCGCGGGCGAGAAGGACGTCGACCTGGTCGAGATCGTGCCGAACGCCGATCCTCCCGTGTGCCGGCTGATGGACTACGGCAAGTTCAAGTACCAGGAGCAGAAGCGGGCAGCGGAAGCGAAGGCGAAGCAGAAGGTCATCGAGATCAAGGAAGTGAAGTTCCGGCCCGGTACCGACGAAGGCGACTACGCGATCAAGCTGCGCAACCTGCGGCGCTTCATCGCGGAGGACGGCGACAAGGGCAAGGTGACGCTGCGCTATCGGGGTCGCGAGATCACGCACCAGGACATCGGCATGCGCCTGCTGGAACGGATCCGCGACGATCTCGCCGACGTGGCGGTGGTGGAGAACATGCCCAACTTTCCAGCACAGTGGGATCCGAAGCTTGGAATTCACGTGACTTGAAGTCGCGGC
>JADMIO010814527.1_pt1 | contig 40346 bp, 40 predicted proteins | sample 8958161 | NCBI WGS metagenome assembly JADMIO01 (sample SAMN16585339, study PRJNA669376) | soil metagenome | isolation source: Crop rotation soil | place: USA: Cullars Rotation, Alabama | collected 2011
CTTTCCCAGTGAATGCGTAGCATGGTTTCCAGCGGATAAGGTCGCCGGCCATTACCAGCCTTGGGGTAAAACGGCTCGATGACTTCCACCATGTTTTGCCATGGCAGAATCTGCTCCATGCGGGACAAGAAAATCTCTTTTCTGGTCTGACGGCGCTTACTGCTGAATTCACTGTCGGCGAAGGTAAGTTGATGACTCATGATGAACCCTGTTCTATGGCTCCAGATGACAAACATGATCTCATATCAGGGACTTGTTCGCACCTTCCCTTGCAAAAAGGGTTCGGGGAAACCGCCAAAATGAAATAAATCTTCCCATGTTTTGTCAGATATTTTGTGAGGCTTTTGTATTTCTTGGAGGGGGGATGCTTGATGAGTGAGTTCAGCTACGCTAAATGGATGAATATGATATAAAAAATATCGCCCCATTAAACTGTCGCCACCTCGGCGAAATACATCTAAACGTGAACTGCCTGTGACAATAATAATCGCGTGGTTTTTATAGAGATCAAAAAAGCCTTTTAGGAAATTTTTCCAATCGGGATTTTTATGGATTTCATCAAATACAATAACAGCTTTGCTTCCTATTTTTGTGCCAAGGGTAAATTTTTTACCTACCGCTGTTGCGCCTTCGAGAATAAGTCCCCGGTCTTCTTTAGTGTCCCAACTTAAGTAATAAAAAGGATAGCCTAGCTGTTTTGCTTCACGGCCAAGCGTCGTTTTGCCGACTTGGCGAGGCCCCGCCAAAAATAGCATTTGCGTATACTTTTTATAGTGTTCGTTAAGTAGGCTTTCGTATACTCGTTCTATATGCGGCATTTTTAGCACCCCTGTATGGTGTGACCATTATCGCATACATCGTAAAATGGTCAAGACCAAAATAAGATTCATCGTAAAATGGTCAAGATGGCGTTATTATGGGGTTAAACCGGCTATGATTTTTGTCTTGAGAAGGGGGCGCTGCATCGCATCCTGTTTCTCAGCTTAAGGCATATAACATTGACCCATACTTAATTAAGGCTTTATATTGTCTACACTCAACGCTAAGGAGATGATTATGACAACTGAAACCCCGTCACTTTCAGGCTATGAAAAAATGAGTATCATACGTGATTTAATCACTTGCGAGTCTGCTCAACTCTCAGAGGCGCTGATTGCTGCTACTCGAGAGGTTGTTAAGGACGATTATCCCGAAGTTGATTTATTTTGGGACCCACTGTTACTCGAGTTAGTAAAAATCGAAAGGCAACTTCGCGAAAAAAATCTTCACGTGAGCGCAGATTTACAACAAGCGGCTATTGCTGGGTATGTGAAAGAAGCGGGGCTTCGAAATTTTCGTGCGGCGTTATCTGTAACGCCTGATCCTATTGATATTAGACTTTACGCAGAACTCCGAGTAAAGGGTAGGTTAAATACAAGTCATGGAGCTCGCTCGTCTCTTAATTTAACCAGCCGATTTTTGATTCTTTTAACGAAATATTTAAATATCAAAACAAATTCCGATCCTATCGTCAAAGCAGAAATTCAAGGCGGAGTTCTTTATTGGCAGCTGATTAATCCTCAAACAAAAGAAGTGCTGTATGATCGACAATTAGCTCGTCGTAAACCTGAATTTAATTTCACGGATAATAGCTGGGAAATGTCTTGGGAAAATTTTAGCTTATTTTTGGATACCCCAAAAACAACACCCAAAGATAAAGAAGTCGTATTTGTGGCAGCCAACGGGAAGGAGCTCTCACGTTTTCGCGGGTGTAACCCAGATTATCCACAAGCGTTGGGGGGAGAAGTATATACACGCGATGCGCTTAAGCAGCATTCGAAAAAATTATCAAATTTAGAACATATTCCCTCACATGAAATCGTTTCAGAGGATAACGCCTCTAAAAGTGACGCATCTTGGTGGGGAATTATTATTACGTACCAAATAAAAGAACTTGTTAAATCCCCTTTATTTCAGGCAGGAGATACGTGGGGTAATTTCATTCGACAATTGCGCTCATATGTGGATATTCTTAAACCTAGTCATATAGCTGCTGAAAATCGTTTTCAAGCATTGTCACTGGGAGGGTTTCGTACCCTGTGGAGAAAACAATTAAAAACGTGCGAAACGGATCCCAATTCTGTTCCGCCACATTTTCTCGCGTTTTTCAAAACTCATAAAGATAGATTCCCAGAAGTGGATAAAATTTTAAATGACAAAGCTAAAGAATTAACAACTCCGCTCACAGCTGCCTCGAGATCTGCAGAGGTCAGGGTTAAACAACGAAGAGTTTAGAAATATTTAAATCTCTCGTAGGGGATTCTCTTACGGGAGGGTTATTCAAATTAATTGCTGTTAATTGTTGCAATAAATTTCAACCCCACTAATATTAGATTTTTAATTTTTGAGGGATTGGTATGGGTAGGATCAAAAATAGTTTCTTAGGCTTGTTTTTGGCGAGTTTATTTTTACTCACCGCCTGTTCTGGACAACCCGCGACGCCCAATTTTCAGCAATTAGTATTGCCTCAAACGCCTAATTATTACCTCGCGTGTCCGCCAAAATATTGTAATGTTATGCCGACAGCATATTCGCCTGTTTATCCTGTCTCTGCGGACGATTTATTTAATGCGTTTAATCAAATTATTGCTACAGAGCCAAGGGTTCAATTTGTAGGCAGTATTCCCGAGCAGGGCGAATTTATGTTGGTGTCAAAATCTATATTTGGTCTTCAAGATGATATAACCATTCAGTTTATTGCCTTGACAGAGACTACCTCAACTGTCGCTGTTTATAGCCGTTCGCGATATAGCCTGATTGATCTGGGTGGGAATAAACGCAGAGTAGAAAAATGGTTTGCGAATTTAAATCAAGTTCTGGCAAGTGCGAGTCAAACCCCTGCTACTCAGCCTAGCACGGTCAATACGGGTAATACGAATACAAATGGGACTAGTTCTGGTACAACGAGTCAGTGAGATAAATCAATCAGTAATAAATGGTACCGAGGGTCGGAATCGAACCGACACAGTGTCGCCACCACCGGATTTTGAGTCCGGCGCGTCTACCAGTTCCGCCACCCCGGCATAAGAAAGCGCGCAGTATAACAGAGAGCATTTAAATGTCTAAATGGTTTAAATTTATTATTATTGGGATTATTGCGGGTTTTTTAGCGTCTTGTGCAACGACGACTTCTACAGCCCCTATAACGCCTAAAAATTTGAAAGCGGCAAAGGATTGGCAACTCGACGGTAAAATAGCCGTACGATATGACCATAAAGCGGATACGGCGAATATAGAGTGGCGGCAAAATTACCAGAATTATAAAATAAGACTGTTTGGACCCTTGGGATTGGGCGCGGTAAGATTCCAGGGAGGGCCTAAAAATATAGAATTAATAGATAATAAGGGTCAGGTTCATACGGCAAAATCAGCAGAAATACTTTCTCAGCAAATTTTAGGGTATCCGTTGCCGATAGAAAATCTCATCTATTGGCTGAAGGGAATTAAAACCAAGCATTATTACGGCTGGAAAATTACTTATCTGGCATATTACCCTAACGGCTTGCCAAAATTGATGGAAGCCCATCAGAAAGATATTTATATTCGGATTTTTATTGATAAGTGGCAGTTTTTTTGATTGAATACCGCTCCAGTCAGATACATTGGGGTGTCGCCAAGTGGTAAGGCACCGGGTTTTGATCCCGGCATTCCTAGGTTCGAATCCTAGCACCCCAGCCAATGTAGGAACTAATCGTGTCAAACATGATGATCTTTAGTGGTAACGCTAACCTGCCGTTGGCAGAAACTGTTTCGCAATTTTTAAACATTCCCTTAGGTAAAGCTACTGTAAGTCGTTTTAGCGACGGTGAAACCATGGTGGAAATTTTAGAAAATGTTCGAGGCCGAGATGTTTTTATTATTCAGCCTACCTGTGCACCCACCAATGACCATCTCATGGAATTAATTATTATGGCTGATGCGTTGCGTCGAGCCTCTGCCGCTAGAATTACTGCGGTAGTACCGTATTTTGGTTATGCCCGACAAGACAGACGAGTCCGATCCGCACGTGTGCCGATTACCGCTAAAGTCGTTGCAGATATGATGAGTAAAGTGGGAATTAATAGATTATTAACCGTTGACTTGCATGCTGATCAGGTACAAGGCTTTTTTTATATTCCCGTGGATAATGTCTATGCGACGTCGTCTATGTTGGCCGATATTCGTCGTCATAAATATAAAAATTTAATTGTCGTCTCGCCGGATGTAGGCGGTGTGGTTCGTGCCCGAGCTATCGCAAAATTATTAAACGAAGCGGATTTGGCGATTATAGATAAACGTCGCCCCAAAATTAATCAAGCGGAAGTCATGAATATTATTGGCGATGTCAAAGACAGAACCTGTTTATTAATGGACGATATTGTGGATACCGCCGGAACCTTATGTGCCGCAGCAAAAGTATTAAAAAAAGAAGGGGCAACTTCGGTAAAAGCCTATTGTACGCATGCCGTATTGTCTGGAAAAGCAATTGAGAATATTGAAAATTCTGAACTAGACGAAGTGGTCGTAACAGATACAATTCCCTTATCTGCTCAGGCTAAAAAATCTAAAAAAATCCGCCAATTATGCATTGGCGAAATGTTAGCACAGATTATTCGCAGAATTAACGAAGAAGAATCGGTCAGCTCTATGTTTTCGGAGTAATGCGTGCGTTGCTGTATAACATAGCAATGCCGCATACTAAAAATAATATGCCGCTGGATAATATGGGCAAATTATTTTGAATATTCGCTAATACGGATCCCACAATACCCGCTGTCGCAAACGCTGCAGATAATATCGCTCCTGCAATTCCCATGACCCAGCCTTGAGAATTTTCATCCACTTGGTTTGAAAATACGGCCAGCATCATTGAATAAGGCACAGAAATTACCACGCCAATAGGTATAGCAATTAACCAGATAACCCACGCTTGTGTTGCGGAGGCAGTAATTAGGCTGATAATTCCGCAGAGTATTAATAAGCTAATAATAGCCTGTTTAGTTGAAAAATGTTGAGCGACCCAGTTAACGACGACGCCAAATCCTAAACCAAAGCCAATGGCTAATAAGACCATGAATAAATTAACCTGTGTGGCATCAAAATTAAGCTGTTTCGTTAAAAATAAAGAAATATAAGAATAATAACATCCCCATGCTAAGAGCATGATTAAAAACACAAAAGACAAATATCGGACTTTGTGATTTCTAAACGCAGAAATAAAAATTTCTATGGCTCTGTGAAACTTTAAATTAATTTTAGCGCGTGTATTAAATGTTTCTTTAAATAACCACAGGACTAATAGCGCATTCGCCAGCGAAATAATGGCGGCAAAATAGAGCGGTGTGGCGAACGTAAATTGAGAACAAATTTGGGTACTGGAAAAAAAACCGCCACACATGGGGCCAAAGAGAAAGCCTAATGAAGAAGATAACAAGATTAATCCAATATTACGGGCTTTTAGATCAGGCTCGCTGATATCGATAATAGCAGCTTGGGCAATAGACTGGCTGCCGGCCGTAAATCCGGCAATGACGCGGCCTATAATTAAAAAAACCACACTGCCCATACCCACAGCAACCGCAGAAACTAAATAACCCAAAAAAGATCCAAATAAAGAAATCATCAACGATTTTTTACGCCCAATGGCATCGGATAAATCCCCTAAATACGCTGAGCCGAAAAACCACGCTAGCATAAAAATACTCACGGTTATGCCAAAGAGAAAATTGCGTGAAGAGGAGGATAGGTCAGCCGGCAGAAAATTACAGTCTGTGCTGACAAATAGGCTGTTTAAAATAGGAAATAATAATCCTAGTCCCATGCCGTCAATAAATATAGCGAGAAATAAGGGAAATGCTTTAGCAAAAAAGTGTGACGTTTTTTTGGTCATCGTGGGGCACTCATTGGTATGTTTTTATATATAGAAATGGCACGTTGGCGTGTCTTAGAAAGATCGACTATAGGCGCTCTGTAATTTTTTGTCAAAGCTTCGGGACAATATTTTTTAATAAATAAATATTCAGGATCAAATTTTTCCGTTTGAGAAATCGGATTAAATACGCGGAAATAAGGCACGGCATCGGTGCCCGTTGAAGCGACCCACTGCCACCCGCCATTATTGGCAGCGAGATCACCATCAATCAGATTTTGCATGAAATATTTTTCACCCCATCGCCAGTCAATTAATAAATTTTTAGTTAAAAACATGGCGGTTATCATGCGAAGCCTATTATGCATCCAACCCGTTTGATGTAATTGTCGCATTGCCGCATCAATAATAGGTATGCCGGTATTTCCGGTTTTCCACGCTTCGAAATATTCGAGATTATTGTCCCACGGTATTCTTTCTGTCATTAATTTTAGCGGTTTATGCATCGAGACGCGGGGGAAATTTTTTAATATATGTTTATAAAACTCACGCCAAATTAATTCTGAGATCCAGCATTCTGAATGGGGGTGTTTGAGAGCGGCTTTAAAACAGGTCCGGATAGAAATTATTCCCGACGCAAGATAGGGAGATAAGTGGCTGGTTCCCTCTATACTGGGAAAATCCCGGTTTGTTTTATAATTTTTTAATTTTTGAGTGATAAAATAATCCAATTTTTGATGGGCAATTTTTTCGCCCGTCGGCCAGAGCGGATGTTCAGGAGCATGGGGTATGGCAGGGGAAGAAATTATATTATTATTTTTAATTTTTTTAGGCGCAGGAAATACCGTTAAATTAATTTGAGATAATTTCTCTAAAAAAGCTTTTTTAAAAGGCGTAAAGACTTTATAAAAATTTTTTTCTTGAGTTAAAAGTTCTCCCGGTTCAAAAATTACCTGGTCCGTATAATCATATATTTTAATATTATAAGACCCAAATAATTTTTTGATTTTTTCATCTCGTCTTAGCTCATCCAGCTCATATTGCTTATTAAAATATAAATTATTAATTTTATATTCTTGAGTGATGTTAAATAATTCTTGAGCAATATTTTCAGGGTGAGCAACATTTTTGATTAATAATGAGATATTAAATTTTAATAAATCAGCGTGTAAGTGGTTAAGCTGGGATAATATAAAATTTTGTCTGATGGGCGCCATGTCATGCGCTTGCCATTCGCTAGGATTAATAAAAAATACCGCGATGACTATTTCAGGATTATTTAAACTGGCATGGTAGAGAGCGGTATTATCTAAAACCCGTAGGTCATGTTCTCTAAACCAGATCAGATTACGCATAAAAACTTTTTTCGCCCGTTGGCCGAGTTTTGAAGCGTTTGTATTGCCATAAATATTGTTCAGGGTGCTCAGAAATAGTCTGGGATAATAATAAATTAATTCTCAGCGTATCTTGATAAATATCGGGGCTAGGGAAATCTGTGAGGGGTGGCTGGAGTATTATATCGAGGCCCGTATTGTCTTTACGGCGATGGTATTTTATGGGAATAACTGCGCAACCCGTCAGTTCTGCAAAGCGAGAAGTGGTGGTGACGGTGGAGGCAGGAATATTAAAAAAGGGAACAAATAAACCTTTTTTACCGCCGTCAATATCCGGTGTGTATAAAACAGGCTGATTATTTTTGAGAGTGCGTATTAATCCTCTCACATCATCGCGCGTAATGGCGTGTGAATAGCATTTAGGAAGCGCCCGTTCAAAAAGGGTTCTGAATATTTTATTTTTAGGGGGAAAATACATGACCCCAAACGGCTGTAAAAGATTTAATAATCTGCCCGCAAAGTGGACAGACGTAAAATGCGGACCAAAAATAATCGCACCTTTTTTATTTTCTAACGCGGTTTGAATAATATGAAGATTTTGGATATGAATAAATTTTTTTAATCTTTTAGGGGACGCCCAAAATCCCAATAAAGTTTCCAGTGATCCTTGGCCGGCCGAAATAAAGCTGTTTAAAATTAATTTCTTACGGTTTTTGATATCTAAGTGGGGAAAGCATTTTTGAAGATTTATATCAGCCGTTCGATATTCTCTTTTGGCGATATAAAAAGCGACGATGCCCAGGAGCGCGCCTATTTTAAGCTGGATTTTATAAGGCAGCTGAATAATCAGCCATAATACACCTATGCCCAGCCAGCCCGGGAGCGAGAGCAGAAAATTAAAATAATTCATCTTTTTGAGCCCAGAGGTTATTTAAAAATTTTTGGAATTTTTTACGGTAATCCGGATCGTTTTCATAATTGCCCTGCAGTTCTGCTGTGACGGGAATCTGATTAATCATAATTTTAATACGGGGTATTTTACCGCGACAGAAATCTAAAAAGCTGTATTTTTTGTTTTTACTGTGGGGATTGTCAGGATAAATAATCGTCACGTCTAATATAGAATCAATTTTATCGCCCATATACTGTAAACCTAATCCGATGCCACCGGCTTTAGGCTTTAATAAATGGTGATAGGGTGACTGTTGTTTGAGTTTTTTTTCCGGGGTAAACCGCGTGCCTTCGGCAAAAATCATTAGGCTGCCGGGATGCCTTTTAAAGCGTTCGCAGGCTTTACGGGTCGCTTCTCTGTCTTTTTGAGGGTTATGGTGCCGGTATAAAAACGGAAAATCATATAACCAGCAAGCCAGGCCTACGAAGGGTACCCATTTGAGTTCTTGTTTGAGAAAGAATTTCAGCATGGGTATATGGCCTGAAAAAACGGCATATAAAATAATAATATCCGCCCACGCCTGATGATTGGCGGTGACCATATAAGATTTCTCGAGGCTGAGATTAGGCGGTAATTCAGCGATTATTTGGGTTTTACTGGTGAGTTTTAAGATGGCTTTATTGGTATTCGACCAGTATAACGGCATGATATTCATAAAGCGTTTTGCCCAGGGAAATACCATCGCAAACGGCAGAGTGATAAATACAATCATAGAAGAAATCAGAATATTCAGTGCATAGAGCAGTAAAGCCAGCATATCCGTTACGTTTCCCCCGTTGATTGCGCTATAATCTCAAGTCTAACATGAACTGAGAGCACATATGGCACCCTCTAATGAAGCGATTCATGAGCTTATTGATCAAGAATACCAGCATGGGTTTGTGACCCCTATTGAATCCGAGACTTTCCCGGTGGGTTTGAGTGAAGAGGTGATTCGGGCTATTTCTGCTAAAAAAAATGAACCGGAATTTCTCACCGAATGGCGGCTCCAAGCTTATAAACATTGGTTAACCCTGACAGAACCTCATTGGGCTCATGTGCATTATCCTAAAATAGATTACCAAACGATGAGCTATTATTCTGAGCCTAAATTAAAAAACAGACCCAAAAGCTTGGCCGAAGTTGATCCTGAATTATTAAAGACGTATGAAAAATTAGGCATTCCCCTCAAAGAACAGGAAATGTTAGCCGGCGTTGCGGTGGATGCCGTATTTGATAGCGTTTCTGTGGCAACGACCTTTAAAGACAAACTCCACAGCATGGGCATTATTTTTTGCGCCTTTTCAGAAGCGGCTCAAAAATATCCGGAATTAATTCAGCAATATTTGGGCACCGTCGTGCCCTATACGGATAATTTTTATGCCAGTTTAAATTCAGCTGTATTTAGTGACGGATCGTTTTGTTATATCCCTAAAGGCGTGCGATGTCCTATGGAATTGTCGACGTATTTTAGAATTAATTCTGCCATGACGGGTCAATTTGAACGGACGTTAATTATTGCCGAAGAAGGCAGCTATGTGAGTTATTTAGAAGGCTGCACTGCGCCGAGAAGAGATGAAAATCAATTGCACGCGGCTGTGGTGGAATTAATTGCGCTTAAAAACGCCCATATTAAATATTCTACGGTGCAAAATTGGTATCCCGGCGATAAAAATGGAAAAGGCGGAATTTATAATTTTGTCACGAAGCGGGGAGATTGCCGTGGTGAAAACAGCAAAATATCCTGGACACAAGTCGAAACCGGTTCAGCCATCACCTGGAAATACCCCAGTGTTTTATTGCGCGGCGATAATAGCGTCGGTGAATTTTATTCTGTCGCATTAACTAATAATTACCAACAAGCAGATACGGGCACAAAAATGATTCATATGGGAAAAAATACCAAGAGCACGATTGTTTCCAAAGGCATTTCAGCGGGTCATGGCCAAAATAGTTATAGGGGCTTAGTCAAGATTTTAAAATCCGCGGAAAATTCACGAAATTATACGCGCTGTGATTCTTTATTGTTGGGTTCTCACTGTGGTGCGCATACGTTTCCGTATATGGAAGTTAAAAACGCAACCGCCAAAGTGGAGCACGAAGCGACGACATCTAAAATTGGTGAGAATCAATTATTTTATTGCCAACAACGCGGCTTAACTGAAGAAGATGCGGTTTCTATGATCGTCAACGGCTTTTGTAAACAAGTATTTCGCGAATTGCCGATGGAATTTGCCGTTGAAGCACAAAAATTATTGGGTATTAGTTTAGAAGGGGCCATAGGGTAATAAATATGTTAGAAATTAAAAATTTATACGTAAATGTCGATGGCAAAGAAATTCTCAAGGGAATTAATTTAGTGATTAAACCCGGAGAAGTCCATGCCATTATGGGTCCCAATGGTTCTGGAAAAAGCACGCTGGCAAATATTTTAGCAGGGCGTGAAGGGTATGAAATTGTTCAGGGCGAAATAGTGTTTCAGCATAAAAATTTATTAGAGCTCCCGCCAGAAGAGAGATCTCATCAGGGATTATTTTTGGGTTTCCAATATCCCGTGGAGATACCCGGTGTCAGCAATATTTATTTTCTGAAAGCGGCGCTGAATGCACAGCGTAAAGCCAGAAATTTACCGGAAGTCGACGCCATGGATTTTTTAAATGTGGTGAAAGACAAAATGAAATTATTAGAAATGGACGAAGATATGATCTACCGTTCGGTTAACGAAGGTTTTTCAGGCGGTGAGAAAAAACGTAATGAAATTCTACAAATGCTTGTCTTAAATCCTGCGTTGGCTTTATTAGATGAAACCGATTCGGGATTAGATATCGATGCGTTAAGAATTATCGCTTTAGGTATTAATGGCCTACGAAATTCGGAGCATTCTATTTTATTAATTACCCATTACCAGAGATTATTAAATTATATTAAACCCGACAAAGTCCATGTGTTATCCGATGGGAAAATCGTTATATCAGGCGATCATACCTTGGCGTTAGATTTGGAAGCGAAAGGTTACGGCTGGGTAGAAAAATGAATTTGCCCACGACGCGAGATGAAAATTGGAAATATACCGATTTGTCGCTATTAGCCGCAAAGCCGAGAGAATTTGTTTCCCATAAAATTATTAGCTTTAAACACCATACCCAACCCGGAATTACTATTACAGCACAGAAAATTCACGCTGAAAATTTAAATCTAGCCTCTGAAGCTGATGTATTTGAGATTTTGAATCAAAAATTTAATACAGAATATTATGAAATTAATATTACGAAAAATATTCCCGAAGCGTTAGAAATTATCTATACCCATGAGAGGGAAAACCAGTGGGCACAGCCGCGGGTTAAAATTAATATTGCTGAAAATATTTCGGCTAAAATTATAGAAATATTTGCGAGCCCTCAAGCCAATATTATAAATGCGGTAATAGCATTTAATTTAAAATCGGGCGCTAGACTGGATTATACTAAAATTCAAGCAGAAAATTTAAACAGCTTTCATATTGGTCGTACGCATATTTTATTAGATACGCAATCGCACGCTCAGGCTTTTACGTTATCCAAAGGCTCGCGGTTAGCACGCAGTGATATTTTTGTTACATTCCAGGCTGAACATGCCAGCTGTGATTTGTACGGATTGTCTTACTCCAAAGATCGCCAGCATTTAGACCATCATACGGTCATCCATCATGCGGTAGGCCACTGTAAGAGCAATGAATTTTACAAAAGCATTTTAGACGAGAAATCTCGCGTGGTATTTAATGGCAAGGTTATAGTAAAGCCTAATGCGCACCAGACAGAAACGAGCCAGATAAATAATAATATTTTATTGTCTTCAGAGGCAGAAATTGATACCAAGCCAGAATTAGAGATTTATCATGATGATGTAAAATGTACCCATGGTGCGACCATTGGCCAGCTCGATGATCAGGCTTTGTTTTATTTACGCTCGCGTGGTTTAAGCGAAGCCAGCGCAAGAGCGATTTTACTCCAGGCCTTTGGGATGCCCGTCTTAAATAAAATTTCAGATGAAAAATTGCGAGAGCGAGTATGTCAGTATTAAGCCAGAGTGATGTTCAGAAAATTCGTCAAGATTTTCCGATATTACAATCTCAGATCTATAACAAGCCGTTGGTCTATTTTGACAATGCGGCGAGTACGCAGAAACCTAAAGCGGTAATTCAAGCCATAACAGACTGTTATGAAAAATCCTATTCTAATGTCCATAGGGGCGTGCATTATCTTAGCGCTAAATCCACGGAATTATTTGAAGCGGCAAGAGATACGGTCCAAGATTTTATAAAATCAAAGCACAGAGAAGAGATTATTTTTGTGCGGGGAACGACCGAAGGCATTAATTTAATCGCTCAGACATATGGCCGGGCGAATATTAAAGCGGGCGATGAAATTTTAATTTCTACCATGGAGCATCATTCTAATATCGTTCCCTGGCAGATGTTATGCGAACAAACGGGTGCGATATTAAAAGTCGCGCCGATTAATCTGAAGGGCGAAATTATTTTAGAAGAATTTTATAAATTATTAAGCCCTAAGACCAAGCTAGTTTCTATCAGCTATATTTCAAATACCCTGGGGACGATTAATTCCGTTGAGAAGATTATAGCGGCGGCGCATGCCAAACATATTCCTGTTTTATTAGATGCAGCTCAAGCCGTATCCCATGTAGAAATAGACGTTCAAAAACTAGACTGTGATTTCTTGGTTTTTTCAGGGCATAAATTATATGGCCCTACGGGTATTGGGGTTTTATACGGCAAGAAAAGTTATTTAGAAAAAATGCCACCGTACCAAGGTGGCGGTGAAATGATTAGCCAGGTAAGCTTTGAGAAAACCACGTATCATGTCATTCCCCATAAATTCGAAGCGGGGACGCCGGATGTTTCGGGAGCGATAGGCTTAGCCGCGGCGATAAATTATATTAAAAATATTGGCTTAGAAAAAATTAAAAATTATGAAGCGGAATTATTAAATTATATCACCGCTGAAATAGTAAAATATCCTGAAGTAAAGATTATTGGGACCGCCCGCGAAAAAACCAGTATTGTTAGCTTTTTATTTGGGGACATTCACCCGCATGATATCGGGACGATATTAGACCAAGAAGGCATTGCTATAAGAACGGGCCATCATTGTACGATGCCCCTTATGAATTTCTTCAACATTCCCTCTACCGCTCGCGCGTCTTTGGCGTTTTATAATACGCCTGAAGAAGTGGATATATTTATTAGGGCGTTAAAAAACGTAAAACAGGTGTTCCATGGCTGATCTCAGAGAGTTATATCAAGAGGTGATTATTGATCATAATAAACACCCCCGAAATTTTGCCAAATTGGATAATTTTACCCATGAATCGGAAGGCTATAATCCCCTGTGTGGAGACAAAATAAAATTATATTTAATTATTCAAAATAATATGATTAAGAACATTAATTTTGAAGGCTCAGGTTGTGCTATTTCGACGGCTTCGGCGTCTTTGATGACTGAATTTTTGATGGGCAAGAGCGTGGCGGAAGCGGAAAAAGCATTTAAATTATTTCATGATTTTATGATTTCAGATGAATTAAAAGTCGATAACGAATTGGGCAAACTGAAAGTATTGGGGGGCGTGAAAGAATATCCCATGCGGATTAAGTGCGCGACATTAGCGTGGCATGCTTTAGAAGCGGCGCTTCATCAAGATAATCAATCGGTTTCTACGGAGTAGTGTGGCATGGCATATGGCAAAAAAGAAATCGCAAAAATTCATGAAGATATCATTGCTATGCTTAAGACGATATATGACCCTGAAATTCCCGTGAATATTTATGATTTAGGATTAATTTATGATGTGGCAGTAGATGTTATGGGACATGTTGACGTTAAAATGACCTTAACGGCGCCGGGTTGTCCGGTTGCACAAACTTTTCCGGGAACGGTTGAGGATGCCGTAAAAAGTGTGTTGGGTGTGAACGATGCAAAAGTCGAATTAGTCTGGGATCCCCCGTGGACACAAGACCGAATGACTGATGCAGCGAAATTGCAATTGGGTTTGCTGTAGGGTATTGTTACGGCTGTTCTTAACAGGGAGTCGAGGAGAAAATATGTTTAACCTGCCTTTAAATATTTCCAAACGTGAAAAAATGGTCCGCGGTATTTTAGGTGCTTTATTAATTATTGCTGCCATGGTTAGTCCTATTATAGTAATGCTAATTGGTGTTGCATTAATCGCCGAAGCTGTGATTGGTTATTGTGGAGTGGTTCAATTAATTGAACACTTCAAATTAGACGCAGATAAACCGGCTGATAAAAAATAAAGATATTGTTAGTCTAGGGACGAGGCCACGCCTCGTCCTTTTAATAAGAGATTACGTATGAAAGCTGTTCTATCTGTCGTATTCGAAGCGAAACCGGGTAAAGAAAAACAGGTTGCGGCTTTATTAGCTGATCTTATCGATCCCTCGTTAAAAGAAGAGGGTTGTATTCAATATGATTTGCATATCAGTACAGAAAATCCCCACAAATTTTTCTTTTTTGAAGTATGGGCGACTAAAGCGTTGCTGGATGCCCATTCTGAAGCTCCTCATGTTCAGTCTGCCAGAGCAAAAATAGGCGATTTGTTAGCTGGGCCGCCCGAAAAAATTCTGTGGGAAAAGATATAACCGCTATCATCCTGACGGAGTTTTCGTAGCCCGGGTGTAGCATAGCGAAACCCGGGAATTTTTTATCGTAAGCGTCATGCAATCTCTTCGCTCCTGGAAAACAGGGGCGTCGCAAAGCGCCGCCCTTCCTCTTCATGTAGATAAAATTCCGCGTAAATTTATTGCGTAACATTCTGACGTTTTGCCGATATCAGCAAAACGATCATTTTCGTGATGTCACGAAAATGATATTTTTCTTTTAGGTATATTTCCGAGGAGAATACGGTGACGATGAATTCTTGCTTTATTTGTAAAAAGATACTTCCTGACCCGGATTTTAGGTCTAATCAAAATTGTAATGGTAAACAGTGGGATTAGTGTGTGAACTGTCCGGATTGTACTCATTACAATATAACAATAAATGCAGCGTATAGGTTTGAAGATGAGCAGAAAAAATTAAACATAAATCGTCCTATTATTAGTAGATATTTAAGAGAAAATTCTGATACCTGTATTAATGTAAATTAGCGGAAAAATTATTAAATTTGAAAGAATAGGTAACATATCGGGGTATCATTTTGCTGACGTTAGCAAAATGATCTTTTTCTTGATATCAGGAAAACGTTAGAATGTTACGCAATAAAATTACGCATAATTTTGTCTACATGGAGAGGAAGGGCGGCGCTTTGCGACGCCCCCGTTTTCTAAGAGCGAAGAGGTAGCATTACGCTTGCGATAAAAAAATCCCCGGGTTTCGCTACGCTACACCCGGGCTACGAAAACTGGTTTATTTTTTCGCTTTCTCTCGCAACAACCTAATCTCATCACGCAATTCTGCGGCTTTTTCGAATTCCAGATTTTGCGCATAGAAATGCATCTCAGCTTCGAGATCTTTAATGGATTTACCCTGAGTGAGAAATTTCTTGCTTTGGGGTGTGGTAGCAGGCGCGGCTTCTAAAATATCATGAATCGCTTTTTGAATAGATTTCGGCGTGATATGATTTTTTTGATTGTAATCTAATTGTTTATTACGCCGCCTATTTGTTTCGTCTATCGCTCTTTGCATAGAACCCGTAATTTTATCCGCATATAAAATCGCTGTGCCGTTAATATTTCTCGCCGCTCGTCCTATGGTTTGAATTAACGATCTTTCTGATCTCAAAAAGCCTTCTTTATCTGCATCTAATATGGCAACCAGAGATACTTCAGGAAGATCTAAACCCTCGCGTAATAAATTTATTCCCACTAAAACATCGCATTTGCCTTTTCGCAAATCCCGAATAATTTCCATGCGCTCAACCGTATCGATATCCGAATGTAAATATTTGACGTTAATATTTTTATTTTGTAAATAATCAGTCAGATCTTCTGATAATCTTTTTGTTAATGTTGTCACTAAAATTCTTTCGTGTTTTGCGATACGTAATTTTATTTCTGATAATAAATCTTCGACTTGAGTGGTGACGGGGCGAATTTCTATTTGAGGGTCGACTAATCCTGTGGGTCTTACCACTTGTTCTATAATCGCGTCTGAATGTTCTAATTCATACGGTCCCGGCGTAGCAGAAATAAAAATGCTTTGGGGAGATAAATTTAAAAATTCTTCGAATTTTAAGGGACGGTTATCTAACGCACAGGGAAGCCTAAACCCATAGTCCACTAATGTTTGTTTGCGCGATCGATCTCCGCGATACATGCCGCCTAATTGGGGAATGGTGACATGGGATTCGTCTATAAATAAAACGGCATTTTTGGGTAAATATTCAAACAATGTCGGTGGCGGTTCGCCTATATTACGGCCTGATAAATAGCGTGAATAGTTTTCGATTCCCGAACAATAACCCAGTTCATACATCATTTCGATGTCATAGAGCGTTCGTTCTTTAAGACGCTGCGCTTCGAGTAATTTATTTTGACTGTAAAAAAATTCTAATCGGTCTTTGAGTTCTAATTTTATATTTTCTATGGCTTCTAAAATTTTATCGCGGGGCGTGACGTAATGGGTTTTAGGGTACAGGGTATAGCGAGCTATTTTGGATAATATTTCTCCCGTTAGAGGATCAAAAAAGCTTAAATTATCTATTTCGTCACCAAATAATTCTATGCGTACGGCATCGCTATCTGCTTCGATGGGATAAATATCAATGACATCACCGCGGACTCTGTAGGTCCCGGGATCAAAGCTGATTTCGTTACGTGTGTATTGCAATTCAGCCAGTCTTCTTAAGATTTGTCGTTGGTCAACCGTATCGCCTTTTTTTAAAATTAAAATCATGGCCAAATAAGATTCAGGGTCACCCAAGCCGTATATAGCCGAAACTGTGGCGACAATAATGACATCTTTGCGTTCCATAAGGCTTTTGGTAGCGGATAGACGCATTTGTTCTATCTGCTCGTTAATCGACGCATCTTTTTCTATAAAAGTATCGGAGGCAGGGACATAGGCTTCGGGTTGGTAATAGTCGTAATACGAGACGAAATATTCCACCGCGTTTTTGGGGAAAAAAGCCTTCATTTCGCCATAAAGCTGCGCCGCCAATGTTTTATTGGGGGCGAGTATTAGCGCGGGTCGCTGGATTTGCTGGATAACATGGGCGCAGGTAAACGTCTTGCCAGAACCGGTGACGCCTAATAGCGTTTGATTAAACAAGCCGGCTTCAAGATTTTTGACGAGATTTTCTATGGCCTGGGGCTGATCACCCGCGGGTTTAAATTCAGATTGGATGGCAAAATTCTTCATAAGGTCTAATAATATCATGTAGAATACCCGTTTGGGTGTAAATATGAGGATGTCCAGAAAATGACCATGCTTTCGTATCGAGCACAACAAATTAAGCCGTCGCCCACGCTGGCGGTTTCAACACGCGCTAAACAACTTCAGGCGGAAGGCAAAGATTTAATTAATCTCACCGTCGGTGAGCCTGATTTTGATACCCCTGAATTTATTAAAGAAGCAGCCATTGTTGCGCTTAAAAAAGGCTATACTAAATATACAGCCGTTGATGGTATTCCTGAATTAAAACAAGCGGTTATTCATAAATTTGAAAGAGATAATCAGCTCAATTTTTTACCCAAAGAAATCAGCGCTGCCGCGGGTTGTAAACAGGCGGTTTACAATACTATTCAGGCGTTAATCAGTTCGGGTGACGAAGTGATTATTCCTGCGCCGTACTGGGTGTCTTACCCGGATATGGTTTTATTAGCCGATGGGAAAAATGTTTTTATAGAAACCCATGTTGAGCAAAATTTTAAAATTACGCCCGAGCAATTACAAAAAGCGATTACGCCTAAAACGAAATTATTAATTTTAAACACCCCGTCGAATCCTACAGGGATTTGTTATTCTCGAAAAGAACTCGAAAATCTAGCAGAAATATTATTAAAACATCCCAATATTTATATTCTTAGTGATGATATGTATGAGCATATTATTTGGGGCGAAGAAAAATTTTGTAATATTTTAATGGCGTGCCCCGAATTAAGATCTCGGACAGTGATATGTCATGGGGTTGCTAAATCCTATGCGATGACAGGTTGGCGCATTGGGTTTTCTGCCGGCCCCGCAGAAATTATTGCCGCGATGAATAATATTCAATCCCAGTCTACTTCTAATCCGAATTCTATAGCACAATATGCGGCGGTTGCAGCGCTAGAGGGTGATCAAGGCTGTGTGCAAACCATGACAGCGCATTATAAAAAAAGACATCAGATTATTTATGATGGGTTGAGTAAAATTAAAAATATTAAAATTTTACCTGCCACGGGGACTTTTTACAGTTTTCCTGATATATCAGGTGCAATGAAAAATTATAAAAACGATTTAGAATTATCCGAAGCGCTATTAACAGAAGCGGGTGTAGTGGTGGTACCAGGCAGTGCATTTGGATGTGGCAAAGGTCTGCGAATAGCCTATGCGACCAGCGAAGAACTGTTACATGAAGCAGTAAAACGGCTACAGAAATTTTTTGGTGAGTAAAAGTTAGGTTGATGAGTAATTTAATTTAGGAGAATACACGTGAGTTCAATGATTACATTAGCAGTATTTGTGGGTATTTTTTATTTAATGCTATGGTTGCCTCAAGCCAGACGTGCAAAAGCACATCGTAATTTAATGGCGGGCTTACAAAGCGGCGATGAAGTTATTACCACCGCAGGAATCTTAGGTAAAATTGCGAAAGTCGAAGACAATTTTATTACGTTGACCATTGCTCAAAACGTGGATATTTGTCTTCAAAAAGAATCTATTTCAGCACAAGTCCCCAAAGGCACTGTTAAATAAGCGAGTTCTAAAATAAGGAAATCAGCCGATGAATCGTTACCCACTTTGGAAAAATATTGTATTAATTCTGGTGGTCGTTTTTGGATTTATTTTTGCGGCGCCAAATATTTTTGGCGAAGATGCCTCCATTCAGATATCCGGTAAACATGGTGTGATGGTGAATTCGGGCATGCTGAATCAGGTCGAAAATATCCTCGCCCAAGAAAATATTGGATATAAATCAGCCAATATAGAAAATGCCAATATTCTGGTGAGATTCAAAGACACGGATAACCAATTAAAAGCCAGTGATTATCTCAAAGCCCATATAGGTGAAGACTATACGGTGGCTTTAAGCTTAGCCCCCGCCACGCCGAATTGGCTGGTCAGTCTCGGCGCATTACCCATGAAATTAGGATTAGATTTACGCGGTGGTGTGCATTTTCTATTGAATGTGGATATCGATTCGGTTGTCGCACGTCGTCAACAAGGAGTCATCAATAGCATCGTTTCTGAATTACGCGATAAACATATTCGCTATGCCAATATTGTTCAGCAAAATAGCCAGACTATTTTTATGACGTTTAGAGAAGATGATCAAAGAACGGCAGCGTTGAGTACCCTGCGTTCAGAATTTCCGGATTTAAGTTTTACGGAAGAAACGGGAAATGGCAAAAATGCATTAACCGCTGTTTTAAGCCCCGCGGGATTACAGAAAATTCGTGAAGCGACGTTAGATCAAACTATGACGACGTTACGAAATCGTGTAAACGAATTAGGTGTCAGTGATGCGATTGTTCAACAACAAGGACCTGACAGGGTTTCTGTGGATCTACCCGGTATTCAAGATACTGCGCACGCCAAAGATATTTTAGGCGGAACGGCGACCGTAGAATTTCATTTACAAGATAATACCCATGATGCGCGTACCGCCATAGGCGGTTTTGCGCCTCCGGGCACGACTTTATATTATTACGAAAATATGCCCGTTTTATTAAAAAATCAGGTTTTACTCACGGGTTCTTCTATTACGGATGCGTCTGCTAGTTTTGATGAGTCAGGTCGGCCGTCTGTCAGTATTAGATTGGGGGGTAGCGAAAGTTTATTTAATAGAACTACTGCGCAGAATATTGGTAATCCGATGGCGACTATTTTTATTGAAACCACGTTTGAGACTAAAACAGTCGACGGTAAATCCGTAAAAGTTCCTAAAAAATCTGAAAAAATAATTAATATAGCCACTATCCAAAGCGCGTTAGGAAATAGCTTCCAAGTCACAGGCTTAAGCTCTGAAACGGAAGCTAAAAATCTTGCCTTATTATTACGCGCAGGCGCTTTACCTGCAGCGATAGATTATGAAGAAGAAAAAACGGTGGGTCCGACATTAGGCCAAGAAAATATTCATAAAGGCATATTGTCCATCGAAGTCGCTTTAGTCATCGTTATTTTATTTATGGCGTTTTATTATAGATTATTCGGTTTAATTGCAGACGTTGCGTTATTATTAAATCTGATTTTATTAGTTGCATTGTTATCTTTATTAGGCGCAACGTTAACACTACCGGGTATGGCGGGAATTGTTTTAACCCTGGGATTAGCCGTGGATGCAAACGTATTAATTTTCGAAAGAATTCGAGAAGAATTACGAAATGGAATGACCCCCCAAGCCAGTATCTTACATGGCTATGACAGAGCATTTGTGACGATTGTTGATGCGAATGTCACGACGTTAATTGTCGCGATGGTTTTATTTGGCATTGGAACGGATGCCGTAAAAGGTTTTGCGGTGACGTTAACATTGGGCGTGCTCACGTCTATGGTGACGGCGATTATGTTTACGCGTGGATTAGTGAATGCGATTTATGGTTCACGCCCTGTTAAAAAGCTCTCAATAGGAATTTAATACCATGGAATTTTTCAAAAAGAAAACTGAAATTGATTTTATGGGCCTTCGTAAATGGACGGCTATTTTATCCAGTGTTTTATTTGTCGTGTCTTTAGTATTTTTGTTTACCAAAGGCTTAAATTGGGGATTAGATTTTACCGGGGGAACTCAAGTTCAAATTTCGTATCCTCAACCCGCCAATTTAATTTCCGTGCGTGAGCAATTAACCGCAGCAGGATTTAATCAAGCAGTGGTCCAAAGCTATGGAACGTCTAAACAGGCTTTAATTAGCATTGCGCCGAAAGCGGGAGATACACAGGTTCAAGTGAAAACCGCTTTAGTGCAAGCGTTGCCGGGTGCCAATATTGACCGCATGGAATACGTGGGTCCTCAAGTCGGTAAAGAAATGGAAACCAAAGGTTTCTTAGCCATCTTAATCGCGCTATTGGGAACCATGATTTATATTGCCATAAGATTTGAGTATCGATTTGCCATCGGGTCTGCTGTCGCATTGGTTCATGATCCGGTATTAATTTTAGGATTATTTGCTTTCTTCCAATGGGAATTTAATCTGAATGTCTTAGCGGCTGTATTAGCGGTTATTGGATATTCTCTCAACGATACTATCGTTATTTTTGACCGAATTCGTGAAAACTTTCGTAAATTACGTAAAGGGACTTCTGTAGAGGTCGTTAATCTTTCTATTAATCAGACGTTATCCCGAACCGTCATGACATCCGCTACAACTTTAGTGGTCGTATTGGCTTTATTTATTTACGGCGGAAATATGATTCATGGATTTGCGCTGGCGTTAATAATCGGAATAGTAGTCGGTACGTATTCGTCGATTTATGTCGCAGGTGCACTCGCGGTTGCGTTAGGATTAAATCGCGAAGATTTATTGCCGAATGTCAAAGAAGTTATTGATGACAGGCCTTAATTAAAGGGTCTATTAATTTTGGATTTGTTGCAATGAGTTCGCGTGAAAGTAAGTAATTGTCGTTTTGATTCAGCGAAGAAATTAATCCGCCGGCTTCGGTAATTAATAAGCAGCCCGCGGCGATATCCCAGATATTCGCTTCAGTACCCCAAAAGCCATCTAATCGTCCGGCCGCCACATAGGCCATATCTAACGCCATTGAACCTGTGCTTCGCGTCGCTTGAACCGCTTCGCAATTAAAATAGGCGCCTATTAAAGCATTATTTAAGTCTAAGCAATTGCTGACCCTAAGACGGTATTGATTTAATTTTGCGCCTTGGCCGTGTGATGCGGTAAATAATTCTTGCCTAAGCGGATCATAAATTACCCCGTGTTCGATGCGACCTTTTTGCATAACCGCAATAGACACACAAAAATGGGGAAAACCGTGGTAAAAATTCGTGGTGCCGTCTAGGGGGTCAATAATCCAAATGGTGTCATTGTCTTTGCCTTTTTGGTCGCCCGATTCTTCTCCTAAAAAAGAATGGTCAGGATATGACTTTTTAATAATACTGATAATTTCTGCTTCGGCTTTATGATCAATTTCGGTGGCAAAATCTTTGGGACCTTTGGGGGTAACTTTGACGCCTTCGAGCCTGTCCATAGCACGTGTAATAATGGTCCCCGCTCTGCGCGCGGCCTGAATCGCTATATTTAGTAAGGGATGGTTAGACATAGTTTATTATAGTAACAAGGAAAGTCAGCTTCGGGAATCTAAATTATGGCTAATTTTGATGAAAATGTGGTGATTTTACATGGTTTGGCCATCAATTCCCGCTATATGGCAAAGCTGGCGCGTTATCTAGAGCGCCAGGGTTATAAAGTCCATAACCTGAGCTATCCCTCCTTACGGTATAGCCTAGAAGAATTATGTGAGCTTATTCATCACCAGATTAAACAAAAAATTCCTACGGGGGAGAAAATTCATTTTGTGGGATTTTCTTTGGGTGGATTATTAACGCGAATTTTACTATCTCATCCTCAATACAGACCTATTAATTTAGGCCGAGTCGTTCAATTAGGGCCGCCGAATTTAGGGTCCACGTTGGCGGATTTTTTACAGCACAATTGGTTTTATAAAAAAATATTTGGTTCTGCGGGCCAGCAATTAATAACCGATCAAACTAAATTAAATCATTTATTTAAGCCCGTGGATTATGAACTAGGAGTGATAGCAGGCACACGTGCATTCGGACCCATATCCGCCTGGCTTATGAAAGGCCCCAGTGATGGATTAGTGTCTGTTGAAAATACCAAAGTGATGGGAATGAAAGAGCATATTATGCTAAATCTCTCGCATATTTTTTTACCGTTTAATAAAAAAGTACTCGAATTAACCGCGCGGTTTTTAAAAACCGGAAGTTTTAATATTATTTAGGACGTGGTTTATTCGAGAATTGGAATTGCTCAAAATATTTTGCGTTTGTGAGCGAAAAATTGATTCCTAGTTCTTGTGCTATGCTGTGGGTTTCGACAGCATCCTGTGAGGCAGTGTTTTCATTACCCTGAAGAATAATTAAATTATTTTTTATTTCTATGACAGCTTTGTTACCGCTACCAAGCGCTATGCAAATATATTTTTTTTCAGCAGATTGGAGGCGGCAATCTTGTAATGCTTGACGATAGTGTTGTTTTAAGTCGCTATGATTACCATCAAGAACTTTTTCATAAACGTATTGTGATTTTATTTTAGTAAAATCATCGGCATTCAGGCTTCCTGTGGGTGCTGCCATATCAGGCATTTCAACTGGAGCGTGAGGTTGGCCTTTTAATGCTTGGACTTTTCTGAGACTTCTAACAGAAGAATGAGTTAGGCGTTTGGTTTCATCCACCACTTCTTCCAGTTCACTGTCTTCTTCTGGTACTACCTGAACAGGTAGTTTTGATTTATTAGGATTTGATAGCATCGATCTAATTAATCCAATTGTTCCTATTACGCCCAGCACTAATGCAGTAATTGCTGCGGCTGCCGCTAATTTAATGCCTATAAGGGGAATAATAACAGGTGCTAAAAAGTAAGCAGCTATAAGCACAGCCGGAATTAAAATCATTGCGCCGATAAATTTTAAAGCTTGAACCAAACCGCTTTGAGGGTTAATGGTTTTTTTGAGTGTGGGAATGAAATTTTTGCCGACTTGTTTAGAGGTAAAATCACCACCATGGCCGTCAAATATACAAAATAGTTCTGCTTGGCCATCTTGGGTATTGCTGTCATACACTTGTGTCATGACAGTAATATCATCCGTAGAACTATCTTTTCGTGCTTCATCTGCTAAAAACTCAGCGAGTTTTCTTTTGTCTTCTGCGCCTGTCGCATCATATTGATGTAATTTATTGGCGAGATAGACGGCGTCAATATTCGTAAATTTAACGCGCGAACTCTCTTCGGTAAGTCCATCACAACCCGTAATAAACACCAACTCTTCATCATGTTCCAGCGTAAATTCATCAAAACTAATATCAGGAACACGCCCCATAAATTCGTTATGATCATCATTCGTATCACCAAATCCTCTGGCGACCGCAATGCCTTCTACTCGCGCAGTTCCTGATCGACTTACAGTAACAGTTTTCCCTACTGCCTCTACGCGTTGTCTTTCAGCCGCGTCGGCAAAATTTTGTAAGCTTTTATTTAAGCGTTGGTATTTGCTAATCACACCCGTGTTTTTATTTCGGATAAATATATAGGCGGAACTATCTGCTAAGTTGGCAGTGACAAATTTAACGACTTTTTTATTTTCGTGTGTTTCCGTCCATGCAAGGGTAGTAACGGCTGTGCAGCCTGTGTTTTGTGCTTCACGAAATTGAGCGACTCGAGCTTGTTCTGCAGCATAAGTTGTTTTAAGAATTCTTTCTTGTTCTTCTTGAGGCAATTCACTAAAGCCGTCTATTGGGGTATGCGCGTGCGCATCTTCTGTTTTTTCAGCGCCCTGACGTCGTGTTCCCACCAATTCTGCTTCAGAAAATTGAACAGGTTTGGGTGGGTGAGGATGTCGATTTGCGTTATCTAAAAGAGCTTTTTGTTCTGCTAATTTAGTATTTTCTATTTCAGTTTCAGTAATTTTCCATTGTTCTAATTCATAAATGGGTTTTTTGGTTTCATCTAGTATTTTTTCTAATGCGTTTTTTATAGGATTAAAGGGTTGTAATCCTGCAAAAAGCATAAAGCCACCATTCAGGATAACTTTTAGATTGGCGAAAATCCCATTCATTTTGGTCCACTGGTTTATTTCTTCAAGGTTTTTATTAAGGGCATCCAGGGTAAGATTTTGGTCTGCGGCTACTGTGCGAGTGATTAAATCTTGGAGTAATTCAGCAGGATTCTGACTAAATCTTTCTAGGAGTGCACCGTCTATGGGTACATTAGGAAATAATGCTTTTAAAAATTCTGCGGGGTGTGCCGAAAAAAATTTCTGAATTCTTTCTTTAAGAGCTTTATCTTTTTTCTGAATTTCTTCCCATTCGCGTGTAGGAACGTTTTTTGCTTCGTTTTTTTTAATACTGTCTGACAGGCTCTCGTAGACAAAAACGAAATCTGTTTTGTAAGGAAATCCATTTCGAATAAACTCTACAACCAGTTCAGCCGGCGGTCTTTGATTGAGAATTTTTTCAACTTGTTCTTGTGCGATTTTTATTTTTTTTAAATTAAATACATCTTTTAAAGGGAGGTAACCCGAAAGGGTAATTTTTGCAACTTTAAGCGCATCCCCTTGTCTTAATATGAGTTCAACTAAATCCGGTCGTTGTGCGAGATCGGCAGCTCGGTCGGTAACGGCATCAAGATTTTTTTGGGAGGGGTCTTTTAGCAGTGCAGCGACAAGGCTTGCTACATACCAATGGGGTCCTGAGAAATCTATCTGGAGGTCGTCTTGCATATTACTGTCCTATATATGAACGGGTTATCTTAAAAGAGTATAGACGAGAAAGCTTAAGATTTTCTTAATAGAAATAGGCGGGTTTAAAATTTTTTAAAGGGCGGCTAGGCTGTAGAGATGGGGTTCTCGAGGCACGGCTATTGTATGATCCAGAGGCAACCCTCATAATTGCGCCCCTGTATCTCCGTTTACTCTATATATAAGGTATGTGACTCAAAACAATGACAGCGTTATCGCATATTCGAAACTTTTCTATTATTGCCCATATTGACCATGGCAAATCGACCCTGTCAGATAGGCTGATCCAAGTCTGTGGCGGATTGTCTGAGCGGGAAATGCAATCGCAAGTGTTGGATTCGATGGACTTGGAGCGGGAAAGGGGCATAACCATTAAAGCCCAAAGTGTAACGCTCAAATATAAAAGTAACGCGGGTGAAGAATATCAGCTGAATTTTATTGATACGCCCGGACATGTGGATTTTTCGTATGAAGTTTCACGATCTTTATCGGCGTGTGAAGGGGCGTTATTAGTGGTCGATGCGGCACAAAGTGTCGAAGCCCAAACGGTAGCGGTATGTTACACGGCAATAGAACAAGGCTTAGAGGTTGTGCCGGTATTAAATAAAATAGATTTGCCGCAAGCTGAGCCAGAAAGAGTGATTCAAGATATTGAAGATATTATTGGTATTGATGCACAAGAGGCAATAAGAGTCAGTGCAAAACAAGGTATTGGAATTGATGAATTATTAGAAAATATTATTGCTAAAATACCGGCGCCGGTGGGTGATAGATCAGCGCCGCTCCAGGCGTTAATTATAGATTCTTGGTTTGATAGTTATTTGGGTGTGGTTTCTTTGGTGAGAGTCAAACAGGGAGTATTAAAAGCCGGCGAAAAAATTCGCGTGATGACGACCGGGAAAGATTATATTGCGGATAGAGTGGGAATATTTACACCCAAAAAACAAGACCAAGATAAATTAGAAGCTGGTGAAGTGGGTTATGTTATAGCGGGTATAAAAGAAATTAATGGTGCGCCTGTGGGCGATACTCTTACTAATTCTTCATCCCCTGCTTTAGTAGCATTGCCGGGATTTAAAAAAGTTCATCCCCAAGTGTATGCGGGGTTATTTCCGGTTAATGCAGAAGATTATGAAATGTTTAGAGAAGCATTGGCGAAATTGCGGTTGAACGATGCGTCGTTATTTTATGAACCCGAAGTGTCTGATGCGTTAGGGTTTGGTTTTCGGTGCGGATTTTTAGGATTGCTGCACATGGAAATTATTCAAGAAAGATTGGAGCGAGAATACCAATTAAATTTAATTACGACGGCCCCCACGGTAGTTTATGAAATAGTTAAATCAGACGGTGAAGTATTACGCGTAGATAATCCATCGGATTTACCGGATCCGGCGGGAATACAAGAAATGCGCGAGCCTATTGTGGAAGCACATATATTAGTTCCTCAGAATTTTGTGGGCAGTGTAATAACGCTGTGTGTAGAGCGGCGCGGTGTGCAGACGAAAATGTTATATGTGGGACGACAAGTGGCCTTAAGTTATGAGTTACCCATGAATGAAGTGGTATTAGATTTTTTTGATAAATTAAAATCGGTCAGTCGAGGTTATGCGTCGTTAGATTATCAGTTTGTACGATTTCAATCGGCGGATTTAGTGAAGTTGGATGTGTTGATCAATGGTGATAAAGTGGACGCTTTGGCTTTAATTACGCATCGGGAACAGGCCCAATTCAGAGGTCGACAGTTAGTTGAAAAATTACGCGAATTAATTCCAAGACAGATGTTTGATGTAGCGATTCAAGCAGCAATTGGGGCGCATATTATTTCGCGTGAGACGGTAAAGGCACTTCGCAAAAATGTATTGGCGAAATGTTATGGAGGGGATGTAAGCCGCAAGAAAAAATTATTAGAAAAACAAAAAGAAGGTAAAAAACGCATGAAACAAGTCGGTAATGTTGAAATTCCCCAAGAGGCTTTTTTGGCTGTTTTAAAGGTGGAGAAAAAATCATGAGTATGGATTTCGAACTGTTTCTGGCGTTAGCGACTGTTTTTACAGGAATAGTATTTTTTGTAGATGTCTTGTTTTTTGCTCGGCATAGGCAAGGCGAAATGTCTAAATTAGTAGAATATTCTCATTCGTTTTTTCCTGTTTTATTAATAGTATTATTATTGCGGTCTTTTTTAGTAGAACCGTTTCGAATTCCCAGCGGATCTTTGGAGCCGACTTTGTTACCGGGCGATTTTGTGGCGGCGAATAAATTTGCGTATGGATTAAAATTGCCTGTTTTACATGACAAGATTTTAGCGGTGGGGGAGCCTAGAGTCGGTGATATTGCGATTTTTAGATGGCCGTTACATCCCAATGTGGATTTAATTAAACGGGTGGTGGGCGTGCCAGGCGATAAAATTAGCTATGCGAATAAGGTCTTAAGTATTAATGGTGTTATACAGCCGCAAAAAGATTTAGGGCCCGTCACGGATTATGATGAACAGGGAAATCCGATCCAGCTAGAAAAATACCAGGAAATCATTAATGGTGTGCCCCATGAGATTTATATTAATCCTAAGATACCGGCTCAAAGTATTGCTGTAACGGTGCCGTCGAATAGTTATTTTATGATGGGCGATAATCGCGATGATAGTTACGACAGCCGGGGCTGGGGGTTTGTGCCCGAGGAAAATTTATTAGGCAAGGCTTTTATTGTTTGGCTGAGTTGGAATGGTCGCGAGCATACTTTTAATTGGCATCGCATTGGGATGTTAATTAAAAATCCTACGGTGTCATAATGGCATGAAAAAGCTGAGGCAGATTTTAAACTATGAATTTAAAAATATAAATTTATTAGAAACGGCATTGACGCACAGAAGTTTGGGCCATAATCATAATGAGCGATTAGAGTTTTTAGGCGATGCGGTATTAGGATTGATGATTGCTCGTCAGTTATTTGATCAATATCCCTATGTAGACGAAGGTGAATTAAGTCGGTTGCGGGCCAATTTGGTGAATAAAACGGTTTTGGCAGAAATGGCCGCTGAGTTTAACTTAGGGGATTATCTTAAATTAGGCGCTGGCGAGTTAAAAAGCGGCGGAACGCGACGTAAGTCTATATTGGCAGATGCCCTTGAGGCGGTTATTGGGGCGATATATCTTGATAGTGATATTACCGTATGCCAAGCAGTTGTCTTAAATTGGTTTAAAATAAGATTAGAAGATCCAGAAGCGCGAGATAATCTCAAAGATCCCAAGTCGCTGTTACAAGAATATTTACAAGCTAAAAAATTGTCGTTGCCTGAATACGGTTTAATTTCAACGTCAGGTGATGCGCATTCTCAAAAGTTTCATGTGAGCTGTGAAGTGGCTGGGCTAAAATATCGAGCAGAAGGTATTGGAACGAGTCGGCGTGCAGCAGAACAAATGGCCGCTCAGGAGTATTATGTATGGATAAAAGAAAAAACAAAAAAGAAAATGTAGCCCCCCTAAAAACACACGCGGGTTATATCGCGATTGTGGGTCGGCCGAATGTCGGTAAGTCGACGTTGTTGAATAATTTATTAGGCAAAAAATTAAGTATTACTTCTCGTAAGCCCCAGACCACTCGGCATAAAATAATTGGTGTTAAGACGGTTAAAGATACCCAAATGATTTTTGTGGATACGCCCGGATTGCATCTCAAAGAAAGCAAATTAATTAACCGGTATTTAAATAAATCTGCCCTGAGCGCTTTGAAAGATGTGGATTGTATTTTATGGTTACTGGATGCCGCTAAATGGAATGAAGATGATGATTGGGTGGCAGAGAAATTAGAAGGTTTAAAAAAGAAAGTAATATTAGTCATTAATAAAATAGATAAGCTGGATAAGTCGGATGATATTATCCCCCTCGTGGAAAAAATGGCTCAGAAAATGGCCACTAAGATACCCGAGATTATTATTATTCCCGTGTCTGCGAAGAAAGAGTTTAATTTGGATAGATTACTCCAGCTGATTCAAAATTATTTGCCGGTGGGGCCGTTTTATTTTGGGGAAGAGCAATTAACGGATAGGCCCGAGAAATTTATCGCGGCGGAATTTATTCGCGAAAAATTAGTGCGATTATTAGGCGATGAATTACCGTATGCGACTATGGTCGAAATTACCAAGTTCCAGCGTGAAAATAAATTATTACGCATTGATGCGGTAATATGGGTCGAGAAAGATAGCCAGAAGGGAATTGTAATTGGTAAGAAAGGCGAGATGTTAAAAAAAATTGGTGAGAAATCTCGCAAAGCGTTAGAGGAATATTTTGGCCAGAAAATATTTTTACAGAATTGGGTCAAAGTCAAAGAGCGCTGGTCTGAAAGTGATCAAATTTTACGCGAGAGTTTGATATGAGTTTAAAATGGAATCGTGAAGAATCTCAGGCGGTATATGTGTTACACACTCGGCCCTATCGAGAGACGAGTTTATTGGTCGAATGTTTTTCTAAAAATCATGGCCGGATTAGTTTAGTGGCAAAGGGCATACGTCAGGCCAGATCAAAGCGGGCGGGATTATTGCAGCCTTTTGTGCCCCTGTTAATTTCTTGGGTGGGAAAGTCAGAGTTATACACCCTTTGCCAGTTAGAGGCAGAAGCCGCGCAGCGATTATTTGCAGGCGAAACGTTGTTATATGGGTTATATATTAATGAATTATTAATCAAATTATTAAGCCGAGAAGATCCACATCCAGAATTATACGAGGCGTATGAAAAATTATTAGGCTGTTTGGCGGAGTCACGGTATCCGGCAGAAAAGGCTTTACGGTTGTTTGAAAAAGCATTGCTGGGTTCGCTAGGGTATGCGTTTAGCTTTGAAGATATTCAGAAAGAAAATTATTATATTTTTGAAGAGGCGCAGGGTTTTGTTGAGGCGGATATAAAATCTCCGCAAGCGATTTCGGGAGAGAGTTTGTTGGCGTTAGAGACCGAAAATTTGTTAGAAAGCCATTTGAAAGAAATTAAAAAATTAATGCGAATGGTTTTATTTGATTTATTAAACCATAAGCCGTTAAGAACACGAGAATTATTTGTATGAGTTTATTGGGCGTTAATATTGATCACGTGGCGACGCTGCGCCAGGCCAGAGGGACGCGTTATCCGGATATTTTAAAAGCGGCGCAAGAAGCGGAGGCGGGTGGAGCGGACGGGATTACGGTCCATTTAAGAGAAGACCGACGGCATATACAGTTAGAAGATGTGAAAATCTTAAAGAAAAATATCAAAACCAGATTAAATCTCGAAATGGCGGCGACGGAGGAGATGGTCACTATAGCGCTGGATATAAAGCCGGCTTATTGCTGTATTGTGCCCGAGAAAAGAGAAGAATTGACGACCGAGGGTGGGTTGGATGTATTAAAACAAGAAGAATATATAAAAGCGGTATGTATAAAATTAAAAGCAGCCGGGATAAAAGTTTCTTTATTTATAGGGCCAGAGGTAAAACAAATTGATGCGGCATGTCGAACCGGTGCGCCGTTGATAGAAATTCATACGGGCGAGTATAATTTGCCCCACATAAAATCTGCGGCTGAATATGCACAGCAAAAAGGTTTAATTGTGAATGCAGGGCATGGATTAAATTATGAAAATGTTCAAGCAATTGCGCGTATACCCGGAATATATGAATTAAATATTGGTCATAGTATAGTGTGCGAAGCGGTTTTTCGTGGCATGAAAAATGCCGTGCAAGAAATGAAAAGATTAGTTAACATTTGAGCTAAATAGAAGTACACTGTTTTTTTTATTTCTGGATTTATATTTTTGAAGGCAGGGTATGCGACGATACTGGAGCTATATTTTATTAGGGACGAGTATTTTTTTAGCCGGATGCTCTTCTACGAATGTGGATGCAGATTCTGATGCTAACACCCCCCACAAGAATGTCTGTTGTCCGAGTGATGATGTTGGTTATTCCCCTCATGCGTGTCAGCAAAAAATGCTACAGCAATCGTTAGCGCAAAAATTACGCAGTGATGGAATACAAGTAGTACAAGTGGGTGAAGAGACCACGTTAGTTTTGCCATCGGAGAGTTTTTTTGAGCCCAATTCTAATAATGCCGCGTCCGTTAGCGCCGAGCTTATGAAAGATATCGCAGATTTTATTAATAGTTACCCGGATGTGATTGACGTCAAAGTGACGGGATATCCCAAAAAATCGGGGGATGATGATGTCAGAAATATGGCTTTGTCACGTGCACGAGCAGAAAGAATTGCGCATGAGCTTCAGGAAAATGGATTAATGGTAAGATTAATTTCGGCAGATACGAAAAGAAATTTAAGCGATGTTCCTCGTGCCGAAGTTTTTTTCCGATTAGCTTCCCCTAAAAACGTCTTTCATTGATGCGGAGATAAGGTTAATATGTCTGGCGTGTTATTGGACCAAATAAAATCTCGAAAATTTTTTTATCGTAATCTTTATCGTAAAGAATTAATTGCATTAATTATTTTAGCCATGATGGCGGTAGTCTGGATAATATTAATTGCGTGGGTTGCATTAGATCATATGCGTACGGTGCCGAGTTTTTATGCCTGCAGTAGTGATGGTATATTAACGCCGCTAAAAGCATTGTCTCAACCTAATCGTTCGGACAAAGCTATTTTGGAATAAAATTTTTGTGGCTATTTTTATGGAGTAGCAAAGATATGACTGCGGATGCGCTTGAAGTAATTAAGCATCGTAACGAGTTTCAAAAAGATGCTCATCATCGTGTGCTAATAGCGCTGTTATTGTCTGTTATATTAAATTTTATTTTAGGGTTTGCGTTTGTCTATTTAGTCGAACATCCTCCCGCACCCCAATATTTTGCGACGACAATTAATGGTCGTATTACGCCGTTAATTCCGTTGGATCAGCCTAATATGCCGCCGTCGACATTGTTGCAGTGGGCTAATTCGGCGGCGATTGCAGCTTATACGTATAATTTCGTGAATTATCGTCAGGAGTTGCAGTCGGCTTCAGAATTTTTTACGCCCGATGGGTGGAATCAGTTTATTAATGCGTTGAATTCGTCGAATAACTTAAAGTCGGTTATAGATAAAAAATTAGTGGTATCTGCTGTTGCTACCGGTGCGCCTATTATTTTAGATCAGGGTGTACTTAATGGGACTTACACCTGGACGATTCAGATGCCTATGTTAGTGACCTATCAAAGTGCTAGCCAAGTAGCTCGTCAAAATGTAATTGTTAAAATGGTCGTTCAGCGTATTTCAACGCTAAATTCTGCGCGAGGAATTGGTATTTCTTCGTTTGTGGCTTCATAGTAAATAGCTTATAGGGAAAGGAAAAATCGACGATGAGGTTTTCTCCGAATTTAAAAAAAGTATTATTAGGTGGAACGATACTTTTATTTAGCTGCGATGTGACTATGTTGTTCGCTGCGCCGAATAATAGCGCGCAGCAATTTACTGCACCTCAATCATTGCAGGAGCAGCAATTACAATCTCAAGTTCAAGATCAAATTAAAGCGCTACAATCGTCTTCTTCGCAAGCTCCTCCGGGAATGGGCGGGCCTGCGGGGCAACCCTCAGGACAAGCCAGTGGCCAAGCTCCTACTAGACCGGATCAAGTTGCGCCGTCTCCGTTTAATCCGCCGCCTAATATTCCCATAGGTGGGCAACAGAATTTTGTGCCGCCACCCAGTGTGGCTTCGGGCGCGCCTCAAGTGCCTGCAGATGTGGCAGCAGCTTATGCTGCGGGAACGGCTCCGGGTGCTGCACCTGCGCCTGCTCCGGTTTCTGCGAATGATATTAATTCCGCTGCGTTTGATGCGATGGTGCAAAATGCATTGCCTATGACACCTGAGCAAATTCAAAAATTGCGATCGCTGTATATGTCATCACAATTTTCCGCGTCCAGTTCACCCAATACTCCGCCACGACCCACCGCAACCTCGACGTTTGTGGATCTTTCTCCGGGAGCAACGCCGCCGGTTGTACGTTTAGCGCAAGGATTTGTGACGTCTTTAGTATTTGTAGATTCGACGGGTGGTGCGTGGCCTATAGAGTCTTATGATATTGGTAATCCGTCCGCGTTTAATATTCAATGGGATAAAACCAGTAATACTTTAATGATTCAGTCTACGGTTTTATATACGTATGGGAATTTAGCCGTAAAATTACGCGGATTAAATACGCCCGTTATGATTACGTTAATTCCCGGCCAAAAAGCAGTTGATTATAGAGTGGATTTACGAATTCAAGGTTTTGGTCCGAATGCAAAAGCTTTATCCGGCACTAGCTTACCCGAATCAACCAGTTCTGATCTCTTGAGTGTATTGGATGGCGTTCCACCCGCAGGTAGCCATAATTTATCAGTGGATGGTGGTGACTGCCAAGCATGGCTTTCGGGAGATAAGATGTATGTGAGAACGCGTTTGAGTGTTTTATCTCCCGGATGGAGTGCAACGCTTTCGAGTGCAGATGGAATGCACGCTTATGAAATGCAGCCTGCCCCAATGTTATTGGTTTCGCAAAATGGGCAGGTCGTTCAGCTTAAAGTAAAAGGATTCTGATAGCTTATGGCCGATGATCGATTTAGAAATATTGCCGGTTTATTTCGAGAAGGAAAAACTCGGACTATTATATTGACGACGCTTTTTGTTTTATTAGTGGCTGTTGTCATTGGGTTTTTAAGTATCCGAGGCCGCGTACAAGGCGTTGAAGCCGTGGCGGGTGTTACATCTGCACCGGGTAATATTCAATCTATTCCGTTTAATGCTCCCAACGAAGAATATGCGCGATTACAAGAACAGCAAAATAAACAAACGGCAAAGCAAGCTGAAAAAGTGGGTTCCAGCTCTATTCCTACTATAGTTCGAGCTGGAAATAATGAGCCCGAGCCTGCAGCAGTCTCTGATACGGGTTTGGGTTTTTCAGGATTAAGTCGTGAACAATCGGATGCAGGGACTTTTAATGCAAAAGAATTTGGTGCAAATGGCGCTAAAACCTGTCCTATTGTTGCATCATCGCCGTTGGGTACGCCGGTTTATGATAAAAATGGCCGGTTAATTGGGTATGCGTCACCGGATGGAAAAGTCAGAGATATCAAAGGCAATGTGATAGGTTCAATGGGCCCTGATGGTATGGTCCGTGATTTGAAGGGCAATATTATTGGTCAAACCGCACATATATTAGCCGGCACGCCTGTATATGACACAAAAAATTGTACGCTGTTGGGTAAAGTCGATGCCGATGGGCAAGTAAAAGATGCGTCAGGTAAAGTACCCGGCGTGTTAGGTCCCGATGGAATTTTACGCGATCCCGATGGTAAAGCGATTGGGCAAGCCGGAAAACCCGCGTATGCGAGTGATGGAAAATTATTGGGTTTTGCGTGTACCGATGGAAAAGTTCGCGATGCGAATGGAAATGTTATTGGCACCGTGGGACCCGATGGCGTAGTGCGTGATCTCACTGGAAGTATTATTGGCCGTGTGGGTGAAATTCCTCCGGGCACATCTATTTATGGCCCCGATGGAAAAATTATTGGATCGTTGGGTCCAGATGGAAAAGTGCGCGATGCGAATGGAAATATTCTCGGCACGATGGGTGCAGACGGTGTGGTCAGAGATGCGAATGGAAATATTGTAGGTGCGTTGACAAAAGGCACGCCTATGTATGGCCCGGATGGTAAGCTTATTGGATATCTCGGTGCCGATGGAAATCTGCGCGATGCCAATGGAAATATTATTGGTACCGCGGGTCCCGATGGTGTCGTGCGCGATCTGAATGGCAATATTATGGGTCATGCAGGTGCGCTTCCTCAAGGTACGCCTATTTATGGGCCTGATGGAAAAGTTATTGGTTATGTTGGCGCTGATGGAAAAGTGTATGATGCCAATGGAAATATGATTGGCACCGTCGGACCTGATGGCTTGGTGCGCGATCTGAGTGGCAATATTATTGGTTCTGCCATGAAATCGAGTAGTGGAAGCGTGGCAGGAAATAAGCTTGAAGAAAAATCACCCGCTACTTCGCAAGACCGTCGATTAATTGTGAATGATCAAAATGCACAGCAAGCGCTTAACCAAATGCAACAAGCCATGTCGACCCAAGCGAATCAATTATTTTCTGCATGGGCACCTCCCAGCCAGCAATTGATTCAAGGCGATACGCTTTCTCAGCAAAATCCAAATATAGGTAATAATGGCGGTAATAATGCGCAGGTAACGGGCAGCGGAGCGGCTAGTGCGCCTGTATTTATTAAAGCGGGTACGGTTTATTACGGGACTATTGATACGGCTATCAATAGCGATGAGCCAGGTCCGGTGATGGCAACGGTAGTGAGCGGGCCTTATAAAGGCGGAAGATTATTAGGGACTTTAACGTATCAAAAACAAGCAGTGATGTTGAGCTTCAACGTATTAACCCTAAAAGATTTTCCTAAGAGCATTTCAGTGAATGTGGTTGCGATAGATCAAAATACGGCTCGTACAGGTATATCTACTGAAACGGATAATCATTATTTATATCGCTATGGTTCTATTTTTGCTGCAGCGTTTATTCAGGGATACGGCCAAGCTTTCCAAACCTCTGGCAGCACGATTACGTCCAATGGTTTGTCGACTCAGTCATCGACGCCTGACTTATCGCCTTCAGGAAAATTTTTCGTGGCACTTGGAAATGTAGGTCAGCAGTTTAATACACAAGCGCAACTTGCTTTTAATACACCGCCGACGGTTCGTGTCGCATCCGGAACACCGGTAGGATTATTATTTTTATCAGACGCGCAATTACCCATTAATTAAGGAGGAATCGGAACATGGATAATGATCCGGTCAATAAGCCTAATGAAGAAGAATATCAGTTTATAGATTCAGAGCACTCGGCTGAATTTGCACCCCCACGCAAAGCAAATCCAGCTATGCCGATCAAAGAGGTGAATGGGGATGGTCGCAAGAAAGTTTTTATTATTATTGGCATTGTGGCGGCATTATTTTGTCTGTATAAATTGTATGACGTATTTAGTGCACGACCCGTAAAACCCACTAAAAATGAAGCGGTAGCTGTGCCGAGAGCAGCGCCTGCTGTGCCCGTAGAAGCACCGAAACCGCCTGAGCCTGTTGTGACTCCCGAAGCTTCTGAAATTTCTCAAATGGGAAATAAAATCAGTACCCTAGAAAATGTCGTTTCGCAAGTCAGCCAATCGAATGCTAATTTACAAGACCAAATGGCAGGAATGGCGACGTCGATATTGGATATTCACAATAGCCTTTCAACGCTTTCGGACCAAGTCACCGAATTAACAAAACCCAAACCGGTGCCGGTGGAAATAAAAAAACCTGAAAAAAAGAAAGCCCTAAAAAATAAAACTAAAAAACCGGAAGTTAAGGCGAGTTATTACGTCAAAGCCATGATTCAAGGACGCGCTTGGCTTATGATGCCGGACGGTGCTACATTGACTGTATCAGAGCAAGATGAATTGCCCGGATATGGACAAATTACAAGCATAGATCCTGAAAAAGGCGAAATAAAAACAGCCTCAGGAGATGTAATTACTTATAGATCGGATGACAGATGAAATTTTTAGGTCAATTCAGGCATTTTTCAACATGGATATTTATAACGGCATTTATACCCGTATTGTCGTATGCGCAACAAAATAATCCACCCAGTCCGGGTGGAGGTACACAACAGGGCGCGGCATTAGGGTTAGATGCGATTACCATGCTGGTTAATTTGTCTAAAAGCTTTCCTGCGTTGTGGAATTTAGTCACAGGTGGTTGTTATGTGATTGGCATGTCACTCGCAATACGGGCGATTTATTATCTCAAAGTCTATGGTGAATTGCGTACCATGATGAGTACGCAATCCAGTCTTAAAGTTCCTGTGACGTATATGTTAGTCGCGTGTGTGTTTTTATTTATACCCACGGCGTTTCAGACATTAACCATGACTTTTTTTGGCACCACATCGCCCCTGGGCTATGAGCAAGTCAACAGTACGATTAATCCCGTGATATTGGCGGCATTGGGTGGGTTTGTGCAATTATTAGGTTTAGTGTCATTTGTCAGAGGCTGGCTACAATTAGTTGAAAACGCACAGTCTCCCGGCGGTGGCCATGCTTCATTTGGAAAAGCGTTGACGCATATTATTGGTGGTTTTTTATTATTAAATATATATGGCGTTGCGAATGTTGTGTGGAATACTTTTGGGGTACCATTTTCGCTCTGATTTCAAATTTTAGACGTAATTTTAAATGCAAAGGAGAGAAGTTATGAAGTTAAGTCGTGTTGTTAAAATGATTGTAATGTTAGGATTATCCGGATTATTTCTTTATGGAGCCAATGCATTTGCAGACTCGCAAGACGTAGGTTCTATTGCGGGAAATATTACTAATACGTTTGGAAAATTAGCACAATTAGTGACCGCAGTTGCGTATGTGGCTGGAATGGGTTTTGGTATGGCGGCTATTTTGAAATTTAAAGCGCATAAAGATAACCCAACTCAAATTCCGATTGGTACGCCCATTGCCTTATTATTTGTTGCGGCCGCGCTGTTATTTTTACCGACTTTATTCGGTGTTGCAGGTAATACCATTTTTGGAAGCGGCGCAGCAAAGGGTAGCGTATCCGGCGTTTCGTCGTTTAGCTAAAAATAAATTAAAAACATGTATCCCTTAAAATTAGCAATATCACCGGGCACGTGGCGAGTTTTTATAAAACGAAAGGCAGATCCTGCGTTTAAAAAATTTGCAGAAAAAATATGGAAGCGTGATGGGTACAGTTGCCAGTTTTGTGGGTTTCAAGCACAAGATTTTCAAGAGGTTGTTAATCTTGATGGGGATTATAATAATAATAAACAATCCAATCTTGTGACAGCGTGTTGTTTTTGTGCCCAATGTTTTTTTATAGAAAATGTCAGTGTGGGTCGTTACGGTGGCGGAACATTAGTATATTTACCGGAGATTTCTCAAGGGACGTTAGACAGTTTTTGCCATGTATTATTTTGTGCGGTGGCAAATGATACGGGATATAAAAGCAGTGCGCAGTCAATTTACAGAAGTTTAAAATTAAGAGCACAAGTAGTGGAAGATGAACTCGGAGAAGGATGCAGTAATCCGGCAGTATTTGGCGAATTATATTTAGATGTCGCTGGTAATAATCCCGCGGTTTTAGATCGCATGTTAAAAAACGTAAGATTATTGCCTTCTCGAGGTGGATTTAAAACTCAAGTCGATCATTGGGCTGCGACGGCGCTCAAAGAACTTGCGACGGAATTTTGAACGACTAAACTTTGACAAGGTTGTTAGGGAATTATGCCAAAAATGATCGATAGTGTTTTAGATACGGTTGATTCTTTTTATGCATGGCTATGCGCGTCATTGCATCAAACAACTGAATCGTATTGTGATGTAGAAACCGCTGATAGTCCTACCGTGTTAGCTACGCATGATGGTTCCCTCTTAAGCATTATTAAAGTCGACGGCGTAACGACTTTATTAGGCGCGCCAGAATTTAAGCGGTTACATGAAGGCTTGGCGTTAACATTACAGTCTGCGATGGCCCGTAAAGGTCATGCTTTTCAAGTATTGTTTAATTATTCTGGGGAACTGCAAGAAGTCAGTGATGAAATTTCAGAGATTTTTACCCCCGCGAAAGAAACGTCTAAGCGTCTGGGATTAGATCTCGATGATTTATTTGAAGAACGTACGCGTTTTATCGCGCGTTATTGTGGTCATGAAAGTGTATTTTTTGTGTTGTACACGCGCCCGACTTTATTAAGTAACGAACAGTTAGATCGTGCGAATAAAGAAAAATTAAAAGTCATCCGCGAAGCAAAATTACCGCCGTTTAAACGCACGCAAAATATTTTAGCGCCTATGCCGGATTTGCGTGATACCCATGATGCATTTGTGAGATCATTATTAAATGACTTCCAGAATTTAAGCGTACGGGTAAAATTATTAAATTCCCACGAAGCCGTATACCAAATGCGTATGACCGTGGATCCTGATTTCACGGATAAAAGCTGGAAGCCTATTTTACCGGGTGATAAAATTCCAGTGAGAGATTTTGAGCGTTTTACCGGTGAAATTACAGATTTTCTGTGGCCGTCATTAGGCAAACAAATCATGCCGCGTGATGCTGAAAATCTGGATATGCGTACGGTGAGAATTGGCGACAGAATTTATTCTTCGGTATTTATAGATTTATTCCCCAAAGATATAAAAATGTTCATGTATTTAATGCAGCGAACATTGGCGGCAGATATTCCGTGGCGGATTTCTTTTTTAGTCGAAAGCGATGGTCTGTCTACGATAAAATTAAAGTCCCTTATAGCGTCTATATTAAGCTTTTCGTCCGCTCAAAACCGTTTATTATCAGACTCTAAGAAATTATTAGAATATCTCGAAATTAATACAGATGATGCCATCGTAAGATTACGTGTTGCTGCAAGTACGTGGGCTCCCGAAGGAAATATTGCATTACTGCGCACCCGCACATCAGAATTATCCAAAGCAATGGAGGGGTGGGGAACGCTTTCCAGCACAGTGGGATCCGAAGCTTGGAATTCACGTGACTTGAAGTCGCGGC
>JADMIO011621097.1_pt1 | contig 40345 bp, 37 predicted proteins | sample 8958161 | NCBI WGS metagenome assembly JADMIO01 (sample SAMN16585339, study PRJNA669376) | soil metagenome | isolation source: Crop rotation soil | place: USA: Cullars Rotation, Alabama | collected 2011
CCTGGCCGGATCGACGGGCTCCGGGGCTTCGGTGACGCGGACGAGCTTGTTTTCCGCTGCAGCCCAGGCGGTGGACCCGCCGTCGAGGATGCGCACATCCGGATGCCCGAGCACCGCCAGCAGCCAGACCGCCCGCGCCGCGCGCTCGCCTGATTCATGGTCGTAGACGACCACCGGCTTGTCCGCGCTGACGCCCCGCGAGCCGAACAGCGTCTTGAAGATCGCGAGGAAAGCGTTCAGCGGCGCTTCGGACGAGTCGTTGAGGCTCACGCCATACAGGTCGAGCGGCCGCGCACCCCCGATGTGGCCGACCGCGAAATCTTCGGCGGGGCGCAGGTCGAGGAGGGTGACTTCGCCTCGGTTGGCGGCGAGACCGGCAGCGTCGACGACGTACCGGCGGGCGGGGCTACCTGGGATAACCGCGCTCCTCGAGGTCCTTGCGATCTTCCTCCAGCGCGGTCGCGAGGTCGCGCTCGAGGCCGATGCGCACCAGCGGCGAGAGCAGCTTCATCACGCCCTTGACGGGAAAATCGACAGTGGTGCGCACGCGGGTCTTGTCCTGGCCGACGGCTTCGAAGACCTGCGTGATCAGCAGGCCGGCGTTGGTGCCCGAGAGGCTGCGAAGCGTCGAATTGCCGTCGGCGCCTTTCTTCACCTCGATCTCGTCCTGCTGCAGCAGGCCGAAGACGCGGCGGCGCCCGGTGAAGACGCAGCCGCCTTCGAGCGCCCGGACGTTGCTCACGTCGAGATCCTTGTGAACGCCGGTCGACTGGTGGTGGCGCATGTCCACGAATTGCGCCTGCACGGTCGCGAGCGGCTTCGCGATGACTTTTTCGCCCTGCACGACGATGCTGCCCATGGCTCCTCCTGCGGATTTCCCAAAGGCGACAAGGGTAACCCAGCCGGGGCCCCCGGGACACGCAAAGCGCGCTGAATCACTGACGCGGCCGGGGCTGGCAAATAGCCTCGGGATTTGCACAACCAGAATCACCGGCCATGGACATCACCCAGCTGATCCTCGACGACCACCATGAGCAGCGCCGGCTGTTTTCGCTCCTCGACCAGGTCGACCGCACCGACACGCGCACGCTCGGCGCGATCTGGTCCCGGCTTTCCGCCTTCCTGGAGATCCACGCCGAGGTCGAAGAGGAGGTCTTCTATCCCGCCTTGCTGAAAGTGGGCGAAGGCGCGGGCGGCAAGGAGGACGCGGCCGACGAGACCGAGCACGCGATCCGCGACCACAACAAGATCCGCAACGCGGTGGCGGCGGTCGAAAAGCATGAGGTCGGCAGCGACGGATGGATCGCGGCCGTCGCGGCGGCCAACAAGGAGAACGGCGACCACATGGCCGAGGAGGAGCGCGAGGGGCTGACGGATTTCCGGCTGACCGCGGACCTCGCCAGGCGCCACGCACTGGCGGTCAGGTTCGCGCTATTCGAGGCGGAGCATTTCGTCGGCGTGAAGGCCGTCGACAAGGATCCGAAAGCCTACGTGGAGAAGCACTCGCCGTAGCGTGCGATGTACTGGTTCCGATACGGAATTCCCAGGAGATCCGCGCGGGACGGGGCGTTTTAGAAAAAATCTCCTGAAATCGGCCTAATCCGCCTTGGCACCCGAGGCCCTGACCACAGGCGCCCATCGCACGATGTCGGCCTTGAGGAATTGCTCGAACTCCGCCGAAGTCGAGCCTTGCGGCTCGAGGAAGATGCGCAGCAGGCGCTCCCGCCCTTCCGGGTCGCGGAGCGTTTCGTTGATGTCGCGATTGAGCTGGTCGAGGATCGGCGCCGGCACGCCCGCGGGGGCGAGGAACCCGTACCAGGACTGCGCCTCGAAGCCGGGCAGTCCGGCTTCGGACATGGTCGGCAGCTCCGGCGCGGCGCTCGCGCGCCTGGTGCTGGTGACCGCGAAAGCCTTGAGCTTGCCCGCCTTGACCTGCGGAAGCGAGATCCCGGTGTCGAACGTAAATGCGACCTCGCCGGCAAGGACCGCGTTGAGCACGGGCTGCGTCCCTTTGTACGGGACGTGCACGATGTTGATTCCCGCCGCGGTCTTGAACATCTCGCCCGAGAGGTGCATCGCGGTGCCGCTGCCGGGCGAGCCGAAGTTCAGCTTGCCGGGATTGGCTTTCGCGTAGGCGATCAGCTCCGGCACCGTGTTGGCCGGCACCGAAGGGTGCACGACGAGGATGGTGAGCCCGGTGGCCGCGAGCGCGATCGGCGAGAAATCCCTGATCGGGTCGAAAGGCAGCTTGCCTACCAGCGTGGCGTTGATCGTGTGCGAGGTGACCGCAACCAGCAGCGTGTAGCCGTCGGCGGGGGCCTTGGCGACAAGGTCGGTGGCCAAAACGGTGCCGGCGCCGGGGCGATTCTCGATGACGACGGGCTGCTTCCACTTCTCGCTGAGCTTCTGGCCGACCACGCGGCCGAGGATGTCCACGGCACCGGCCGGCGGGAAAGGCACGACGATGCGTACCGGCCGGGAAGGAAAGCCTTGCGCAAGCGCTTCAATGGAAAAAACGAGGCCGCAGAGCAGGGCGGCGAGGAGTCTGGTCATCTCTAGTCCAGGAAAAAAGGCGTCTCGTCCTCGCCCTGCAGGACGATATCGAGCCGGTAGCTCACGGCATCCGCCGGGGCGCGCCCGAGCTTTTCGGGTTTCAGGAGGATTCGCTCCCGCACCCTCGCATCGGAGATCGCGTTGAACACCGGGTCGCCGGCGTTAAGCGGCTCGTCCGGAAAGAAGAACGTCGTGACGACCCTGCGCATCAGCCCCGAACTCATGATCGAAACGTTGATGTGCGGCGCGCGCATCGCCCCGGTGAGCGGGTCCTTGTAGCCGCCCGGCTTCACCGTTACGAAATCGTAGTAGCCGTCATCCTCGGTGGCCCGCCGACCCCAGCCCATGAAATTTGGATCCGCCTTGTCGTGCGACGGGTCGTTGGGGTGCGCGAAATGGCCGGCTGCATCCGGCTGCCAGATCTCGACGATGCCGTTCCAGCGCGGCACGCGGCCGGCTTCATAGACGTTTCCGCCGATATAGATCTTTTGCCCGGCGGCGCGCTGTGCACCCGCTGCCTTGCTCGCAACCGTGAGGTCGTTGTCGACCGCGCCGAAATAGTGCGTGGGGAAGAACGGCCCGACGGTGCAGCTCGGGGTGGGGTGGAGCCTGTCCGCCACCTAGAGGCCCATTGGCGTGGCGCGGTGTCCCCGCACGACGAGGTCGTGGCTGAAGCCGACCACGTCCGCGCGCGGCAGCTCCATCATCGGAACCGGTTTCGCGATCATCCGCTCGCGCCCCTTGGGATCCGGCACGCTGTTGAGGATCCGGTCCTGCGGGTTGAGGGGGTCCCCGGGAAAGAACATCTGCGTCACCAGCCGGCTCATGAAGCCTTCGCCGAAGATCGAGAGGTGGATATGCGGCGGCCGCCACCAGCGCTCGGGATGATTCGGCACCGGATAGGCGCCCGGCTTGATCGACAGGTATTGGTAGCGGCCTTCGTGGTCGGTGACGCAGCGACCCGAGCCGAAAAAATTCGGGTCGGTCGGAAAGGGGCTGTCGGCGTCCATCCGGTGGATATAGCGGCCGGCCGCGTTGGCATGCCACACCTCGATGATCGAGCCGCGCACCGGCATGCTGTCTTCATCCAGCAGCCGGCCGGTGACCCGGATCAGCTGGCCGAGCGCGCGGCCGCCTTGCTTCGTCCTCGACAGGTCGGAGAGGTCCGCGTCGAGCTTGGCGCCGAGGTTGAGCGGGCCGGTGATTTCGGAAAGCGTGACCGGGCGCCTGTAGGGTGCCTGTTTCGGCACGCGGGTGAGCGTTTCCTTGTAACCCTGCACCTGCATCGCCGGTTGCGTGCGATCGTCGTAAGGCGCGAAACGATCGGCGAATCCTTGCACTGCCTTGTCCATGGCAACGAGTTTACCGCTTATCCTCGGGCGCATGGGCGTCACGCTGTCCCTCGTTTCGATGCTGTTCTTCGGCTCGAACATCCTCATCTCGCGCCTGGCAATGGGAAGGATGTCGGTCGAGCTCGGCTTCTTCATCGTGCTCGTGGTGAACATCGTCACCGCGGGCGCGGTGTTCGCGGTCGAACTCGCGGTTCGAAAGACGCCGTTCATCTGGCATTGGCACGAAGCCGGACTCTTCGCGCTCGGCGGCGTGGTCGGCACCTACCTCGGCCGGCGCTTCATGTTCGACATGGTCCGCATCCTCGGCCCCGCGCGCTCGAGCGTCGTGCACTCCTCGGCGCCGGCGTTCACGCTGATGCTCGCGTGGATGCTGGTGGGGGAGAGGCTGGGACGCTACGAGCTCTCGCTGATGGTCCTGGTGATCCTCGGCCTCTGGTTCACGCAGCCGGCCGAAAAAGGCAAGGCCGCGGAGCACCGGCCCGCGGGCGCCGCCTTGCGCAAGGGTGCGATCGTCGGCCTGCTCACGGTGATCGGGTTTTCGCTCGGCAACGTCTGCAGGGGCTACGCGATGCGCACCTGGAACGAGGCGATCTTCGGGACGATCATCGCGTCGTTTGCCGCGCTCGCCTGCCAGCTCGTCGCCACGCGCGACTGGCGCGAGGCCTGGCGCGGCATCGTTTCGGCCGACCCCAGGGGCCTGTGGCTCTACGCGGCCTGCGGCGTGGTCACCGCCGGCGGCGCGATGTTCCTCGTCTCGGCGATGCAGTTCATGGAAATCTCGCTCGCGGTGCTGGTCACGCACTCGACGCCGCTCATGATCTTCCCGATCAGCCTGTTCTGGTTCGGCAACCGCGAAGGGCTCACCGCGCGCACGCTGTTCGGCGCCGCGATGGTGCTGACCGGCATCGCCCTGCTCGCAGTGCGTTAAGCTTTCGGGCATGAGCGAGAAGCCGGCAAGTGGTTCGACCACCAGGCCGCCCAGCCCGAAGTCCCCGTTGCTGCGCCCGATCCTCATCGAGTGGATCGGCACTGCGTTCACGGTCACGGCGCTCACCGCGCTCGCGGCCGGTTTCGGCTGGTTCTGGCGCCTCGACCAGACCCTCTATGACGCGGCGCTGGTGCTGCGACACCGGCCGGCGCCGGCCGACATCGTGATCGTCGCCATCGACCAGCAGAGCCTTGACCAGGTCGGCCGCTGGCCGTGGCGCCGCGCGATCCATGCGACGCTGATCGAGCGGCTCTCCGAGGCCGGCGTGAAGGCGGTGGCGATGGACATGCTGCTCGCCGAGCCCGACCGCGGCGATGCGGCCGGCGACGAAGCCCTGGCGCGGGCCATCAAGCGCAACGGCAAGACCGTGCTGCCGGTGATCATGGAAAGCTCGCCGTCGGGGCAATTGCGGGAAGTCCCGCCGGCCCCGGCGTTTGCCGGCGCGGCAGCGGCGCTCGGCCACGTCCATATCGAGCTCGACCAGGACGGCATCGCGCGCAGCCTCTACCTCCGGGAAGGCCTGGCCGGCGGGCCGCGCCAGTACCTGCACCTCGCCGCTGCGCTCGACGGGATCGCCAAGGGCGCGGGGCAGGGCGGCGACACCCTGCCGGGCCAGCGCCGCGAAACGCGCCCCGGCGAGCGCGAGTCGCAGGAAGGGGTGTGGGTGCGCGATCACTGGGCGCATGTCGCCTTCCTCGGCCCGCCGGGACATTTCGCCACGATCCCCTACGTGGAGATCCTCAAAGGCACGGTGCCCAAGGAGGCATTGCGGGACAAGCTCGTCTTGGTCGGCGCGACGGCGGCGGGAATGATGGATGCCTACCCGACGCCGGTTTCCGGCTACGCCCGCTCGATGCCCGGGGTGGAGCTTTCGGCCAACGTCCTCGCCGGGCTGCGCGGTGCCGGTTTCATCTCGATCGTGCCGCAGGCGCTGCAGGTGTTGGTACCCGCGCTGCTGGTCCTGGCGCTGATGGGCGCGTACCTGCGCCTCTCCTCGCGGCGCGGCCTTGTGCTTACCGCGGCCGCAATCCTCGGCGTATCCGCCGGGACTTTGCTGCTGGTCTACCTGGGCGGCTGGTGGTTCGCGCCGGCTTCGGCGATGTTCGGGTTGATTGCGTGCTACCCGCTGTGGAGCTGGCGCAGGCTCGAGGCGGCGCAACGCTACATGGACGAGGAGCTGGCGGCGGCAGCGCGCGAGCCCGAGCTGCTGCCTTATGCGGCGCCGATCGCAAGGCGGCGCAAGGGCGCGCTGTCCGACGAGCTCGAGGGGCGAATCGACGAGGTGCGGCGCGCCTCCGCCCGGGTGCGCGACATGCGGCGGTTCGTCGGCGACACGCTCGACGGCCTGCCGGAAGCGGCGCTGGTCGTCGACACCGAGCTTCGCGTGACGCTTGCGAATGCGCAGGCGGCCGCGCTGGTCGGCAAGCCGGTGCTCGCGCTTTCGGGCAGGCGGTTGCAGGAAGTACTGGGCGCCGTGATCGCGCAAGGCGCGCCGCAGTGGAACCTCCTGCTCGAGAAGGCGCCGCTGTCCTTCGAGGCGAAGCACGCCGACAAGCGCGACCTCTTCGTCTCGATCGTGCCGTTTTCGGGCTCCGAGGGCGAGCGCCGGGGCCTGCTCGTCAGCCTGGTGGACGTGACGATCCTGAAGGACGCGGAACGGAAGCGGGACGAGTACATGCGCTTCCTCTCGCACGACCTGCGCTCGCCGCTGGTGTCGATCACCGCGATGCTCGACCTGCGCGAGCTGGCGCCGGAGACGCAGAAGGCGGATTTCTTCGACCGGATCAGGAAGAGCGTCGAGCGCTCGCTGTCGCTGGCCGAGGACTTCGTGCAGCTCGGCCGCGCCGAGGCGATCGACGAATCGCGCTTCGCCGCGATCGACCTTGTCGACCTGGTGACCAGCGCGATCGACGAAGCCGAGTCGCAGTCGTACAAGAAGCACATCGAGCTCAAGCTTGCGCACGCGCCGGATGCGGCGCTCACCCGCGGCATCCGCGACGTGATGTTCCGGGTATTCATCAACCTGCTGTCGAACGCGATCAAGTACAGCCCGGAGAACACGCGCATCGAGTGCACCATCGAGCCCGAGGGCGACCGCTGGCGCTGCACTTTCGCCGACCAGGGCTACGGCGTGTCGGCCGAGGACCTGCCGAAGCTGTTCGACCGCTTCGAGCGGCTGGAGGCGGCCAAGAAGCGCGGCGAGAAGGGCGCGGGTCTGGGCCTGGCTTTCGTGAAGACCGCCATCGAGAAGCACGGCGGGCGGATCGAGGTGCAGAGCGAGCTGGGCAAGGGCTCCCGGTTTATTGTCTTTCTGCCGGTGCTGCGCTAGGGGCGGCGGGCGGCTCGGCGGCGGGTGCGGGTGCCGCTGCGGGTGCAGGCGCGGGTGCAGGCGCCGGTGGCGTGATCGCCGGCGGCGCCGGCAGCGGATCGAGGCTCAGTACGAGGTCGGCCTGGGTGTCCTTGCCCTCCAGCCCGATATCGTCGATGCCGCGCACCTTCACGAAGTACGGTCCGTTCGAGAGCTCCGGCAAGGCGATCACGTTCGTGCCGAGCACGACTTCGCTGATCACGTCGGCGAAGTCCGGCTTCCTCGCCACGAGCACGCGATAGGCCACCGCGCCGGGCAGGCGCGTGAAGTTGAGCTGGATCGGTCGGCGGACCCAGAGCCGGATCCCGGTCCACAGGCGCGGCGCCGGCAGCAGCGCGCGCGGCGCGAGCGGCGCCTGGCCTTCGTTGACGCGCGTGCCGAAGCCCGCCAGCAGCGAGACCTGGCCCAGGTTGCCGGTGTCGTTGACCAGCACCTCGCCTTCGATCACCTCGCTGGTGGCCGCCTTGTTCGCCTCGTCGGCGACGACCCGGAAGCGCGTGCCTCGCACCGCGGCGACCGCGATCGGCGTCTTGACCTCGAACCGCGCCCCTCCCGGCGCGCGCTTGGCCACCGTGGCCTCGACGCGGCCGGTCTTGAGCGTGAACTGGGCGTCGGCCGCGGGGGCGAGCGGCGATTTCTTCACGCCCTCGATGTTCATGTCGCTGCCCGGCTGCAGGTTGAGCGTCGATCCGTCGGCGAGCTTGATCACCACGTAGCCGTTCTTGCCGGTCTTGAAGTCGTCGCCCGGGGCGATCTTGGCGCCCGGCTCGAGCGGCTGGCCCTTGGAAGTCACTTCGCCCTCGACGTGCTGCAGCATCAGCGCGTTGGCGTCCTCCTTGAGCCAGTTTTCCGGGATGAGGATGACTTGTCCCGGGTTGATGCGGTCCTTGTCCTTGAGCTTGTTGTACTCCCAGAGCGAGCGCTGCACCTCGTAGCGCTGGCCTTCGATGAGGTAGCGCCGCGCGATGCCGATCATGGTGTCGCGGTCCTTGGCGACGTACTCGATGTCGCCGGCCGGGGCGGGGAGCGTATACGCGCCGGCCGCGGTCTGGCCGATCGCGGCGGGCAGCGGGCCGAGCCCCAGCGCCGCGGCAAGGAAGATTCGGGGGAGCAATCGGAACATAGGGCCGGATTATGCCTTCGGGCCCCGCGCCCCAAGCGTAAACATCTGTTCATGCAAACCTCACATTGCGCCGGGGCGTCCCGGGTTGGTACCTTGGGCCGATCGGGATGAACTGCGCGAAACCGGGAGAAGGCCATGGGTTGCATCGATCTGCGCGAATGGATCGCGCTGCTGGAGAAGGAAGGCGAGCTGCATCGCATCACCGCCAAGGTGGACTGGGACTGCGAGATCGGCACGATCTCCCGGCGGGTGCTGGAAAAGCAGGGGCCCGCGCTGCTCTTCGAGAACATCAGGGACCACGAGAAGACCGTCGGCAAAAAGGTCTTCTGCGGCGGCATCGGCACGCGCGGGCGGCTCAACCTCGCCCTCGGCTTTCCCAAGCACGCGACGAACAACGAGATAGTGCAGCACGTGATGAAGAAGAACCGCGAGCAGATCGAGCCCGTGGTGGTGAAGGACGGGCCGGTGCGGCAGAACATCATCAAGGGCAAGGACGTGGACCTGCTGCAGTTCCCGGTCCCGAAGTGGCATTACCTCGAAGGCGGCCGCTACATCAACACCTACGCCTGCATCGTCACCAAGGATCCGGACACCGGTGTGCAGAACGCCGGCATCTACCGCGGCATGGTCGGCAAGAAGGACACGATCCCTTCGCTGCTGATCAAGGGCGGGCAGCACTGGGGGCAGCACTTCGCCAAGTACGCCGATCGCGGCGAGAAGATGCCGGTGGCGTGCGTGATCGGCTGGGACCCGATCATGGGCTTCCTTGGCGGCAGCCCACTGCCGGCCGGCGTCTCGGAGTTCGCGGTGCTGGGCGCGTACCGCGGCGAGCCGGTCAAGATGGTCAAGTGCGAGACGGTCGACCTCGAAGTGCCGGCCTCCTGCGAGATGGTGATCGAAGGCTTCATCGACCCGAATCCCGAGACGTACGAGATCGAGGGGCCGTTTGCCGAGTTCACCGGCTACGTTTCGGACCTGCCGACACCGCGGCCGACGATCAAGGTCTCGTGCATCCTGCACAGGGACGATCCGATCCTGCGCGGCACGCAGGAGGGCAACATGCCGGGCTCGTTCTCGGAGAACGCGGTGATCTCCTCGGCGCAGCGCGCTGGGATTGCGTGGAACATCCTCAACGCCTCCGGCGTGCCCGGTGTGCAGGACGTCTACTGCGACCCGATCACCTGCGGCATCAACGTCTACATCAAGATCCGCAAGACCTACCAGGCGCAGCCCAAGCAGGTGGCCGCGGCGTTGTGGGGCGCGGGCGCGGGGCAGGGGCGCTACAAGCACGTGTTCGTGTTCGAGGATGACATCGACGTCTCGAACTACCAGCAGATCGATTGGGCGCTGGCTTACCGAATGAACGCGGCGACCGAGGGCATCACGCAGTTCCCGGGGTTGCTCGGGCACGCGCTGGACCCGAGCACGCCGCTCGAGGAGCGCGACGTGCAGCAGCTGGGCGCCGGCACCTGGACGCGCGTGCTGTTCGACGCCACGCGCAACTGGCACTTCAAGCGCAGGAAGGAATGGAACAACGAGCGCTTCCCGCCGACGGTCGAGCCGCATCCGGATCACCGGAAGCTGGTGGAAAAGCGCTGGAAGGAATACGGGCTGGACTGATTTGACCGGGCCGGGCAGGTGGTTGACAATGGAAACTATCTGCCCTGAGAGCCCCATGGGGCGCGGACTTTAGGCCATGCTCCCTCTGCAAGACCTGCTCATCCTCGACCTTGCCCGCGTGCTGGCCTGCCCGTTTGCGAGCATGGTGCTGGCGGAGCTTGGGGCTACCGTGATCAAGGTGGAGCAGCCCGGCAGCGGGGATGAAACGCGCAGCTTCGAGCCGCAGCTCGCTGTCGACAGCGCTTACTACTTCGCATGCAACCGATCCAAGGCGTCGATCACGGTCAACCTGCGCAGCATGGAAGGCCAGCAGGTGATCAAGGAACTCGCGGCGAAGTCGGACGTGTTCGTAGAGAATTTCCCGGCGGGGACCTTCCAGCGCTATGGCCTGGACTACGCCGCGATGTCCGCGCTGAATCCACGCCTCGTTTACGTGTCGTGCACCGGCTTCGGCCAGACCGGGCCGTACAAGCACAAGAAAGGGTACGACACGGTCTTCCAGGCCATGGGCGGGCTCATGAGCTTGACCGGCGAGAAGGGCGGCGGGCCGGTGAAGCCCGGGCTGCCGATGGCGGATCTCACCTCGGGGCTCTGGGTCGCGATCGCGATCCTCGCTTCGCTCGCGGGGCGCGAAAAGACCGGCAAGGGCTGCCACGTGGATTTCTCGATGCTCGACGCGCAGGTGAGCCTGCTGACGCTGGCGGCGGCGCGTTACTTCGCGTTGGGTGAGGTGCCGCCGAGGCTGGGGACCGAGCATCCCGGACGCGTGCCGACCGCGACGTTCTGCTGCGCGGACGGCAGGTACCTGCACATCACCGCGAGCGACCAGCACTGGGCGCCGCTTTGCAAGGCGCTCGGGCTGGTGGCGTGGGGCGCTCAACCGCAATTCGCCGATAACGCGCTCCGCGTGGCCAATCGAGAGCAAGTCATGCCGAAGCTCACGCAGGCGATCGTCGGCTGGAAGCGCGACGATTTGATCGCGGCGCTCGATGCGGTCGGGGTGCCGGTCGGGCCGGTCAACGACGTGGCCGAGATCCTCAACGATCCGCACGTGGCGGCTCGCGGGCTGGTGCGCGCTTTCGACTATCCGGGTGTCGGCGAGTTCAAAGGCCTCGGGCTGCCGTACAAGTTCGAGGGCTTCGACGATCCGCGTTTCGGCCGGCCGCCGACGCTTGGCGAGCACACCGACGAAGTGCTGAAGACGCGCCTGGACTACAGCGCCGAGAAAATCGCACAGCTTCGCGAGGCTAAGGCGCTATGACGGATCCCGTCATGGTCGAAATCGACGGCGGGGTCGCCACGATTCGCCTCAACCGGCCGGAATCGCGCAACGCGCTCAACCTCGCAATGTGCGATGGCCTCGCCGGGGCTTGTGCGTCGGTCACCGCGAGCCAGGCGATCAAGCTCGTGTTGATCCGCGCCAACGGGCCGGTGTTCTGCGCCGGCGCGGATGTGAAGGAACGCCAGGGCATGACCGAAGCGCAGGTCCGGGCGCGGCGTCAAAAGGGATTCGATGCCTACGCGGCGATCGAATCGCTGCCGATGCCGGCCGTGGCGGTGGTGGAAGGCGCCGCAGTCGGTTCCGGCTGCGAGATCGCCTCGAGCTGCGATTTCATCGTCGCCACGCCCGCGGCTTCGTTCCGCACGCCGGAAGCCATCCGCGGCACCGTGGGCGCAACCCAGCGCCTTGCGCGCGTGCTCGGCAAGCGGCTGGCCAAGGACATGATGTACACCGGCCGCATGCTGACGGCCGAGGAAGGGCTGGCGCATGGACTCGTCGCCCGCCTTGTCGCGGCCGACAAGCTCGAGGAAACGGTCGCGGCAATCGTCAAGGCGATCACCGAGGCGCCGCAGGACGCGTTGCGCCTGGCCAAGCGCACCATCGACCGCGGCGTGGAGCTCGATCCCAAAGGCGCCCTTTCCGCGGAGATCGAGGCCATCGAAGAGCAGCTTGCGTCCGGCAAGTGGATGGGAAAATCGTGAGCTGGACTGCGCAGACGCTCGCGCAGGTGCTTTCGACGCATTCAACCTGGCGGCCCGAGGCTGAAGCGCTGGTGACAGGCACGGCACGCCTCACCTATTCACAGCTCGATGTCGAAGTTCGCAAGACTGCAGGCGGCCTTCGCGCCCTGGGCCTGGGCAAGGGCGACCATGTCGCGCTGCTCATGGGCAACGACGAGAAGTGGCTGGTCCTCTTCTATGCCGCGGCCTCGATCGGCGCGGTCACGGTCCCGGTCAATACACGCTTCAAGGCCTCGGAACTCGAGTTCTGCCTCAGGCAGGCCGATTGCAAGGCGCTGTTCTATGCGGAACGCTTCCTCAACATCGATTATGCGGCGATGGTGGCCCAAGTCAGGCCGAACCTGCCGAAGCTGCTCAACGCGATCCCCGTCGATCGCGGGCTGCCGCGCGGCGAAGCGATTGCCGGTTTCGACCCGGACGTCGCGCCCGGGGATCCGCTGCTGATCCAGTTCACCTCCGGCACCACGGCCTACCCCAAGGGCGTGGTGCTGACCCACGACAACATGCTGAGGAACGCATGGGCCGCGGGCTCGCGCTTCGGAATCCGCCCCGACGACCGCTACTTCAACTGCCGGCCGTTCTTCCATGTCGGCGGTTCCACGCTTTCGGCCCTGGCTTCGCTGGTATTCGGCGCGTGCCTCGTGACGCTGCCGACCTTCGAAGCCGGCGCCGCGCTGAAGATGATGGAGGCCGAGCGCTGCACGCTCACCTCGGGCAACGACACCATCTTCCAGATGATGATGGGGCATGCCGAGTTCGACCCGAAGAAGCTTCACCTGCGCGGCGGCTGGGCGGCGGCGGGCCCGCAGACGATGAAAAAGATCATCGATGTGATGGGCGCGAGGGAAGTCTGCGCGGCGTACGGACTCTCGGAGGCGTCGCCGAACGTGGTGATGAGCGACTGGCGCGATCCCGAGGAACTTCGCGTCGAGGGGCTTGCGAAGACGCACGATGGCCTCGAGCTTCGCATCCGCGACGGCGAAATCCAGGTCCGCGGCTGGAGCGTGATGCGCGGCTACTACAACAACCCGGAGCAGACGGCCAAGGCCTTCACCGAGGACGGCTGGCTGCGCACCGGCGACCTCGGTACGCTTACCGAAGACGGACGCCTGCGCATGGTCGGGCGGCTCAAGGACGTGTTCCGCGTCGGCGGCGAGAACGTCGCGCCGGCCGAAGTGGAGGAGGTCCTGCTGGCGCATCCCGCGGTGCAGACCGCCCAGGTCATCGGCGTGCCGGATGCGCGGCTGGGCGAGGTGGCCTGCGCCTATGTGACGCTCAAGGATGGCGCCCGCGCCACGGAAGAGGAACTGGTGGCCTGGTCGAAGCAACGCTCCGCGAATTTTCGCGTGCCGCGCTACCTGCGCATCGTCCCGAACTTCGATGCCATCGGCATGACCGCCAGCGGCAAGGTGCAGAAGAACAGGCTTCGCGAGCACGCGCTCCGCGAATTCAACCTCTAGACGCCGAGGTAGCGCTGCAGCAGTCCGGGTTGCGCCTTGAGTTCGGCGGCAGGACCCTCGTGGACGATGTGCCCGTTGTTCAGCAGGTAGACGCGCTGGGCAAGCGCCAATGTCGCGGCGAGGTTCTGCTCGACCAGCACGATGGTTTGCCCGGCCGCGGCAAGGTCGCGGCAGGCTTTCATGAGCTGGCGGACGATCACCGGCGCAAGGCCTTCGAAAGGCTCGTCCAGCAGGATGATCTTGGGGTCGCGGATCAGCGCGCGCGCGATCGCGAGCATCTGCTGCTCTCCGCCCGAGAGATCGGTGCCGCGGCTGCCGCGGCGCTCTTTCAGGCGCGGGAACATTTCGTAGACGCGGTCGAGCGGCCATTTCTTCGGCGCCGTCAGCCCCGCGAGCACGAGGTTCTCCTCGACGTCCAGGCTGCCGAAGATGCGGCGCTCCTCGTGCACCAGCTGCATGCCGCATAGGGCGATCGAATGGCTCTTCTTCCCGGCGACGTCGGTGCCATCGAGCTTCACGCTGCCCGCGCGCGGCGTGACCACGCCCATGAGGCTCTTCAGCGTGGTGCTTTTGCCGGCGCCGTTGCGGCCGAGCAGCGCGACCACCTCGTTCTTCTCGACGCGCATCGACACGTCGAAGAGGATGTGGGAATCCCCGTAGTAGCTGTTCAGGCCGTCGACTTCGAGCAGGCTCATGCGCGCGCCGCCCCATGATCGGCAAATTCGCCGTTCACCCCGCCGAGGTAGGCTTCCTGCACCCTGGGGTTGGCCTTGATCTCCTCCGGCGTGCCCTCGACCAGCACCCGTCCCTCCTGCAGGACAGTGACGCGCCCGGCCAGCTCGAAGAGCGAATCCATGTCGTGGTCGATGATGATCATCGTGCGGCCGCGGGCGATCGACTTGAGCAGCTGCACGGTCTCGACCCGCTCGCTCGGGCTCATGCCGGCCAGGGGTTCGTCGAGCAGCAACAGGCTCGGCGAAGAGGCGAGCGCGAGGCCGATCTCGAGACGCCGCTTCTCCCCGTAGGCAAGCTGCGAGACCGGCGTATCGGTCCGCGACGCCAGGTTGACCAGCGCGAGCGTGCGCTCGACTTGGTCGGCGAGGCCCGGGATCTTCGCGATGCTGCCGAGCAGGTCCAGCCTGAACTTGCCGCGCAGTTCCGCAAGCGCGGAGATGGTGAGGTTCTCGCGCACGGTCAGCTTGTTGAAGAGCTGGTTCACCTGGTAGCTCTTGGTGAGGCCGAGCTGGCAGACGTCGGTGACGTCCATGCCCGTGATGTCGTGCCCTTCGAACAGGATGCGGCCGGAAGTCGGCGGCACCTCGCAGGTGAGCATCTTGAAGAAAGTCGACTTGCCGGCGCCGTTCGGGCCGATGATGCCGCGCAGCTCGCCGGGGTTGACGGTGAAGTCGATGCCTTCGTTGGCGACCACGCCGCCGTAGTGCTTGGTGAGGCCGGTCGCCTGCAGGATCGGGCCGCTGAATTCGCGGGAAGCATGGTGACGCGCGAGGACCGGGCCGTTGCTGCCGCCGATCGAAGCGCCTCCCGCATGCGCCGGGCCGGGCACCGCGGACACCATGCCGGCGGGCGCCGCGTCTACCGCTGCCGGACGGTGCAGGGCCTTCTGCCTGAAGAGGATCGCGAGGTCGCGCAGCCCGCCGATGATTCCCTGCCTCAGGAAACACACCAGCAGCACGAATACCAGGCCGAGGACCAGCTTCCAGGCCGCGCCCAGGCCCAGCGTCGCCTGCAGGAAATCCTGGAGGAAGAGCCACACCCCGGCGCCGACCAGCGGCCCGAACAGCGTGCCGCGCCCGCCGATCGCGGTCTGCATCACGAGCTGGCCCGAGGTCTCGAACATGAAGGCGTCCGGCGGCATGAAGCCCTGCATCATGCCGAGCAGTCCGCCGCCAAGACCCGCGTACGCCGCCGCGATGACGAAAGACGTGAGCTTGTAGCCGAGCACGCTGTGGCCGACGGCCGCGGCGCGCAGCGGGTTCTCGCGGATCGCGGTGAGGATCAGGCCGACCGGCGACCTGACGATGCGCAGGGCCAGCACGATGCCGACGAAGTAGCAGAACGCGAGGAACGGGTAGAGGTTCCAGCCGCTGGTGAAGTCGATGTTTACGAAACCTAAGTGGAGGCTCGGCGTCGGCACGCCCGGCAGGCCGTTCTCGCCGCCGGTCCATTCGGACAGCGGGTTGAACTCGACGAAGAAGAAGATCTCGGCGATCGCCACCGTGATCATCGCGAAGTAGATGCCGGTGCGCCGCAGCGCGAGCAGGCCGATGAGATACCCGACCACCGCGGCCGCGACCGTGCCGATCGCGAGCGCCGAGATCACGTGCGGAAACCCGGCGCGCGTCAGGAGGTAAGCGGCGACAAAGCCGCCGGTGCCGTAGAACGCCGACTGCCCGAACGAGAGCAGGCCGGTGTAGCCGAACAGGATGTCGAAGCCGATGCCGAACAGGCCCCAGACGAGGATGCGGTTGACCGTGTTCGGCGCCGCGTCGAAATAGGGGAGCACGAAGGGCACCGCGATCAGGCACACGGCCGTGATCGTCTCGAGCAGGTAGCGGCGGCTGTGCGCCAGGCGGCCGCTCGTCATTCGCGGCCCTTCGTTCCGAGCAGCCCGTGCGGCCGCACCAGCAGCACCAGCGTCATCGCCGCGAACAGCATGACGTACGCATAGCCCGGATTGACCATCGAGGTGAGGCTGATGATCTCGCCTGCGATCAGGCCGCCGAGCACCGCGCCGGGAAACGAGCCCACACCGCCGATGACGACCACCACGAAGGTCTGCACCAAGATTGCTTCGCCTACATCCGGGGTGAGCGAAACCACCGGCGCGTTGATGATGCCGGCGAATCCCGCCGCCATCGCGCCGATGCCGAACACCACCATGAACACCCGGTAGACGTCGATGCCGAGCGAGTCGACCATCACCGGGTCCTCGATGCCGGCGCGCACGATCATGCCGAGGCGCGTCCGGTACAGGACGTAATAGAGGGCGAGCAGCGCGACCGCGATGATGCCGACGAGCGCGAGACGGTAGGTCGGGTACATCATGATGCCCAGCGAGGTGATGCCGGCGAAGACCTCCGGCGGCGGCACGGTCCTCGACGTGCTCGAGAACACCACGCGCACCAGCTCGATGATGCAGATCGACAGGCCGAACGTGACCAGCAGCTGGTCCTCGTGCGGGCGGCTGTAGAAATGGCGGATCACCAGCCTTTCCATGAGCAGGCCGACGACGAGCAGGAAAAGGGCGCCGGCGGCGACCGCGAGGACGAACGAGCCGCTCGCCTGGTACGCCATCCAGCCGGCGTAGCCGCCGAGCATGAACATCGCGCCGTGCGCGAGATTGAGCACGCCGAGCGTGCCGTAGATGATGGTGAGGCCCGAGCTGATCAGCGCGAGCAGCGCTCCCAGCACGATGCCGTTGAAAAGCTGGGAGAGGAAGTTGGACCAGTTGACCATGACGGGACCACGGGCGGCAGCCGCCGCCCGTGGCAATGCGCTTTCAGTGCGTCAGGTGTAGGACCCGAGGTTGCAGCCGAACGCGTCGGGCTTCTGCATCAGCGGCAGGCCGGGCAGGGTCTCGACGACGTCGTAGAAGTCCTCCTTGTTCTTCATCGCCTTGGGGTCCTTGCCCTTGACGATGAACACCGGGCGCACCAGCTGGTGGTCCTCGGCGCGCCAGTAGACTTCGCCGACGAGCGACTGGATCTTGCGGCCCGCCTCGTACGACTTGATCACGTCCGGCGGGTAGAAGGTGCCGGCGTTCTCCACGGCCTCGGCCCACAGCGCGAATTCCATGTAGGCGTTTTCGGCGCCCCATTCGGGCTTGTAGCCGTATTTCTTGTCGAACGCCTCGACGAACTGCCTGGCCAGCGGGTACTTGTCCTGGATCGTCCACCAGAAATCGGTGGCCGCATAGACCCCGGCGAGCAGGCCGCCGCCGACCTCGCGGGCGAGGAACGGGATCTGGTAGGGCACCACGAGCTTCATCTTGTCGAAGATGCCGAACTGCTTGGCCTGCTGGATCGAAAGCACCGCGTCGTGGCCCCAGTTGACGTTGATGAGCACGTCCGCCCCCGAGTTCGCCACGTTGAGCAGGTACGAAGAGTAGTCCGGCGCGCCCAGCGGCGAGACCTGGTTGGTCGCCGTCGTCCATCCCGCGGTCGCAAGGTAGTCCTGCATCGACTTGGTGACCGTGTGCCCGTAGGTGTAGTCCGGCGTGAGGTACGCCGCCTTCTTGTTCTTGCCGAAAGTCTTGACCACGATCGGGCCGATGCCGGCCGCGGCGGTCTGGCCGTAGAAGCACTGGCGGAAACCGTAGCGCACGCAGTCCTTGCCGGTGGTGTCGTTCGAGCCGGAGATGCCGGCCACGTAGAGCACCTTCTCGCGCTGGGCGAGCTTGTTCAGCGCGACGGCCACGGCGCTTGAGGTCGAGCCCGTCATCAGCACGGCCTTGTTCTCGGTGATGAAGCGCTGCTGCGCCTGGACCGCGTCGTTGGGCTTGGCGGCCGAGTCGGCCACGCCGATCTTCACTTCCTTGCCGAGCACGCCCTTCTTGGTCTTCGGCGAGATCGCCTTGATGAGCGGATGCCCGGCGTTGATGTGCTCCACCGCGAGCTGGTAGCCCTTGAGCTCGTCCTCGCCCTGGAGCGCGTAGGTCCCCGTTCGCGGCACCGCGATGCCGATGAAGACCGAGCTGCCCTGCGAGCCCGCGGGCCAGGTGCCGATCGCCGGCTTGTCGGCCGCGAACGCGCTGGTGATCGACGCGGGCAGCGCAAGCGCCCCGGCCGCGGCCAGGCCATGGCGCATGAAGTCGCGGCGGCCGTAGTTCCTGTTTCCGTCCTGCATGTGTCCCTCCTTTCGGGTTGTGAATATATCGCGTGACGATATATCGTGCCGCGATATTAACCGCATTTCGGGAAGGCGTGGTAAAAGGGGCCCGGAGGCGGGCGAGGCATGAAACTGAAGCGGGCCGAGAAGCGGCACAAGCTGACCACGGGCGACTACGCGCGCCTGGCCGAGTTCCGGCAGTCCCTGCGCGGGTTCCTGCGCTTCAGCGACGAGGCCGCCGCTGGCGCGGGCCTCACCACGCGCCATTACCAGGCGATGCTGATCCTGCGCGCGAGTTCGGCGCCGGTGACCATCGTCAACCTGGCCCAGCGCCTCTACATCAAGCACAACAGCGCCGTGGGTCTCGTCGACCGGCTGTCCCAGGAACGCCTGATCGAGCGGCGGCCCTCGAAGGAAGACCGCCGCAAGGTCGAGCTCGCGCTGACCGGGCGCGGGCGCGAGGTGCTCGCCGAGCTCGCCGGCATGCACCGCGAGGAGCTGGAGCGCATCGGGCCGCTGATGAAGCGGTTCTTCTCGGACGTGTCCAAGCTCGGCCGGACCTAGGCGGCACCCGCGGGTTCCCCATCTGTTGCCGTTTGTAGCAAGGGATACGTCCGGATACACATCCGGTTGAATCCGGGGTCATCCCGGGGGTCCAACAAGCGTTACGGACGAAAGCGTCCGACCGACCCCCTGGAGGGACTGCAAATGAAGACTCGCAAATTCGCCGCCGCCGCCACCGCGGCGCTCATCGGCCTGACCTCGGTCGGCGTGGCGCAGGCCGCCCCGCGCGACTGGGGCCATCGCGGCAATCCGGGCTACGACCATCGCTGGGACCGCGGCAGCTGGCGGGGGCATCGCGGCGGCTCCGACGGTCTCGGGCTGGCGCTGGGCCTGGGCATCCTGGGGGCGGCGCTGATCGCCTCGCAGGCCAACACCCAGCCTTACGCCTACTCGCCGTCTTACCCGGCCCCGGCCTACGACCCGAACTACGGGTACTACCAGGCGCCCCAGTATGCGTATCCGCCGCAGTATTCCGCCCCTTACCGCGCCCCGTCGGGATACTGAGCGGCGTAGGCGAAACGTGGACACCCCGGGCGCGCAATGTCCGATAACGCCATTACGCCGTCTTGTTTCTAATGTTCGTGTCCAATTGAGGTACTTACCCGAAAGGGGGCAGTCATGAAACTACGTGCATGGATCGTTGCCTTGTCGGCGGCCCTGGCGGCTGCGCCGGCGTTCGCGCAGGGCTGGTGGAGCGGCGACCGCTACCTGTGGGATCGCTGGGACGGCAACCGGCCCGGCGGCTACTCGCGCGACGCGACCGGGGTCTACTGGGACGGCGTGGGCTGGAAGAACGCCTATGGCCAGTACGTGAATCCGCGGATCGTCAACCGGATCGGCCGCTGGGATCCGCCGGTCGACAACCCGTACACCGGCCAGTACATGGGTGGCACGCTGCCCCCCGGGCAGGTGGTCACGCCCAACGGCTACCGCTATGCGCCGCCGCCCGGCGAGATGTCGGGCGCGCCGCAGTACACCCACTAGGAGCGCTGCGGGCAGGCACAGGCCGGGCGGCGGGAGCCGTCCGGCTTTTTCATTTCCGGGGAGGGACCAGCACGCCGCGACCGGCGAAAAATTCGTCGAACTGCGCGTACGTGGCGAAGGCATCCCGTTGAGTCGCCCCGGTGTCCCCGGACGGGTTGTGGAAGACCAGGCCGGCTGAGGTCGTCCCGGTGACGAGCACGAGATGGCCGCCTTTTTTCGGCGGCGGGCCCTGCAGCCAGCGGATCGCGGGATGCACGGAAGCGATGAAGAGCGAGCCCGGAACGAGGAGGCGTGCAAGATCCGCTGCCTCGATCCCCGTCACGACCTCCGAATCGATGCCGAAGCGGGCCCGGGCCATCCTGACGAAAGGGGCGTAGATCAGTCCGTGGATCGACCCGTCCTCGCGGATCACGTACGCGCCGGCTTCGACGGATGCACGGGTCAACTCCATCGAGGGCGGCGCCTTCCCGGTGCGCGCTGCGAGGATCATCCTGAAGCAGGCCATGCCGCAGATGTGGTTTGCCCACTCGGCATATTCGGCGACCGAATGTGCGCCCGAATTTCGCCACAGCGGATCGTCTTCGAGCCGGCGCTTGCGGGCGATGAATTCCGCCGCCAGGTCGGGGGACTCCCACTGGCAGAAGTAGGGTACGTCGCTCAGCGGGCGTCGCGGGCAAGGCGCACGCCGGCGAACTGCCGGCGCGCGGTGGAGGGGAAGAAATCGAGGCGCGCGGCAAGCCCGGGCTGGGCGAGGTGCGGGGCGGGGAAATTCACGGGCCCCACTATACGCGCAGCCCTCAGGCTTTTAAGTAGTCGTAAGCCGACAGGACGTGCGATTTGACGACATGCAGGAATTCGTCGAACGAAACGTTCTCGTCGATGCTGCCCATGCCGTGTGGGGAGGGGCCGTAGACCACCGCGGGGACGCCATTGAGGCGCCACAGGCGCGCATCCGTGGCGCCGGGCGAGACGACACGTGCGGGCACGAGGCCCGGTTTTAGCAGGCTTGCGTTGGCGCGAACGATGTCCATGAGGGGATGGAACGGCTCGCGCCAGTTCGGCGGCGAGGCGATGAAGAGGTCCATCTCGAGCGAGTGGCGCCTGGCGATGGCTTCGATCTCGGCCTTCACCGCGTCGAACGACGCGCCGTTCGGCACGCGTACGTCCGCCTCGAAAGTGCATTCGGCCGCGATCATGTTGACCTTCACGCCGCCTTCGATGCGGCCGATGTTGACCGTCAGCTGGCGGATCACCTTGCCCGCGCCGGGGCCGTAGGCGCGGTCGAGGTCGGGACCGGCCTCGTCCAGCGCGCGCGCAAGCTCGGGATCTTCCTTGACCGGGATGCGGTTCGGCAGGTCGCGCAGCTCCGCGATCGCCTCCATTGCGACGAGGATCGCGTTGCGGCTCATGTGGACAAAAGCGCCATGGCCCCCTTTGGCGCGCGCGGTGAAGCGGCCCCAGATCGGCCCCTTTTCGCCGAATCGCACGGTGTAGGGGCTGCTCGGCTCGCCGTTGAGGCAGACATCGCCTAGCACCTGGTCGCGGTGATGATCCATGAGGTGGCGCATGCCGGGCGGGCTGAAGGTTTCCTCGTCCGACACGACGGTCAATGTGAGCCGGCCGCGCAATTGGTCGCGGATCTCGTTCAGGTACGTGTAGGCCATGATCGACGCGGTGGTGCCGCATTTCATGTCGCAGGCGCCGCGCCCGTAGATGCGGCCGTCGACCAGTTCCGCGCCCCAGGGGTCCTTGGTCCACCCGGTTGCCGATTCGACCGGAAAGACGTCGATGTGGCCGTTCAGCACGAGGTGCGGCCCCGCGCGGCCGGTGTCGAAGCTCGCGATGAAATTCGGCCGGTCGGCAACCGGAGAAATTTCCTCGAACCCGACTTTCTTTTCGCGCAGGTGCTTGCGAACGAACCCGGCGGCCTCGAGCGTATCGCCCGGCGGGTTCGGCGATTTGCAGCGCACGAATTCGCGCAGGAACGCGACCAGCCAGTCCTTGTCGCGCTCGATCCGGACGAGAAGCGCGTCCTTCGCCCCGACGTCCTTCACTCGACCTTCGTACCCGAGAACTTGATCGCGTCGGCGAACCGCTCGGACTCCGACCGCATGAAGGCGGCGAACTCCTCGGGGCTGGTGCCGTAGGTGTCCATGCCCAGCGACGCCAGCTTTTCCTTGACCTCGGGCTTGTGGAGCGCCTTGACGATTTCCCCATTCAACATCCGGAGGATTTCGGGCGGCGTGCCGGAACGCGCGAGGAAGCCGAACCACGAGCGCGACACGAACTTGATGCCGCCGGCCTCCTCGAAAGTCGGCAGGTCCGGCAGCGTGGGGCTGCGCTTGTCCGCGGCGACCGCGAGGCCGGTGATCCTGCCGCCCTTGACCGCGGGCACCGCCGCGAGAAGGTCGGTGAGCATTGCCTGCACCTGCCCGCCCATCACGTCGGTCATCGCCTGCGGCACGCCTTTGTAGGGCACGTGCACCATGTCGAAGCCGTAGGCCTTCTTGAACAGCTCGAAGGCCAGATGTCCCGAGCTGCCATTGCCGAACGAGGCGTAGGACATCGACTTGCCCCTGGCCTTGGCCATCGCGACGAAGTCCTTGAGATTCGTCACGCCGAGCGCAGGCGCGACGACCAGCACGTGCGGATTCGAGGCCGCCAGCGTGATCGGCACGAAATCCTTCTGCGGGTCGTACGGAAGCTTCGACATCAACTGCGCGTTGATCAGGAAGGACGACGCGTTCACGAACAGCGTGTAGCCGTCGGCCGGCGCCTGCGCGGTCGCCGCGGCGCCGATGGTCGTGCCGCCGCCGGGACGGTTCTCGATCACCACGGGCTGCTTCCAAGCGGCGGTGAGCTGGTCGCCGACCGCGCGCGCCATGACTTCCGAGGTTCCGCCCGCCTGGTAGGGCACGATGATGCGGATCGGCTTGGCCGGGTACTGGGCAGAGGCCCCGATTGAAACGGCCAGCAGAGCCGCTGCAGCAAGGAGCCTTCGCATCACATCTTGCCCAGGTAGGCGACGGTCTCGATCTCGACCAGCACTTCGGGCTTGGCCAGGGACCTGACCTCGACCAGCGTGGAAGCCGGGAAATCGCCGGTGAAAAATTCCTTGCGGGCGCGCCAGACCTCGGTGTTCTTGGTGATGTCCACCATGAAGATCGTCATCTTCACCAGGTTGTCCATCGTGCCGCCGGCGGCTTTGAGGATGCGCTCGATGCGCGCGAAGATCTGCTTGGTTTGCGAGTACTCGTCGGTTCCCACCAGGCCCGCGCCGCCCTCGAAGGGCCGCGCCACCTGGCCGGAAATGTAGAGCGTGTCGCCTGTGCGGATCGCGTTCGACCACAGGCCCGGCGCGGCTTCGGCGACATCGGGAACGTTGACTTTGGTTCTCGGCATTCTGGTCTCCCTGGACTGTTGGCTGCGAAGGCAGTTTAGCCGCGCCCGTGCTGCAGCCGGCACGAATAGCGAACCGGGACCGCCGCTTCAGCTCTTCAGGTGCGCGACGTGCAGGCGGTGGAGGCTGATTTTTCTCACCTCGAGCTTGGACTGCTCGATGTGCGAGCGCAATAGAATGCCTGCCTGCGCGCTCTTGCGCGAAAGGATCGCGGCGAGAACGCCGGAATGCTCGTCGTAGGTTGCGGCAACCCGCTCGGCGTACGTGAAATCGAGCCGACGCACGATCCGGATCCGCTCCGTGATGTCGGCGTGGATGCGCGCAAGCTCGGGGTTGCCCGTGGCGGCCACCAGCAGGGTGTGGAAAGCCTCGTCCAGCCGCGCGACTTCCACCCAATCGGTCAGGCGCTGCTTCGCGGGAACGGACCATACTTTCTTGAGGGGCGCGAGGGCAGGTGCGGGTTCGGAATCGCAAAGCTTCTTTACGGCGGCCAGTTCGAGGATCACGCGCACGTCATAGAGATGCTCGAAGTTGTCGAAATCGAGCGGCCGAACGCTCCAGCCGCTCTTTGCATTGACCGACACGAAACCCTCGCGCCAAAGGCGATGCAACGCTTCGCGCACGGGTGTGCGCGAGACCTTTGCGCGTTCGGCAAGGTCGTTTTCAGAAAAGCGCGAACCCGGAAGCAGGCGGAACTCGAAGAGGTCGGCCTTGATGCGCTCGTAGACCGCGTCTGCGAGGCGGTTGCCGGATGCGGGCTTCATTCCCGGACCGCCTTGCAATGCGCCCCAATCGGGTGCGCTGCGGGCGGCGAAAATGCACTTGCGTCGTGCAGGCCGATGGCGAACGCGTGCGGCTCGAAGGGGTTTGTATCTCCCGATCCCGCTCTGGAACAACCGCTTGCTGTGCGTGGCATGGTCCGTGCATCCGTCTGGGATGCCGCCTTGTATACAAGTTGCATGCCAAGGCTGCGTGAACCAGGGCCAGGACAAGACCAAAGCGGATGCAAACGAAAATCGACCTGTCGATTCCGGCGTTGCGCCAGGCGTACGCCTCGCGCTCGGTCACGCCGGCGGCCGTCGTCGACGAGTGCATTGCACGCGCCGATGCCTGCGCCGGCAACCCGATCTGGATCCATCGCATCCCGCGGGCGAAAGTGCAGGCGCGCGTGCAGGAGCTCGATCGCATCCCGGTCATCGAAAGGCCCGGCCTCGCGCTCTATGGCGTGCCCTTCGTCGTCAAGGACAACATCGACGTCGAGGGTCTCCCGACGACCGCCGCCTGTCCCGAATTCGCTTATGCGCCCTCCCGGACGGCGGAATGCGTCAGGCGGCTGCTGGAGGCCGGCGCGATCCTGCTGGGCAAGGCGAACCTCGACCAGTTCGCCACCGGGCTCGTGGGCGTTCGTTCCCCGTACGGCGCCTGCCGCAATTCGATCGACGAGCGCTACATCAGCGGCGGATCGAGTTCCGGCTCGGGGGTCGCGGTCGCAAGCCACCTCGCCAGCTTTTCGCTTGGCACGGACACCGCCGGTTCCGGGCGCATACCCGCCGCCTTCAACGGGATCGTCGGCCTCAAGCCCACGCGGGGGTTGGTCTCGACCTCCGGCGTGGTACCCGCCTGCCGCACGCTGGATTGTGTTTCCATCTTCGCGCGGACCGTGGCCGAAGCGACGCAGGTGCTTGACGTCGTGGAGGGCTTCGACGCGGGCGATCCCTTTTCGCGAGCCAGCCCGGCGGCGCCGGCGTTTCCGGCCACGAATTTTCGCCTTGCGGTCCCCAAGCGCGACCAGCTCGAGTTTTTCGGCGATGCCGAGTACGCCCGCCTTTACGAAGCCGCGGTCCGCAGGCTGGCGGGCCTGGGCGGGAAGATCGTCGAAGTGGACTATTGCCCCTTCCTTGCGGTGCAGGATCTCCTCTACGGTGGCCCATGGGTGGCCGAGCGGCTCAGCTTCCTGGAAGGATTCCTCGCCGAGAAGCCGCAAGCGTTCCATCCGGTGACGCGCCGGATCACCGAGCAGGGCCGGGGGTTCAGCGCCGTGGACGCATTCCGCGGCCAGTACCGCCTCGCCGAGCTGAAGCGCGCAAGCGAGGCGGTGTGGTCGGCGGCCGACGCGATGCTCGTACCTGCGGCGCCGACCATTTATACGATTGCCGAGGTCGAGGCCGACCCGGTCGACCTCAATTCGCGTCTCGGGCTCTACACCAACTTCGTCAACCTCCTCGATCTCGCGGCGCTCAGCGTCCCGGCCGGCCACCGCAATGACGGCCTGCCTTTCGGCGTGACGCTGATCGGACCCGCGTTCTCGGATCGCTCGCTGGCGGCGCTCGGCGGCCGGTTCCTGGGCGAGCCGGCCGGTCCGCGGGCTGAAGGAAACCGGATACGCATCGCCGTGGTCGGCGCGCATCTCTCGGGCATGCCGCTCAACCACGAGCTGACCGGGCGGGATGCGCGGCTGGTGCGCGCGTCCCGAACCGCGCCGGGCTACCGGCTGTACGCGCTGGACGACACCACGCCGCCCAAGCCGGCGCTGGTGCGATCCGGCGACGGGCACGGTTCCTGCATCGAGGTCGAAGTCTGGGAGATGCCGGTGGCGGCGTTCGGCTCGTTCGTGGCCGGGATCCCGCCGCCGCTGGGCATCGGCACGCTGTCCCTGGAAGACGGCGAGGCGGTCAAGGGATTCCTGTGCGAGGCCTGGGCCACGGCGGGCAAGCCGGAAATCACTTCGCTTGGCGGATGGCGCAATTACATCGCTCGAAAACGCACTTCAGGGGGGCTGTAAATGAAACGTCGCGATTTCCTCTTCACCACCGCCGCAGCAGCAGGCGCCTCGATGTTGCCGCTCGAGGTCTATTCGCAGGGCGACCGCCGCAAGGAGCTGCTGATCGTCGCCAACGAGACCGGCCCGAACTCGCTCGACATCCATACGGTCGGCGCCAACCGCCCGAGCTACGGCGTGTCATGGATCTGCTACGACCGGCTGATGACCTTCGGCAAGAAGAAGGCGGCCAACGGCACGATGATGTACGACTACGCGAAGCTCGAGCCCGAGCTCGCCGAGTCCTGGACCATGGCGCCGGACGGGATGTCGGTGACTTTCAAGCTGCGCAGGAACGCCAGGTTCCACGACGGCACGCCGGTGACGGCCAAGGACGTGAAGTGGTCGTTCGACCGCGCCGTCACGGTGGGCGGCTTCCCGACCTTCCAGATGAAGGCGGGTTCGCTCGAGGAGCCGAAGCAGTTCGTCGCCGTGGACGACCATACGTTCCGCGTCGATTTCCTGCGCAAGGACAAGCTCACGATCATGGACCTTGCGGTGCCGGTGCCTTCGATCTTCAATTCGGAGGCGGTCAGGAAGCATGCGACCGAGAAGGACCCGTGGGCGCTCGACTGGACCAAGAACAACGTGGCCGGCGGCGGCGCCTACAAGCTCGAGTCCTACAAGCCCGGGCAGGAAATCATCTTCGCGCGGTTCGACGACTGGAAGAGCGGCAAGTTGCCGAAGATCCGCCGCGTCGTGCAGCGCGAGATTCCCTCGGCCGGCAACCGCCGCGCGTTGCTGGAGAAAGGCGACATCGACATGACTTACGAGATGCCGCCCAAGGATTTCCTCGAGATGTCGCAGGCCGGCAAGGTCAGCGTGGTCACCACGCCGATCGAGAACGCGCTCTGGTATGTCGGCATGAACGCGAAGAATCCGCCGTTCAACAATCCCAAGGTGCGCCAGGCGGTCGCGTATGCGATCCCCTACGAGAAGATCATGGACAACGCGATGTACAAGCGCGCCACGCAGATGTGGGGCGACAAGGACAACAAGGCGAGCGGCACGGCCTGGCCCCAGCCCCATGGCTACAAGTCGGACATCCCCAAGGCGCGCGCGCTGATGAAGGAGGCCGGCATGGAGAACGGCTTCGAGACCACGCTCTCCTACGACCTCGGCGGCGCCACGGTGAGCGAACCGGCCTGCATCCTCATCCAGGAGTCGCTCGCGCAGATCGGCATCAAGGCGACGATCAACAAGATCCCCGGCGCCAACTGGCGTGCGGCGCTGCTCAAGAAGGACATGCCGTTGATCCTGAATCGCTTCGGCGGCTGGCTCAACTACCCGGAATATTTCTTCTTCTGGTGCTACCACGGCCAGAACGCGGTGTTCAACACGATGAGCTACCAGAACCCGGAGATGGACAAGCTCATCGACGCGGCGCGGTTTGAGGCCGACAGGAAGAAATACGAGGCGGACGTGCAGGGCTTCATCAACAAGGCCTTCGACGAGGTGCCGCGCATCCCGCTCGCGCAGCCGAACATGGACGTGGCGATGCAGAAGTCGGTCAAGGGCTACACCTACTGGTTCCACCTGCAGCCGGACTACCGCGACCTCGAAAAGGCCTGAGCTTGAAGCCGGAGGACATCGACGAGGTTTTCGTGCGGCGCGCGGCGGCGCTCGCCGGCATCGAGCTCACGGCGGCGCAGGTCCCCGGCGTGATCGAGAACCTCAGGCGGACCGCGCAGGTGGCGGCGTTCGTCAACGAGTTTGCGCTCGATACGGCGACGGATGAGCCCGGGCCGGTCTGGAGGCCCTGAGTGGCTTGCGAGACCGCGCTCGAGATCGCCTCACGGGTCAAGTCCGGCAAGCTTTCGGCCGCGGCCCACGTGGCTTCGGTGTTCTCGACGATCAAGGCGCGCAACCCCGGATTGAATGCGTTCATCGACCTGACCGAGACGCGCGCCAGGCGCGAGGCGACGAAGGTGGACGCGGACGTTGCGGCCGGCAAGGATCCGGGCCCGCTCGCCGGCGTGCCGTTCGCGGTCAAGAACCTGTTCGACGTCGAGGGACTCCCGACGCTGGCCGGATCGAAGATCAACCGCGACCTGCCGCCGGCGAAAGCCGACTCGCCGTTGATCTCGCGGCTCAATGCCGCGGGCGCGGTGCTCGTCGGCACGCTCAACATGGACGAGTACGCCTACGGGTTCACGACCGAGAACACGCACTACGGCCCGACGCGCAATCCCTATGACCGCGAGCGCATCGCCGGGGGGTCGTCGGGCGGCTCTGCGGCGGCCGTGGCCGGGGGGCTGGTGCCGCTGACGCTCGGCTCGGACACCAACGGCTCGATCCGCGTGCCCTCCTCCCTTTGCGGGATCTTCGGGCTCAAGCCCACGTACGGCCGGTTGCCCCGCAACAAGACGTTTCCTTTCGTGTCCGCGTTCGACCACCTCGGGCCGTTCTGCCGCTCGGCCACCGACCTCGCGGCCGCCTACGACGCGATGCAGGGTCACGATGCGGAAGACCCGGTCTGCCGCGACCAGCTGCCGGTGCCGGTCAGCCCGGTGCTCGAACTGGGCACGCACAAGCTGCAACTCGCCCGGGCGGTGGGCTATTTCGAGGCGAGCGCCGAGCGCGCGGTCGCCGACATCGTCCTCAGCGTCTGCGACCAGCTTGGCGTCACGAGGACCGTCGAGCTCCCGGAAGCGGGGAGGGCGCGCGCCGCCGCGTTCGTGATCACCGCTTCCGAAGGCTCGCAGCTGCACTTGCCGAACCTCAGGCAGCGCCCCGATGACTTCGAGCCCCTGATCCGCGACCGGCTGCTGGCGAACACGATGATCCCGGCTGCGTGGTACCTGCAGGCGCAGCGCTTCCGGCGCTGGTACTACCGCGAGGTGATGAGGGTCTTCGAGGGCGTGGACGTGATCCTGGCGCCGGCGACACCGCGCCCGGCGACGAAGATCGGCCAGGACCGGATGGAAGTGAACGGCGTGGCGATGCTCTCGCGCCCCAACATGGGCCTGCTCACGCAGCCGATCTCGTTCATCGGCCTGCCGGTGGCGGTGGTGCCGGTCGGCACGTGGCAGGGCCTTCCGGTCGGCATGCAGGTCATCTGCGCGCCGTGGCGGGAAGACCTCTGCCTGCGCGTGGCCGCGGTTCTGGAGAAAATGGGGGTTGCCAAGTTCAACCCACCGAAGGACTACGCGCCATGAGCCAGGATCCCGAAATCAACCGCCCCGAAATCGTCGCCGAAGTCACGGCCATGTTCCAGCGCTACGAAAAGGCGCTCATGGAAAACGACGTGCCCATGCTGAACGCGATCTTCTGGAATTCGCCGCACACCATCCGGTACGGCCTCGCCGAGCAGGCCTACGGCCACGCGGCGATCGCAGGGGTTCGCGCGGCCCGGGATCCGAAAGACATCGCTCGCACGCTGACGCGGGTGGTGATCACGACTTTCGGCAGGGATTTCGCGACCGCCAGTTGCGAATACCGTCGCAACAGCTCCGGCCGCTTCGGGCGCCAGCAACAAAGCTGGGTGCGCATGGCCGACGGCTGGCACGTGGTGGCCGCGCACGTGACGATCTTCGACAACGTGCTGCCTTCCACCGGCTGACGCATGACGCGGATGATCCTTCGCCGGCTGGTCGGCGCGATACCGAACATCGTCGGGGTGATCATCGTCACGTTCCTGCTGACGCGGGCGCTGCCTGGCGATCCCGCCGCGTACTTTGCCGGGCCGTCGGCGACTACCGAGGCGATCGAGCAGGTCAGGAAGCAGCTGGGCCTCGACAAGGGCATCGCGCACCAGTTCTTCGTTTACCTCAAAGACCTCGGCAAAGGCGATCTCGGCAGCTCGCTCTCCACCGGGCAGCCGGTGGTCACCGAGATCCGCAGCAGGCTGCCGGCGTCGCTGGAGCTGACCTTGTGCGGGCTGCTGTTCGCCTGCTCGATCGCGATCCCGCTCGGCGTGCTTGCCGCGACGCGCCCGGGTTCCTGGGTCGACCACCTGTGCCGGATGCTCGCCACCGCGGGCGTGTCGCTGCCAACCTTTTTTACCGGGCTGCTGCTCGCCTACGTGTTCTATTTCCTGCTCGGCGTGGCCCCGTCGCCGGTGGGGCGGCTCGATGTGTCGTTCCCGGCGCCGCCGACGGTGACCGGCCTGTACCTCGTCGACAGCCTGCTCGCGCGCGACGGCGAAACCTTCGTTGCCGCCGCCAAGCAGCTCGTCCTGCCCGCGATCACGCTCGGACTTTTCGTCATGGCGCCGCTCATGCGCATGACGCGCGCTTCGATGCTCGGCGTCCTGTCGTCCGACTTCGTGCGCACCGCGCGCGCGAGCGGCCTGCCGTCGAGCATGGTCCTCTACAAGTACGCGTTCAGGAACGCGCTGCTGCCCGTCGTCACCACGCTCGGCATGGTCTTCTCCTTCCTCTTGGGATCGAACGTGCTGGTGGAGAAGGTCTTTGCCTGGCCGGGGATCGGTTCGTATGTGATCGAGGCGCTGGTCTCGTCCGACTACGCGCCGGTGCAGGGCTTCGTGCTGACCATGGCGCTGGTCTACGTCGCGCTCAACCTCGCGATCGACGTGACCTATGGCCTCATCGACCCTCGCGTCGGGATCGAGGGCTAGGTGAGCGCCGTCCTCCAGGCCACCCATGCCGCGCCCGGCTGGCGCGAAACCTGGAAGCACGTGCGCTATGTGGCCACCGACAACCCGGTCACGCTCGGCGCGTCAGCGCTTTTCCTGTTCTTCGTGGTGCTTGCGATCTTCGGTCCCTGGATCGCGCCGTACGACCCGCTGGCGAGCAACACGGCCGTTGCGCTGCAACCGCCTTCGCGGGCGCACTGGTTCGGCACCGATTCGCTCGGGCGCGACATCCTTTCGCGCATCATCGTCGCGGCGCAGCTCGATTTCGGGATCGCCGTGTCCGCCGTGGCCGCCTCGTTCTTCCTCGGCTCGGCGCTCGGTTGCGTGGCCGGCTTCTACGGCGGATGGCCCGATCGGGTCATCGGGCGCCTCGCCGACACGATCATGGCTTTCCCGCTGTTCGTGCTGGCGATGGGGATCGTCGCGGCCCTGGGCAACACGGTCGGCAACATCATCCTCGCGACCGCGATCATCAACCTGCCTTTCTACATCCGGGTTTCGAGGGCCGAGGTGAACGTGCGGCGCAATGCCGGCTACGTCGAGGCCGCGCGGCTGGCCGGAAACTCGGACGCGCGGATCCTCGCGCTCCATCTCTTCCCGAACGTGCTGCCGCCGATGATGGTGCAGATCTCGCTCAACATGGGGTGGGCGATCCTGAACGCGGCGGGGCTCTCGTTCATCGGCCTGGGCGTGCGGCCGCCGCAGGCGGAGTGGGGAATCATGGTCGCCGAGGGCGCGACCTACATCATCTCCGGCGAGTGGTGGATCGCGCTCTTTCCCGGCGCGACGCTGATGCTCGTGGTGTTCTGCTTCAACCTGCTGGGCGACGGCCTGAGGGACATCATGGATCCGAGGATGCGGACGTGAGATTTTCTTTTTGCCTTTCTCATGTCTCGTTACTTTGCAAGTTCGTTCCGTTTGCGCATTCGCGCAAACGAGAGAACTTGCAAAGTAACGAGATCGGGGCGTCGGAACAACCGCATGCGCGCGAGGGGACGCTATGACAGCAGCCGATCCACCGCTCCTCTCCGTCAAGAACTACTCGCTCGAGTTCAGGACCCGCTCGGGCACCGTCCATGCGCTCGAGGACGTGTCGCTCGACGTCGCCAAGGGGGAGACGGTCGGGATCGTCGGCGAATCCGGCTCGGGCAAGTCGGTGCTTTCCTTCGGCATCCTGCGCATCCTCGACGCGGCGGCGCGCGTGAAGTCGGGAACGATCTCGTTCGCCGGCCTCGACATGCTGAATGCGGGCGAAAGCGACCTGCAGGAGGTCCGCGGCCGCGAAATCTCGATGATCTTCCAGAACCCGCGCACCGCGCTCAACCCGATCCGCAGGATCGGCCTGCAGATCGAGGACGTGCTGCGGACCCACACCTCGACGCTGCGGGTCGACCTGAAGAAGAAAGCGATCGAATGCCTCGCCCAGGTGCGCATCACCGACCCCGAGCGGCGCTACTCGGCGTATCCGTTCGAGCTTTCCGGCGGGCAATGCCAGCGCGTGATGATCGCGCTGGCCCTTGCCTGCAATCCCTCGCTGCTGATCGCGGACGAGCCGACCACGGGCCTGGACGTCACCACGCAGGCGGCGATCATGGGGCTGGTCACCGAGCTGGCCAGGGCCAGGCACATGGCCACCCTCCTGATTACCCATGACCTTGCCCTTGCGTCCGAGTATTGCGACCGGGTGGTGGTGATGCATGCCGGGCACGTGGTCGAATCGGCCCCGACCGCCAGGCTTTTCGAGCACCCGCGCCACCCGTACACGGCACGCCTCATCGCCTCGACGCCGACGCCGGGCGTGGACATCGACAGCCTCTCCTCGATTCCCGGCAACCTGCCTGACCTCAGGCGCGCCGACCTGCCTTCGTGCCGCTTCCATGCGCGCTGCAACAGGGCCGTCGAGCGTTGCCCGAGCGAGCCGCTACCTCGGGTGTCCGTGGAGCCTGGACACACCCTGAGCTGCTTCAACCCCCTGTGATGCCGAACCTCCTCGAGGTCGTCGACCTCCGGATGCACTTCCCGGTGGGCCGCCGCGCACGGTTGCACGCCGTTGACGATGTCAGCTTCGAGATCGGCCGGGGCGAGAGCGTCGGGTTGGTCGGCGAATCCGGCTGCGGCAAGTCGACGCTCGTGCGCCTCGTCACGCGCATGCTCGACCCGACCGCCGGCGACATCGTGTTCAACGGACGCAACATCGGCTTCATCCCGGCGCGCAAGTTCGCCGAGACCCGGTTCCGCCCGAAGATCCAGATGGTCTTCCAGGACCCTTCGGACAGCCTCAATCCCCGCTACACGGCATTCGACACGATCGCCGAACCGCTGCGGCTGCTGGCGGGCGTGAAGGCGTCGGGCGAGCTTCAAAGGCAGGTGCTGCTCGCCGCCGGGCAGACCGGGCTGCCGCGGGAGCTGCTTGCGCGCTTCCCGCACCAGCTGTCGGGCGGGCAAAAGGCGCGGGTCGGCATCGCCCGCGCCATCGCGCTGCGCCCGGAACTCCTGATCCTCGACGAACCCACCGCCGCGCTCGACGTGTCGGTGCAGGCGACGATCCTCAAGCTGCTCGCGGAGCTCAAGCAGGCCCTTGGCATGAGCTACCTCTTCGTGTCGCACGACCTCAACGTGGTGCGCATGCTTTGCGACCGCATCGTGGTCATGTACCTGGGCAAGGTCGTGGAGCAGGGGCCGACCGCGGAAGTCTTCAGGAAGCCCGCGCATCCCTATACGGCGGCGCTCATCCGGGCGATCCCGTCGATCGGCGGCAGGCCCGGCGAGCGGGACGTGCTCACGGGCGAGCCGCGCTCGCCGATCGATCCCGACCCGAAGGTCTGCCGCCTGTTCGGCCGCTGCTCCAGGCAGGTCGACCGCTGCCGCAATGAGGGGCCGGTGCTGAAAGCGGTTGGGGAGCGGCACCTGGCCGCCTGCCACCTCGCTTCGGCGCGAAACTAGCGAGCCGCCCCGCGCAGCACTCCTCGCCGCGATCCGCTCCTCGCCGCAGGGACGGGTTTCGACGATACTGCGCGGCTCGATGAGCAACACCTCGGCAGAACGCGCAGTCGCGGTCCTCGCGATCGCCGCCTTCGGAAGCTCGGCCAGCCTGCGATGCACCGACGCGCTGCTGCCGCTGCTCGCCGCCGAGTTCTCGACCACCGTCGGCGGCGCGGCCGGCGCGATCACCGCGTTCTCGGTCGCCTACGGCCTGCTGCAGGTCGTGCACGGGCCGCTCGGCGACAAGCTCGGCAAGTACCGGCTCTCGTTCCTGACGACGCTCGTGTCCACGTTCGGGACGCTCGCCTGCGCGCTGGCGCCGACGCTGGACACGCTCGTGGTCGCGCGCTTCGTCGCCGGCGCGACCGTCGGCGCGATCATCCCGCTGTCGATGGCGTGGATCGGCGACGTGGTGCCTTACGCCAACCGGCAGGCGGTGCTCGCGCGATTCCTGATCGGCCAGATGCTCGGCGTGGCCTGCGGGGCGTCGTTCGGCGGTTTCCTCGGCGAGCACTTCGGGTGGCGCTCGCCGTTCTACCTGCTCTCGGGGTTCTACGCGATCGTGAGCGTGCTGCTCTGGCTGCAGGTGTCGCGCAATCCCCATACGCGGGTGGCCGCGGCCGCGGCCCCGGTCTCGATCCTCGAAGGACTCGGGCGAATGGCGGGCCTGCTGCGCGATCCCTGGGTGCGCACGGTGCTGGCGATGGTCACGGCCGAAGCCGCGCTTTTCAACGGTTCGCTCGCCTTCATCGCGTTGCACCTGCACCGGAACCTCGGCCTGAGCCTGGGCGTATCCGGCACGCTGATCGGCCTGTACGCGGTCGGCGGCGTGCTCTATGCCTCGGTGTCGAAAAAGCTCGTGCGGCGCCTGGGCGAGCAGGGCCTCGCGCTCGCGGGCGGGATCGCGATCGGCATCGGCTTCCTCGGCCTCATTGTGTCCAAGACCGTGGCGTTCGTCCCGCCGTGCCTGCTGATCCTCGGCAGCGGGCTCTACATGCTGCACAACACGCTGCAGGTCCACGCGACGCAGATGGCGCCCGATTCGCGCGGGGCCGCGCTCGCGGTATTCGCGTTCTCGCTCTTCAGCGGGCAGTCCTTCGGGATCTGGCTCGGCAGCCGCGTCGTGGACGCGGCCGGGACGTTGCCGCTCTTCCTGGTGACGGCGGTGGGCTTGCCGCTGCTCGGCTTGGAATTTCGCCGCCGGCTCAGGCAGCGCGCCGCCTCGGCGTAGCTAAGCGGCCTTCCTCGCTTCCGCCGCGAGGATCGCCGCAAGCACCCGGCGCGGGCTTGCGGGGCTTTCGGTGATTTCCACCCCCAGGCCCTGCAGCGCGTCGTTGATCGCATTCACGATTGCCGCGGGCGGGGCGATGGCGCCGCCTTCGCCCAGGCCCTTCTGGCCGAACTCGGTGTAGGGCGAGGGCGTCTCCATGTGAAGGATCCGCGGTCCGGGGACTTCGGTCGGACCGGGCAGCAGGTAATCGGCGAGCGTCGAGGCGAGCGGCTGGCCCTCGCGGTCGTAAGGCATCTCCTCGTAGAGCGCGGTGCCGATGCCTTGCGCGGTGCCGCCGAGGATCTGACCGTCGACCACCATCGGGTTGATCAGCGTGCCGCCGTCCTCGCAGATCACGTAGTCGAGGATTTCGGTATGGCCGGTGCCGGGATCCACGGCGACCGCGACGGCATGGCAGGCATAGCTGAACGTGCCGGTATCGACCTTGGCCTTGTAGCCCGCCGTCGCCTCGAGTCCGCCAGGATCGACGTCCGCCGGCAGCAACTGCGGCGCGCGGTACCAGACGTGCGCCACCTCGGCGAGCGTCATGGCCTTGTCGGTGCCGGCCACCTTCACCTTGCCGTCTTCCAGCACGAGGTCCACGGCCGCGACTTCCATCAGCTTGGCCGCGATCTGCTTGACACGCTTCGCGATCTCCCTGGACGCGGACGCCACCGCGCCGCCCGACATCACCATGCAGCGCGAGCCCCAGGTGCCGGTGGAGTAGGGCGTCAACGCGGTGTCGCCGTGGACCAGGCGCACGTTGGCCGGGTCGATGCCGAGGATTTCGTTCGCTACCTGCGCGAGCGTGGTCTCCAGGCTCTGGCCATGCGATTGCGCGCCGATGCGAAGCTCGAGCACGCCGTCGGGCGACAGGCGCGCGAAGCATTGCTCGTGCCCCGGCACCATCGGGATGCCCCAGCCGTAGTAGACGGACGTGCCGTGCGCGCCCTGCTCGCAGTAGACCGAGACGCCGACGCCGATCCTGCGCCCGTCGGATTCGCCCTTCTTCTGCCGTTCGCGCCACTTCGGTATGTCCAGAGCCGCCACCGCCTTGCGCACCGATTCAGGGTAGTCGCCGGAGTCGAAGTGCTTGTTGGTGATGTTGTTGTACGGCATGTCCTCGCGCTGCACGAGGTTGGCCAGGCGCACTTCGTAGGGCTCGCGGCCCGCGGCGCGCGCGACCGCGTCGACCATGAGCTCGATCGCGAAGCACACCCCGGTCCGCGCCACGCCGCGATAAGGCAGGATGCCGGGCTTGTTGGTCGCCGCCGACCAGGTGCGGCAGCGATAACGCTCCATCTTGTACGGGCCCGGCAGGATCGAGCCCACCTGCGCCGCCTCGAGGCACGCCGAGAACGGGTAGAGCGAGTACGCGCCCGAATCCACGGTGGCGTCGCAGTCGATCCCGATCAGGCGGCCGTCGGCATGCGCGTAGACCGTGATGTCGTAGTCATGCTCGCGGCAGTTGGTGTTGGCCACCAGCTGCTCGCGGCGATCCTCGATCCAGCGCACGGGCTTGCCGAGGTGCCGGGCCAGCCAGGCGAGGCAGATCTCCTCCGGCAGCAGGATCCCTTTGTAGCCGAAGCCGCCACCGACGTCCGGCGCGATGACGCGGATCGCTCCCTGGTCGATGCCGAGGCACTCCGAGAGTCCCGCGCGGTTGATGTGCGGCATCTGCGCCGAGCTGTACATCTCGAGCTGGCCGAGGCGCGTGTTCCATTCGCAGAGCACGCCGCGGCCTTCCATTGGCGCCATCGATTGGCGCGCGGTGCGTACGTGGCGGCGGACCTGGATCGGCGCGGATTGCTTCGCCTCGCTGAAATCGGCGTCGACGAAGGTTTCGAGGAAGACGTTGTCGCCCCAGTCGTCATGCACCAGAGCGGGCGGGTTGGTGCGCGCCTCGACCATGTCGACGACCGCGGGCAGCGGCTCGTAGTCGACCTCGACCTGGGATGCGATGTCCTCGGCTTCGGCGCGGGTTTGGGCGATGCACATGGCGACCGCTTCGCCCGCATGCCGCACCTTGTCTTTCGCAAGGGGCCACAGGTTGGAGGCCTTGAAGCCCTTGAGGCCCGACACCGCGCGGATCGGCTTGACCCCGGCGAGGTCGGCCATGGTGAAGACGCTCGATTCGCAGCGCGCCGGCTTGCGGATGCCGAGGATGCGGCCATGCGCGATCGGCGAGCGCACGAAGGCCACTTCGAGCAGCCCGGGCTTCCGGATGTCGCCGACGAACTCGCCGCGCCCGCGCAGGTACCGGTCGTCTTCCTTACGGAGCAGCGCGACCCCGACGCCCTTGCCGGCGCCCGCGCCGCCCGGCCTATCCGCCACTAGGCGGCCTGGGCGACGGGCAGGATCGAGGCGTCGGCGTCGAAGCGCTCGCCCTTGCGCAGGCAGAAGGCGGGCGTGAGCATGCGATCGGTGACCACCTGGGTCTTCTCGTTGTCCTGCAGCACCCAGCGGCCGCGCTGGTCGTTCAGCACCGAGACATCGGCCTCGACGCCGGTTTTAAGCGAGCCGAGCGTGTCCTGCATCCCGAGCATGGCGGCGCAATTCGTCGTGACCATCGGCACGACCTGCTCGAGTTTGAGGCCGCAAGCGAGCATCGCGGTCATCGCCGACACCAGCGAGAAGCGCTGCGAGCCGAAGAACATGTGCTCCTTGTCCGGATGCTCGTCAGGCGTGCCGCGCGGCTTGGGCACGGTGGTGTTGTAGCCGTGCATGTCGGCGCCGAGCGTGTCCGGCATGATCCCGGCGTCGAGCGCGATGCGCGCCATCCTGAAGCTGAAGTGCGAGCCGTGGCCGACGTCGACCTTGATGCCGTTGGCGATCGCCTCCTTGGCCACCGGGTGCACCTTGCCGTTGCGGTCGACGAAGCTGCCCGGGTGGCGCGAGAAGGGGTGCGCGAGGATGTCGCCGGGCTTGAGGAGCTTGACCACCTCCGGAAGGATCGTGTCCGGGTCGATGCCCTTGGTGCCGTCCGGCGCCGGCCAGAGCTGGCCGAAGTGGATGTACACCGGCAGGTTCGCGCCCTTGCCGATCTCCGAGGCTAGGCGCATGACTTCGATGCCCCAGCGCGACATGCCGCCGATTTCGGCGTGGGCCTTGAAGCCCTTGACGATGTCGCGGTTGGCCTTGGCGCTGGCCACGGTGGCGTCCACGTCGAGGCAGTCGGGCTTGTACAGCGAAGGGTAGTAGTGGCCTTCCATGCCACCGACGAGGTAGGCCGATTCGAAGGCCAGGACCCGGCTCTTCTTGGCATTGACCACGAATTCGCGGAACGCCGGCATCGTCATGCAGGACGGGCCACCCTGGTCGACCAGGGTCGTGACGCCCGAGTGCACGCCGCACAGGTCGGCATCCAGGCCGAAGCGGCCGGTGACGTGCTGGAACACGTGCGCGTGGGTGTCGATGAGGCCGGGCAGCACCACTTTCCCGGAAACGTCGATCGTTTGCTTCGCCGACGACGGCACGATGTTGGCGGTGACGGCCGCGATCTTGCCGTCCTTGATCGCGACGTCGTAGTTGCCGTCGAGGTTCTGGGCCGGGTCGATCACGCGGCCGCCGCGCAGCAGGAGGTCGTATTGCATGGCATTCCCCATGGGAGGAGTGAGGTTGCTGGAATTGTATCGAATCGGGCGCGGGACCCTGATTCATAATGCAAACCATGAATACGACCCTGCCGTGGTTCGAAGATTCCCACCGGATGTTCGGCGACGCGCTGCGGCGCTTCGTGGAGAACGAGGTCGTGCCCGCGGGCAGGGATTGGGAAGCCGCGGGCTTCGTCCCGCGCGAGGTGCTCAGGCGCATGGGATCGCTGGGTTTCCTCGGCGTGCGCTACCCGGAGGAATACGGCGGCGCGGCGATGAATGCCCTCGGCACCGCCGTGCTGGCCGAGGAGCTCGGGCGATCGACGTTCAGCGGGTTTGCGATCACGGTCCTGGTACACACGGACATGGCCTCGCCGCACCTTGTGAACGGCGGCTCGCCGGAACAGATCGCGAAGTACCTGCCCGCGGTGATCAAGGGCGAGAAGATCGCCGCCGTGGCGGTCACCGAGCCGGATGCGGGGTCGGACGTCCGCTCGATCCGGACCACGGCGAAGCGGGATGGCTCGGGGTGGCTGCTCAACGGCAGCAAGCTATTCATCACCAACGGCGTGCATGCCGACCTCTATTTCGTCGCTGCCAAGACCGACCCGGCCGCCGGCACCAAGGGCATCTCGATGTTCATCGTCGAGAAGGGCGCGCCCGGGTTCTCGGTGGCGCGGCCGCTGGAGAAGATGGGCTGGCGCTCTTCCGACACCGCGGAGCTGGTGTTCGACAACTGCCGCGTGCCGGAAGGGAACCTGCTCGGCGAAGAAGGCCACGGTTTCTATGCGGTGATGAGGAATTTCCAGAACGAGCGCATCGCGATCGGCGCGATGGCCATCGGCGAGGCGGCCAGGGCGCTGGAGATCACGCTCGAATACGTGAAGCAGCGCAAGGCGTTCGGCGCGGCGCTCTGGGAGAAGCAGGCGATCCGGCAGCGGCTTTCCATGCTGGCCGCGAAGATCGAGGCCGGGCGCCAGCTGGTCTATTCGGCCGCCTGGGCCGATGCCCAGGGGCGCGACTGCGTGAGGGAAGTCTCGATGGTCAAGGCCTACTGCGGCGAGCTCGTGAACGAAGTGATGTACGACTGCCTGCAGTTCCATGGCGGGTTCGGGTACATCAAGGACTCGGCCATCGAGCGCATGTACCGCGATGCGCGCGTCCAGTCGATCGGCGGCGGCGCGACCGAGGTGATGCTCGAGGAAGTGGCGAAGCGGTTGTGAACCTGACAAATTGGGGTCAGGGTCAAAGCTGACATTGGTAAACAAAGGGGCCAGGCTCAAACCTGACAAACAGAAAAATCGTCAGGTTCGAACCTGGCCCCGGATCTGTAGCTTGGCCCCGTCGGGCCAAGTCTCTACTTGGCTGACATGATCTCCCCGAAGCGCACCCACTGCTTGCCGTCGAAGCGCACCATCTGCTCCTGCTGGAACGGCGCGAAGTCGGTCGGGCTGGTGTTGATCACGATCCCCGGCAGCGCCAACGGCAGCTGCAGGTTCTTGAGGCTCGCGGCCTGCTTCATGATGTTCTCGCGCGTGAGATTGTCCCCCGCCTGCTTGAGCACCTGCACCATCGTCTGCGCCACCGAGTAGCCGTAGATGTTGGCCGCATCCTTGAGGTCACCGTCCGGGTAGTACTTGGCCATGAAGGCTTTCCAGTCGTTCATCGCCTTGTCGTTGGCCCAGGCCGAGTCGAGCGGGTCCTTGAGGTACTGCGTCGAGATCAGGCCCACCGACTTGTCGAGGCCCCTTTCCAGCACAGTGGGATCCGAAGCTTGGAATTCACGTGACTTGAAGTCGCGGC
>JADMIO010854438.1_pt1 | contig 40335 bp, 32 predicted proteins | sample 8958161 | NCBI WGS metagenome assembly JADMIO01 (sample SAMN16585339, study PRJNA669376) | soil metagenome | isolation source: Crop rotation soil | place: USA: Cullars Rotation, Alabama | collected 2011
GCGGCACTCCGTGGCCGCCCGCCGGCCGGAACACGCATTATTCGTGTGACGGGCGGCCACGGAGTGCCGCCCCTACAGTTCGCCATTAAAGGATGTAACGACTGAGGTCCTGATCCTTCACAGTTTCGGAGAGCATGCCGGAAACGTAAGCCGCGTCGATGCGTTGGTGCTTCGGATCGAGATCGGGGCCTTCAAAACTAATCTCTTCCAAAAGCTTTTCCATGATCGTTTGCAGACGACGCGCGCCGATATTTTCAGTCTGTTGATTGACCTGCGCAGCGTAGTTCGCGATGGAATCGATCGCATCCGACGTGAACTCAATCGACACGCCTTCAGTCTCCATCATCGCCTGGTACTGCTTGATCAACGCGTTACGCGGCTCGGTCAAAATGCGTTTGAAGTCTTCGACTGTGAGCGACTCCAGCTCTACGCGAATCGGGAAACGACCTTGCAGCTCCGGAATCAAGTCAGACGGCTTGGACACATGAAACGCCCCAGCCGCGATGAACAGAATGTGATCCGTGCGCACCATTCCATAGCGACTGTTGACGGTTGTTCCTTCGACGATCGGCAGAATGTCGCGCTGCACACCCTCGCGAGAAACATCCGGTCCATGCCCCGACTCTCTGCCGGCAATCTTGTCGATCTCGTCGAGAAAGATGATGCCCGAATTCTCGACTCGTTCGATCGCCGCGCGCGCCACCTGGTCCATGTCAATGAGACGCTCTTCTTCTTCCTGCATCAGGTATTCCATCGCCTCGTCGACGCGCAGCTTGCGTCGCTTCGTGCGACCCTGAAACAGGTTGCCCAACATGTCTTTCATGTTGATGCCCATCTCTTCGACGCCCTGTGGACCAGCCAACTCGATCACGGGAAAGTTTTTCTCCCTCACTTCGAGCTCAACCAGTCGATTATCGAGCTTCCCACTGCGTAACTGAGTGCGAAGCTTCTCGCGTGTTCGTTGGAATTGTTCGTCACGTGCAGGACCATCGAGCTCAGTGGATTGTTCGTCGCTTGTGTCAGCGTCGAAGTCGTAGAAACTCGAGCTCGAGCGCGGCGGTGGAAGAAGCAGGTCGAGTATTCGCTCCTCGACGTTCAGTTCCGCTTTCTCCGCAATCTCTTCGCTCTTTTCCTGGCGCGTCATCTCAACGGATATCTCGGTGAGATCGCGAATCATGCTTTCCACGTCGCGACCCACGTATCCGACTTCAGTAAACTTTGAGGCCTCGACTTTCAGAAAAGGCGAGTTGGACATGCGCGCGAGGCGACGAGCGATTTCAGTTTTACCAACGCCGGTCGAGCCGATCATAATGATGTTCTTCGGCATCACGTCGACTGCCATTTCGGGTGGCAACTTTTGTCGCCTGACACGATTGCGCAAAGCGATTGCGACTGCACGTTTCGCATTGCGCTGTCCGACGACGTGCTTGTCCAGTTCGGTCACGATCTGACGAGGCGACATCTCGTCAAGCCGAGCTTCCTCATCAACTTCTCCAGCCAAATAAATAACCATTTCTTAAAACAGCTTTCTTAAGTTAAGAGTTCAGCCTTCAGGCTGCTGCTTTTAACGCAAGCTAAAGCTTGAACTCTGAACTGCACTTTAAAGCTCCTCAACAATGATGTTTTGATTTGAATAAATGCAAATCTCGCCTGCGATGCGCATCGCTTCGACTGCAATCTCACGAGCGGAGAGATCCGTGTGTTTTATCAATGCACGCGCCGCAGCCAACGCATACGAACCACCAGAACCGATCGCCAACACACCTTCATCAGGTGCGATCACGTCGCCGTTGCCCGACAAGAGAAACGAAGCCTTTTTATCAGCGACGACGAGCAGTGCCTCCAGATGGCGCAGCATCTTGTCCGTGCGCCACTCTTTGCTGAGCTCGATTGCTGCGCGTTCGAGATTGCCGTGATACTGCTCGAGTTTGCTCTCGAAGCGCGTCAACAGCGCAAAGGCGTCACCAGTTGCGCCTGCAAAGCCTGCCAGGATCTGGTCGTTATAAAGCCGCCGCACCTTCTTGGCGCTCGCTTTCATAACGGTTTCACCCATGGTCACCTGCCCGTCTCCGGCCATCGCTACGCTGGCATCCTTCCTGACGAGCAGCACCGTCGTACTGCGAACCCGATTGGTTTGTTTGTGCATTTTTCTGTAACGAGACTATAGGAACTCGTTTCGAGTTAAGTCAAGGACGCCTTCTGGTCGATATGAGTTATTATATGACGCGGCCAAAAAGAGGCTGCGGCAAAGTAAATTATGCAAAAACGACCACGCATCGGTATCACGATGCGCATTGAATACACGACCAATCGATTCTATCTTGCACGTCACTACAGCGAGGCAATCGAGGCGGCCGGCGGGGCTCCGATTCACATCCCGCTGATTCCAAACTCCGGTTACATCGACTCAGTTGTCGAAGGATTGGACGGGATTCTGCTTCCGGGCAGCGACTCTGATGTCGATCCACTGCGCTACGGCCAGCAACCACACCCTGAGCTTGGCGAGGTGCAAACAATCAAAGATGAAACAGATCTTTTAGTGATCGAAGCGGCCGAGCGCAGGCGAATACCGCTGTTCGCGATCTGTTTCGGAATGCAGATACTCAACGTATCGCGAGGTGGATCGTTAATCCAGGACATCAGGTCGCAAGTACCTGGTGCGATCAAACATGAACAGGGACCGCCACGCGATCGACCTTCTCATCGCATCAAGCTGCTGGAGAGCACGAGGCTGTCGCAGATCGCCGGAGACCTCGACGCCGTAGTAAACAGTCATCACCACCAGGCAATTGAATCAATCGGCGCCGATCTGATTGCGACCGCATGGACCAACGACGGCGTGATCGAAGCGCTGGAAGATCCACGGCCGGATCGGTTTGTACTCGCGGTGCAATGGCACCCGGAGCTTGGCTGGCAGAACGACGGCTTGTCACAGCGCCTGTTCCAGACGTTTGTAAACCAGGCAGCAACTCAAAGATCGGAAAGGGAAGAGAACACTCGTGCAGAATGGCAAGCTGCGCTTAGCTGATCGAGTGGCGCTCGTCACCGGAGGATCGCGGGGCATCGGCAGGGCAGTGGTTGCACTGCTCGCTTCGTGCGGCGCTCACGTCGTCGTCAATTACGTCAAAGGTGAAGACGCGGCGGCAGCGACCGTAAACATTGCCCAGTCGCACGGAGTAAAAGCAGTTGCGATTCAGGCAGATGTTTCTCGGCTTGACGAAGCCGAGCGGTTACTTCAACAAACAGTTGAACACTTCGGTCGCATCGACTTCCTGATCTGCAATGCAGGTATTTGGGAAGGTGGGCCAGTCGAATCGATGTCGGAAGAGCTTTGGGACAAGACGCTGGACATTAATCTCAAAGGCACATGGTCGGTTTGTCGCGCCGCCGTTCCGCTGATGAAGAAACAGAAGTTTGGCCGCATCGTGATTGTAAGCTCTACTGCGGGTCAGCGAGGCGAGGCTTATGTTTCCAACTATGCAGCATCAAAGGGCGCGCAGATCGCTTTCACGAAGTCACTGGCGCCCGAGTTGGGCGGCTTTGGTATCAACGTCAACTGCGTCGCACCCGGTTGGGTTGAGACTGAGATGACCAGCGACGCGCTTGCTGACAGTGCGAAGCACGAGTCGATTACTAAAAGTATTCCTTTAGGTCGTGTCGCGACGCCGGAAGAGATTGCTGGGCCGATTGTTTTTCTGTGCAGTGAGTGGGCCGATCACATCACGGGCGAAGTGTTGAATGTGAATGGCGGATCAGTCTTGTGTGGCTAGGAGGCTTCAGGTATGACTTTAACTCTCGAGAGAGAAAGTGAAAAAGAATTGTCGAAGACGCAAGCGCATCACGTTGACTTAGGACTTGAGAGATTACTTGAAGAGGGTCATCCCGCGGTGCGCGGTGCGCGCGTTGGTCTGATCTGCAATCAGGCCTCCGTCGATCATTCTTTTCGTCACGCCGCAGACCTCTTGCACGATCATCCGGACATTCAACTCCGAGCGCTGTTTGGTCCACAACACGGAATTCGCGGCGACGTTCAGGACAACATGATCGAAACCGGTCACGGCGTGGATCGCAAAACCGGACTGCCGGTGCATTCGCTTTACAGCGAAACGCGTGAGCCGACTGACGCGATGCTCCAGGACGTCGACGTGCTCGTGTTTGATATGCAGGATGTCGGTTGTCGCATCTACACGTTTGTTTACACGTTGGCCAACTGCATGAGAGCAGCGCGCAGGCTGGGGAAGCGAGTGCTCGTTTGCGATCGACCGAATCCGATCAACGGCGCGAGTGTCGCCGGAAACATTCTCGAACCTGAGTACGCATCGTTTGTTGGCCAGTTTCCGCTGCCGACTCGTCATGGAATGACGGTTGGAGAACTCGCGCGCATGTTCAATAAGCATTTCGCTATTGGCTGTGAGTTGGAAGTGATCCCGATGAAAGGCTGGAAGCGCGAGTTCTGGCACGACGACACCAACGCGCCGTGGGTGATGCCTTCGCCCAACATGCCGACGCTCGATTCAGCCACAGTGTTTCCGGGCGCGGTGCATTTCGAAGGCACGCAAGTCTCGGAAGGAAGAGGAACGACGAAACCTTTCGAACTGATCGGAGCGCCTTACATCGATCCGGATGCTTATGCGGATCGATTAAACGATCTCGGATTGCCGGGCGTGTACTTCCGCAGCTGTGTCTTTCAACCGACGTTTCAGAAGCACGGTGGCGTGAGTTGTGGCGGAGTGCAAACTCACGTAACTGATCGAGATTCGTTTGAACCGTGGTTCGCGGGTATCGCGATGGTGAAATTGATCCACGACATGTACCGGGATGAGTTTCGTTGGAAGGTGCCGCCGTACGAGTACGTCTTCGACAAGAACCCATTCGACGTGATCAGCGGAACAGCGAAGATCAGAGAAGCATTCGAGCAGGGAACTCCACTCGACGAGATCGAGAACGAAACAAAAGCACCGCTCGCGGAGTTTAAAGAGTTACGTGAAGCGTGCCTGCTCTATCGTTGAAAAGTTAACGTGAGGCGTTAGGAGTCGACCCGCCGACGGCTAAGGTTGATGTTTAACTTTGCGGCTTTGCGCGAAACCTTCTCTCTAATGTAAAACCTTAATCATCTACTTGAGTGTTTTGGAGGACTAATTGGTCAAGACTGAACGCATGCATTCCCACGCCGAACCAGCACCCGGTTCTGCGTGGCCGATCGGCGCCGCGGCCTGGTTTGTTCCGGGCCTCGGACACCTACTGCAAGGAAGATGGGGCCGTGCGGCCCTAATGGGCGGCGCTGTTTGGCTTTCATTTTTTCTCGGACTGTACATGGGCGGACATATGTTTGATCTGAACGCGCCCGAAGGTTCATCGCAGATACTGCAAGTGCCACCGATGATCGCAAATCTCGGCACCGGCGCGCTCTACATCATTTCGTGGCTCCTCGGTTTCGGCTTCGCCGACGATCCTGCGCAGGCCGCGCGCGCAACTTACGAATACGGCAACACCTTTCTGCTGATCGCCGGACTGATGAATTACCTAACGATGCTCGACGCCTTTGACATCGCCGTTGGGAGGAAGCCTTGAGACACTTCCTCGTAATGACTCTATTTGCAGCGCTCGCTTCCGTCGTCTTTGGAGCAATGGCGAAAGACACCACGCAAGAGCGATTGATCTACGGCGTCAAAGTCTTTGCTGAATTCATGGTGATCGGGCTGGTGCTCGCCTGGATTCTCTACTTCATCCCGTGGTCGTGAGATGGCTTTATTTGAAACGGAGGCCCTGATCCTGCGCAGTTACAATCTTGCGGAGGCTGACAAGATTGTCGTTTGTTTGAGTCGCTCCGCGGGATTGATCAGAGGCGTCGCCAAGGGTTGCAGAAAACTCAAGAATCGTTTCGGCGCTGCACTCGAACCCTTCACGCTCGTTAATCTCACTTATTTCGAGAAGGAACATCAGGAGCTCGTTTCGTTTCGACAAGTCGAGATCTTAAAGTCACGCTTTAACCTTTCTTCGAATGCTTCGATACTGACAGGCTTCTCTTACATGGGCGACCTGCTGATCGATTTTTCACCTCCGCACCAGGCAAATGACAATCTCTTTCGCATGGCGCTCGCATGCTTCGAAGCAGCGTCGGAAACTCCTGATGACCTCGAAGCGGTATTGCGTTACTTCGAAGTGTGGTTGTTGAAGCTCGAGGGATTTCTTCCTGATTTGCGAGTCTGCATTAATTGTAATAACGCTTTCAGCAATGACGATGTGGTTTATCTCGGACCGGATCTGTCGCTGCGTTGTTACCAGTGCAGCCAGGGGCGCGGCAGTGCAGTTTCAAAACGACTCCGCACACATTTGCGAACCACGGAAAAACTCTCGCCGGCCAGGTTTGCTGAGGGAGCGAGGGAAGTCGCGAGCGATACAAAGAAAGAGATGGCAGAGTTGACATTCCAGATGATCGGACGTGTGTTGGAGCGAATGCCAAGAATTAGAGTGTAGGGGCGGCACTCCGTGGCCGCCCCTTGGTCACGCGAAAGAGAACGCAGGGGTGGCCACGGAGTGCCACCCCTACAAAAATGTTCGTGAACTACTTTAAGTTCAAGCAGTTTCTTATCCCGCGTTACATCGTCGGCGCGATGGCGCCGTACATTTTTCTCTCTTTGCTGATGCTCACTGCGGTGCTGTTCGCGCAACAGGCTGCGCGTTTGGCTGAGCTCCTCATCTACGCAGAGTTGCCGTTACCACTGCTGGGCAGCCTCGGTGCGGCGCTGTTACCCGGTGCACTCATCTTTTCTATTCCACTGGCGACGCTCGCGGGAATCATTGTCGGCTTCTCACGCATGGGAAGCGACAGTGAAATCATCGCGATGCGCGCCGCCGGTGTGGGCTCGTGGACCATGATCTGGCCCGCGTTGCTGATCGGGTTGCTCTTCACTGGCGCCACTGCCTATCTACATTTGAAAGAGGCGCCCGAGGCAGCCCGGGATCTCGAGCGCATCGCGCTTCAAGGCGCGCTCGCAAAACTTGAGTCACCAGTCGATCCTCGCACCTTCAACACGTTGCCGCGTTACGTGATCTACGTGCGCGATGGTGACAGGCAGTTGGGCACGTGGGGACGTGTTTTCATCTTTGAGCAACGCTCCGATGCCACCAAAGTCTACACGGCGCGTTCGGGGCGAATCGATTCGTCGGGCGATCAGTCGGAACTTGTTTTGTCTGACGTGCTCACCACAGAGTTTCCGAGTTCGACAGCAGCGGCACAGCCGCAAGCTCCAACAACAATTCCTCTCGGAGCGGACGGACAAAAGTCGTACGTCGTCGAGCAGTTTGCGCAGGTGAGATTTTCCATTAACACGGGTCGCGCTGAGATCATTGAGAAACTAAATCAACGAGACGTAAATGCTGACTCAATGGACTGGAGCGATCTGCGTGAGCGCGTCAACACCGGAACGCCAGCGCAACAAAAAGAAGCGGTCAGAATTTTGAACCGGCGTGCGGCACTTTCCGTGGCGCCGTTCTTCTTTTCGTTGATGGCTGCGGTGCTCGGGTTACGAATCCGTCGCGGCGGACGCAGCGTTGGGATTCTGCTGACGTTGATCGTGGTCATCGTCTACTACTTGTTTTCGCTGCTCGGCGAGTCGCTGGCGCGCGTCGGCACCGTCTCGCCGTATGTTGGACCCTGGCTCGCAACTGTATTCATCTTCGGTTTGAGTTTGATGTTTTTGTTTGTGAAGCGACTTCCATTTATCTCTTCCGTCGCCGTCCTGCCTGGAACAGTGAAAGACAACGATGTTTCAGCGAAGACGCGCAAGATGCATCGCGGCTTGTCGGCTTTTGGGTTTCCCAACCTGATGGATGCCACGCTGTTTCGCTCGCTCGTGGTGAGTTTCGTTGTTTGCTTTGTCGCCCTGGTAGCGATTTTCAACATCTTCACGCTTTTTGAGCTGTGGCGCTTCATTGCTGTGACTCACGCCGGTGCAGGTTTGGTTGCGCGATACCTATTGTTTCTGCTGCCGCTGATTACTGTCGAGCTCTTTCCCGCGACGATGCTGATCTCGGTGCTCGTCACATATGCGTTGTTGGCTAAACGGCAAGAGGCGATTGCGTGGTGGGCATCGGGTCAGAGTGTCTATCGATTGATGTTGCCGGGCTTCTGCTTTGCGCTCGCGATGGCGTTTGGATCGTGGCTGGTCCAGGAGTACGTCATGCCCGGCAGTAACTTAAAGCAGGACGCGCTGCGCGCACGAATTCGCGGCGGCGAAGCACGCGCGACGACGCGCACCGGACGGCAGTGGCTTGCTTCAACTGAAACGCGGCGCTTCTATTCGTACGAGTTTGACGAAAACGGAAAACTGGTCGAGCCAACGGTCTATGAATTGGATTCGGAAGCGGTGCATCTCGCGCAGGTGGTGAATGGCAAGAGCGGTGTTTGGACGGACCCGACTCACCTTAAGCTCATCGAAACTGAAACACTGGCTTTGAAAGGTATGGAAGTCGAGCGTCGCGCCGACGCTGAAACTACTTTCGCCGGAGTCGAATCGCCAGCAGTCTTCAAGCCCACGACCGATAGACCATCACAACTCAGCGCGCGCGATCTGCGCACCTATCTCGATGCAGCGAAGCAGCGCGGCATGGACGTGTCAGCACTCGCCGTGGCGCTGCAAAGGAAGTACGCCGGGCCATTCGGCATTATCATCATGGCCCTCATCGGAATGCCACTGGCTGTGTCTTTCGGCAGGAAGGGAACTGTGATTGCGCTGTGTGCGGCGGTAGTGGTGGGTATTGCGTACTGGGCGGTTGGTGGAGGCTTTCAGCAACTCGGGAATTACGGTTTGCTGCGGCCGTCGGTTGCGGGTTGGTCTCCGCTCGTGATCTTCGCCGCCGCTGGAACCTATTTCCTCTCACGCGTCCGAACGTAAAATTGTAGGGGCGGCACTCCGTGGCCGCCCCTTGTGACGTTCAGGTTTTCTAGCAGATCTTTTCGTGAACAAGGGGCGGCCACGGAGTGCCGCCCCTACAGTTTGCCGTTTCGGCTAAGTTCCAGTTTCCCAGCTTGAGATGTATTCGAGCTGTTCCGCTGTCAGCGTGTCGATCGAGATGCCGAGCGCGCGCAGCTTCAGGCTCGCGATTTCGGTGTCCACTTCGGCCGGCAGCAAGTGAACGCCGGGCTCCAGCGTTCCTTTCTTCTTCACGAGGTACTCGACCGACAGCGCCTGGTTCGCAAAGCTCATATCCATCACGCTCGCCGGGTGTCCCTCGGCTGCGGCGAGGTTGATCAAACGTCCCTCACCAAGCACCACGATCCTGCGTCCGCTTGATTGAACTTTGTACTCCTCGACAAACGGACGGACCGTCGTCGGATCTCCCGACATCTCACGCAACGCAATGAGATTGAGCTCGAGGTCGAAGTGGCCGCTGTTACAAACGATCGCGCCATCCTTCATCTTCGAAAAATGCTCGCCGTCGATCACGTGACGATTGCCCGTGACAGTCACGAAGATATCGCCAATCGACGACGCTTCACCGATCGGCATCACGCGGAAGCCATCCATCACCGCTTCGACTGCCTTGATCGGATCGATTTCAGTAACGACAACGTTCGCACCCATTCCGCGTGCACGCAGCGCGACGCCTTTACCGCACCATCCATAACCAACAACAACCAGCGTGCGACCAGCAAGCAGGATGTTAGTGGCGCGGATGATGCCGTCGAGTGTCGACTGGCCCGTGCCATAGCGATTGTCAAAGAAGTGTTTGGTCTGCGCGTTGTTTACCGCGATCGAAGGGAAGGGCAACACGCCGGCAGTCTCCATCGCTTTGAGACGTTGAATGCCGGTGGTTGTTTCTTCAGTCGAACCGATAATCTCCTTGATCTGATTGGCGCGCTCTTTCAGCAGCGTCGCAACTACGTCCGAACCATCGTCGATGATGATGTCCGGATGAGTGTCGAGCGCGGTCCTGACGTGACGGTTGTAAGTGTCCGTCGACTCACCTTTGATTGCGTAAACGGGAATGCCCCAATCGGAGACGAGCGACGCGGCGACGTCATCCTGAGTTGAAAGCGGATTGGAAGCGATCAGCACTGATTCAGCGCCACCAGCTTGCAGTGCGCGAGCCAGGTTCGCAGTTTCAGTCGTGATGTGGGCACAAGCGACGAGCTTCACGCCGCTCAGCGGTTTCTCTTCCGCAAATCTTTCGCGGATGAGGCGTAACACAGGCATTTCGCGCTCGGCCCATTCAATTCGCTGCTTGCCTTGATTCGCCAAGCCAATGTCTTTCACGTCGAATTCGACGGACGGTGCAGAACTCATAATCGATTATTCCTTCTGGTTAGATTTATGAATACCGGATCAGATACCGGCGCTTGCGCGCAAAGCTTCAGCCTTGTCTGTTTTCTCCCACGTGAAGCCTTCCTCATGGCGCCCAAAATGTCCGTACGCTGCCGTCGCCTTATAAATAGGACGGCGCAGGTTTAGTGATTCAATGATGCCGCGTGGTGTCAGCTCGAAGTTTTCGCGCACGAGCTTCGAGAGCATTCCTTCGCTGACGCGTCCCGTGCCTTCAGTGTTCACAAACACCGAAACCGGATCGGCTACACCGATCGCGTAAGCAAGTTGGACCGTGCAACGATCGGCTAGTCCCGCAGCGACGATGTTTTTCGCGACATAGCGCGCCATGTAAGCGGCGGAACGGTCTACCTTCGTCGGATCTTTTCCTGAGAAAGCGCCGCCGCCGTGAGGCGCGTAACCACCGTAAGTGTCGACAATGATCTTCCGACCTGTCAGTCCGGAGTCACCCTGTGGACCACCGGTAACGAAACGACCGGTCGGGTTGATGTGATACTTGGTGTCTTTGTCTAGTAACTCAGGAGAGACGGTGTGCTTGATAACCTTTTCTTCGATCTCGTCACGCAACTGCTCGTTCGTAACGTCGTCAGCGTGTTGTGAAGAGATGACCACAGCCTCGAGCCGGAAGGGACGACCGTCGCGATACTCGATCGTTACCTGAGACTTTCCATCGGGCCGCAGGTACGGCAGTTCACCTGACTTGCGTACTTCCGACAGCCTGCGCGCGAGCAAGTGGGCCAACTGAATGGGCATCGGCATCAGCTCAGGCGTCTCATTACAAGCATAACCAAACATCATTCCCTGATCGCCCGCGCCACCCGTGTCGACGCCCATCGCGATGTCGGGCGACTGCCTGTCTATAGAAGACAAGATGCCGCAGGTATCGCAATCGAAACCGTACTTGGCTCGCGTGTAACCGATCTCGCGAATGGTTTCGCGTGCGAGTCGGGAGTAATCGATCACAGTATCGGTTGTGATCTCGCCGGCGATAACGACCAGACCAGTAGTGACCAGTGTTTCGCAAGCTACGCGCGCGGTTGGATCGACGGTCAAGGCGGCGTCAAGGACCGCATCGGAGATTTGATCGGAGATTTTGTCAGGATGACCTTCAGTGACGGACTCAGAGGTAAACAGGTAACCGGATTCGCTACTCAAAACAGCTCCTTTATGTGTACACAGACTCGAATTCAGTGCAGAAAAAGACCGCATACCTTAGCAGTCTGCGTTTCGGGGTGTCAAGACGGCGTTCCGAGCCGTGTCCGATTTGAAAACATCACATTTTAGTCACTTTGTATTTGTGACGGAGACTTCTTCACAGCCCGAACATCTAATTATCGTCGCCGGTAAACAACACATATCGTAATTGAAGAATTGACGGCCCTTCTCCCGGGCACTCAAACAACTCACTCTCATGTCTGCATTACCCACACCATGTCACATTCACAATTACCCACTCTTCAAGTCACTCAGGCTCTACTGGACCGAGCGCGCGTCGCGACATTTGAGTTTGGCGCTGACACGGCGTTAGTTGCTGTTCAGCACATGCTCCTGCAAACGGTAGATCTCTTCGAGATTGCCGCGGCGATGGGTCTCAACCTGGAGAACATCTTTGCGCTTGGCAAAGTCTATTCAAATAGCCGCGTAGTGATTAGAGCACTGCGCGATAGAGGCGTGACTGTTGTCGAGAGCACTACATCCGGGCCCGGAGAATTCAACTCCTGTTTCGAGCGCGATGTGGAGGAGCTCTGGCGCGTGTCTGCCTTAAGGTTGGCCCAACGCAACATCAAACGCATTCTTGTGTTGGACGATGACGGCGTTTGCATTGCCAACACGCCTCGCGAGGTATTGCAGCGATACGCGCTCTCGGGTGTGGAGCAAACCTCGCAAGGGATCTTTCTGTTTAAAGACAAGCCGCCGCCGTATGCCGTGGTCTCATGGGCGCGATCGGCCGTGAAGTTACAGATTGGTGGTCCGATCTTCTCTCAATGCTTTGTCGAAAAACTGGACACGGAGTTTTTCCGCGGCAGATCCATTCGTGGAAAACAACTCGGCATCATTGGTATGGGAAGCATCGGCAGGGCACTCGCAAAGCTTGCGGTTCGGCAAGATATTAGAGTGCTCTTCTACGATCCGGCCCCACACGTTTACGTTCCTGCATCGCTGCACGGAACCGTCACCCGGACTTCTTCTCTCGAACAACTGATGATCACTTCCGACTACGTGGCCGGGTGCTCGGGCCGCAATCCATTCAAGAACCAGTGGCCGCTAAGACACCGGCCCGGCATAAAACTCTTCAGCGTCTCGACCGGTGATCAGGAGTTTGGCCCAGTCATCGACGATCTCAAGGCGAGAGCTGATTTCGAAGTGGATCCACGAACATTGAATATCAGTTCACCACACGGTCCATCGGGACCGATCGAGATCGCTTATCTCGGTTATCCGTACACCTTTGCTTCGCAGGCCGCCGAAGCTGTGCCCACGCAGATTGTGCAGCTCGAAACTGGAGGCTTGCTAGCGGCACTGGTCCAGGCGCGCCTCTACCTCGAAGCGTGCGAGACGTGTCCGGAACACAATCGAGACTTGCATCGAGTCTCACCCAAAGCGCAACGCTTTGTTTACGAGACGTGGCTCAGGACGATGAAAGAGCAGGGAGTGAATGTAAACGAGCTCTTCGGCTACGACGCGGAATTACGTAAGGCAGCGCGACGTGATGATTGGTTTACTAAACACACGGAACCACCAGAGTGCGGGCTCGATAATATTGATCGTGTGGTTGAGATGAGAATGGCACAGTTTGTTTCCCGCGACTACGCGGTCAGGACTCGAGCGGAAGGGTGAATCGAACCTCAGTCCCCTGGGAACGCACCGAAACGATTTCGACCGTGCCACCAGCGGCGTGTGCTCGTTCCTGCATGCTGACGAGACCGAGAGTCGCAGTGCGTGACGCGCGTTTGCGCAGGCTGTCGAGATCGAAGCCCACACCGTCGTCCCTCACTACGAGAATCAAGACGTTGCCATCCTTCACAAGCTGCACCTGGATCTGCGTCGCCTGCGCATGCCGCGCGATATTAGTCAGCGCTTCCTGTGCGATTCTGAAGCATGCCGTTTCGCGTTCCCGTGAGAAACGTTCATTGTGATCCGGCAGATCAATTGTCACTTCCACACTCAAGCCGGTCCGTTTTAAATATCGATCGACGTACCAACAGAGCGCCGTGACCAACCCGAGATCGTCAAGCACCGGCGGTCGTAAATCCACCGATAGATCGCGAACCAGACGCAGTGCTTCATCAACTGCTTCAATATTATCTTTGACGTAAGTGCCGGCTTCGGACATCTTGCAAAACTGCTGCACGGCGTAGAGATTCATCTTCACTGCCGTCAGGATCTGACCAATCTGATCGTGCAGCTCGCGCGAGATGCGGCGTCGTTCATCTTCCTGCGCATCGATCAGGTGGCGCGAAAACATCTGCAAGGCATCCTGAGCCAGCTTCCGCTCCGTAATGTCGCGCGCCATACCTTGCACGCCAACGATCTGTCCATTTTCGTAAATCGCTCGGCTACTGACTTCGACGGGCACCCGTCGCCCGTCTTTTGCGATGACGTCTACTTCGTAAGTCGTCTCACCCGCGGTCGCGAGCTTCGTGCAAAAGCTATGACGCACAAACCGGAGGTGTTCTTTGGCGATAAACTCGGTGAAGTTATGACCGACGATCTCATCGCGGCTGTATCCTGAGAGTTCTTCCGCGGCGCGGTTGATCTTGATGTAAGTTCCTTGCAGGTCGTGAACGTAGATGGCGTCCTTCGCATTCTCAAACAGTTCGCGATAACGTTCTTCGCTTTCGCGCAGCGCGACTTCCGCACGCTTGCGTTCGGCGATCCTCTCTTCTAGCTCCGCAACATAGCATTGGCTCTGTTCAAACAACTGCGCATTCTGAATCGCGCTGGCTGCACGTGCTGCCAGCGTTTCGGCGAGACGCAAATGCTCCGCTTTGAAAAAATCGGGAGTCACCTTATCAACTGAATACAGACCAATGACTCTGCCCGAGATCACGAGCGGCACTCCCATCCAGTTGCGCACGTGATGAGCGCCTTCAGCCCACTGCCAATGAGGTTCGCGGTGTGTGTCAGGAATAATGAGGCTTTGTTTGGTCAAACAAATGCGCCGCAATATGGGATTGACGTTTTCATCGAGCTTGATAGATCGAGTGACCTGCACATCCTGATACCGTTCGTAGCACCGCAGAGCGCTGACGACGAATTTTGAATCACCGTTGCGCAACATCACGTTGGCGCTGTCGTAGGGAACGAGCTCGCTAAGATAATCCAGGAGCGTTTCGAGAACTATTTCCAGGCTGAGATTCTGGGTCAGCGCCACATTCGCATCTCGCAGAATCTCGGTTTCGCGGCGAATGGCTTGTTCGCGGGCAAGCAGTTCAGCCAATTCAGGTGCTTCAGTTTTCATAAACACATAAAGATTAACGTGAGCTTACCGGGAGGTACGTAACACGTAAACGGATCGGGTCGATGTGGGTGGATATCTACCAGAGCCGCTCTATCAGTCAACCAATGTCCCACATTCTAACACGGCGTCTAAAATCTTAAAGTACAACTCCAACTCTTCGTGTGCTGCGCCCCGACTCTCTGGATTCCAAAACTTTGGATTAATCTTTAGAGGGCTGGACTCGCTTTCATCCGCTTGCAAAAAAATATGCAAAAAACCCTTTTGATAGGACGGTTAAGCGCGTCCGAAAAGGTGGAATGGAGGTTGCTTATTTGGAAACCCGTCTGGACCCACGTCTCCCCTACTCGGGTCAGCAGTACTCACCAGTGCAGAAATACTGCAATGCAGCTCATTATTTCTAGGAGGTAACTTAATGTTGGAATTTAGGTCTAAGAAACGGGAGCAACGACTCTCGACGCAACGTTGGTTTCCGTCTCTATTGGCCGCGATCTGTGTAGTGCTTGTAGCAACGTTGTCAGCGTTTGCTCAAGGTTCGCGCGGCACGATTAGCGGCGAAGTAACCGACCCGCAAGGTGCCGTTGTTGCCGGCGCCACGGTCAAACTTATCAAACCTGACACAAAGCAAGAAATAAGGACCACGCAGACCAACGATTCGGGAGTGTACCAGTTTCTCGAAATCGAGCCCGGCACCTACGAGGTCGTCATCACGGCTACTGGCTTTAACGAGACTCGCTTGAAAGAAGCGGCGCTCGAGCCAAACCGAGTTCTTCGCCTCGATGCCCGTCTTGCTGTTGGTGGCGCGACCGAAGAGGTAACGGTTACCGCCGCGCAAGAGATTCTCGACCGCGAGACCCCTACGATCGGTACCACGGTTGAAAGCCGTCGCGTTGAGGGCCTGCCTTTGAATGGTCGTAACATTCTTGATCTAGCTCTCGGACAGCCCGGCGTGACCACGATTGCGGTCGCCCCCGGCGGTACGGGAACTGCTCCTTTCGGCGCCGGTCTTGGCATTCGCTCCAATGGTCAGCGCGGAACAGAGAACAACATCACGCTCGATGGAGCGAACAACAACGAAGTCGCTGTTGGCGGCTCGACAGGCTTCCAGCCCCGTCCAGATGCGGTGCAGGAGTTTCGTCTGCTGACTTCGAACTACGAAGCCGAGTTTGGCCGCAACACCGGATCGGTGATCACGGTTGTGACCAAGAGCGGTAGCAACGACTTCCACGGCAACGTTCGTTTCTTCTATCGTCCCACTGTTCTGTCAGCAGCTCGGTTCTTCGATCAGAATGAACCTGGCGACAAACCACGACCTGGTACTTCCGATGACTTCCGACGTCGCTTTGAACGTAAAGAAGGCGGCTTCAACATCGGCGGTCCGGTTTACCTGCCACGCTTCGGTGAAGGTGGACGCTCGCTCCACAGTGGCAAAGACAAGACCTTCTTCTTCTTCGACTGGGAACGTCGCGGACAGTTGATCGGCGATACTCGCACGGTCACCAACCTGCCGACAGCAGCGGAGCGAAGCGGTCAGTTCAACCACACCATCATCGATCCCTCAACGGGTCTGCCGTTCCCGGGCAATCGTATTCCGGCGGAACGAATTTCTCCGATTGCGAACTACTACTTGCAGTTCCTGCCGCTGCCGAGCAGCGCTGCCGGTACCGCGAGTGTGGGTGCAAACGAAGTCGAGAATTTCGACATCATCACCAGTCGTGTCGATCACATCATCAACAACGCACAGTCACTCAACTTTACTATCAACTGGTTCGACCGAGCGGTTGATACGCCGTTCGCGTTTGGCGGTGCAAACGTACCTGGCTTTGGCGCGCTGGATCTCCGTACGACGAGCAACCTCGTGCTGCGACACACGTACGCGATCTCGCCGACCATCGTTAATTCGTTCCTCGCGAGTTATGCGCGGAATGATCAGCCCAGCGTCGCTCCAGCCAACTCCGACTCAGCGGCATCGATTGGCTTTACTCCAGCGTTCACGGTGCTCCCAGCATTCGCCGGACCATCGAACGTCAGACTCCTTGATCGCAATTTGATTCTCGGAAACTCGATTCAAGGTCCGCAGGCCCGCGTGGCGGAGAACTTCCAGCTTCAGGACGCAGTTAGCTGGTCTACTGGAAACCACCGCTTCAAGTTTGGGTTCGACGGAACGAAGTACAAGCAGGATCAACTCTTCCTGTTCATCAATCAGGGAATCATCTCCTACGCCAGTGGTAATGGTGGAAACGATACGGGCGATGATTTGGCTGACTTGCTGATCGGAACCTCGCCCACCGCGCTGCAACTTGGCTCAAACGGTGAGCGTGATTTCCGTCAGATTGCCTACGCACTTTTTGCGCAGGATAACTGGCGCGTCCGAAACAATTTCACGCTTTCGCTGGGACTGCGCTATGAGTACAACTCACCGCTGACCGACTCTCGAAATCGTGTTGCGTACTATCGTTTCGGCGCCGTATCGCAGCTTCTGACCAGCGGCTTCCGCGGACCGGATGGAACGTCCCTTTCAACCGGTGGTGGACGCGCTCCGCGTGGTTTGGTTTATGTTGGCGACCCCGATCCGGTACTTGGTGGGACGGTACCAGACGGCGGCGTCGCACCAGACAGAAACAATTGGGGACCCCGCGTAGGATTTGCATGGACTCCGAATATGGGCGAAAGCGGCATGGGCCGCACACTCTTGGGCGATAACGAGACGGTGATTCGCGGCGGCTTCGGTGTTATGTACGGCGCGATCATCGGCGACACGGCACTTCAGCAGTTGACTGCTCCTGGATATGCAGGCACCAACGCCTTCTTTTTCCCGGGCAGCGGTACGCTGGCTGATCCGTTCGCTCCCGATCCGTTCCCGCTGTTCGGAGCTGATGGTGACGTGCCGAATCAGGGACAGCTTACAAATCCGTTCCTGGCAGGCACCGGAAACGTGGTTGTGGCAGCGCCATTGAACCAGTTTTCACGCGCAATCGATCCGAACATCCGGACGCCTTACACCTATCAGTTCAACCTGACTGTTGAACGTGCGTTCCGAAGGAATTACGTCGCGAGCATCGCGTACGTAGGCAACCGGGGCAGGAAGCTTTATGCCCTCGAGCAGGTCAATCCTTCTTTTGGTACGTTCTTCCCGGCGTCAGGACTGGGTCGTGCGATTCCAGCCGCGACCGCAGCTAACGTGAACTCACGCCGTTTGAACGATGACGTTCGTCTCGGCATCAGTCAGATGGTTGCGGCGGGCAATTCATCGTATGACTCATTGCAGGCTCAGGTTCAGAGACGCTTGTACAATGGTCTTCTGTTCCAGATCGCTTACACGTACTCCAAGTCGATCGCTGACTCGGATACGCTTCGTGACACGCTGGATCTCGTCGAGCGCGCAGAAGGCAAGTCGCTATCGGCGCAAGACATTCCGCACCGATTCACTGCCACGGCGCTTTACGATCTGCCGTTCTTCACGTCCGGCAGCGGCATTGGTCGCACACTGCTCGGTGGTTGGAACATTGGTGGCATTTACAGCTATCAATCAGGAACCCCGTTCAGCGTAGCCAATCCATTCGATACGGTCGGCACCGGCGGCGGCGTTCTTACGAATGCTGACCTCGGCGCTACGTTCCAGTCACTCGACCCGCGTACAAACGATGGTCGTGCTTTCAACATCGACGCGTTCCGCCGGATCGGTGCTCCGGTCACTAACCCCGCCAATCTTTGTCCCGGTTCGGGTTATCCTAACAATACCTGTGTTAGCCCTACTGACCCGCGGATATTCATCATGTCGAGGGATTTCCGACGTGGTTCGGCCGGCTTCAACCAATTCCGGTTGGGCAATTCCGTGAACAACCTCGACCTGATCCTTGCGAAGAACACAAGGATTGGTGAAAGGATGAATCTGGAGTTGCGGTTTGAGGCTTTCAATGCCTTGAATCACACTCAGTTCACGACTGTCGACCTTAACCTTGGCTCCACAGCTACCTGCACCGCAGGACCAGCTAAAGATCAAATCACGGGCGATTGCAACCGCGCTTTCAACCAGAACTTCGGAAAATACACGGGCGCTCGTGAATCACGCGTCATTCAGCTTGGTGCGCGTTTCTCCTTCTAATTACAGAGACTCGCGCTCTGTTTGAAAAGCCTGCCGGTGCAACTCCGGCAGGCTTTCTTTCTAGTAATTAACGCCGAAGGCGCTGGCTAATCCCAATACTGTTACGCCGAAGGCGTTGGCTAATTCCAGCCCTGGGTTGGAGCGCAGCGACAACCCAGGGTATCGATTGAAACAACGTTCAACCCTGAAAAGGGTTAGGTCATTGTTAGGATGCTAACCCTGGGTTGTCGCGCTTTGCGCTCGAACCCTGGGCTGGAATTAGCCAACGCCTTCGGCGTAATTTCAAACCACTACGTTTGTCTGCGAGGGGTATAAAATTTTTCCGAGGTTGCGTATGATTACGACAACTTCCAAATAGGTTCTAAGTCGTGTTTAAGCTATTCATCGTTGTTCTCATTTCAGGTCTCTGGTTACTTGCGCCTCAGCAGGGAAGCAAGAACACAACATCGGCAATAGAGTCCGTCACCTTCAGCAAAGATATTGCTCCGATCCTGAATCGCAACTGTGTTGCCTGTCATCGTCCGGGTAACATCGCGCCGATGTCGCTGCGCACGTTTGAAGAAGTCCGTCCGTGGTCAGAACTAATCCGCGAAAAAGTCGTCAGCAGGCAGATGCCTCCATGGCATGCAGCCCCGGCGGGAATTGAATTCTCGAACGAGCGACGCTTAAGTGAAGAAGAGATCAAAAAGATTGCTGCCTGGGTGGACCAGGGAGCAAGCGAAGGCGATCCGAAAGATCTTCCGCAGCCTCCGAGTTTTTCCGATGCGTGGCAGATCGGCGAACCAGACGCCGTGTTCACCATGGACGAAGACTACACGCTGGACAAGGATCTCGTAGATCACTATCTCTACTTTCGACTCCCGACGAACTTCAAAGAAGACAAGTGGATTCAGGCCGTGGAGTTTCGTCCGGGCAATCGCAAAGTCGTGCATCATGCGGTCGCATACATCGAAACACCTGAACACGTGGCCCAGGAACGGCGACTCAATCCAACGAGCGCGAGCGATGCCAAAGTCTGGTCACTTTTAGATACTCAGTTGCCCTCAGTCGAACTGATGGACGGCACTACACGTCGCATGAAACCCGATGCGCCAGTTGTGAATGACGGTTGTAACGCACGCGATGCTGAAGAAGTCGGAGGCAGAAATAACAACGACGTTCTTTCTGTCTATGCGCCGGGAAGGGAAGCAGATGTTTGGCCCACAGGGACTGCCAAAAAGATCCCGGCCGGCTCGAACATCGTCCTGCAAATGCACTACGCGAAACGGCGTGGCACCGTAGAGAAAGATCGCACCAGCATAGCCATCATCTTCGCAAAAGCTCCGGTTCAAAAGATGGTCGGCACGCGCAGCATCATCAATCAACTCTTTGCGATTCCCGCCGGTGCGGACAACCAGGAGGTTACAGCTTGCTGGACCTATCAGCGTGATGTCGAACTGATCAGTTTTATGCCTCACATGCACGTACGCGGTAAGTCAATGAAGTATGAGGTTGTCTACCCAGACGGAAAGCGTCAGACGTTGCTCGACGTTCCCGCGTACGACTTTCACTGGCAGACCTTGTACAGTTTGAAGAAACCACTGACAGTGCCGAGCGGCGCAATGATCAAGGTGACTGCCCACTTTGATAACTCCGAACGCAACATGCATAACCCCGATCCAACCAAGGTGGTCCGGCAGGGAAGCGCTACCTTCGACGAGATGATGATCGGGTTTGTGAACTACGTCGTCCCGAAACCGCCCGACCGCGTGATCGTCAAAGTCGATCCGAAAGTTTTCGATGCTTACACCGGACAGTACGAGTTTGACCAAACCGCCGTCGTCACAATTCTGAAAGCCGGAGATAAACTCTTCATCGAGGCGGGTGGAAAGCGCGTCGAGCTGCTTCCTATTTCGGAAACAACGTTTGTCTCAGACGGCAGAGACTCACAGATCACGTTTTCGAAGAACGAAAAGAGCGAGGTGACGGGTTTCGTCACCACTCAGAACGATACGCTCGTAAGATTCAAAAGAAGATTAACTTCAAAGAACCAGACTCAGTAGTCCGTTCATAGCCAATGTGGGAGGGTGTGTTATGAAAGCTTGTGTAACCACGATCGTTGTCCTGGCCACGATCCTCGCATCCGCGCATGTGGCGCAGGCGCAAATCGGAGTAGCAACGCGGTCGTCTGGAGGAACACTGGGAGTCGTCCATAGCATCGAGGGGCGTATTCGACAACGTAACAAGACTGTAGACAATATCCGCGTGCGCCTCCTCAGGTATCCGCAGATGCAACCCATCGGAGAAACTTTCACACGCCAGGATGGCCAGTTTCTATTTCAGCGCGTTCCGACTGGGGATTACATTGTCGAAACGTTTGAAACCGAAATGTATGAAGCGACGGAGACCAGCATCGCAGTTTACCCAACCAACATGAACGAGCCGCGCCCAACGACTGTCACGGTCTTTGTTGATTTACCGTTAAAGGCGAATCCGGAAAGAGTAGCGCCCGGCGAAGTGATGGCTGACGTCGACCTGAATGTTCCCGACAAAGCGGTCAAACACTATCACACGGGAATGCAAAAGCTGGGCAGCGGTGATTCTGAAAAGGGAATGGCCGAACTCCGATTGGCAATCGACATCTTTCCCTCCTACTATGCTGCGCGGCTCGAATTGGGACGTGAGCTCCGTTTCCAGAAACGTTATGACGAAGCGCTCGAAGTCATCGAACCACTTGCTCAGATTGCGCCGAAGCGTGCCGAGCCTCGGATTGAGAAGGGCATAATCCTGCTCTCACTTCAACGTCGCGAAGAAGCTGTAGAGGAATTAGAGGGAGCGTTGCGTCTATCCGAGGCGAGCTGGGCAGCTCACCTGTATCTCGGTTGGGCTTTGCTCGAGCAGGACGACGCGAAAGCCGAGCCGCACTTCGTACGCGCGCTCGAAATCGACGAGCAAAAAGCCGCTCGAGCACATTTGGCTCTGGCGCGGCTCGCCGAAGCGAGAGGGCAGCGCACGGTGGCCCTGAGTCACCTCGATGCGTACTTGAAGTTAGCGCCCAACGCCGACGATGCAGAGACCGCGCGAAACTTAGCCGCCCGTCTTCGCACTTCGAATTAATTTAGCCACGGATTGACACGGATTTTACTTAACGATTTCGAAGTCGATCCACTGCGAGGCTATGCGAGGCTTCTTGGGATCGGTTGTATTCGTCACTGAGACCTGCAACACATACTCACCTGGGGTCAGGTCAGGTCCTAAGCGCAGGCGCCCGCCCGTGCTGATACGTTTTGGATTGGCTTCCTTGCTGAGATCCAATGAAACGACTTTGCCCGTGAACACCGGTTTCCCATCACGTAACAAACGCATCTGCATCTGCGCGGGCTCTGGTCCACCTGCCTGCGCGTTGTAGATCAGGAACCGGTAGTCGAGCAACATTCCCTGACGGAGTTGGCGCACAGCCGGGCCGGATTTAATTTCCTGCTCGACACTGCTCAGGACGATGCCGGAGAGCGCCAGACGATTATTCGTGAGCTCGGGCGCCTGAACAAATTGCATCGCGGCGCCAATGTTTCCCGATTTCACATCTCGCACCGCCACCCGCATCTGGTAAGGTCCACCCGTCTTCAGCGGGAAATTCAGAATATAGACCAGCCCGTTGTCGAGCATCCGTTGAAGGTCCGCATCGTTGGCTGCGCGAACCGTCTGCGGATAACTGATTTGATTCACGACCTGCCCGTTATCCCCGAAAGCCACTGCGACCATTTCCAGTTCGCCTGTGAGTGTGCCGTCGGCCGCTTTTGTGAACTGAAGATCCTTCGCGTCGATGTGCAGCATCGAGCGCATGTAACTGCCACCATTGGGCTCGTCGCCGAACAGCGAGGTCAACTGAATATTTATGTCGCCTGATTCGAAAGGTGAGGTCAGCGCCGCTTTTAGTCGCTCCTCGCGAGTGCGCGTATGCTGTGTCTGCTTTTCAGTATTCACGCCAAAGTAGCTGGCTCGGGAGCGCACCTTGAGTCCGGAGCGCTTCACCTTCACTTTCAGGTCATGCATTCGCCTGGTTCCATCCGCAGCAATGCTGGATTCATCAGGTCGAAAGCCGATCAAATAATAGCCTTGCTGATCCTGCATGATGCGTTCAATACTGGTACCCAGATCATTGCGGTTACGTTCGAAGGTGCCCCCTGTACGTTGAGCCAGGTACGACAAGACCGTTTGGGTTTCTCCTCCTTGCTGCTCACGCATCTCCGACAATGCCTGAAGCCGTCGAAAAGCAGCGCCTGAATCCAACTGATATCGCTCAGTTTGAGTATCTACTCGCTGCAATGTTCGAGGTGTGGCTGCCGCAGCAGGGCCGATGCCGAGTAGGCTAGGGTCAATTACGTAGGCATACCCCTGTACTTTGTCGGCGGCGTCGTACGTATAGGTTTGGAGACCACTGGCGTCGATTGTGTAGATAGCCACCGAATTAGCATTTGCTTCATCCGTGAGGCGGCGCAGATCCTCGATCAACTGCATGTTCTTACCCTGCGCATAAAACATTTGAAAAGCCTCAGAGATCAGCACAATCGACTTGCGCCCAGGCATCTCGCCCATTCCTTTCACGATGGAATTGATTGTGCCAAGCGTGCCGACGGAATACAGTCCGGCACGGTTCTCTTCCGCCTCCTCCAGGTACTGAATACTGGGCCTGTTATCCGCATTCAGACTGGCTTGATTCATGGTCCCAGTGGGATTGAGATAACCGCGTCCCAGTGGATTCCAACGCACACTTTCGATTGCGGCACGAAGCTGATTCTTATCAGTAGTGAACTGTTGCAGCACTCCAACGCCGGCACTGGTGCGCAATATGGCGACCAAATCAGTTGGCTGCATCTGCTCGTCTACAAACTTCGTCAGTGCTTTGCGAGCGAAGTCGAAACTTTCAAATGATAGTCCGAGGTCATCGATCACGAGTACAACCGTACGTCGCACCTGCTCGCGTTCCAGCACTACCGGCTTTACCGGCTCTTCCGTCTTTTTTGCTTCCTCGGGATTGGGTGTAGTAACGAGTTGGCTCGCGGTGGCGCTTCCTGCTGAGACGTAAGAGAAATTTGTGACCTGGCGCTTCTTTCCGTCCTCGGAGACTTCAAAGTCTTCGGGTTTAAGATCTGTTACTTGCCGTCCTGCCTTGTCCGTAACGATCACATCGATATTCACCAGATTGGTGTCGATACGAACTACATCACCTTGCTGCTTTCGTGGTTGTTGTTGCTGGGCAGTGATGGGCGCCAGTAGTGAGACAGTCAGAACGAACGTGACCAGGATCTTGAATCTCATGGGTAACTCCGCGTGTTTTAGTTAATTAACGATTTGGAAATCGATCCACTGCGACGCAATGCGAGGCTTCCTGGGATTCGTCACATCTTTCACTGCAACATGCAATATGTAGTCGCCTGGAGTCAGGTCAGATCCCAGGCGCAGTCGCCCGCCGGTGCTGATACGCTTTGGATTAGCATCCTTGCTTAGATCCAAAGGAACTACTTTGCCCGTGAACACCGGTTTACCTTCACGTAACAAACGCATCTGCATCTGCATGGGCCCGGTACCACCACTCACTTGAGCGTTGTAGATGAGGAAACGGTAGTCGAGCATCGTGCCCTGATGCAGTTGCCGGACAGCCGGCCCGGATTTAATGTCCTGCTCGATCGCGCTCGTCTTGGCCGCCTCCGCCGCACTGCTTAACACGATGCCGGAAAGTGCCAGACGATTGTTCGTGAGCTCGGGAGCTTCGACAAATTGCATCGCGGCGCCTGTGCGTTCCGAGGCCGCATCTCGCACCGCAACTCTCATCTGGTAAGGCCCACCTTTCTTCAGCGGGACATTGAGAATATAGACCAAACCATTATCGAGCATGCGTTGATAGTCAGCATCATTGGCCGCATACACGATCTGCGGGTAATTGATTTGATTGACTATCTGCCCACTCTCTCCGAATGCTACGGCCACCATTTCCAGGTCAGCCGTACGCGTTCCGTCGGCGGCTTTTGTGAACTGAAGATCTTTAGCATCGATGTGCAACAGCGAGCGCATGTAGCTGCCACCGCCGTTAGGCTCATCACCAAAAAGCGAGGTCAACTGAATGTTTATATCTCCTGATGCGAACGGTGAAGTGAGTGCGGCTTTCAGTTGCTCGACCCGCGTGCGCGGCCGCTGTGCCTCGCTTTCAGTCTTCACGCCAAAGTAGCCGGCGCGTGAACGTACTTTCACTCCGGAACGCTTCACTCTCACCTTCAAAGTGTGCATACGTTTGCCGGCATTCGCAGTGATGGTGGATTCGTCAGGACGATAGCCGATCAAATAGTAGCCCTGCTGGTCCTTCATGATGCGTTGAATGCTGGAGCCGAGATCGTTGCGGTTATATTCGAAGATGCCGCCCGTACGTTGGGCCAGGTAAGACAAGACAGTGTAGGTTTCGCCTGCCTGGTCCTCACGCATGCCCGCGAGTGTTCCCAAGCGGCTAAAAGGCGCGCTTGTACCCTGCTCATTTCGCCCGGTCATGGTATCAACTCGCTGCAATGTTCGCGGCGGAGGATTTGCAGGACTTGTCGGGGGCGCCAGGGGTGCTATGGAGTGGTAGCCCGCCACTGTGTCGCTTGCTGTGAACGTATGGGTCTGGAGACCACTGGCGTCGACAGTGTAGATCGTCACTGAATTGGCATTGGCTTCGTCAGTGATGCGACGCAATGCATTGACGAGTTGCATGTTGCGACCCTGCGCATCTTTCAGTTCAAAAGATTCAGAGATCAGCACAATCGACTTGCGCCCAGGCATGTCGCCCATTCCTTTTATGATGGAGCTGATTGTGCCCATCGTGCCGACGGAATACATTCCGGCGCGACTCTCATTCGCCTCTTCGGTGAACTGAATGCTGTCTCTGTTGTCTGCGCCTTCACTGGCTTCGTTCATGGTTCCGCCGGGATTGAGACCACCGCGCCCGACCTGATTCCAGCGCACTCGATCGATGACGGAGTAGAGTTGACGCTTATCAGAAGTGAACTGTTGCAGCACTCCAACGCCTGCACTGGTGCGCAGTATTGCGACCAGATCGTTTGGCTGCATCTGCTCATCCACAAACTTCGTGAGTGCTTTGCGCGCAAAGCCAAAGCTTTCATATGACAGCCCGAGGTCGTCAATGACAAGCGCAACGGTGCGTCGCACCTGCTCGCGTTTTAGCCGGGCTGGTTTCACCGGCTCTCGCACTCCACTCTTTTTTGCTACTTCGGGATTAGGTGCAGTGTCGCTCGAGGGAGTGCTCGTTGCGATGTATGAGAAGTGTGTGACCTGTTGCTTCTTTCCGTCTTCTGAGACTTCAAAGTCCTCAGGCTTCAGATCTGTTACTTGCCTACCGACCTTGTCCGTAACGACGACATCAATCTGCACGAGATTAGTGTCGATTTTAACGACGTCTTCTTGTTGTTGTTTTGGCGGTTGTTTTTGTTGCTGGGCAGCGATGGGTGGAAGCAGGGAAGTCGTCAGCACAAACGCGAGCAAAATCTTTAATCTCATAAAAACTCCTGCGTCCGCTGACAAATTCTAGTTAACGATTTCGAAATCGATCCACTGCGATGCTACGCGAGGCTTCTTCGGATCCGTCGTATTCTTCACTTCAACTTGCAACACATACTCGCCTGGCGTCAGGTCAGGTCCTAAGCGCAGGCGCCCGCCAGTGCCGACACGTTTTGGATTACCTTCCTTACTGACATCCAGCGAAACTACTTTGCCGGTGAACACCGGCTTTCCTTCTCGTAACAAACGCATCTGCATCTGCACCGGCGCTGTTCCGGCCTGAGCGTTGTAGATGAGGAAGCGATAATCGAGCAGCGTACCCTGATGGAGCTGCCTCACTGCGGGACCCGATTTAATGTCCTGCTCACTAGCGCTCGCCTTAGCGGCTTCCGCTGCACTGCTCAGCACGATGCCGGAGAGTGCCAGGCGATTATTTTTGAGATCCGGAGCTTCGACAAATTGCCTGGCTGCGCCGGTGCGTCCCGAGGCCGCATCTCGCACCGCAACTCTCATCTGGTAAGGCCCGCCTTTCTTCAGCGGGAAATTCAGAATGTAGACCAGACCGTTATCAACGATCCGTTGGAAGTCAGCGTCGTTAGATGCACGCACCGTCTGCGGATAGCTGAGTTGATCGACTACCTGCCCATTGTCTCCAAACGCGACTGCCACCATTTCCAACTCGGCTGTGCGTGTTCCATCGGCCGCCTTTGTGAACTGGAGATCTTTAGCATCGACGTGAACCAGCGAGCGCAGGTAACTGCCGCCATCAAGCTCGTCACCGAAAAGGGAAGTCAAGCGAACGTCGATTTCTACCGGCGCGAAAGGTGAGGTCAACGCCGCTTTCAGTTGTTCCGTGCGCGTGCTCGGACGCTGCTCTCGTCTCTCAGTACTCACGCCAAAGTAGCCAGCTCGTGAACGTACTTTCACTCCGGAGCGTTTTACTTTCACCTTCAGGTCGTGCATTCGCCTCGTGCCATCCGCAGCAATCGTTGATTCGTCCGGACGGAAACCGATCAAATAGTAGCCCTGCTGATCCTGCATGATGCGCTCAATGCTGGTGCCCAGATCGTTGCGGTTACGTTCAAACATGCCGCCCGTGCGCTGAGCCAGAAAGGACAAGACGGTGTGAGTCTCGCTTACCTGCTGCTCGCGCATGTTTGACAAAGCCTGAAGCCTTCGAAATGCAGCGCCTGAATCCTGCTCGGCTCGCGCACTCAAAGTATCAACGCGGTCCAATGTTCGTGGCGGGGGATTTATAGCAACGCCGTTCGGACCGCTCAGCAGCTTGGGGTCAATTAGATAGGCGTATCCCTGTACTTTGTCGCTTCCTTCGAACGTATAGGTTTGGAGGCCACTGGCATCGATCGTGTAGATAGCGACAGAGTTAGCATTGGCTTCATCCGTGAGGCGACGCAAGTCCTCAATCAACTGCATGTTCTTTCCCTGCGCGTCAAACAGTTGAAAGGCTTCCGAGATCAGCACAATCGACTTGCGCCCAGGCATCTCGCCCATTCCTTTCACGATGGATCTGACTGTGCCGAGCGTGCCGACCGAATAAACTCCGGCGCGACTCTCTTCCGCCTCCTCGCGGTATTGAATATTGTCCCTGATATCTGCACCGATGCTCGCTTCGTTCATTTCTCCAGCGGGACTGATGCCACCACGTCCCTGTGGATTCCAGCGCACTCTTTCGATAGCGGCACGAAGCTGATTCTTGTCGGAAGTGAACTGTTGCAGTATTCCAATTCCGGCGCTGGTGCGTAGTATGGCGACCAGATCAGTTGGCTGCATCTGCTCGTTCACAAACTTCGCGAGGGCTTTGCGTGCATAGTCGAAACTCTCAAACGACAGTCCGAGATCGTCGATCACGAGTACAACCGTGCGTCGCACCTGCTCGCGTTCCAGCGCCACCGGCTTTATCGGTTCTCGCTCTCCAATCTTTTTGGGTGCTTCAGGATTCGGCGCAGTGTCGCTCGAGGGAAATCCCGCTGCCACGTACAAGAAGTGTGTAACCTGTCGCTTCTTTCCATCTTCCGAGACTTCAAAGTCTTCAGGCTTCAGATCTGTCACCTGCCGCCCGGCCTTGTCCGTAACGATGACGTCGATATTCACCAGATTGGTGTCGACACGAACTACATCGCCTTGCTGTTTTGGCGGTTGTTTTTGTTGAGCGGCGATGGGCGCAAGTAGCGCGATCGTCAGTGCAGACGCTACGAAAATCTTTGCCGTCATGAGTAACTCGGCGTCCTTTATTAATTAACGATTTCGAAGTCGATCCATTGCGACGCAACGCGAGGCTTCTTGGGATCCGTTGTGTTCCTCACCGCAACAAGCAGGACGTAATTGCCCGGCGTCAGGTCAGGCCCCAGGCGCAGGCGCCCGCCAGTGCTGATACGCTTTGGATTACTTTCCTTACTGACATCCAAAGAAACGACTTTGCCGGTGAACACCGGTTTTCCTTCACGCAACAAACGCATCTGCATCTGCACGGGCTCGGTGCCACCAGCCTGAGCGTTGTAGACGAGGAAACGGTAGTCGATCATCTCGCCCTGGCGGAGTTGGCGCACAGCCGGACCGGAGCGAATTTCCTGTTCAGAAGCGCTCGTCTTATCGGCTTCCGCCGCACTGCTGAGCACGATGCCGGAGAGTGCGAGACGATTATTCGTGAGCTCGGGTGCTTCGACAAACTGCATCGCGGCGCCGGTCTTTTCCGATGCCGCGTCCCGCACCGCCACTCTCATCTGGTAAGGCCCGCCTTTGGTTAGCGGGAAATTGAGAATGTAAACCAGACCGTTGTCAACAATTCGTTGATAGTCAGCGTCGTTGGCTGCGCGAACGTTCTGCGGATAACTGAGTTGATTTACTACCTTGCCATTGTCGCCGAACGCTACTACCACCATTTCCAAATCGGCTGTGCGCGTGCCGTCTGCTGCTTTCGTGAATTGAAGATCCTTAGCGTCGACATGCAACAGCGAACGCAAGTAGCTGCCACCGCCGTTAGGCTCGTCACCGAAAAGGGAAGTCAAGCGAACGTCGATTTCTGAAGGCGCGAATGGTGAGGTCAATGCCGCTCTCAGTTGATCGGCACGCGTGCTCGGACGACTAGTCCGGTCTTGTTCAGAAACTCCAACATAACTCGCTCGTGACCGTACCTTGAGTCCGGAGCGCTTCACTTTCACCTTCAGGGCATGCATTCGCCGGGTGCCATCCGCAGCGATGGTGGAATCGTCAGGACGATAGCCGATCAAATAGTAGCCCTGCTGATCCTGCATGATGCGTTCGATGCTCGTACCCAGATCGTTGCGGTTACGTTCAAACGTGCCGCCTGTGCGTTGAGCCAGGTAGGACAAGACCGTGTGCGATTCGCCTGCTTGTTGCTCACGCACGGACGACAGTGCCTGAAGCCGTCGAAAAGCGGCGCCTGAATCCTGCTCGGCTTGTGCACTCAAAGTATCGGCGCGGTCCAATGTTCGCGGACCCTTATTCTGTTTGGTACCGCCGTATCCGAAGCCTCCCATTGGATCGGATGGACCCCCAGAAGCCGCCATCACCTCCGGGTCGATTACGTAGGAATAGCCAGCCACTTTGTCGCTCGCCTGGAACGTATACGATTGAAGCCCACTGGCGTCGATAGTATAGATAGCCACCGAATTAGCATTGGCTTCGTCTCCGAGGCGACGCAATTCCTGGACAAGTTGCATGTTTTTTCCCTGCGCACTAAACATGCGAAACGCTTCCGAGATCAGCACAATCGACTTGCGCCCAGGCATGTCGCCCATGCCACGCACGATAGCGCTTACTGTGCCCATCGTGCCGACGGAATACATTCCGGCGCGACTATCTTCGGCTTCCTCGGTGAACTGAATATTGTCTCTGTTGTCGGCGCTGATGCTCGCTTCGTTCATCGTTCCACCGGGATTGAGACCGCCGCGTGCCAATGGATTCCAGCGGAGTAATCCGATAGCGGCATGAAGCTGACGCTTGTCAGAAGTGAACTGTTGCAGCACGCCAACACCGGTACTGGTACGCAGTATGGCGACCATATCGTTTGGCTGCATCTGCTCGTCCACAAATTTCGCGAGGGCTTTGCGTGCGAAGTCGAAACTCTCAAACGACAGTCCGAGATCGTCGATCACGAGCGCAACCGTGCGTCGCACCTGTTCACGTTTCAACGGGGCTGGCTGTACCGGCTCGGTTTTAGCTGCTTCCTCAGCTTGCGTCACGGGAGCGCCTCCCGCCGACAGGTAAGAGAAGTGTGTGACTTGCTGCTTTTTCCCGTCCTCTGAGACTTCGAAATCTTCCTGCTTCAGATCTGTCACTTGCTTTCCGGACTTGTCCGTAACGATGACATCGATATTCACCAGATTAGTGGTGGTGCGAACGACATCCCCTTGCTGCTTTGGTGGTTGCTGTTGTTGCTGTGCAGCGATGGGCGTAAGCAGTGAAATGGCTAAGAAAAACGAGACCAACGTCCTAATTTTCATGGTAACTCCAGGTGAGCTAAGGTTGCGGCCAGTCTAACACATCGCCGACTAATCAGCGGGCCTCGGGGAGAGGTGAAGAGTATATGAAAAACATCCGCCACAAAGAAGCACAAAAGCACAAAATGAGATAAGAAAACGATTGTATCTATGCGCGTTTTTAGTGTATATGCTTGCCGAGCTATACCATCCCAATTGCATTTCGTCCTCGGTCGCACCCCCGTTTGACCTGAGTAGGCCCGGACAAGGAGGTTATTAATGAAGAGCAAATTGACTGTTCGAACAGCGATTTGGACTGTGTTCGCCCTAATCGCGGTACTGAGTCTCTCTGGCGGCGTTAGCGCCATTCAGGGCGACAAGAAGATCAGATTGTTAGACGACTGTGAACCCACTAGTTTCAACGCCGTACTCGGCGATGGTGCTTGCGTCGGAGATGGACATACGACGTTTGACGAGTTTATCGAAGAGCTCGCAGAAACTCAGGACGCGCACAAGTGGCGCAACCAGCCGAGCCAGATGCACCTCAACGTTGGTCGCCCGACGTTGATCGAAAACGTTGGCGGCGAAGTACACACCTTTACTCCCGTCGCAGCTTTCGGCGGCGGCTTTGTTAATGAACTCAACGGCATTTCGGGCAATCCTGTACCGGCTCCTGAATGCCTCAATCTTGGATCGATAGTTTTCATTCCGGCGGGCGGAGTTGAGGAAGGCCCGACTGCCGGCAGTTCGGATCTACCGGTCGGCACGCATAAGTTTCAATGTTGTATCCATCCGTGGATGCGCACTGTCATTGAAGTCGCTGCTCCCGGACCACCCAGTGCTCCTGAAGCAGCACATAAGGGTCATCACTGATCCAAGAGTGAACCAACCGCAGATGCACGCGGATTCGGTTCCGCGTTCATCTGCGGCGACCTGATTTTCCTTCCTCGCATCACACCAACCTTACGCTTTTCCAGGGAGTACTCAATCATGCCTGAAAAGAAACCAATCACGACAATGGCAGTCGGTGAAGAAGAACCTGGCCCGACCACGATGGCCAAAGGCGAAGAAGACGTCAGGGCGCCGACCACAATGGCGACTGGCGAAGAAGGTCCTGGGCCAACCACCATGGCTACCGGTGAGGAGTCGTCTATATCAACAACCCGCGCAGTCGGGGAAGAGCAGCGCAACACACCGTTTGGCGAGTTCTAATTCGGAGACGATGGCTTCCAACACATCGTTGCGACGTTCGCTCCTGATTGCCGGCGGTGACGCCGATCCAAATATCACTGCGTTACTCGAAGCCGCGGATCGCAGCGATGTGTCGTATCAGAAATTGCTGGTAGGGAAGTCGTCGCACCCGGCACTGACATGGGATCTCGCTACAGAACAGCTTTCGATCGATGGCGAACTGCTCGAGTGTAGTGCTGCGTTTGTTCGTCACGACGTCTTTACTGCATTACAAGACGGCCAGCAGTCTTCGCAGTATCGCGCGCTGGCGTGGCATACGGCTGTCACTGGATGGCTCGCAGCACACCCGGAAATCTTCATTTTCAATCGACGTAATCTGAACCAGGTAACGAACAAACCGCTGGTGTTGAAATTGGCCCAGGAGTGTGACCTTGCGATTCCACAAACGCTGATCACGAATGATCGTAAATGCCTGGAAGGTGTCGAGAAGGTTGTGAAGCCGATCAATGGCGGCGGCTACTGCGAACCGTTAACAGAAGTCCTTGAGCGCACGACATTCAAGGAGGGAAGTGCGGCGGCGCCCGCGATCATTCAACAACGGTTGACGCCACCGGAGATCAGAATCTACGCAGTCGGGGATCGCTATTTTGCTTTTAATGTGATCTCTTCGGAGTTGGATTACCGCGCCACTCAGAATTGCCGCGTCCAGTTTGTCGACTATGCGGAAACGTCACACGGGGAATTAACTGGTGCGTTTGGAAAACTACTCGCGAAGTTAGGACTCGACTTTGCCGCCGCGGATTTCAAAACCGATCCAGACACAGGCCGCCTCTTATTCCTTGAAGTTAACACTGGTCCAATGTTCGCCGCCTTCAACGATGCCAGCAACGGCAAACTCTGTGATGCAATGATCGAGCACCTGACTCGCGACGTTTGAGTATTTAAAGGAAGAGGGCGTCGCTCAGCTCTCTCGATATGACTGCGACGCCCCGCCTCACACTATCTGGGCGAATGTGTGAGGCAATTCCAATTTGGCCGCTTTATAAGCTGCGCCAAACGGGCATCGCAACGTTTTCCTTACAGTTTAGATTTGCAGAAGTTATGCAAGTTTTTTTTATGAGATTGGGCACACCTCAACTCTCTCGCCTTACGCGAGGATCTTTAGAACTGCCGCGGGGGACGGCACGCTTAGGGGTAAATCACGCTGACAACCGTAGAAATAATGATCGTAGTGATGTCAGTTGATGACTCTGTACCTGTACCTGTACCAGTTCCAGTGCCCGTGCCTGTCGTAGCCGCGCCGGGGTTCTGAATGTGACCGGCAGATGCAGAAACCGCCAAGGTCATGGTAAGGATTGCAATGGCCAAATTGCGGCGTAAGGTTTTCACTTTGCTCCTCCTAGTGGGTGTGCAAAAATTTTGCATCCCTAAAACTAGAGCAGCTTGGTTTCTTCTTGCAAGTGCTGAAGGGACAAGTTAACATTTGGTCGCAGTTCTTAGACTTTCTTTTTTCCTTGCATTTCGTGTCGAAAGCGGGTTCTCACATGACGTTGCAGGCCTCACGATTGCGCCAACTGGATAAACCAAACCTTAGTGTGAATAGCCGTGCCGAGCTGTGCTGTGAAGCGGCCAGGGAGCTCGAGAACAGGGGCGAATACGAGAACGCCCGCGAGGCCCTCGGCGATTATTGGCGGCTTATTGGCGACGAACCCAACGTTTCCGAATTGGAGCCGGGCATGGCAGGGGAAGTCCTCATGCGTGCCGGCGTGCTGACAGGGACGATCGGAAGCCGGAACCAGATCGCGGACGCACAGGAAAAAGCCAAAGACCTGATCTTCAGAAGTCTCAGCATCTTTCAATCACTTCGTTACCAGAAGAAGATTGCTGAGGCACAAACCGAGCTCGCTCTTTGTTACTGGCGCACAGGTGAAATCAACGAGGCTCGCGATCTTCTCGAGGAGACGCTTTCCCGGTTGACCGTGGATTGCGACTTGAGAGCGAAGGCCGTGTTGCGTCTTGCGATCGTCGAACTCGAGGCAGCCGCGTGCGCCAAGGCAATCAGCATCCTGACTGATTACGCGTCGCTGTTCCAGAAGATAAATAATCAGACGCTTAAAGGCAGTTACCACGCTACGCTCGCAAATGCGCTCGAGAATTTGTGGGAAACCGAGACGCGCACAGAGTACCTGGATCGCGCTCTGGTGGAATACGCTGCGGCGAGTTATCACTACGAGCTCGCCGAACACAAAACTTACCTTGCCACCACAGAAAACAATCTCGGGCTTTTGTACTTCGCGATTAACAGGTGCGAAGAAGCGCACAAGCATTTAGATCGTGCTCGCCGCGTACTGGTTAGTCTCAAAGACATAATCGCCGTAGCACAAGTTGATGAGAGTCGAGCTTGCTTACTTCTCAAGCAGGGTCGTGTGGCTGAGGCCGAACGCGTTGCATGTTCGGCAGTACATACTCAGGAGAAAAGCGGCAGGCAAGCACTGCTGGCAGAAGCCTTGATCACGCATGGCAGAGCGTTGGCGCGTCTCACAAATCACAGCACGGCGCTGTCTGCGTTTCGACGTGCAATCGATGTCTCGCAGCACAACGGAAACCGCAACCGCGCAGCGGAAGCCGCGCTCGCTGCATTCCAGGAGATCGGTTCACATCTGGCCACCCAGGAAGGAACCAGACTCACTTCCGGGCGCACGCTCAACGAAGAAATCAGCGCCTTCGAACACGACACGATCAAACTCGCGCTCGAAAACTCCAGCGGCAGCGTGACCCATGCGGCGCGCAGTCTCGGCGTTTCGTACCAGTCACTCACCTACATGCTGGAGACGCGCCACCGAGATCTGCTCACCGAACGTACGCCGATCCGTCGCCGGCCGCGGAAATAAGTCCTTACTTCAATTCGTCGTTCAAAATGTTGGCCAGTCTTGCGCCAGCCAGTGCGATTCGCTCTTTGGCCAGCGCAGTGGCGTCTTTTCGATATGCGGCATTGATCGTAAACGGACCTTTGCCTGCACCGATCGGCGACTGATAGACGTTGTCTTTCGCGAAGCCAAAGCTTTCGTCAATCCAATTGTCTGCATTGAGATCCGCCGCCTTCGTTTCGTCAGCCGCCGGCAGAGCTTTGGCTTTGGCTATGACTGTCTTCGGAGGAGGATTGATCCCTGATCCCAACAAACCATCCCAGAAGGAATGCAAGGCGCCGCACTTCGGACTGCAAACTGTAACTAAGTTACCGCCGGCGTCGCCTGATGTTGCTACCGTAGTGAATCGAGCCGCGCAATGAAGCGGCTGGTGCACGTCGCCAACGATATGCATTAGCCACACGAGGTCATATGACTTTAGTTTGTTTGTCGCGGATGGATCCGCCAGAACGGCGCGAAAGGCAGTAATCTGCGTCAGAGCGTTGGGAGTGTCGGGATCCATCAACGTCGTGCCGTCAGTTGAAAACGGGTGATCGATAAAGTGCCAATACTTGTGCATGGCGCGGTCGCCGTAGCCAGTGTTTCTGTCAGCGGTGCCATCCGTCGGAGGTCTATTTCCTTTTTCCGGGCCATCTGAGACATGCTTGCCGTCGCCCTTTATTTGGTCGGCCCACGTGGCGGCTATCATGAAGAGCATTTCATTTTTGGTCCGCTTCGATATGTTTGGTGGGAGCCACGTTAGCCAAAGCTTGTACCTGGAATTCAGCCTGACCAGGCTGTCGACGCGGGCGCGCGTCTCGGGCGTGAGGTTTTCATAAGCGACATATGCTACAGCCATGTGCCCGGTGTCACTCCAGGCGTTGATGTTCGGGGCGCAGATAAACGTCAACAGCAGAAGAGCTATGGTAAGTCTGAGGGCGCTTTTCATAGGGGTTCCTCTCTCGAATAGGGTACAGGATTATAAGACACACTCGCCGCCACGCGGCGCGTTTGCGCTATCTTAATGATAATGCAAAAGTGCGACGTTTTATTTCGGAGGTTGTGAGCATGGACGAAGAACAAAAGAAACGTCAAACCTTCAGATTGGGTGATACGGTGCGAATTCTGTCTGGCCCATTTATTTCGTTCACAGGAAAGATCGAGGGCATTAACCAGTCGAAAGCGCTTCTGCAAGTGAAGGTGTCAATCTACGGCCGGAACAAACCCATTAAGCTCAATTTTGCAGACGTCGAAGTTGTGTCGTCTTAGACGATTCGACTTATTGAAATTGGTAGGGAAGTAGGACAGGCAAATTTCCTGTCCCACTTGTCGCGATGAGGACTTTAGTCGTGACGTGCTCGACGCCGATCACGGTAGAAATCACGCACATCCGCGCGACGATCACGACGATCAAGTCTTAGGTCGCGTCTGTCGTGCCTGATATCACGCGTGTCGCTCCTGATGTCTCTTCGATCGCCGCTCAATTCCGCTCGTGAAGCTCCTTCGTGTCTGTCTTCTCGCAACTCAATAACATCGCTTCGACGCTCACGAGCATCTTGCTGCAAGTCACGTCGATCCGATCGGATGTCTCTTTTATCAGAACGAATATCGCGACGATCCTCACGCAGATCTCTTCGTTCTCCGCGATCGATATGCCGGTGTTGCGCCATGACCGCACTGGCCGAAAAACAAACCGTTCCGGCGAGTGACAACAGGATCACAAATAGTTTCTTCATTCTCAATTCCTCCATTTCACAAAATCAATATCGTGTTGGTGATTGCTTTCGCCGAAGCCATGGAGGAGAGACGCAATTCACCTTAACGCACTAACTGCGTTCACAGATCAGATGCGGCAAAGCCTTAACCACCGTTGCTATGAATTAGACGTGGCACCCGCTTAATGAGCCGAAATTTCTTAGAGTGTTTCAATGGAGCCTTTAATTAGTCCCAACATGACAGTAATTTTGCGGATCATCGCCGCCATCAAATCCAATGGTAGAGCTCCTAACGTTTGCGCGGTCTCGAGGCGGGATCCACTCTTGACATCCCGCGGCTGGGCGACTTAGATTGCATTCCTATCCCACGCCCAGAGTGATCAAGGAGGAACCCGGATGTTTAAGTCTCTTCTGCTGCTGTCGTTCTTGCTCATAGTTCCCGCAGCAAAGGCCGACCCGATAACTTTTGACTTCGGAAGTGTTGTGGCCTTACAGAATGGTGGATTTACAAGCGTCAACCTCAATACTCCAAACCTGTTACTTGCTCCTACAAGTATTGATCTCAGTGGTCTCAGGTCACTAAATATCGGTTTCGATATAACCGTAGATCCGGGCCAAACTTGGACAGGGTTCGTAAGATATCACTGGTTGTTGAACGGCGTCGCCTCAACTACTTTTAACAACAATTGCAGCGCCGGCTGTACTTCGGAATTTATTCACGGTGCGGGCAGTTTTTTGGAATACACAACCCCGATCTTTAGTCCAACGGCGGTAACACTCACCATCTCCGTGATCAATGACGTGGGCCAGGTACTGGGATCTCGTACGTTCGAGTTTAGTATTTCCGAGCCAGTTCCTGAGCCTACAACATTGCTTCTCTTAGGCAGTGGACTCGCTGTGTTATCCCGCTTTCGCCGGCGCAGGCGACAGTAAGTTCGGGCAGAGACTCAGAAACCAAAGCGACAAGCCCACATTGCTTAAACTGACTTTGAGGCAGTTCTTCCTGCCTCAAAGTCAGTTTGCCGCGCCTGCTCGCAGAATGGCGGAAGCAAAACTTAGCCTTCAAGAACAGAAGCCGCATGGTGATCTCTGATTAAAAAGGCAGGATCGACAGTTTCCATTTTAATCACCATTAAAAAGGCAAAGCCCTCAGCAACTCAGCAACTCAGCAACGGCTTTGCCTCAAAAGTCGATGTTGCCCTAAAAGTAGGTTTTCTGCACCAAAAGTCTCTCACGATCTGCCAGCCGCGATTTCTGAGTTTGTTTTGGTTAGCGGGCGCATTAGCTCCCAAAGGCCGCAGATAGTACTACCTTAACAAAGACCCAGCCTGCCCAGGATCCAAAGACGAGAGCGCCGATCTTGGCCACCTTAATCTTTCTTGATCCGGCTATTGCAATAAAGCCGAGGGTCAACAGGATCAGGAGCCAGATGGTGATGACGTCTAAAGAAGAGACAAACGATTTGACCGCCGCAGATGCGTGTTGAGATAGGATGAATGCCAAGTTTGTCAGGACTAGGCTCGATTGCGTCCGGTCAAACCCTTCTAAGCTCTCCTTGCTGCGCGCCAGGAGTACCGCCACGAGGAGAACGGTGGCAGCGAGCCTAGTCGCCGCCATACTCCAGGCAACAACCGAGAGCACCTTCCGGAAGGAGGCTTGCGCTTGTAACAGTACCTTGAAACCGAGTGCGAAAATACCAGCCAGAATCAAACAGTTTGCCGGGATGAGAACCACGGGAAGTACTGTGGAGAACTTGGCAATCGTTTTTGCGAGAGCAACTTGCTGCTCAATCTGCTCCGGCGGAACTTGCTCGCCCAAAGTCCACATGCGCTGCATGATTCGATTGCGCGTTAGCTGCTCCCAATCAGGGTTGACCCGCCAGTTGAAGAACATATTGCCGAAGATCATCGCGACGGTCGCAATGATGAGAGGTGCTAACCATGTTGGCTTACGATTGATGCTCTCAAAGGTTTTGACCGGCCACAGGAGCGCGCCGACGAGCCGTTGGGCAATTCCGGCACGGTCTATTCCTTCTTGTCCGGCAGGAAATTCAGTTTCCGTTTGAGTCATGGTGATCTCTAAGTGAAGTCGAACGGAAATCTATCCGGTCATGGTAAATCGAGCCTAATCCTCAGTGCTTATGGGAGCAGCCAATAGGCCCGGCGCATCTTTCAACACGGCGATTCATGCGGTGAGCATTTGAGGAGTGGCTGAGTGAGCCAAATTATGGTTGGGCCAATCGTGAAAGTGGGCAGCGCACAATGCGTTCAGCATAGCCGCGCGGCCCACTTTCAACCCAAGCTTTAGTACCAATACTCGCCTGTAACTGTATCGTAGTACCAGTGGTAAGGTCCTGCGGAACTTCCCGTGCTGTAGCATACGACGACGCCGGGCTCAGCCGAGTTGTAGCATGCCAATGTATTGGCATAAGCCGTGGGTACGCCAAGAGACAAGACTCCTACAAGCAAAAGCGCCAGCTTCATTCTTTTGACAGACTTTTTGAGGATTGACAACATAAACTTTCTCCTAGTGTTAGGGTATACAGGCCATTCAACAACTACTACGTGACTGCGGGACAATACACAATGACGTGCTGACAAGTCTTTAGGAAACTATTATTGAGTTATCAGGAACCGTTCAGATCAGCATGGGTCGGTATGCGGTGGCAGTAAGCTCCTCAACAAGCATTGCAACGATTACCATTTCGAAACTAGAATGAATCCCACAAACTTTGCGGGTCGGCAGTGTTCTCCACCTCCGACATAGCCCAAAACACTGCCACCAAACAGTGTTCTTGCAACGACCGAGGAGTTCTCGCCAAACTCTTCACGCAGTCTATGAAAGGTCACAATCTTCACCACTTCGGTCCTTTTTGCTTAAACGAAGATGAGCGAGTATTGCTGCGCGATGGACATCTAGTGCCGCTGCCACCGAAGGCGGTGAGTACGCTTCTCGTGCTGGTACGGAGAAAAGGGCAAGTGGTGGAAAAGGACGTTCTTCTGGAGGAGGTCTGGCCAAACGAGTTTGTCGAGGAGGGAAATCTTGCGCAGAACATATTCATTCTTCGTAGGGCTCTGGGTGAAAGCACTCATAGCCCGAGGTACATTGAAACTGTTCCTCGGCGAGGCTATCGTTTTTTGACCACAGTACTTGAAGCCGATGCCACTGTTGGCACTTTCATTACCACATCCAGCGTGGCACTGCCAGTTTCACAGTCTGATTTCCGTTTACTGGCCGTTTTGCCGTTCGTGAATGTCAGCGGGAATTTTGATATCGAACATCTAACAGATGGCATCACAGAGACGCTCATCAATACGCTGTCGCAATTGCCAGAGCTGCGCGTCACGGCCCGCAATACTGTGTTTCGTTACAAGGGCAAGGACCTCGACGCAGGCCAAGTTGGACGCGAGCTAGGCGTACACAATGTGCTTTTTGGAACACTGGATTCACTCGAAGACAGAATGATTCTTAGCATTGAGTTGATTGATGTCGCCGGCGGCTGGCAACTATGCGGAAGGACCTACAACCGCAAGTTTGGGGAGATTTTAGAAACTCAAGACGAGATGGCGAATGAGATTGCCACTAAGCTCCCTTTCCAGCACAGTGGGATCCGAAGCTTGGAATTCACGTGACTTGAAGTCGCGGCC
>JADMIO010814528.1_pt1 | contig 40328 bp, 34 predicted proteins | sample 8958161 | NCBI WGS metagenome assembly JADMIO01 (sample SAMN16585339, study PRJNA669376) | soil metagenome | isolation source: Crop rotation soil | place: USA: Cullars Rotation, Alabama | collected 2011
GCCGCGACTTCAAGTCACGTGAATTCCAAGCTTCGGATCCCACTGTGCTGGAAAGCGTTGCCGTTCATCGTGTCGCCGTCCTCGTTACCCCACATGAAGTCGACGCCGTCGTCTCCATTCATCGTATCGTTGCCTTGGTTGCCCCACATGAAATCAATGCCGGCGTCGCCGTGCATCGTGTCGTTGTCCTCATTGCCGAACATGAAGTCGATGCCGTCGTTGCCATTCATCGTGTCATCGCCCTGGTTTCCGAACATGAAGTCAGTGCCGGCGTTGCCGCTCATCGTGTCGTTGTCCTCATTGCCGAACATGAAGTCGATGCCGTCGTTGCCATTCATCGTGTCATCGCCCTGGTTTCCGAACATGAAGTCAGTGCCGGCGTTGCCGCTCATCGTGTCGTTGTCCTCATTGCCGAACATGAAGTCGATGCCGTCGTTGCCATTCATCGTGTCGTCGCCCTGGTTCCCGAACATGAAGTCACTGCCGGCATTGCCGTTCAGTGTGTCTTTGCCCTGGTTCCCGAAGATGAAGTCGATTCCGTCGTTGCCGTTCATCGTGTCGTTGCCCTGGTTCCCAAACATGAAGTCCATTTCGGCGTCACCACTCATCGTGTCGTCGTCATCGTTGCCCCACATGAAGTCTCTGTCGACGCCTCCCCACATCTGGTCCTTCTCGGCGTTCCCGAACATGAAGTTGCCGATCGGCGGGGTGACCGGGGGATTGCTTCCGGTCGTGATGGTGATGCCCTTGCCGGCTTCACCGTACATGGTGTCCGCGTCCTCGTTGCCGAACATAAAGTCTGCGCCGTCGTTGCCGTGCATCGTATCTTTGCCGGCGTTGCCGAACATGAGATCGAGACCCTCGTCGCCGTACATCTGGTCGGCGTCTCCGTTGCCAAACATTAGGTCGCCCACCTTGATACTGACCGTAGCGCCGCTGATGGTGAACGTGACTGTGGGGCCGTCGTTGCCGTGCATCGTGTCTTTGCCGGCGTTCCCAAACATCAAATCTATGCCGTCGCCGCCCGACATGCAGTCATCTCCGTCGTTGCCAAACATGAGATCGTTACCGGCTTCGCCGTACATGTCGTCGTCTCCGCTGTTGCCGAACATGATGTCGGTGCCGGCGCCGCCGCGCATGCGGTCATTGCCGGCGCCTCCGAACATAAAGTCGGTGCCGGAACTACCAATCAATAGGTCGTTGCCGGCCGTGCCGATAATCAGACCGCTACCGCTAATGGTGTTGGTCGTAGTGAAGTTGCAACCGACCTGCTGTGTCGTCGCCTGGGCTTTGTTTTTCGCAGTGGCGGTTCCTTCGAACAGCCTGCCGGCTACGGGAAGGATGACCTCGAGGAGGGCATCGGCGTCGTGGGAAATCGCGTCAGCTTCCCGAGCAATCGCGTCGGCGCGGCCAGAGAAGGCATTGCCGCCACCCAAGAGTTCCTGATCAGCCCGCACGAGAAGCGTTCCGCCACTTCCCAGAAGCTCCTTGTCGGCTCGCGCAAGGAAGGCGTCGCCCGCCTGCTCAAGCTGGAGAGCACGGCGCTCGGGGGACGATTCCGCCGGCGACGACTCTTTCTGTAACCGGACTTCGAGTTTATCAGCAGCGAGAGTCAGGCTGTTGATCTCACTTTCCATACGGTCTACCAACGGTCCGACTTTGCCCTCATCGTCAGCAACTTTGGCGGCCTCGGCAACAAGCCGATCAAGCCGCTGGACGAAGGCGTCGGCCTCGCGTTCAGAAAAGGGATCGAGAAGGCTTCCCTTCTTCTCTGGCTGCTGAAAGAAAACGCTCGGCGTCTCGCGCATTAACTGATCCGCGACCGCCACGATCTGGCTGTCGGCGTCTTTGCGTAGCGCCTCAGCCGGGCCGATGAGCTGTTTCTGGGCATCCGCGTTATAGCGGTCTGCAGTCTGCATGAACGCGACGCCGTCGGTCGCGGCGAGTTCGCCCGCGCTGCTCGTCAGTTTCTCAGCGCGCTCGCGGAGGCGAGCAGTGCTTTGCAGGACCTTCTTGAGCTGCGCGATGGTGTTGCCCAGATCCGCGATCTCGTTGGACTTGAGGTCGCCTGTCGAACCGATGACCGTGTTGTCACCGTCGCCCACATCGATTTCCAGCGGGCGGAGGACGCCGAGGCTGCCGTTAGTGTCGTCGAAGATAACCCGGTCGTCGCCGGCTGCGAGAAAGATATGAATGCTGCGAACCAGAGCGAGATCGAAGCTGTGGTCCGTTCCCCCGCGGTTAGCGAGGTTGTCGACCTCAATCTTCTTGCCGGTCGGATCCAGGCGCAGGAGTACGTCGTCGTTGCCCGGCGTGCCGCGGATTGTGAGACCGCCATCGCTGGCGAGACTTACCGTCAACTCCGATGGCTCTGGAAGCGCCCGAACGTTATCAACCTTGATTTCATCGACAACCTGACCCTGTTGCGTTTGCCAGAAGACACCACCAAACGTATTGACGTTGCACATTACGTCCACGTCAGCCGGGGTTGGAAACAGAGTGGCATCCGGGACAGCAGTGCCGGTAGTCTGGACCCATAATCTCATTCGATCATTGGCGCCGCTCACGTTGAAATCTATCCGCGCGACCAGGTAGGCCGTTTGGTTTGCGACCACCAATTTGTTTGAGTAGAACTGGCCACAATCATTTTGCAGCCCCCACTTGTTTGCATTCGGGGACGATTGCGGCAGATCGCCAATGATAAAGTTATTACCCATGCCACCCGGAGAGTTTCCCACAGTGGCTTGGGTAGCGGGTGTACCGTTGACCGGGGATTTGATCAGAGCGCGTAGGATTACCGAAGTACCCGCCGTTCCCACCAGCGGCGTTGCCAACAGACGAGTGGCCGCAGAGCCCGGCGTGCCTCCGAGCGCGTTTCCGGAAGTTGCCAGCCCGGTGAAGCTAAGCCCGGGAGCAACGACAACCGCGCCGCTGGGTGTCCACGGGCCCAGCCATCCAGTCCCGCCATTTCCCGGACCGGAACCGACCGGATAATTGAACGGCTCATACGCCTGGGCTATTGCGCTGGAAACCGCCATGAGTAAATACGCAACCATGCAGATCATTCTTAATCCTGGATTGATTCGATTGTTCATACTATTCCTCCTAAGCGTTCTGGGGACGGTTTTGGTGAGAGGGACGAACGCTTCTCCCTGGACCAGACTGCGAACGATTCTGTGCACCTTTCGGCCTTGCACTTGTGAGTGACTTTTCGCGAAGGAACGTAACGCCGGCGGTGAGAAGTTTCTGCTATCTGGGTGTTATCGGGACATGTTCCCAGCAAGCAATGATGAAGTTAAGAGCGTGGGAGTAGGTTTTCCATATCGCCGAACTAAACAGAGCGGAGGGCGCCTCGGCCACAGTTGGGCCATTGTTTTGAAAGCATTTGGCTTTGCTCGGTCCTAACCCTTATCATCCGCATGCGTTCTCGAAAAATACAATTCATGATCAAAGACGAGATTGTTAGTCTAATTAACGAAAAACGCGCGCGCGTCGGCGTTATCGGGCTGGGTTACGTCGGCCTGCCTTTGGTGACTGAGTTTGCGCGCAGCGGATTCAATGCCACCGGCTTTGAAGTCGACGACGCTAAAGCGGCCAAAATCAATTCCGGCGAGTCGTACATCGGAGACGTGGCGTCATCCGAAGTCAAAGAGCTGATCGACAGCCGCCGCTTGCATGCGACGACGAACTTTGACGAGCTGAAAGAATGCGACGCAATCATCATCTGCGTGCCCACGCCGCTGAGAAAAACGAAAGAGCCCGATGTCTCGTACATTCTGGCGGCGGCCGAAGAGATCCAGCAACGCCTGCGACGCGGTCAACTAATCATTCTCGAATCGACGACTTATCCGGGCACAACTGATGAAGTTCTGTTGCCGATGCTCGAAGAGACCGGTCTGAAACTCGATGAAGATTTCCTGCTCGCATTTTCGCCCGAGCGCGTCGATCCGGGGAATCCGGAATTCAAGACCCACAACATTCCGAAAGTCGTCGGCGGCGTGACCGACGATTCGACTGAAGCCGCAGCTACGCTTTATTCGCAGATAGTAGAGGCCGTTCATTCAGTGACTTCGGCGCGCGTAGCGGAAGCGGCGAAACTTTTGGAGAACACATTTCGCGCCGTCAACATCGGCATGGCGAACGAGATGGCGCGCCTCTGCTATGCGCTGGGCATCGATACGTGGGAAGTCATTCGCGCGGCCGCAACCAAGCCGTTCGGCTTCATGCCGTTCTATCCCGGACCCGGCATCGGCGGCCACTGCATCCCGCTCGACCCGCACTATCTTTCCTGGAAGGCTCGACAACACGGTTTCGATTCGCGCTTCATCGGATTGGCCGAGGAAGTAAACTCGCGCATGCCTGAGCATGTGGTCCAGCTTGTCTCAGACGGGTTGAACGATGCGCGCAAGGCAATGAATGGATCGCGAATCTTGTTGCTGGGCGTGGCGTACAAGAAAGACATCGACGACGTGCGCGAGAGTCCCGCGCTCTCGATCATCGATCGACTGCGGCAGAAAGGCTGCGATGTCCGGTACCACGATCCATTCGTAAGCGAACTGCACTTCGATGACGCGCATGCTGAATCAACCGGCGAACCCCTTGCTTCAGTCGCCTTGTCCGCAGAAGAAATCAAAGCGGCCGACTGTGTGGTAATCGTGACGAATCACAGCGACATCGATTACGCGCAAGTGATCGAGCTGGCGCCCTTGATCGTCGACACGCGTAACGCTTTGAATGGTGATTTGCGCCGAGAGAGTCGCGCGCGGATCATTCGATTGTAGGACTGCCGACCTGTTAACCTCTTCCTCACGTTCATGAGAGGCATCGCGGGAATCAAAAGAATGCTGCGCGGAGAAGTGAGCGCCTTCACGGCGGCACTTGAAGCCGCGCGCCGCCTCGACTCGAATCTGGCGCGCCGCCGCGAGCGCAAAGAACTTCCGGAATTGAATCGGCAACCGGCGAGTCTGACTGCGGAGTTCGCGCAAATGCCGCGAACCGGCCTGCTCTCGCACTTCAAGCAACGAACCTCGCCGACCTTCTTTCCCGGCTTTGCCGAAGTCACCAACGACGAGCGTTTATCGCGCGAATTATTTCCGGCAGAGACTGACAATCTGATCGCGCAGGCGAATTCAATCGTGAGCGATCATCGCTGGCCTCTGCTCGGCTTTGGTGAAAAATCTTTCGGCGCCGGCGAAATTGATTGGAACCTCGATCCTTTGTCACACGCTGACTGGCCGTTGAGTTATCACGCCGAAGTGGAACTGTTTCGCAACGACGGATCAGACGCGCGCGTGCTCTGGGAGTTGAATCGGCTTGCGCACTTCATCACGCTCGGCCGCGCGTATGCAGTCACGAAAGATGAGACTTTCGCGGCAGAGTTCCTGCGCCAGTTAAGAAGTTGGCGCTCACAGAATCCGGTCGCCCGCGGCGCGAACTGGAGTTGCGCCATGGAAGTTTCTTTGCGCGCGATGAATCTGCTCGCGGCATTCACTTTGTTTCTTCCCTCGCCGCGATTTGACGAAGACGCTTTGGCGGAAATGCTGATGATCTTCGATCAGCACGGCGCGCACATCCGGCGCAACCTGGAATATTCGCACCTCGCCACCAGCAATCATTACCTGTGCGACGTCGCCGGCTTGCTCTGGCTGGGAATTTTTTTGCCGGAATTACAAGAAGCGAGCGCGTGGCGCGAATTCGGGACGCGCGAGTTGCTCAGCGAGTTTGACAAGCAAATTCTTTCGGATGGAGCGGACTCGGAAAGCTCGACTGGCTATCATCGTTTGAAGCTCGAGCTGCTGCTCTATTCGTTTGTGCTGTCGCACGTGAACGGCATCGACATCGATCAGAAGTACTGGCAGAAATTGCGCGGCATGACGAATTACACTCGCGCCTATTTGCGCCCCGACGGCAGTGCGCCTTTGATTGGCGATGCGGACAACAGTCAGATCTTGCCGATCGTGAAGCGAAGCGCCGGTGAACACGCGTACCTCCTCAGCATCGCTGCCGCCGTTTTCAAGGAAGCGCAATTCAAAATCGGTATGACTGCCGGCGCGCGTCAAGCGAACGGCGCTGGCGAAGAATTGCTTTGGCTGCTCGGAAGTAGCGCGGTGCGCGATTACGAACGCTTGCCGCCGGCGCCGGCTGAACAGTCACAGGCTTTTCCGGAAGCCGGGACGTTCGTCATGCGCGAAAGAGATCTCTTTCTCCTCTTCAACGCCAGCGGGTGCGGCCTGAAAGGGCGCGGTTCGCACGGCCACAACGATGCCCTCAGCATCGATGTGTCCGCCTGTGGATCGCCCTTCATTGTCGACGCGGGCTCGTATGTTTACACCGCAGACCTGCATGCTCGTCACTTGTTTCGATCGACGGCGTATCATTCGACTGTGCAACTCGATGGCCAGGAGCAGAACACGGCCGATGAGCGCGCGCCGTTCGTCATCGGTAACGAAGCTCAACCGCGCGCGATTAATTGGGAGACAAACGAAAAATTCGATCGGGTGATTGCCGAGCATAACGGATATCAGCGCCTGAGCGATCCGGTCACTCACCGGCGTTCGATTCGATTTGATAAGCCGAACCGCTTTTGGCTGATTGAGGATGAGTTCGAAGGCGCGGGGACGCATCAATTCGCGACGCGCTTCCACTTCGATTCCAATTTGGAAATCAGTCTTTACGATCGCTTCGCAGCGATGGCTCGTGACGAGCAGTCCGGCGCGCGCTTGTTGATCCATTCACTCGATCGCGAGCAATCACCGCAGTTCGAGGAGCAATTTACTTCGCGAGATTACGGCGCGAAGCAACCGTCAGTTGCCGCATGCTGGACGTTTGAAAGCGCCGCGCCGTTCAAGCTGCGCTGGCTCCTGCTGCCGATTTGCGCGCGCGATGACGAGCGCGAGCGTGTTGCTTTGCTCAAACAATTCACAGAGAGTGCTGTCTGAAATGCTGCCGACGATTTATCTCGCCTTCGTGGATGACTGGGAGCTGAGCGGTGATGGCTCAGGCGATCCGCGCGAGTTGCAGTTCGCGCCGATGCGCAAGCTGGTTGAAATTTATGACGCGCACGGCATTCGCGGTTCATTCAACGCCGAGGTCTTGCAACAACTGACGTTCCGGAAGTTTCAGAACGAGCATGCCGAACTCAAGGAACTCGCGGATGCCTGGGATGATGCAGTACGCGAAACGTTTCAGGCAGGTCACGACATCCAACTTCACATTCATCCGCAGTGGAGCAGCGCTGACTATGCCGGCGGCAGATGGAAGCTCAACGGCGATTGGTCGATTCTGAATTACACGGCGGACGATGCGCAGGGCATGATCGCGCGCGGCCAGGAGTATCTCGAGCATCTGCTTCGTCCCGCCGATCCGGATTACGCTTGTGTCTCGTTTAGATCCGGATCGTGGTGCATTGCGCCGTCGCCTTTCATTTTGAATTTGCTGGTCGAGGCCGGAATCGTTTTTGACATGAGCATCGTGGGTGGCGTGCGTTACGAAACGCGACGTATCAATCTTGATTATTCGAACTGCGAAGAAAATTTCCTGCCGTACTATCCCGTGATGACGGACGCGCGCCGCGTTTCTGACAAGCAGGAACCCATCGTCTGCATTCCAACTAACCATTTCTATGGTTCGCGCCGCAGCACTCTGCAACATCACGCGCGCACGCTCAACGCAAAACTCAAAAAGACAGCCGCGGGTTCAGAGACCATTGCTTCGGCGCGCACCCAGCAAGCTTACGGCCAGGAATGGGCGCCGACGGCCCACGATTCAAAACTGAAACGAATCTATGACAAGGGAATTCTGCCGTACTTGAAAGGCCGTCACTTGATTTCAGATCTGGCGCAACTCGACTACGAGTTGATGACCGAGATGCTGGCATCGATTCGCCACAGGGCGCGACAGTCCGGACTGACTGACGTGCCCGTCATTCTCGAAAATCACACCAAAGATCTCGGCGACTTCTCACATATCCAGCGGTTCGTGGCCGATGTGGCCCGGGCAACAGATATCAAGTGCGTGACCCTAACTGAAATCGCTCGCGAGTTGCAGGGCGGCCGCTTCGCGATCAAGACTCGCGCCGCGCAATGAACAATAAATTCATTTCGGCGGCAGTCGTGCGACGCCTGAGGGAAGTGCGAGCCCGAGTCGACGGCCTCGATCCGCAGAACTTCGGCGATGCCGGCTTGTATCTTTCTTCGGCCAAGGAAATTCTGCGAGACGAAGGCAGCGCAAAGACGAAGTTGCCGCCTTTTATCGCAGCGGAAGATTGGGTGGCGGCTGACACTGATTGTGTCACCGCGCTGAGAGTTATTTCTCTGCACGGCCAGCGCTCGATGCCGGCGGCTTCGCATCCGCCGGTGACAGAATTTCTAACCCAGTTAAAGCAGACGATCGCCGCGCGCGAGCCGCTGTTTCCGCTGCTTGCGGGGCGATATCGATGGCCCCTGAATTTTTCGTCCGCGGCCGAGGAAGAGATTCGGGAATACGTGCTCATGCGATTGATGACAACGAATCGCGCGCGCATCGAAAGCAGTTCGATGGCAGCGGTTGATGCGGAGGATTTGTTGTTGCTGCTCAATCTGGTCGCAGTGCACGCGTGCGCTTCGAGTGATTTGAGGTTCCTCGATGCGCTGAACTACTATTACGAATTAATGCCCGCGAACTGGCGACCCGAATCGCAAAACGCGCTGCTGCTGATTTCCTTTTTCGCGTTCTACCTGCGTGCTCTGGTTTCCTGGTTCTAATCTGATGCGCATCGGAATCCTGGCAAATTCACTTCCGGCGGCTGCGAACGTCTTTGATGAAGTCAGTCGCGTGCCGGGCGCGGAAGTTTTTGTCTTGCTCTGTCCGGTTGGTGAGGATGCAAACCAAAGCTTGCTCCGGCACGTGGCGCGTTTTGCTGTGAAAGGCGGTCGAGCAAAATCTTTGAAGTTGATTAGCCGGGGCGCGGTGGTTCGTTTAAAAGAGACTTTAGAGCATCCGAAAACCATTGCCCGAATGAACGAGTTGAAGCTCGACGTTGGATTGCACAAATCGGGAAATATTTACCGGCGCGAAGTGATTGATTGTTTTCGCCTCGGCATTTTGAATGCGCACATTGGGCTGTTGCCGAAGTACCGCGGGCGCAGCGTGATGGAATGGTCACTGTTGCAAGGTGATCCCGCCGGCATCTCAGTTTTCTTTGTTGATGAAGGGATCGATACGGGCGAACGAATTGTGCTCTCCGAAAAAATAGACATTTCGCATTGCAGAACGATCGAGCAAGCCAGGCAATATCTTTTCGATCAGGACGCGGGCTGTTACCGGCGCGCGATTGAAAGACTTCTGCGAGATGAAGCGTCATTCGAAAGGAACGACGGCTCCGGCAAGCGTTATTACGTAATGTCGAGGCTCTTTCGGGACGTAGCGCAAGCAGATCTTCGTGAGCTTCAATCGAAGTCATGACAACGGAACTACTGATTACCGACCACTGACCACTGTTTTATGTGCGGCATCTGCGGAGTTTGGGAATACGGATCGGCGCGCGGCAATGTCGGGCGCCAGCTGCTGGTTTCGATGCGCGATGTGATGACGCATCGCGGTCCGGACGATGCGGGTGAGCTGGTTTTCGACGATGCGCGAGGTGGCTTCGGTTTTCGACGCTTATCGATCATCGATCTTTCGGAAGCCGGGCATCAGCCGATGCGCGGCTGCACAGATCGCGTCTGGCTGGTCTTCAACGGCGAGATTTACAACCATGCGGCCTTGCGCGAACAGCTTGAGGCACGCGGCCACGTTTACGCTTCGCGAACAGACTCAGAAACGATTCTGCACCTTTACGAAGAGCGCGGCCTCGACTTTGTTGATAGCATTGAAGGCGACTTTGCAATCGCGATCTGGGATGCCGATCGCGAACGGCTGGTGCTGGCGCGCGATCGCGCCGGAGTAAAGCCACTATATTTTTACCAGCATGATGGCCGGCTCATCTTTGCTTCGGAAATCAAAGCGATCCTGCAACACCCGGCGGTCACGCCCGCGGTAGACGAAGAAGCACTCTATCACTACCTCACATTTCTGACGACGCCCGCGCCGGCGACGCTATTCGGCGGCATTCAAAAACTTCCTGCGGGCCACATGCTGACGATCGATCGCACCGGCGAGGTGCGCATCAGCCAGTACTGGGACGCGCTCCCGCCCGCATCGCCCGCGCGCGCCAGCGAAGCAGAACATCAAGAGCAGATTCTGCGTTTGCTGCGCGCTTCGATCAAGAAAAGAATGATGGCCGACGTGCCGTTCGGCGTTTTTCTTTCCGGCGGCGTCGATTCATCGGCGAATGTCGCTTTGATGTCTGAGCTGATGACCCAGCCCGTGCGCACTTTCACAGTCGGCTTTCACGATTCCGCAGAGCTGAACGAGCTGGATGCGGCGCGCGCTCTGTCAAAACGATTCGGCACGGACCATCACGAAGTCATCATCGGCCGGGAAGAGATGGAAAAGTTTCTTCCCGATCTCGTGTTTCATCAGGACGAGCCGATCGCCGATCCGGTTTGCGTGCCGCTCTACTACGTTTCAAAGCTGGCGCGCGAGTCAGGAACGATCGTCGTGCAGGTTGGCGAAGGTTCGGACGAAATCTTCGGCGGCTATGATTGGTTCGGAACTTACCTGCGTATCGAAGAGCGCTTTTGGCGCTACGCGGAACGCGCGCCGTCGATTGCGCGTCGCGCCGCGGCCGCCGTCGCTGTGCCCTTGGCCCAAAAGACTTTCAAGAAGCAAAAGGCCGGAGAGTTGATCCGGCGACTAGGCAACGATCAATCACTTTTCTGGGGCGGCGTTGGCGTCTTCGATGAAACGACCAAGCCGAAAGTCCTTTCGCCAGAGTTGCGCGCGCGGTATAACGGGCATTCGACGCATGATGTCGTTCGTCAGTATCTCGACAACATCGGGCGCGCGCGTCCCGATTCAGATTTCGCGGCGCGCATGAGTTACCTGGAGCTCAAACTGCGGCTTCCGGAATTGCTCTTGATGCGCGTCGACAAGATTACGATGGCGACATCAGTAGAAGCGCGCGTGCCGTTTCTCGATCATCATCTAATTGAATACGCGCTCGGGTTACCGCGTGATCTAAAAGTTAAAGGCTCGACCGGAAAGCACATTCTGAAGCGTGCGCTGGAAAAAATTCTGCCGAAGGATTTGCTTTACAAGCCCAAGCGCGGCTTTGGCGCGCCGGCGCGCGAGTGGTTTCGTGGACCCGGGGGCGAAGAGCTGGTTCAACTGATCATGAATTCGCGTATGCGCCGCCGGGATTTCTTTGATTACGACTTTATTCAACAACTGGTGAATGAGCATCGTCGCGAAACGCATGACTGGAGCGCGCACCTGTGGGCGCTTCTTAACTTGAGTGTTTGGTACGATCGATGGATTCCGTGACCAGCGAATCGCCGAACGTCGCGGCGATTTCAGAACCGATTGACGAGTCGGCTTTCGGCAGTTTCGTGTCCGGAGTTGCCCTCACGTTCGGCACGCGGCTTTTGATGCTGGCGGGCGTTTTCGGATCGGGAGTAGTAATCGCACGGTGGCTGCGGCCGGAAGGATATGGGACGTTCGCGGTCTTGAACGTGACTGTGTTCCTGGCGTCACAGGTCGGCAGTGCCGGTTTGCCTTCCGCGAATACATACTTCATCTCGCGCGATCGCAAAACCGCCGGCTCAATATGGGCGAACGCGATCCTCTTCGCGTTGCTGGTGGGAATTCTCCTGACCGTTTCAGTGTTGGTCTTGGACTGGGCCAGGCCGTCGCTTTTTGGGCGAGTTCCTCCGCGCTTGCTGGCAATCGCAGCCATCTCAATTCCATTTCAACTGCTGACGCTGCTCGGGCTAAATATCCTGCTGGCGCTCGACAAGATTAGGCAGCTCAATTTTTTCGATGGGTTGGCGCCGGCAACTGTGTTGGTCAACGCAGTCGTCACATTGGTGATTCTTCGTCGCGGCCTAACCATTTTTATTTCGTTGAATACTGCTGCGTTCGCGTTTCTCAGCTTACTCCTGGCGATCTACTTGTCGCGTGAAGTTGCGAAACAGGGAAGTCGCTTTCGACCTGACATCCAGTTGCTGAAGAGAATGCTCGCCTACGGAATGAAGTTCTGTATCTCAATATTGGCCTTCACAATCATTCTTCGGGCCGACTTGTTGATCGTGAACCGGTTTCGCGGCGTAGCCGAAGCGGGCGTTTACGGAGTCGCATCGCAGTTTTCTTTCTTACTGCTTATGCTGCCGGGCGTGATTGCAACGCTTTTGTTTCCGCGCGTCGCCGCTTCACAGGACCAGCGCGGCGAGTTCGCGGTTAGAGTCACCCGGCACACGACCGTGATTACGCTGCTGACTTGCTTGATGGCTGTGCCTGTCGCCTTTGTGTTGCCATTGATCTACGGGCCGCGTTTCGGGGACGCGACGCTGCAACTATTAATTCTGTTGCCAGGTATTTTTTTGTTGGGGCTCGAAGCGGTTCAAGTTCAGCACTTCACCGGCACGGGATTGCCAGCGATCATTCCGGGATTTTGGATTGTGACACTGATCTTCAATGTTGGTCTGAATCTTTTGACTGTGCCGAAGTTCGGAGCGCGCGCGGCCGCAGTCAATTCAACTTTGAGTTATGGACTGATCTTTCTTCTCGTGGCGATCTACTTTCGTTTGAAAACCCGCCGAGGCATTGTCGAAACCTTCCTGCCCACAGGTGCTGAATTGCGAGGCCTCATAAAACTAAGGCGTCCAGCAGAGCCGGCGGCGTCGCCGCGAACTACCGCATGAAAATTATATTGCTCATGCTGAGCGGTGAAGAAGGCCGCGCTCGTGAAGAGCTGCGGCAAAAGTATCCGCTGGCAGGGATCGAGATTCTTTCTCGTGAAGAGTTCGAGAAGGTTTCAGCGCGACGACGGCTTCGATTGCTGCGTTCGATGAAGCCGGATGTCTTTGCAGTGATGACCGAGCGACTGGTGTGGCAGCGTGGTCAAAACGCTTTGCTCTCGCTGGGCGCGATCGCGGGCGCGCGTTCGTCGGTGATTCTCGATGCACATGGCGGTTGGCGCGAAGAACGGCGCGGCAAACTGCTCACGCAGGCGCCTGCGCGTCTGGCGCGGGAAGCGTTGGCCAGCCGCGCCGCGATGAGAAGCGCCGAACGTGAATTGACTCAACTCGAAGCAGCGGTCGAAAAAGGCGAACCCGAACTGTCAAAATCGTCCGCATCAAACACTCAACCGAGGTTTATCTATTTGCGCTCGTCGCCCGGTCCAGGCACGCAAGCGGGCGGCGCTGCTAGCCACATCAACGGCTTCATCAACGCTGCGTTACAGCTTGGCGCGAAGGTCTCGTTTATCAGCAACGATGAAATCGCCGGCCTCAATCCTGAAAAGCTGGAGTGCAAAATTATCTGGCCTGAGCCGGTAGGCGCTTCACGCGCTGCCTTCGACATCCATAACAACCTGCGCTTCAGCGAAGCAGTGCTGGCTGAGATTAGTCGGCAGCAACCGGATTTCATCTATCAACGCTACGCGCGATTTAGTTGGGCGGGCGTTGCGTCTGCGCTTCATACGAAGCGGCCGCTGTTTCTCGAATACAATGGGTCTGAGGTTTGGGTGGGCCAATATTGGGATCGCGTTGACAAGCTTGAGTTGCTGGCGCGTTACGAGCGTCTGAACTTGAAAGCCGCGACGCGAATCTTCGTCGTGTCTGAAGTTGAACGCCGACAGCTTCTGCGGGACGGAATCGCAGACGCGCGAATTGTCGTCAATCCTAACGGCGTGGATACTGAACGTTTTAGGCCCGGCGCCGGCGGCGAAAAGGCGCGCCACGAAATCGGCGTCCGCGCGGACGAGACGTTAATCGGGTTCGTCGGGACTTTCGGGCCTTGGCATGGTGTCGAAGTCTTGGCGGAAGCAATTACGCGCTTGCCGCGATCATTGAATCTCAAGTTCTTGTTTGTTGGCGGTGGCGCTCTGCTTCCGCGCGTTACGGAAAAGTTGCGCGAAGCCGGTTTAGCTGATCGCGCGATCTTCACGGGCGTTGTATCGCACGAGCTCGTGCCTCCGTTGTTGGATGCTTGCGATATTCTCGTGTCGCCGCATGTGCTGCTGGCCGGCGGCCGTGAGTTTTTTGGATCGCCGACGAAGCTTTATGAATACATGGCGATGAGCAAAGCGATCGTCGCGAGCAAGCTGGGCCAGATCGGAGATGTGCTGACAGACGACGAGACCGCGCTGCTGGTTGAGCCGGGCGACGCGTCTCAGCTGGCGGCGGCTATTGTTCGATTGGTCGAGTCGCCGGAACTTCGCGAGCGTTTGGGCGTGGCCGCGCGCGCGGAGGCTGCGGCCCATCATACCTGGATTCACAACGCGAAAAGAGTTCTGGACGCATATCAATCATTGGTCGACGATGACAAATAAAGACTCTCAATCCAGTTCTTCCAAACTTGCGATCGAGCATTGGAACAAGTCGCCGCTCTTCATTTCTGAAGAAGAGCGCTACTCGATGTATCCATGGTTGTACAAGGCGGCGGAGTTCAGGGAACACGCCGGCGAACGGGTTTTGGAAATCGGTTGTGGGACCGGCAGCGACCTGCTTCAATTTGCCAGGCACGGCGCGCGCGCAGTCGGCATCGACATCACTCCCGAGCATTTGCGCTTAGCCCGAGAGCGCGTGGGCCAACTGGCTGAAGTTCGGGAAGCCGAGGCGACTTCATTGCCGTTTCCGAACGAGTCTTTCGATTACGTGTATTCGCATGGCGTGCTGCACCACATCGAAAATCCGCGGCGAGTGGTTGATGAAATTTTTCGCGTCCTCAAGCCTGGCGGGCGATTCAACATTCACGTCTATGCGCGCTGGTCGTACTTTACGCTGTCGCGTCTTCTAAAGCATGGACGCAACTGGAGACTTTGGTTTGAGAACAGCCGCGACCCGGTTCACATCGATTTTTACACGGGCCGAGACCTGCGCGAACTGTTTTCGCCGGCCGATTTAACGATCGAAAAATATGAGTTTCGGCGCGCGCTTTTTCTTGCCGGTTGGTTTGGCTTCTTCCTGGTGGCGAAAGGGACGCGCCCGCCCACAACTAACCAGCAGTCATCGACCGCCTCATGACGACGCGCATCCTTCCACTTCTATTCATCGTCGCTTTTAGCTTCGCTGTCCGCGCGCTCACCGCGAATTTCATCCGGGACCATCTGAACGATCCTTCCTGGTTTCAATCTGGTTCCTATGCAGTCTTCGACGGTCAGGCCCAGGCGATTCTGGATCGACGCGAGCCGGTCTTCTGGATAAAGGACTCAACGCGAACCGATCGCGCCGTCTATCCGCCCGGTTATCCTTTGTGGATTGCTTTCGTTTACAAGTTGAGCGGGGTTCGATCGCCGGTTGCGCTGCAACGCGTGCAGGTGCTGCTTGATTCGTTAGCGGTTCTGTTAATAGTGGGAATCGCGGTGAGCACGTTTGATTGGCGAGTTGGAATGATTGCGGGAATTCTCGCGGCGCTATCACCATTGCTCGCGTTGGCGGGCGCAACTCCGAACGCGGACTCGCCTACAAATTGGTTCGTGCTCGGCGGTCTGTGGTGTCTGGTCGTTGCTTTTCGAAAACAAAAAATTATCCCGGCAGTCTTTGCCGGAGTTCTGCTGGGCGTGGCGTGTTGGCTGCGCGTCAATCCGCTATTTCTGTTTGTTGTGTGGGCGATGGCCCTTGCGTTGTTGATGCGAATTCAAGTTCGACGACGGCTTGTTCTTGCCGGAGGGATGACGTTGGCAACGCTGTTAACAATTTCGCCGGTGGTGATTCGCAACCTGCTGGTCTTCTACCCTCAAGTGGCGCCGACCGGCCTGGGGGTGGGATGGAATTTGTTGGCCGGCATCGGCGAGACCGCACGCGGCGTTGAGTTCGGCGCGCCCGCCGGCGATGCGCAGATGATCGAACAGGACCGGCGCGCGATGAATCTGCCTGCCGATGCGCCTCTCGGCTTGTTCTATCCCGACGGCATTCGGCGCGATCGCGAGCGGGGCCAGCGTGCCGTCGCCTTAATTGCATCGCATCCGTTTTGGTACGCCGGAGTCATGGCGCGCCGCGCGGCTGGTCATCTGAAGTTATTTGGCAAGCCGGTGCCGAATTTGGGAAGCGCCGGCATAAACGTGACCAGCCAGAAATGTTTGCCGGACGAGCGTCGAGGCGGCGTGATTGCGTTTGTTGTCAACCTGGCGGGAATTCTGCAAAGCGTGATGCGTTGGATAATCCTGCCGCTCATGCTTGTCGGAATCGTCCTCGGGTGGCGAAAAGACTGGCGCGTCTCGGCGCTTCTGCTGGCTACGATTCTCTACTATCTGTTCACGCTGGCGATCGGCCATTCTGAACTGCGATATGGCCTGCCGATGCAGGCGTTGCTGCTTATCTTCGCCGCGATTACTTTGTCGCCGGCAATTGAAAGCATTCCGCGCTGGAGACATCGAGCCTTATAATCTTGCGCCTTCGTCTCAAACAGATCGTGAATCAAGAGCGCTTGATTGCGGCCGGCATCTTTGCGTTCGTGCTGCTCGTGTTCCTGGTTTCGCGCGTCCATCAGGTGACCGATTCGCGTTATCTAATGATGGTGAGCGATAGCCTGGTTCATCACCGCACGTTCACACTTGATGCCTACAACCTTCCGCGTTATCCGCCTCAATGGCGAGGTGATTACTTTAGCGACGGCCCGATTTATCAAATCGAAGTCGCGCAGGGACACTTGTATCACTACATGCCACCCGGAACGCCGGTGCTTTCGGCGCCTTATGTCGCGCTGCTGAATTTGTTTGGCGTCTCAGCCGTGAATCCGGATGGCACTTACAACGAACAGGGTGAAGTAAAACTCGAAGCGAGTTTGGCCGCCCTGTTGATGGCGCTGCTCGCGTCGGTGTTTTTTTTCACCGCGCGTTTGTTATTGCCCGTGTCGTGGAGTCTAGTGATCTCGCTGGGCGCGGCGTTCGGGACGCAGATTTACAGCACTGCCTCGCGGGCCCTGTGGTCAGAGACGTGGGGGATTCTGCTGATCGGGATCGTCATATATTTTCTGCTATGGCATGCAATCGATGGCCTGGGGTTCTACGACCGGCGGCTGAATCCATGCCTCGTTGCTACACTGTTGGCCTGGAGTTACTTCGTGCGTCCCACGTTCGCGATCCATATCGCGGCGATTACGGTCTATTTCCTGCTGTTTTATCGTCGCATTTTCCTGAAGTACGCGTTAACAGGCGCCGCTTGGTTGAGTGGTTTCGTGATTTACTCCTGGTCGCATTTCCATCAAGTTCTTCCCAGTTACTATCGCGCCAGCCGTTTGCAGTTCGAGAATTTCGGGATCGCGCTCGCCGGAAATCTCATTAGTCCATCGCGTGGCTTCCTGGTCTACGTGCCGGTAATCGCTTTTGTCGCCTATCTGCTGGTCCGTTTTTGGCGCGGGCTGATTGATCAGCGGCTCGCTTGGCTCGCGCTCTCAATCATTGTGGTGCAGCTCATAGTCATCTCTGGTTTCTCGCACTGGTGGGGTGGACACAGTTTCGGAGCTCGCCTGATGACTGGCGTGGTGCCGTGGCTCGTGTTGCTGGCCATTCTGGGAATCGACGAGCTTTTGCGCGTCAGAGGAATGCTTCCGGCTCAAGCGGGATTACTTCGCTGGCGCGTTGAATTGACTGCGGGAGGATTGCTGTTACTGCTTAGTATGTTCATCAACACCGTCGGCGCGACCGCGCACGCAACCTGGCTGTGGAATCAGCGTCCGAAAGAAATTGACGCCCATCCTGAGCGTCTTTGGGACTGGCGACAGCCGCAGTTCCTCGCCGGATGGCTGCCTTACGCTCCGCCGCGCGAGATTCCCCAGCTCACGAACGCGAGAATTGAATGCGGGAAGCCTGAGGCAGAAAACTTTTTCTGGTACGGCTTGATGCAGGATGAAAGTGGAAACTGCTGGACAGAACCAACCGCCGCGATCGTTTTTGCAAAGTCGAGGCCCGGAGACCTCGTGCTGCGAATGCAACTGGCGCCCTTTCTAGTAACCGGCAAGATCACCGCGCAGCATCTAAGAATCGTGCTGAATGATCGGCAACTGACGGAGCTAACTTTTTCAGATCCGACCGCGCGTGAGTATTCGTTTGTGCTACCGGACGCTTCGCTGCGCGAAAGAAACATCCTGAAGCTCGAAATGCCCGATGCACAATCGCCGCAGAAAACCGGAGCCGGCAGCGATCCGCGTCCGCGCGCGCTGAATGTGCAGTGGATCGAGTTTGCGCCGAAGTAATCTCCCGGGCGCAGCCTGGCTAAGATACAGTGGCGGTTCGATCTTGTTGAGCGTTAACGTCGGCGATCCAGGCATCGACCAAATTAAGTTCGTCCGCCGGAATCGCGTTTGTGTCGATGAGCTTTTGATAGCAGGCGCGCAGGTTTGCTCCGATCTTATCGGCGCCTGGCTCTAGTTTCAGTTTTCCCAGCTGCTCGCAAATCGCGGCGTTCTGAAGATAACCGGGAACCTCGTCAGCGAAATTCCGGAGCAGATCGTGCTCGTTGCGTTCCTGCCGGCCGGTGGGTTCTTGAAACAGCACCGCCCATCCGTTGGCCCACGCGCACCGTTGCGCGACGAAGCTGCGCCAAATATCGGTCATGCGAAAAGAGCAATAAGACGGCAGGTAAAGTAGCAAGAAAGCTGCTTTCCACCAGGCCGTGTTTTGTGAATTGAAAGGACACCACGATCCGTTCCTCAGCGCAACGCGGCGATCTTTTCGAAATGAGTGAGGGAGCTTCCCAACCAGACGGTAAATTGCGTCAACATCCGGATCGTCGTTCGACAGTCCCTGCTGAATCGGACAATCGACGTCTTCAGTAGCAAGCGCTTCAAAGGCCGGAACCTGATCTCTGATGTGATCCAGCGGAAACCCGCGCGGCCAAATCACGCTTTCCGAAAAATACTTGTAAACGTTTACCCAGCCTGCACCCTCAATAGTTCGGATGCGCCGGCGCCGTGAACGTGCGTGCCAGAATTCCGGATAAGGAATGTTGTCATCATCGGTTTCTAAAATGATTGTAGCGGCATTTTTAATCGCGATGAGATACCCGAGGTTCTTGCGCGCGTAGTGACGCGTGGGCAGAAACGAAGCTAACGCGAAACCTGACTTGCTTTGCTCTTCGAGACCGTAGAAGTTACAGCCATCAAGAAAGAAATCGCGCGGGCTTGCTTCGTCGCCGACGACGATAAAATCGTAGCCGTTTTCCTGACAGCCGCGGGCCAGCGTCGCCAGGTTCTCATTCGGCGGCGCAATCGTGGTGACGATCAAAGCAACTTTTTCTTTTTGAGCTTCCGTCATAATTGCCCGCCGAGTCGCAACCTAAAGAGCCGCCACAGATTTCGCAGCGCGTCCACTACTACGCGCCGATTGACGCTGTCGCTGGTGACTCGATATCGAATGGGAACCTCGGCAACGCGCAGGTTGCGACAGTGGGCGCGAATTTCCGTCTGGAAAAAATGGCCGCGCGAATAAATTCCTTTGTCGAGGACGTTCTGCAGAGCCGAACGCGAAAACATTTCAAAGCCGCTGGTCATGTCTTTCATTCGCGTTCCCACCAACAAATTTGTCAGCGCAGTGCCGCCGCGACTGATTAGTAGGCGTTTCGCCGGCCCCTGCATGCTGCCACCCTGGCAAAAGCGACTGCCGAACACGCAATCGAATCCTTCGCTCATCTTTGTAAAGAACTGCGGCACATCCGACGGTTGATGGCTGTAGCCGGCATCGATTTCCAAAATCCAGTCGCAGTTTGCCGCAAGCGCTTCCCGGTAACCGCGCAGATATGCGTCGACGACGTTTCTGTTTTCCGGAGCCCAGACCACCTGCAGGCGCGGCTCCACTTGCTCGAGTCCTCTCAGTATTTCGACCGTTCCATCTTTGCTTGCCTTGTCGAGCACAACAAACATTTTGATGGATCGAAATCCGGCTTGGCCGCACTGCGCCAGCAACTCGTTTACGAATTGCGTTGCTAACGTTCGCTCATTCGCCATCGGGCAAACGATTCCAAGATTGATTCCAGACAACAACATCACAGCAACGGTTGAGCAGGTATCGGTCGCGAAAAGAACTAAGGAGCGGGACTCTCAAGCGTATCTTCGGTCAGTTTCTCAAACGCTTCGATTGTCAGCCGGAGTCCTTCTTCCAGTGTCGTCTGGGCCCGAAAGCCGAACTTCTCAAAAGCGCGGGTAGTGTCCAAACGTCGCTGCGGTTGCCCGTCGGGACGATCGGTTTGCCAGGTAAGTTCGCCTTCAAAGCCGGTCAATCGCGCGATGAGTTTGGCAAGATCACAAATTGAGATTTCGCAGCCACTGCCGAGATTAACCGGTTCGCTTTCATTATAGATTCTCGCCGCGCTTACAATTGCATCCGCGCAGTCATCCACGTAAAGAAACTCGCGCGTGGCCGCGCCGGTGCCCCAAACTTCTACCGAGGGCGAGCCAGCGCGTCGCGCGGTTATGAACTTTTTAATCAGGGCGGGAATGACGTGAGAAGTCTCGAGGTCGCTCTTATCACCGGGCCCAAAAAGGTTCGCCGGCATGAGGAAGATCGAGTTGAAGCCGTACTGCTGGCGATAAGCCTGCGATTGGACCAAAAGCATCTTCTTCGCAAGACCATAAGGCGCGTTGGTTTCTTCAGGGTATCCATTCCACAGATCGTCTTCGCGAAAAGGAACCGGCGCAAATTTCGGGTACGCGCAGATTGTTCCAACTGCGACGAACTTGTCTACGTTTGCGAGCCGCGACTGCTCCATTAGCTGCGCTCCCATGATCAGGTTTTCATAGAAGAACCGTCCCGGCTCCTTTTGGTTGTGGCCGATTCCGCCCACCACTGCCGCGAGATGTATGACTAAATCCGGCTTCGTATCCGCCACCAGGCGCTCGACGTCTTCCGCTTCCACCAGGTTGTAATCGCGACTGCGCGGCACAAAGACTTCGACATCCGGATAGCGCTGCAGTTTCGTGACTACGAACCTTCCGAGGAAGCCCGCGCCACCCGTGACCACAACTCGTCGATATGGGAATGTGACCTGCTCAGGTGCCAATTGATGTTTGAGTGTCGGTTCTCTATTTGAAGTGCAGAGTAATATAACAGATAGTTCGCCTCTCGTTAGGCGTCCGCGGATGGAATTCGAATGTTAAAGAACAAATCAATTATCTGTTTCGGCGGCGAGGATTGGTGGTATCACCATCCGCATTCGAAGAACCATCTGATGCGACGGTTCGCGCGCGCCGGCAACAAAGTCATTTTCGTTAATTCCATCTCGATGGGGCTGGCGCCGATGAAGAGCGGCGAGCTGGTGCCGCGCATCACGCGCAAGCTGAAGAGTTATGCCAAGCTGGCCCGGACGACTGAAGAAGGCATCACGGTTGTCTCACCGGCAGTCGTGCCTTTTTTTGGGAGCGCGGCGGCGACTGCGACAAACCGAAAATTACTGACGGCGCAAATCGCGACGCTCGCAAGACGCCGCGGACTCTCAAATCCGATCCTCTGGATCGCGATACCGACGGCAGTCGAAATTGTGGGCCGGCTAAACGAGTCGCTGGTCATCTATCAGATTTCTGACAAATACGACGCGAACACAATGGATCACGCCACCGACCCTGCTCACATTCGCAAGCTGCATGAACGCGCCATCGAAGCTGCCGATTTGGTTTTTTATTCCAGCCGCAAGCTATTTTCGGAAATTGAGCAGGGTCAGGAGAAATCATTTTTTCTCGAGCAGGCCGTCGATTTCGACCACTGGTCGCGGCTGAGCGAACTGGCGATTGCAGAAGAGGTGGAAAAGATTCCGCGGCCGCGCATCGGCTATTTCGGCGCGATTGAGCCGTGGTTGATCGATCAGGACTTGATCAAGCGAGCGTCGCACGAACGTCCCGAATGGAATTGGATTTTTATCGGCAACAAATCGCGTGGGCTCGAAATTGAAAAGCTGGCCCACGTTCATTTCCTGCCGCCGGTGTCGTACGACGCGTTGCCAAGCTACGCCGCCGGATTTGATGTTTGCGTGTTGCCCTGGAACACCGAGGTGGCGTTCACGAGTTATGGTTCGGCGATCAAAGTTCGTGAATATCTCGCTTCGGGAAAACCCGTCGTCATTTCGCCTTTGCCTGAGTACGAATCGATGAGCGACGTATTGCGCATTGGCCGCACGCATGAAGAGTTTCTGCGTCTGGTCGATGAAGCCTTGCACGAAACCGGAAGTGAAGCGTCGAAAGCGCGCCAGGAATCGGTGCGGATGGGAACCTGGGATGCGCGAGCTGAATGGGTTAGCGGCTTGATCGAAGAAAAGTTGAAAGGACTGAGAACTGAAAACTGAGGACTAAGGACTGACACGCATCTTATTACTCAGTCCTCAGTCCTCATCACTCAGTCCTTTTTATAGAAGCTTGGAATGAGATGTACGAGCCAACAGACCCCCGCCGCCGCAAACCCAAACAGGAAATAATTTACCGCGAGCACGTACCGGTACTCCGTGTGAAAAGCCGACTGCACACAGAAGTAATAGACCGGAACGACTGAGAGAATAACGAGTGCCGCAGTTTGCTTGCGAAAGATCGTGACAACCAAAGCAATCAATGCCAGTGGCAGAAACACTGCGGTCAGAAACAGTCGCTGAATGCCGCGAAAGATAATTCGCGGGTAACGCGTCCAAAGAAACCGCCCGGGACCTAACTCGTAAAGTTTAATTTCGTCGATGTGCGCCAGCGGCGGCGCGCTTGACGCTTCAGTTCGGATTTCCAAGTCAGCTGAGCTGCCGCCGGCGACGAATGGAAGTTGAATCAATTGCGCGGGCTGCTCAGCCGCATGCTTTCCTTCGATCGGCTCGACGATTTGTGAAGTGTTGGGCGCGCGCACAGAAAGCCTGACGCGACCCTGTTCCATTCTGATCGAAGTTGCGATCACATAATCCGTGCCGGCAGTTACCGGCAGCGAACAGGACGAAAGTTGGATTCCGTCTCGCAAATTATTTCCCGTAAAAGTAGCGCCAGCGCTTCCGGCATCCGCGTCAACTTTTACTCCTGCAGACTGCGAGCAGCGATTGAGCAGCTGCCCAGGATCGATCAGGTGCGGCTGCGCGTTCGTCAAATCGAGAGAGTGACTCACCGCGGGCGACGTCGACATCAGCCTCACGCGTTCCAGCCGCAGCATCGACGCGGCGCGACGAGTCATCGCTGATGCGAACCAGACGGGATGCGATCCGATCACCGCCAGTCCGCGCTTGAGTCGCCAACGTTCGCGCTCGACTCCGTCCGGCTTGAAGAGCAGGCCGTAATAATCGGGACGCTGATACAGCTCGGCTTCCTGACGCATGATGCCGAGGTCGGTATTCGGAACTCCCAATCGACCATCCGGATCGTAATCGGCGATGCCTTCTAAAAAAGTCTGGCCCGCGCCCAGCGATAGCGGAATGAAACGATGAAAGACGACCGCGTTGCGAATCGTCAGCGGGAGAATGATCACAATTGTTCCGCAGATTATTGCCAGCGAATATCGCCAGCTTTTCCGGCCGAGCAACAGCAGCGCAGCAAACGCAAAAAATGCCGTCAGCAGCATCGCGTTCGCGCGTAGCCAGCAGGAAATGCCGACGAGTGCGCCGGTGACTGCGAACGTCGCGATGCGAGGTGACCGGCGCGCTCGCGCAAGCAGGTAAACCGCTAAAAGAACAGGAAAGACGGCGAGCGAATCAGGCAGCAACAAAACCGAATTCCAAGCAAGTTGCGGCGCCATCGCGGCGAACAAACCGGCCAGCGTGGCAGCGGCTGAGGAGAAGAACTCTGCGACCAGCAGCGAGATAATCACTGCGCCTGCCGCGTCAAAAATTATTTGTGCGAATTGGACGCTCGATTGTGATCCGCCAAACAGCGAGTGAATCAAAGCGATCAGGATCGAATAGCCCGGCGGATGGCCAAGATTGTTCAAGTCAGCCAAAGCCGAAGACGACGAAGAGAATCCGCGCACGCCTTCGCGTTCAAAAAGTTCGGCGATGCGCCAATAATCCGCAGTCACCAGCGTCTGTACTTTTCCGACTTCGAGACGTGTATCATGCCAGGTGAGCACGCGAACGCTGAACGCGAGAAGAAAAATGAAAATGCAGATAGCGAGACGGCTGGATAGTAATCGTCTGGCCAATCGCGTTCCGCTTGCTGCTGATTTCATTCACACCTCGCTTCAGCGAGGTGTACCAGATTACAAATGATCTCGCAAAGCCGTTTCAACGGCTTCGAGACAAAACCGTTCGAAAACGGTTTCCAATTTATCTGTCATCGAGCTAGTCATCTTGCTGAAGCAAGGTGTGAATCACACTGTTCGTGAAATATGTGCGGAATCGCCGGACTGATCGATCAGAATCCCGAGACGCCGATGCGCGCAATGCTGGACGCCATCGAGCATCGCGGCCGCGACGACGAAGGTCTGTGGACGTCTCAGGCCGTCAACGAAGCCGGGCGAGTTTGCTTCGGCCATCGTCGCTTGTCGATCATCGACACCAGCAGCGCCGGGCATCAGCCGATGAAGTCAAACGACGGCCGCTTCGTCGTAATGCTCAACGGCGAGATTTACAACTACCGCGAACTTCGCCAGCAACTTCAATCAAAAGGCCATCAGTTTCACACGCAAACCGATACCGAGGTCTTGATCGAAGCGTGGTCGGAATGGGGAGAGCAGTGCCTCGATCGCCTGAATGGAATGTTCGCGTGCGCGCTGTGGGATGAAAGAGAGCGCGCCCTTTATCTCGTGCGTGACCACGTCGGGATCAAGCCGCTCTACTACGCCTCAGTGCAGAAACCCGACCGTGAGGGAGTGGGCGCGCTCGTCTTCGCTTCTGAAATCAAATCCATTCTCGCGAGCGGACTGATCAAGCCGGAACTCGATCGAAGCTCGCTGCATCAGTTTCTGACATTTCTGTGGGCTCCTGATCCGAATACTTTGTTTCGCGGAATCAAGACTGTGCCGCCCGGGCACCTGCTTGAATGGCGCGATGGCCACATCGCCGTGCGACAGTGGTGGGACATCTCGTTCGATGACATCGAAGAAGGGAAGAGCGAAGCGTGGTGGCAAGAGCGCGTTTTGGAAACGCTCGATCGCGTCGTGAAGCTCGAGATGGTCGCCGACGTTCCGCTGGGATCGTTTCTTTCCGGCGGCGTCGACTCATCATCGATCGTGGCGATGATGAAGCAGCACAGCGACGGACGCGCGGTCGAAACTTATGCTATCGGGATTGAGGCAGACGATTTGCGATACGACATTATCCCCGACGACGTGCAGTGGGCGCGGCGCGTCAACCAGCAGCTCGAAACTGACTACCACGAAATCATGCTCAAGCCCGAAGTCGCTGAGCTGCTTCCGAAACTCGTCTATCACATGGACGAGCCGCCGATCGATATGGCCATTCCCAGTTACCTCGTCAGCCGTGCCGCGCGCAGTTCGATGCGCGTGATGTTGAGCGGAATGGGTGGTGACGAAGTCTTCGCAGGTTACCCGCGACAGATGGCGATGAAGATCGCCAGCGCCTTCGATCCGATCCCGCAGCTATTGCGGCGCCCGGTTATGAAAGCCGTGGCCGCGGCCTTGCCGGGCGGGATGCCGGGAAAACTGACGGCGCCGCTTCGCAATGCAAAGAAGTTCGCCCGCAGCGCAGCGCTCGATTTTCAGGATCGGTATCTCGGCTATGAAACGTACTTCACTGACAAGGCAAAGGCGCAGCTTTACACGGAAGATTTGCGCGTGGCGACAAGCGGGATGGATGCGTACGCCGCGCATCGCGGTTACTTCGCGCGCGCGCAAAATGCCGCGCCGCTGAATCAGCTTCTGTACGTCGATTTGAAAACTTTTCTGCCGTGCTTGAACCTGATGACGACTGATAAGACTTCGATGGCCGCGAATTTGGAAGTACGCGTGCCGTTTCTCAATCGAGAGATGCTGGCGCTGGCGGCTCGCATGCCCGCAGAGTTAAAACTGAAGGGTCTGAAGCGCAAGTACATCCTGAAGAAGGCCGCTGAAAAACTTCTGCCGCGCGAAGTTGTCTGGCGCAAGAAGGCCGGTTTCGGCGCGCCGATTCGTTCATGGCTGCGCGGGCCTCTGCAGCCGATGGTCAACGATTTGTTGTCGGAAGAAACCGTGAAGCGGCGCGGACTGTTTCGGCCGGAAGAGGTGAAACGAATTATCGAAACGAATCAATCGGGCCGGGAAGATTACAATCTCCAGGTGTTTCAATTGCTGAACCTGGAATTGTGGCAGCGGCAGTTTCTCGATTGACTTCTCTGCGCTTTGCGGTCGGGAATAGGTGGCTACTCTCTTGAGCGGTAAGGCTCGCCACGGGCTCTGCCGTTCGATGCGCGGCAAGTCTCTGACTTGCCGAAATGCATGTAAGATTCAGCGGTCTAAGACCGCCGCCAGATGATTTTATCGATATCGACCTGCAGGGGCTCGTCTTCGGTGGGGCATCGACTCCAAGATCGTGCACTTGACCAACGATAATCAGTTGCTCGTTCCGACAACTCAGCGCGAATGGGATTGAGATGAAGGTAGTTCACTTTTTGCATGAACGTCGATTCACTGGTAACCAAAAACACGTCTGAATGATGTTGCCACAGCGAGTACCGGTGGTTCCGCTTCCACGCTTCATGCTGTAGCTTTTGAAGTGAGCTCTGAAGCTCATGGTCTTTTAAATAGCCGATCACTCGACGGCTGATTATTCCCTTTATTAATTGCACAACCTTTGATGGCCGGTGCGGACTGGTGGTTAGCAGATGGAGATGGTCAGGCATGATCACGTACGCGAATAGCAGAAACTGGCCAGAATGGCGCGCTTCATCAATTGCAGCGCAAGTGATGGTCTTGAGTTTGTCTGTGCGGAAAACCGGCAAACGGTCTTTCGCGACAGCAGTTATGAATAGAGCGGGAGTATCTATGCTAGTCGTTGGTTTCATTGATTTCGGGGTCGGAGACCCGAAATTTACGTCCGCCAAGCTGTCGGCAAGTCAAAGACTTGCCGCGCATCGAAACGGCATGGCCTTTCTTAACGTGGCCTTTGAATTACTTTCCAATTCCCATTGTTACTTCAGCTGGCATTCCCGTTCGCAGTGAATCCTTGATTCGAAAAGTCGCGCGCGTTGTGGTCGCCAGATCTTCGAGCGTAATCGGCACAGGCTTTCCTTCCAGCACGACTCCGATCACGGTTCGCACTTCCTCGCGCTGGCCCTTGTCCTGCTCGCGCAGCTTGTTAGTTTTCTCTCGACCGTTTTCATAGGCCGTCGCGCTGCGAAAGTCATCAATCACAAACGATCGGCCGCCGCCAAAAATTTCGATGCGCTCTTTCGGCAAGGCCTTGTCGCCTTCGGCCAGGTATGCGATCGAAGCATTCGAGCCATCCGCAAGCCGCAGCGTGACGAACACAGAATCTTCATTCGTGATTTCTGAGTGGCGACCGGCAATCGCTTCGGCGTAGACGCGCGTGGTGAGCGAGCCGGTGAGGAACTGAATGAAGTCGATGAAGTGGCAAACTTCACCAATGATACGCCCGCCTTCGCCCGGGTCCTGCACCCAATGATTCGGCGGAAAACGTCCGGCGTTCACCCGATAGTTGATCGACAACGGCGTTTGCCGGTTCGCGAAAAACTCTTGCGCTGCGCGAGCCAGCGGCGAAAAGCGGCGGTTGAATCCGACCATCAAAGCTCCGCCGGAGGCGGCAGCTTCCAAAATGGCGTTGAGTTCTTCGTCCGATTTAGCCAGAGGTTTCTCGACGAAAACGTGCTTGCCGCCTTCCAGCGCGCGTCGCGTCAGGTCGCCATGCGAACCCGGCCTGGTCGCAATCACGATCAGGTTCACCCCCGAATCCTGAATCACTTCGTCTGCGCCGGAAACGCAGAAGCGAAATCCGTACTGCTCGCCCACGTTGCGCGCGCTGACGCCCGACGCAGTCATGATTGACTGAAACTCCGCGCCGAACTGTTTGAAATTAGGCAGCAGCATCGACTTCGCATAATCGCCGGCCCCGATCAATCCGATGCGAACCGCTTTCTCTGTTCGGATCGGATTTTCGGAAAGTCGAATGCGCGGCGCGAGTGTTTGCGACGTTTCGTATTCGAGCAGAACGCCGATGTAAGGTTCGGAGCTGGTGATCAATTCGTAAGCGCGCTCGGCCTCTTCGACTTTGAAGCGATGAGTGATCAGCGGCGCGACGTTAATTTTGCCGGCAGCGATCATGTCGAGGAACGCTTCGATGTTTCGGCCTTCCGTCCAGCGCACATAGCCCGCGGGATAATCGTGCCCGCGTTCCTCGTACTCGCGATCGTAACGTCCCGGGCCGTACGACATCGAGATTCGAAAAGTGAGTTCGCGATCGTAGTAAGGCTTGCGCGGAATGTTCAGACCAACCGCGCCGACCGCAATCACGCGTCCCTTCGCGCGTGAGATTTCGCCGGCCAGTTCAACCGGTTCATTTGACGCCGTGCCTGCTGTAATCAGTACGGCGTCGGCGCCGCGACCGCGCGACCATTCGACGACGCGTCGCTTCGCGTCTTCGCCTGGCGCTGCTCCATCGTTCGCGCCTGACTGTTTGGCCAGTTCAATCTTTTTCTCGTCAACATCGATCGCGAAAACGCGACAGCCGTGAGCGTTGAGCAGTTGGACGGTGAGTTGACCGATTAAGCCCAGACCGATCACGACAACCGATTCCCCGAGGGTCAGCTCGGCGAGCCGAATGCCTTGCAGGGCGATCGCGCCGACAGTTGCGAAGGCGGCCAAATCGAAGTCAACATTTTCGGGCACGCCAACGCAAAGATTCTGTGGCACTGAGAGCACTTCAGCGTGCGACGCATATCCAACCCCGCCGCAGGCGACGCGATCGCCCACGCGAAAGCTGCGCACTTCATCGCCCAAATCGATCACGGTGCCGGTGGCGCTGTAACCCAGCGCGGTGAACGACGCGAGCTTTCCCCGAATCGCGTCGATCGTGCGTCCGACTCCTTCGGTGCGTGCTTTGTCGATCGCTTGTTTGACCAGCTGCGGCTGCTCGATTGCTCGCGCCATCAGATTTTTCCGGGCCAACTCGACTGATGATCGCTCAGTGCCGGCGCTGATGAGCGACGCGGCGGTGCGCACCAGTACATGGCCGGGCTGGACCAGTGGCGCGGGGACGTCCAAAACGCTGACAACGCCGGTTTTGGCGTTTTGCAAGACTTGTTTCATTTGGCGAACTATGCGTCGAAACCAGGCTGTGACTATCCCTGATCTTGATTTATTCCGTCAATCGGCGCGGCGCGAAACAACTATTTGCCGCGCTTTCCCGTTGAATAGATTGACAATGGTGCACTGGTTTTGTTAGTTATGCTGCGCGATTTCGGAAAGTAATCCATCTTTAGCTTGCTGGATCGCGAAGTCTGCCGAGTGATTTAGAGCGGCGGCGAACGCATCAAAGTAGTAATTGGCGCACAGCCAATTCGGCATTTCGTTAATTCAGATTCAATTCACAGGAGAAACTAACACATGTCACAAAACTGGACTCCGCCACCACCGGCCGGCGGATCGGCAGCGCCGCCAAACTACATGGTGCCGGCAATCATTTCGATTTTCTGTTGCTGGCCACTGGCTATCCCCGCGATCATTTTTGCGACGCAGGTGAATAGCAAGGCTCAAGCCGGCGACATCGCCGGAGCGCAAGACGCTTCGAAGAAGGCGAAGATGTTCAGTTACATCGCACTGGGCATCGGTATTCTCGAGATCGTCTTCTTTATCATCTACATCGTGTTTGTGGTGGGCATCGCGGCACTCAGCGGAACTCGTTAACAAGCTCTAACTTTCGATCGCTTCGAGTTCGCTTTAAGCGGGGGCCTCGATCTTCGAGGCCTCTGCTCGTTACCTAAGGTAAATCGTATGGCTGTATTTTGTACAAAGTGTGGCGCACAAAACGAGGACTACGCGGCAGCTTGTTCGCAGTGCCAGGCGCCTTTGCCGCAAATCGGCGGCTATGAACCAATCCAACCTCCGTCGCCGATGTATGGCGGAGAAGTTCAGGATTGGAAAAAGTTAGGCGCTGAGAAAAAACTGGTCGCGGGACTGTGCGGAATTTTGGTGGGCGGGTTTGGTGTTCACAAGTTCATTCTGGGTTACACCACCGAAGGAATAATTCAAATCGTGCTGACGTTCATCACCTGCGGCATCGGCGCCATCGTCGGCACGATCGAGGGCATCATCTATCTCACCAAGTCGGATGAAGACTTCGTCCGCACTTACATCCAGAACAAGAAGGGTTGGTTCTGACCTTCGGAATTCGTTTTCATTCGCGGTAAACTGAATCCGCAGCGGCCGAAGTTAATAAGTCGCTGCGGTTTTCGATCATGCAAGGATTTTATTTCGTTTCAGTCGCTACCAACCGCAGCCGCCAGTTGATGTTCACGGCTGCCATGTGGTTGACGCTGGTCTCAGTGGCGAGTTTTCTTTTCTTCTTCAACCCGGCCAGTCCTTCAAATCAGTTTTTTCCCAAGTGCCCGTTTCGCTTCATCACCGGACTGCAGTGTCCCGGATGCGGATCGACGCGCGCGTTCTATCAACTTTTGCACTTCCATCCCGTTGCGGCCTTCAAGCTGAATCCGCTCTTCATTCTGACGCTGCCTTTCCTGGTCTACGGATTTCTCGGCTACACGAAGAGCGCGGTCACGGGTCGTCCCTACCGGCGAGTTTTTATTCCGGCGGTTTACCTTTGGGGATGGCTGTCGCTCATGATTTTCTTTTGGATCTTTCGCAACACGCCCTGGTATCCGTTTGTTTCTTGAGCCTCGATGAATTCCGATCCCGCTATTCGCATCACGATGTTGCCGCGAGATACTAACTCGCAAGGCACGATCTTCGGCGGCGTAATTCTCAGCTACATCGACATGGCCGGCGCAATTGAAGCGCATCGACGCACGGGCATGGATCGCTTCGTGACTGTCGCCATGCGCGAAGTGACTTTTCACCAGCCAGTGTTCGTCGGGGATTTGGTTAGCTTTTATTCCGAGACGGTGAAGATCGGCAACACTTCAATCACCACTCGTGTCGTTGTCGAGGCTGAACGATATGGCCAGCCCGGAGAGAAAGCGCGCGTCACCGAAGCTGAAGTTGTTTACGTCGCGGTGGACAAAGATGGGAACAAGATACGCATTGCCTCAAACTGAAATCTCAATCCCTTGTTGTGACAGCGCGGTCCGCAACTGCGCAGGGCTGTTATAAAGAATTGTTTGCAGTCCTATCTCTCGCGGACACTCCAGGTTCATCTCGCGATCATCGATGAAGAGGCAGTCTTCAGCTTTTCGTTGCGTGACCTGCAAAGCCAGCCGGTAGATCGCTTCGTCAGGTTTTCGAATTCCCAAAAAGCACGAGCTAAAGAAAACGGGAAAGATCTTTCCTAAATCGAACTCCTGTAGCCGGTACGTATTCAACTCGAAAATCTCGTTGTTGATTGTGGCCATGAAGTATTATTGCGACGCCGCCAGGCGTCGGGCGATTTCAATTGTTTCAAGGTGGGGCTGGGATTGCGCAAAGATGTACTTGCGAAACTCTTCGTGACTGAATGAACGTGGTCGATAAAAGATCGTGCGTCGGAGATACTCGTCCAGCGAGAGGCGGTTGGTTTCGATGGCGTGGGCCACTTTCTCGTGACGTTCAGCATATTCTTCCCAATCGAGTCCGAACTGCTCGGCCGCCGCGCGGCGCGACGTGTGCCCCCAGCCGTCGGTCAACAAAACGCCCCCGATGTCGAAGAAGATGGTCGTAACTGGCATGTTACCAGCGATGATACGCGGGATGTCCTTCTTTCACTGCGACAAAAGTTCCGCGACAAGTTGCGGTAACTTTCTCATGCGCGATCAGCTCGCCTTCGACGATCGCGCGATCCTCTTTTAATTCGACGACCCGCGCTCGCAACTGAACCGGTTTATCGGTCGGCGTCGGGCGCAGCAGCTTGATGGTGTAATCGGCGGTGACCGTGCACGGCGGATGATCGAGGCCGGCTTGATTCATCAAGGCGTACGCTGCCGTCCAGTTGCAATGACAATCAAGCAGCGTGCCGATTATTCCGCCGCTCAACATTCCCGGAAATGCTTCCTGATAGGTTTCCGGATCGAAAGTCGCGACGACTTCATCGCCTTCGGGAAAGCTGCGAATGTGCAAACCCCTCTCGTTGGCAGGACCGCAGCCAAAGCAAGCCATGTTAGGCGCGTAAGTTTCCTGGAGACTCCGGGTCATGATGATTGTTTCGGAAACCCGAGTGTGAGCGAGGGTGCCAACTATTCTTTCGACAGATAATCGCTGATCTAGTTTTGCACCCTCCCTAACGGTCGGTTTCTGACTTTAGTCGTTCACGTAATTTGAAGCGCTGAACTTTTCCGGTTGCAGTGTAGGGCAATTCCCCAACAAAGATGTAGCGTCGCGGCTGTTTGAACCGCGGCAGAGAACTTTCGCATAACACCCGCAGTTGCTGCTCGATTATCGGTGCGAGGTCACCGTCCGGCGCCGGCACAACAAACGCACAAACACACGACAAACCGTCTTCGTCGAATCCTTCGACGACCGCGGCCGCTCGAAGATAATCACTTTTCAAAAGCACGCCCTCAACCTCTACGGGCGAAACCCACTGTCCCGTCGGTTTGAAGCAATCGTCGCTGCGGCCCATGTGCCACCAGAAGCCATCCGCATCCTGCCGGTAGAGATCGCCCGTGCGAACCCATCCATCGACAAACGTGCTTGCCGAAACTTCCGGGCGATTCCAATAACGCTTTGCGGCACTGGCCCCGCGAATCCAGAGGTTTCCTTCGGCGCCGGTTGCAACTGGCTTGTCGTCATGATCGACCAGCCGCGCCTGGTAGCCTTTCAGAAGTTTGCCGCTGCTGCCATAGCGCACGTCGCCCTCGTGGTTCGACATGAACATGTGCAGCATCTCAGTCGATCCAATTCCATCGAGCACTTCGACGCCGAACGTTTTCTGCCAAGCTTCTCCAATTCGCGCCGGCAAAGCTTCGCCGGCAGAAACACATAGCCGCAAGCTGGACGTGTCGAGCGCGCCCTCGTTCCGATGATGATCGAGCAACATGCGATAGACCACCGGCACGCCGAAGAAGATTGTCGGCCGCTTTTCAGCAAAGAGGCGCGCGATGACTTCAGGCGTCGGCTTCTCGCCACACAGGATCGATGTAAAGCCGTTGAGCAATGGAAACGTGAACGCGTTTCCGAGACCGTATGCGAAAGGCAAGCGCGACGAAGAGAAAAGGCGATCGCCTTCGCGCAGCTTTAAGACTTCAGAGCAATATGTTTCGTTCGTGTAGAAGATATCGGCCTGACTGTGTACTGCGCCCTTCGGTTCGCCGGTGCTGCCTGAGGTGTAGAGGATGAATGCGTCCGGGTCTTTGTTTCTGTCGAACGGAAAATCAACCACGCTTTGTTGTTGTGCGTCTTCGTATATCATTACGTTGATAAATTTCACGCTCGGTCGGTCGCCCTCGGTGCGAAAAACGACCAACAAGTCCTGCAGGCTGGCGAGTTGAGTTGCGCCGCTTTTTTCTTCGAACAAGCTTGGCGCGGCGTGAGCCTCGACAATCGCGACGCAAGCGCCACAATCTTTCAGAATGAGAAGCTGCTCTTCCGTTCGCAGCGCCATGTTGATAGGTACGGCAATCGCACCCAGTGAAATGATCGCGACGAAGGAGGCGATGAATTCCGGCGAATCGTTCAGCAGAATCGCAACTCGATCGCCGCGTTCGATTTCCAGCGCGTTAAGCTTCTGGGCGGTCGCGATCGTCAGATCGCGCAACTCGCCGTAACTGAGCCGGCGTTCCCCGTACAGAACGGCGATGCGTGAAGACCGATGAGGCTGGAAGATTCTTTCGAAAAGATTGTTGGCCGGCATGGCGATGGCGAAGACTTTAGTCCGCCGCGCATTGCGACGCAAGAACGCGATCGAGTTTGTCGCGAACTGCCGCGTTGTGCTTTGATTACCTAAATGCCGATTCAAAAAAAGCGCGATCATCAGACAGAGACGCGTCTGCTGCTGGAGTCCGACGAACCGATTGAATTGCCGCCGGCGGAAATTGCCGACAGCGCCGTACTGGTCCAGTTCGACAAATTCAAGCCTTTCATTCCTGAGCTGTTGGCGGTGTTGCGCGCGGGCGTCACAGCAGAACCAGTCGCGGTCATGAACGATGGCTCGAGCTTCGCGATTCACGGCGAGACGCGCACTTTCTGGGTCAAGATTTGGCACACAGCCGGATCGGAGCTCAGCAAGATCGAACGCGTGCAGATAATTAGTTGTCTACCATCGACGCGCGGACTCAACGTGGTCATTGGCGAGGAATAATCGAACAAAAGATGGATCCGTTTAGAGGCGGGCGTTGCCCGCCTTTATACTGTCGCACACGTGAAAATTCCTGAGCAGGTTCTGGACATAGCTCGCGCCGTGCGCGATCAGGGGGGCCGTGCGCTGCTCGTGGGTGGTTGCGTGCGCGATGAGTTGATGGGAAAGGAGGCGAAAGATTTCGATATTGAGGTCTACGCGACCGGCGCCGCGCAGTTGCGAGCAATATTGGACCGATTCGGCACGGTGAACGTCGTCGGCGAAGCCTTCACGGTTTACAAGCTCGGTGCTCATCTCGACGTCTCAATTCCCCGGCGCGAGCGCAAGAGCGGCGCCGGCCATCGCGGGTTCGTCATCGAAGGCGATCCATCGATGTCGATTGAAGAAGCAACCAGGCGGCGCGATTTTACAGTCAACGCGATCCTGAAAGATCCCCTAACGGAAGAGATCATCGATCCATTCGACGGTCGCGCCGATCTTGAAAAGAAAATGCTGCGCGCCGTGTCGGCCCAAACGTTTCCGGAAGACAGCCTGCGCGTGCTGCGCGCCGCTCAATTTTCAGCTCGCTTTGAATTCGAGATTGAAGGGAACACTGTTGAGCTCTGTCGCTCGATGGATCTTTCGGACCTGCCCGCTGAGCGCATCTGGGGCGAGCTGGAAAAACTGCTCTTGCGCGCTCAGAAACCCTCGATTGGAATCGAGAGCTTGCGCGACCTCGGCGCGGTTGATCAAATCTTTCCTGAATTGAAAGCGTTGATCGGAGTGCCGCAGGAACCGGAGTGGCATCCGGAAGGCGACGTGTGGATTCATACGCTGCTGACAAGCGACCGCGCGCGCGAACTTATCGACGACTTGCCTTACGCGAAACAGGTCACGGTAATGTTGGCCGCGCTCTGCCACGATTTTGGTAAGCCGGCAACGACGGCTTTCGTCGATGGCCGGATTCGTTCGCGCGAACACGAAGAGGGAGGAGTGGCTCCCACCGAATCGTTTCTCGACCGGCTGAACATTCACACGTTGGATGGTTATGACGTGCGCGCGCAGGTCATCGCGCTGGTCCGAGATCATCTGAAACCCGGCGAATTCTACAAGAAGCGCGATGAAGTTACCGACGGGGCCTTTCGCCGGCTGGCGCGAAAGTGCGAACTCGATCTTTTGTATCGCGTGGCGAAAGCCGACTCGCTTGGCCGCAATGCCGAGTGGGTGCCGCGTGAGAACTGGTACGACGCTGAGGCCCAGGAATGGTTCATCCAACGCGCGCGCGAACTGGAAGTCGAATCACAACCACCGTCGCCGATTTTACTCGGGCGGCATCTGCTCGAGTTGGGCATGACACCCGGCCCGCGCGTCGGCGAGATCACTAAAGCTGTTTACGAGATGCAGCTGGACGGACGGGTTTCATCTCTAGATGAAGGACGAGCCGAAGCGAAGAAAATTTTGTCCGCAGATAACGCAGAAAAAGCAGAAACCCGACCGTAAGGGAGGGTGCGATGCGACAGGGCACCCTCCCTTACGGTCGGGTTTCCGCGCATGATAAAGTAACGACCCATGATTGAACTGCAACTAACTGAGGACCATGAGGCGCTGGTCCAGACCGTGCGCGAGTTCGCGCAGAAAGAAGTCGCGCCCTACATCAAAGAGTGGGACGAGAAGCAGGAAGCACATCCGGAAATCTTCAAGAAGATGGCCGCGTTGAACTTGCTCGGCGTCTGCATTCCTGAACAGTACGGCGGCGCCGGCTTTGATTACATTTCGCTGGGCCTGGTCTGCGAAGAGCTTGAGGCCGTCGATACTTCTTTGCGCGTCGCGATGTCGGTGCACACGGGCTTGAATTCGCTGACGCTTTACGCGTGGGGCACGGAAGAGCAGAAAGAAAAATATCTGGCGCCGCAAGCGCAAGGCGAGAAGCTGGCGACTTACGGATTGACTGAGCCCGGCGCAGGTTCCGACGTTGTCGGCGCCCGTTCGACCGCGCGGCGCGATGGTGACGACTATATTTTGAATGGCGAGAAGATGTGGATCAGTCTCGCCGATTTCGCCGACAACTTTCTCTTCTTCTGCTGGACTGATGAAGAAAAGCGACGGAAGCGCGATCACTCAGGAATGTCTTGCTTCATCGTCGAGCGCGGCATGAAAGGCTTCACTTCAGGATCGATTCACGGCAAGCTCGGCATTCGCGCGGGCAACACCGGATATTTTTCTTTGCAGGACGTGCGCGTGCCGAAGGCGAACCTGCTGGGCGAAGAAGGCGAAGGCTTTAAGATTGCCATGTTCGCGCTCGAGCAGGGACGGTACACGGTCGCTGCCGGCGCTACCGGCGTGATTCGGGCGAGCCGCGATGCATCCGTGGCTTACGCGCTGGAACGCGAGACGTTCGGCACAAAGATCGCCAACCATCAACTGGTCAAACAAAAAATTGCCGAGATGGAAGCCGACTATTGGATGTCGCACCTGCTCTGGGCGCGCGCGGGCTGGCTCAAGAATGAAGGAAGGCCCAGCGGCCGCGCGACAAGTCTGGCGAAGTGGCAGGCGACCGTGCGCAGCGAGAAAGCCGCGTCGATGGCCATCGAAGTTCACGGCGCGAACGGCTATTCGAACGACTATCCGGTCGAGCGTTACCTGCGCAACTGCAAAGCCGCGATCATTTACGAAGGCACGCGCGACATTCATACCTTGATGCAAGCCGACTGGGCGCTGGGTCTTAAGAAAGAAAAGCCCGCGCGCAAGACTTTGCCGCCATGGAAGCCTGCCGAGTCGCGCGGAGCGGTGGCGTTGTAAGGTGGTCTTGTTAGCGATGCGGCGTGGAAGTGCTGGCAGAAGGCTTCGCTAATCGGGTCATCACAAGGCCTGCACGCCCATGTTTTAAGGAGTTGGATTACCTAACACGCCGTTCTCGACAATTTCATTCAAAAGATATTCACGGTCGGTTGGGCCGAGCTGGGCAGACAGGTAGGTGAATAACGCTTGTCCTTCAGCAACCGTGCCGAGGTGTTCCCAAATAAGCCGCAGCCAAATGGATCGTGGCTCAGTCGGTTGAAGAGAGAGTGCGTTCGCAACTGAACCCAGCGCAATCATCTGCGCCAGTTTTTCGCGCAACACATCGAGTCGACTGTCGATCTCGACCACTTTGGCTCGAAAGGCATCCGCCACTCGGCCCAGCGAGAGTGCAGCCGTCGCGCGGACTGCCCGCCGCGGCCGCCTTTCAGCATTCGTAAGCTGGCTGTCGCGAAATCCGTCGGCAGTTGCCAATAAGCGTGCTCGTTCAGCAGCGCAGAGCGCAGCCAGGGGAGACCGAAGTCTCTGGAGCTCAGCTTCCGCGGCCCCAAGCCAGTCGATGACCTTGGCCGCAAAATCCGGCTGTCCGTTTCGGTAAAGGTCGACCAGCGCTGACACCTGACCCAGCCGCGCCAAAAGCGACTCTCGAAGAATCCCCAGCATGTGAGATTTATTCCGGCGTTAACTTACTGATGGTCGATCCATCGGGCTTCTTGACTTCTCCCCATTCCAGCCCTTCTTCGCGCATGACGAGCCTGACTCGCGAAACGGTCTGCGGGTCAGCCTTTTCTTTCACTTCTGAAGTCAGAACGCTGACCCTCATCGCGGAAGGCTTGCCGACGTCCTTGACGGCTACATCGGAGACACGCTTTCTGACCCTGGCGACCAGGTTTTCACGCGCCGCGGGATCGAGGCTTGCGCCCAGTCCGGAGGTCTCCAAATGTTTCAACAAACTGTCCTGGACTTCGCGCATGACTTGCTCTCGCGATGGCTGGCTGCGGACGCCGCCGGCCGATGTTTCCGACACACTGGTAATACGTTGCAGCAGATCCGGTTTCCATTGGTCCGCGGTCTTGCTCGTAACCTTCAAGCCCAACTCTTTTCCGGCCGCGACTAGTTCATTTACGGCGGCTGTCTGAATCGTTGCCGCCTCGTTTAGCGTGGGCGGTTCGCCTTCTTCGACCTGCTCAAAAATGAGCGGCAGCTCGGCGATAAGCTCGGGAACGCGAATGCGGGGAATCGTCATACCGTGCAACAGTGCGTTGTCACGATAGTGTTCTGCGATAGCGGCCGTTTGCTCGTCAGCCATGCGCCTTGCGTGCGCGAGACTGACGAGCAACGTGCCGAGTACTTGGCCTAAATCTGCCATTTGGTCACCTCAAAAAGAACTGCCGATTACGGTTAGGCTGTCGCCGGCGCTTCCTTGATCGAGTTTTCCAGGATCGTCAGCAATCGTGCAGTGCCTTCAGGAAGTTCATCCTGAACAGCCTTCACGTGAATCGTCATGGAATAGGTTCGTTCAGTCTTTTGCGTCTCAGACGTTGACTTCTTGTACGAATAGCTCGCCTTGAGTTCGACTGAGACGGGACCCCAACCGCCTTTGGCGGCAAGCGACACACTTAGATCGTGTGACGAGGTCGTAGTGCTCTCCTGAACAGAAGTGATCTTGGCATTGAAGTCAATGGTTGTCTCCTCAATCCGAATGAAAGGGATGGGCAACATCGTAATGAAAGGCACCGAAAGTTTAGTGGTCTGGTCATGCACTTTCCCGGTGGGATCTGGGATTTTCCTTTTAGGAGTATTGGTGTCGTTTGGATCGTCGATCATGTCGGGAATGCTCTTGACGTAGGTGAAGGTCACCATTTCCACGTCGCCCGTCTGCTGGTTGAAGCCTACCGACTTAATAAAATCAACAGAGGTGATCGCCGACTGAGCTTGCGCTTTAATGACGGCGTTAAGTGGGCCGCCAATCAAGTTTTGGAAGTCTAGATTTGCTATTTCATCTCCGAGGGCCATGGTCTGTTCTCCTTTGGAAGTAAGGTTATTGTGAGAGTTCAGCTGCTGGCGAACGCTCGCTCAAAAGGAGGCAACTGAGCACCCGATCTATCTGGAGGTAAAGCTGGCCGCGAAGTCTGCCAGATCGCTCTTCCGATTGCAAGTAGAATTGCAAAGCTAGCGAATCTATAAAAGAATGAGCGCAAAAATCGGCGGTTTTGGCTCAAAGACGCGCAGAAACCGGCGGGGAATACGGCCGATGGACTTTAGCTCCGCTGAAGGCAGGCCGTCTCGGCCCTAAACTGGAGATCTGGAAAGTGAATTGGTTTTTTGACTTGCGGAGGGCGCAAAGATAGTTGCCGTCGGCTGTGCGCGCGATCTGAATCCTCGCGGCGCATGGCGCCTGTTTCTGACTCCAACCGCCAACAACCACCGGGCATTTGGATTTGGAAAAACATCGCCCTCCTCTGCTACTATACGGTCGCTTTCTTAAATCGACCCAGTAAATCCTTTCCGCAGATTTCCTGCACCGGGAGAAAACATGGCGCCAGAAGTCAGAACCGAGCGCGAGCTATCTTTGGATTTTTTGCGCGTAACTGAAGCTGCTGCGATTGCCGCGGCCCGCACGATGGGCCAGGGCGATCGCAAGTATTCAGATCAAGTTGCCGTCGAAGCCATGCGCGAAGTCATGGACAGCGTGCCCATGCGCGGCCGCGTGGTAATCGGCGAAGGCGAACGCGACGAAGCGCCCATGCTCTACATCGGCGAAGAAGTCGGCGGCGGTTTTGGTGTCGGTGACGAGATGGCTGCTTCGTGTCCGGAAGTCGATATCGCCGTCGATCCTTTGGAAGGCACAAACCTGTGCGCGCTGGGAGCGAACAATGCGATCGCTGTGCTGGCCGCGGCGGAACGCGGCGGGCTGCTGCACGCTCCGGACATCTACATGGACAAGATCGTCGTCGGTCCATCGTCGCGCGGGGTCGTCGACATCGATGCGCCGGTGAAAGACAACCTGCGCAACATCGCGCGACGGCTCGGCCGTGACATCGAAGACCTCACCATCATTGTTCTGGATCGCCCGCGACACAAAAAGATCATCGACGACGTTCGAGCTGCGGGCGCCCGTATTCGCTTGATCTCGGACGGGGATTTGTCGGCGGGAATTTCGGCGGCGGTCGCGGGCACAAACATCCATGGGGAAAG
>JADMIO011602875.1_pt1 | contig 40328 bp, 31 predicted proteins | sample 8958161 | NCBI WGS metagenome assembly JADMIO01 (sample SAMN16585339, study PRJNA669376) | soil metagenome | isolation source: Crop rotation soil | place: USA: Cullars Rotation, Alabama | collected 2011
CCGCGACTTCAAGTCACGTGAATTCCAAGCTTCGGATCCCACTGTGCTGGAAAGATGCACCTGGCCGAGTTTGGAATGCTGATGGCGATCATCGGCACGCTGATGCACTACGAGATCGTCACTTACACCTGGATCATTACGGGACTGGTGTTGGGTTCGTTGCTGGGTCTGGCGATGGGCTTTTGGGTGCCGATGACTGCAATGCCGCAACGAACCGCGTTGTCGCATGCGTTCGGGGCTTTCGCAGCGGCGCTGGTTGGGATTTCCGAGTTCTATCGTCACGGTGGTCACTTGGAAACAATCACGATGGCCGCGCTCGGTTTTGAAGTCATGCTAGGTGCGCTGACAACCACTGGAAGCTTGCTCGCCTTCGCGAAGTTGCAGGGATTGGTCCGCGGCACGCCAATGACTTACCGCGGCCAGAACATTTTCAATATGGCGCTGCTGGCGGCAACGGTGGGGATCTTTATTTATCTGATCATTATTCCCGGTTCGATGCCGCTGTTTTTCACGATGGTGGGGCTTGCTTTCGTTTTTGGAATTCTGCTCGTAATGCCGATCGGCGCCGCGGACATGCCGGTCGTAATGTCACTGCTAAATTCTTATGCGGGCCTCGCTTCCGCTGCCACCGGTTTTGTCTTATCGAATAATGTTTTGATCATAGCAGGGACGCTCGACGGTTTTTCCGGTTTCATCCTTTCCATCCTCATGTGCCGTGCTATGAATCGTTCGATGACGAACGTATTGTTCGGCGCGTTTGGTAGCGCTGCCACCTCCACCGCGGCAGCCGAACAAACCGGTTCGATGCGCGAGGTCAGCATGGAAGACATTGCCACGCAGATGGCTTATGCAAAGCAAGTCGTTTTTGTTCCGGGTTATGGTATGGCGACCGCGCAGGCGCAGCACGCAGTGCGTGAATTAGCCGACACGCTCGAGAAGCGAGGTGTGACAGTTAAATACGGTATTCATCCCGTGGCTGGTCGCATGCCGGGGCACATGAACGTTTTACTCGCTGAAGCCAACGTCCCTTATTCATCACTCTATGAACTGGAGCAGATTAATCCCGAGTTTCCGTCCACCGACGTGGCCGTAGTGATTGGCGCGAACGATGTAGTTAATCCCGACGCTCGCGACAATCCGGGCAGCCCGATCGCAGGCATGCCGATTCTTGAAGTGGATCGCGCTAAGTCCGTCGTCGTGCTCAAGCGTGGCCAGGGTAAAGGATTTTCCGGTCTCGAGAACCCGTTGTTCTTCAAACCGGTAACCGGAATGCTTTATGGCGACGCGAAAGAGACACTCACGCGATTGATTCAGGCTGTACAGCAAGCGTAACCTAATAGTCTTCAAAAATGTCCGGCAAACTTCAGTGCGTCGTCTGAAGTATCGCGCGAACGCTGAATGTTGCTGGACTTATCTGTTTTGAATTGGATTCATCTCGTATCGTGGCAATTCATATAGGAGACAGTATGCGAAAAGTTTTATCCGGCATTGTGATGGCGACGGTGCTCGCGACGTGCCTGTCGCCGACCTGGCACCTGGCGCCCGCGTTAGCGCAACGAAAAGTTAAGGCTACGAAGATTCCAGTTGCGTCGCTTGCTTCTCAGCGGGGCGTTGACTCTATTACCGCAGCAGAGTTGCGCGACTATCTTTCGTTTATCGCTTCGGACGAGATGGAAGGTCGCGACACGCCTTCACGAGGGTTGGACACAACGGCCAAATTTCTGGCGGTAAATCTGGCGCGCTGGGGATTGAAGCCGGCTGGTGACGATGGCTCGTACTTTCAAAAGATCGCCTTGCGACGCAGTCTCATCGATCGTACGGCAACTCAAGTCCAATTGAACGGGCGAACACTTTCGTTAGGTGACGACTACATTCCCCTCGCGCGAACAGGTGATGTCACGGCTCCGCTGGTGTTTGCGGGTAATGGCTGGTTCGTAAAGTCGAAAAATATCGATGCTTATAAAGGCATCGACGCGAAAGGCAAAATTGTAGTCATCGTCGGCAGCCCGGATGGATTTCCACGAGGCATCGTCCGCGCTGACGTCACCGGCAAACGCGGCGAGGATTGGATGAACGCCAGCGAATATGCCGCTAAGCAAGGCGCCCTCGGAATCGTTACGATCCCTGATTTTCAATATCTTGCAAATTGGGACCGCAATCGCGCCCGAATCACCGAACGGGGAACGACGGTCGTGGAAAAGTTTCAAACTACCGGCGCGTCACAGTTGCCCAGCATCGTCGTTGCGCCACGTATCGCTAATGCAATATTTCAGGGCGAGAAACAGAATGCCAGTGCGCTCTTCGAGTCTGCCTATTCAGGAAATTTGGCTGCGCCTTTCGAGCTAAGCCCCGAAAAGAAATTGTCGTTAAAGGTAACGACGAAAAGTGAAAGCATTCCCACGCAAAATGTGGTGGCAGTTTTCGAAGGCAGCGATCCGGTTCTCAAAGATGAATATGTGGCGCTCGGAGCGCACTACGATCACGTCGGTGTTGGCGTTCCTGTAAATGGCGACGCGATTTATAACGGCGCCGATGACGATGGCTCGGGAACAACAGCACTCCTGGCGATGGCCGAGGCGTTGGCTCATGCGCCGAAACGTCCCAAGCGCTCGGTGCTTTTTGTTTGGCATGCCGGCGAAGAAAAAGGGTTGTGGGGTTCGCGCTACTTCACTGACTATCCGACCATCCCTCTCAACAAGATTGTGACGCAGATCAACATCGACATGATCGGCCGCAGCAAAAAGGAAGGTGACACCAACCCGCGCAACCAGACTCTTTCAACGTCGAACGAGGTTTATGTAATTGGATCGAAGATGATGAGTACCGAATTGGGCGAGCTTACCGAAACGGTGAATAAAGACTATCTGAATCTCGTTTTCGATTACCGCTTCGATGACCCGGCTGATCCGAACCGGTTTTTCTTTCGCAGCGATCACTACAACTATGCCCGTAAGGGAATTCCAATTGTGTTCTTCTTCGACGGCGAGCACGAGGATTATCACCGTCCCGGCGATGAAGTACAGAAGATTGACTTTCCCAAAATGGAAAAGGTAACGCGGACGATTTATATGTTGCTGTGGGAGATAGCGAGCCGACCGACGCGGCCGGCCGTCGATAAGCAGCTCCCACCAACACTTAGCCGGGAGAACTAAAAACGAATCTTCATTAATAATTGGTTCGTTACGTTGAGCTTCTTTCCGCCATCAGCCGCCGGTAGAGTTCGTCTCTTGTGAGCCCCAGTTCGCGAGCAGCTTTCTTCAACGCCGCGCGGTGGTCCAATCCTTCATCTTCCAGGCGGTTAACCATCGCGCTAGCTGTCGCCGGTTTTAATTCGGCAGCTGCTTCAACCGGCGTTCCATCAATCATCAGTACAAATTCTCCGCGAGACTTTTCGCGCGTGTCGAAGCGCGTGCGTAGTTCGCCCAGGCGTCCGCTAATGATTTCTTCGTGAAGTTTTGTTAACTCGCGTGCGACCGCCGCATCGCGATTGCCCAGGATTTCCACCGCGTCGCGTAGGGTTGCGGCTATTCGATGAGGCGCTTCATAGAAAATCAAGGTGGCGTGAATATTGCGCAGTTCCTCCAGCCGTGCGCGCCGCGCGCCCGTGCGCGCCGGCAAGAATCCACCAAAGAAAAACTGATCGGTACTCATGCCCGAGGCGACCAACGCGGCTGTCAAAGCAGTTGGACCGGGGACAGGGACGACAGTTACTCCGTGTTCATTCGCTTCGGCAACAATGCGGAAACCAGGGTCGCTAATTCCGGGTGTGCCGGCATCAGAGACAACCGCCACATCGTCGCCCGCTTGCACAAGTTGCATTAATTCGGCCGCACGTTCGCGCTCATTATGCTCGTGATAACTTATGGTTTTGGTTTTGATGCCGTAGTGGTCCAGCAACTTGCGCGTATGGCGCGTGTCTTCGCAGGCGATGATTTTGACTTCGTTCAAAATCCGCAGCGCACGATGTGTGATGTCTTCGAGATTTCCGATCGGCGTGGCAACAATGTAAAGCGTCCCCGGCATGTGCGTATTCTGGCATTTGGCGTTACGAAAACGAACTCAAACGATAGCCTTAACAAGAAAAGCCTCGTTCGCTGCTAACGAACGAGGCTTTAACAAGGCCCAGCGGCTTTAGTCCTTAGTTGGGTAAGCGAATTCTGCGCCACCAGTCGTTATTCCGATTCTGGTTGTTGCGATCGTTCCGGCCGTTCGGGAAATAGCCACCATTGTTGTAGTAGCCCAGCCCGTAGGCGTTCGATATCACACGCAGCTCCTGTTGAATCTGTGACCAGTCGGAAGCGACGCGGTTATCGAATGCTCGCGAACGTCCGACGCGGTCAAACTGCTGCGCTTCCTGAATCACGCGCTGTGCTTCGTTCCGGCTGCGATTCAAGTCGCGGCCATTGCCAAAGCGTGATTTCAAGTCGCTCACTGCGCGTCTGAAATCGCGCGCCTGATCGTTTAGATAATCCTCGTTTCGCGAGCCGTTAATGCGGCTATCGTTCAACGCGCGGCGAAGATCTCTTTCAAAATCTTTTGACACTCGATCCAATCGCTGGATCGAATCTTTCAGATAACGATCATCGTAACGGCCGTTGCGTCCGTAATCAGGATAGCCATATTGTGCGTTCGCCAACGACGGCAAACAAAACGCGAGAATAGCTGCGGCGAAAATTCCAAATCTCGCTGTACGTCGATTCATTTTATCTCCCTCCAAATCTTGAACGAGCCGACCGCACTCGCGAGTCCAAAAAGAGTTTTGGTCTGCCCTGTTGTTCCGCTCGATTTTGGGGAAACCAATTATCGAGCGTCGTGCCGCAGGGCGAATGGCAAGGACTGTGCCTGAGGATTGAAAGACACGTGATGTGAAATAAGTAGGGATTAAACCAATGTTTTCACGCAAGCGGACTGAACTGCGGAAGAGTGCTACTGGCTGATGCTTCGAAAACGTGCACTCGTGGCCGAAATGGTCGCAAGCAGTTAATCGGTGCGGGTGTAGTCGATGAGAATGTTGAGATGCTTGCGTACGTGCGACTCGTCGAACTGGTAGCTCTGTGACGGACGGTTGACCATCCATGCCGGTGTGCCTTCGGCTGAAATCATTAGACGAAGCTGATCGTTCGCGGACTTAATGCCGGCATGTCGAACGTTGCCGAGAGCCAGGCCACCACCGCGGATGAAGCCGTGTTTCGGAATGCGTGGCCAGCCGACTTCTACCAGCAATTGGCGCACGCCATTTTCAAGTCGTAAAAGTCTTCCCGCCAGCACCGTCGTGTCGTGGTTGAACTCGTAATTATCTTCGCTCGAGATTTGCAACGACGCGCCTTCGCGATTCAGTTCGGCGGCGACGTTACGAAATACTGCGAACAACCAATCGCAAGCGGTTTTGCGAATGAAGTCATTCGAGGTTCGCAGTTGCAGATACTGGGTAATGTCGGCGCGTCCTGACGCGCGCGCCTGCGCCTCCGCTTCGGCCAGGGCGCTGGCCCAGGCCTCGTCGAGGTCAAGCGGTGTTGGTTCTTGCGGCATGCAATCGGCGCTGGAGCGGGTCAATGAAGAATGCAAAATTCGCCGGCTACTGCGGGCGATGTTATCATGCTCGACACAACGTCTAACATCGCGGTTGTAACCGCAGCTTACTCCCCGGCAGAAAACTTAACCTCGAAACAAAGTCGCAAATGAAAACATTTTTTTTCGGAAGATCGAAAGCGTTCGCCGCCGTTATCGCCGTTGGAATTTTTCTTGCTCTGAATGTAACTCAATTGGCCCAGCGCGATTTGCCCGTACGTTCAGGTCACGTTAACGATTTCGCGCGTGTGCTGGATGACGCTACCAGGCAACAGCTGGAAGCGACACTGGAAAATTTTAAGCAAAAGTCCGGACTGCAGTTCGACGTGGCGACGTTTGAAACAACCTCTGGTCAGGACATTGCGGATTTTTCGCAGCGACTGGCGCAGAACTGGAAGCTTGTCGGTAGAGCGGCCAAGGGAAAAAACGTGCTGCTGGTTGTTTCGGTCAACGATAAGACGTCATTCACCCAATTCAGCCCTGGTGTGCCAAGCAAGCTACCTGAAGGCATTTTTGGCGATATGGGCCAACGGCTCAAACCCTATCTCGCTTCGGATCGAACAGGCGAAGGGTTGACAACTATCGTTCGTTACTTCGTGTCTGCAGTCGCCCGTAATCAAAATCTGGATCCGGATTCTTTGAGTGCTCCCGTTGTCGCCGCTGCTACTGATAGCACACGTACAAACGCATCGACTGCCATTGAAACTGCATCGCCGAATGCAGCCGAGACGCCTGTACCCGTTGTCGCGGCAACGCCTTTGTCAGTTGTCACCGCAACGCCAGCAACTACGGATGCACCGGCGCGCACTGACAATGCCAGCTCAGCGACTGACGCCGCAGACGAGTCGGAAGAAGTTGAGCTGACTCTGACCAAACCGGCGGCAACGCGGATAAGTTTGCTGAAGGAATTTATTGAGGACCATCCGGACTCGACCGTCAAACATCGCGCGATAGAGTTGCTGATCAGCTCGTATGCGACTTACGGCGACGAGTTGTTGCGCGCGGGTGACGGTCCAAAAGGGATCGAGCAGTTGATGTTGGCAATCAATGAAGCGCCGCTTGACGCCTCTGACAATTTATTTTCGCATGTAATTGCGCAAATCCCGCTGAACTTGTATTTGCGCCGCGAAGTGACGGCTGCCGATGCTGCGGCCCGCAGTATCGCTGCCAAGTTTGGTAGCGATCCGAAAAAGTTATTAGCGGTGGCGTCATATTACGTGACGTTGGAACGTGGTGATGAAGCGCGCGAGCTTGTGTCTCAAGCATTACGCCTCGCGCCAGATCTGGCCGAAGCACATCAAGGCATGGCAATGGCGCTGCACGTTTCGCTGAAACTGGCGGAAGCTGCTGACGAATACAAACGAGCGTTTGAACTCGATCCAAATTTAAAGGGAGTTCGGCGGAACCTTGCTGATTTGCGCCGTGCTCTCGGAAAAGATGAAGAAGCGCTGGCTCTTTACCGGCAGCAACTTGCGATCGATCCTACCGATAAGAGTGCGCGCGCTGGAGTCGTAATTTGTCTGTTCAATTTGGGGCGACAGGATGAAGCCAAGGCGGAACTCGACGCGGCATTAAAAGCCGATCCCGCAAATTTACCGTTGCTCGCGTCGACTGCTTATTGGTTCGCCGCGCATAACGAACCTGAACTTGCGATTGCTTTGGGAACCAAGGCGGTTCAGCTGCAACCGCGTCACGCGTGGTCACAAATCGCGGTCGCGCGCGCGCTGATCGCCAAAGGGAATCCGCTTGAGGCCGAACGCGCCATTCGTTTTGCGCGACTGTATGCAAAATTTCCTACGCTTGATTATGAGTTGGCGAACGCGCTTGCTGCCGCCGGTCTGTTCGAAGAAGCTGCTGAAGTACTCACGCAAAAATTCCGCATAAAAAACAATCAGATCGAGACGTTGCTTGGCGGCCACGTTCCCGCCACCGGCTCCAGCTTCATTGAATTGTTGGCGCCGGAACGCCAGGGCAGCATCCTGCAATCGTCATCGCCAGACAATGAAGCAAACGCGAAAATTCTCAAGGACTTGCTGGTATTTGTCACCGCGATCAATCCCGGGGATGGCGCGAAGGTGAACGAGGCCGCTGTACTTACCGCTGCAAAAGACTTTGCTTCCGGGAACGATGCCGCGCGCACGTATCGCGAGTTGTACGCTGCCAGCCGGTTGTTACAGAAAGGCATCGGCGTTCAGACTGCGTTTGAGCTGGCCACGGCTGCCCGCACAAGTGCGGACGCTGCATTGAATGTCCCGGCATTAGCGTTAGCGGTGCAGGCCGATGAATACCGCGAGGCCCGCGCGCGAGCTATCGCCGCCGGCGGCACGCCCGAGGTGCCGGAAGCGCCGCGTAACTTACTCGCAAACCTGCTGCGCGGCCGCATCGAAGACATTTCGGGTTGGGCCCTTTTCAACTTAGACAAAACTGAAGACGCAGTCGATCACCTGAAGCGCGCCGTTAACATTCTGCCCGCGGGAACTCCAGCGCGGCGCGTTGCACTGTGGCATCTCGGTGCTGCTTTTGAACAGCAGGGAAATAACGAAGAAGCGCTTTCGTCATACATTAGCAGTTACAACGCGGGCGATCCGGATCCTTTGCGCCGTTCGGTGATCGAGAAACTCTATCGGCGCGCGCATGGTTCGCTTGAGGGTTTGGAAGAGCGGATTGGAAAGGAGCCTGCGATTAGCGCGGCTGTTCAATCATCGGACTCTCCGCCTGCTTCAACGCCACAAGTTTCGTCGAGCCCGGAACCTGCCGCCGCGACGGCGCCTTCTCCAACTCCTTCGCCGACTGTCGAAACTCCGGCCGAGCCGGCCGCAACACCCGCAAGCGAAAACAAACCGTCGGAGGCTAAATCGCCTGCGACGCTAACAGTCAGTGGCACCATACGAGATGCGAATGATGCCGCGCTCGCGAATGTAGTTGTGGTGTTGATTAGTTCTCAGGGAACAGTCTTAACCACAAACACTGACGACCGCGGTGTTTACTCTTTCACCGTTGCACCTTCCGATTCTGGTTATCGCATAATCCCGTCGCGTAATGGCTTTTCGTTCGACCCTGGGGACAAAGTGCTAACAGCGGTCATAGGCGATGTAAAAGATGCGAACTTCGTAGCCACACGCAGGAATTAAGTTCAAACAAAAAGAATCCGACAGACTTTGATTGTCACTTGATCAGCGACAACCAGAGCATGCCGGACTCTTGTCCTGTTTGGTTTTTGGTTTAGTTTCCGCCGCCGCCGGTTATTGGTTTCCCTTCAGCGTCAAAAACTTCCACCGTTCCATATTTTGCAAGTACGTCGCGTGTCTTCGATGCATCGCCGACGGCCACAATTTGCAAGTGGCCCATGTCAACATACTTTTGGGCGACACGTTGCACATCCGCCGTGGTTATAGCCGAAACCTTTTGCGGATAGGTGTCCCAGTAGTCCGCGGGCAGATCGTAAATTTTCTGCTGGATGATATTTTGCAGCAGACTTTGTGGTTGTTCGAGTGAGAGCGCAAAACTGCCGATGATGGCGCGCTTCGCATTCTCGAGTTCTTCAGTGGTTACCGGTTCATCACGCAGTCGTTTCAGTTCATACAAGAACTCTTTCATCGCGCCTTCCGTGACGTCAGTTCTTACCTCCGAGCTCGAAATCCAGGTGCCCTTGAATTTCGAACCGCCAAAGTTACTGTACGCGCCATAGGTGTAGCCTTTGTCTTCGCGCAGGTTCAAGAACAAGCGGGCAGCCGGGCCACCGCCGAGAATTCGATCGGCGATCAACATCGAAAAGTAATCGGGGCTAGTGCGCTCGATGCCGAGATTGCCAAGTTGCAACACGGTCTGTACCGAGCCGGGCCGGTCAATTAGGTAAATCTTTGACGCCGACTGTGCGGGCGCTTCCGGAATTTGGGTTGCTGGAACGTCGCCTTTTTGCCAATCGCCGAACGCTTTCTCGATCTTCGGCAGCATTTCTTTCAAGGTCGTGTCGCCGACGATCGCGAGAATGGAGTTGTTCGGCCGATAGTACATGTCGTGAAAGTTCTGCAGATCTTTCGTCGACAGCTTTTTGATCGCAGCCGAGGGAGGCGAGACCAGCGCGGCTGGATGTTCGCCATAGATCGCTTTCTGAAATTGTTCGGCCGCCAAAAACTGCGGGATCGAACGCTGGAACTGTAACTGCGCGAGAGTGCGCGCTTTGTACTTTTCAACTTCGGTGGTTGGGAAAATCGGATTACGAACTACGTCCGCAAAGATGTCGAGCGTTTGATCGAAATTCTCGATAAGACCAGAAGCACTGACAGTGCTGGTGACCGATGACAGTCCGGACGTACTCGTCAACGTGCCGCCGAGCGCATCGATCTGCTCAGCGATGTCCTTGCTTGTACGCTTGGTTGTTCCATCCCTGAGCAAGCCGGCTGTGAAAGTTGCAAGGCCGTGAAGATCATTCGGGTCGGCCAGGCCGCCGGCGAGTACGACCATCTGCATGTTAAAGGTCGGCACTTTGTGGCTTGGCAACACCATCACCCGCAGTCCGTTCGGCAAGGTAGTCTCTTCCGCTTTCGGTAGATTGACCTTGAGCAGCTTTTTGTTAACCGGGGCTTTGCCTTTTATAACGGCGCCCTTTGTGGACTGCGTAACCGGACTTTGTGTCGGCCCCTGCGCCAAACCGATTGCGGACGACAAAAGGACAAGCGCTGCCGCGAATGCCAGAAGCTTTATTTCCTGTCTATTAATTATTTTCATGTTGAATCTCCTTACTGTCCGGTGCTGTTGGCCGCGCCGCGCGATTTCGCTTTGGGCATGGTGATGACGACCGTGCGATTCGGTTCGCGCAGGTACTGATTCGCGACGCGCTGCACGTCTTCCTTCGTCACTGCGTTCACCTTGTCCAAACGGGTGTTGATGAGGCTGGGATCGTTGTAGTAGATGGCGTACTGGCTGAGATTGATTGCGCGCGAAAGCGAGTTCTGCAAATTATTAATGAACGCGCGGCGCGCACCGTTCTTAGCTTTCTGCAATTCCCAGTCGGCAATCGGTTCCTTTTTCAGGCGTTCGATTTCCGCGTAGATGTTGCTTTCGACGTCGGCAACCTTGGCCCCCGGCTTAACAGTCGCGGAAACGTAGAGTGCGCCCGGTCCTCGTTTTTCATCCATGAACCCAAACACGCCCGTGACTAATTCCTTTTCCTTCACCAGCCGCTGGTAGAGGCGCGAGCTCTGCCCGCCCTGCAGCGCATTTGAAAGCACTTGCAACGCATAAAAATCATTGGTGTTGCCCGGCACTGCTTTGAAAGCGATGTCCACGCGCGGCGAACGAGCTAGCACATCGTCGACTGTCGCCCGGCGTTCCGCTTTCTGTTCCGGCTCCGTCATGTTAACGGCGGGCGGATTTGGCTGGCGCGGGATCTTTTCGAAATTCTTCTTGATGCGCGAAAGTGCGTCACTGGTTTTAAAGTCGCCGACGACCGTGAGCACGGCGTTGTTCGGCGCGTAATAAGTTTTGAAAAATTGGGCCACATCATCGACCGTGGCGGCGTTCAGATCTTCCATCGAACCAATAACGGAATGCTTGTAGGCGAAGTTATCGTAGATCAACGCCTGCTGTATCTCACTGCTTTGTCCGTAGGGCTGGTTGTCCACGCCCAACCGGCGTTCTTCCTGTACAGCGTTGCGCTGGTTGTCGAGGTTCTCTTTAGTGATTGCCAGACTGCGCATGCGATCGGCTTCAAGGAATAATGCGAGATCAAGCTGGTTGGCAGGCAGCGCTTCGAAATAAACGGTGCGATCCTCATTGGTCGTACCATTCATATTTCCGCCGTTGTTGAATACCAGCACAAAGTGCTCGCCAGATCCCACGTTCTCAGAACCTTTGAACATCATGTGTTCGAACAGGTGCGCGAAGCCGGTACGGCCTTGCCGCTCGTCCCGGGACCCGACGTTGTAGTTCACTGCGACTGCAATGACTGGCGCGCTGTGATCTTCAACCGTGATCACGCGTAATCCATTCTTGAGCGTAGTTTCCTTGTAGTCCACGCGCACATTTCGTTGTGCTTGCGCGGTGCCGATGGCCAAAGCGCAAACGAGGACATAGAACGCAAGGCTTGTGACACGTCTCATAAAGTAACTCCTTCTTGGAATATCATTTCGACGATTGGTATCCCGTTCCGCGGGGGCGATTGGAGCGCGAAGCTCGCCCGGGAAGTCTGCGCAGAAAAATTCAATTCTTACGGGGAAGGCTTCTCAAAATGAGCAGCGCTGGAAACGAGATGTTGGACTTTATTCCGCAACTCGAAATGAAGTCAAGTTCGCAAGCGGCGGCCCCAAAACATCGCCTGACGTCTTAACTCGCAGCAATTCCACGCGCACTGGCCAACCGCCCGCACTTTCCGGCCATCCAAAACGGCGACGCAAAAGCTTCGATTTGTTCCGGACGCTGGCTGGACAGACCCACCCTCGACGCCCGAAAAACCAAGCGGGGCGTACTATTCCCTTAGAAGATCGCGGCTGTATAATCGAACTTCAGCCGATCAATAGCAGAGACAATAATGAGCATAATCAGGCATAACTTTCTCCGATTGGCGATCCTTTTGTCCGCCTTACTCGCCGGCGCGACCGCCAATGGCCAGACCGCGTCCCAGCAGCCAACCAGTCGCTTTGACATCACGAACTATCGCATCGAGGCGCAGTTAATTCCCGATCAGCACACATTGCGCGCCGGCGCTGACATAAACGTGACGCCACTGGATGCGACGCGATCGTTGGTCTTCGAGCTTAATGGTTCGCTTAAAATCGAAAGCATCGAGCGCGATGGCCGGGCGCTGACCTATGTTCAAGATGCGGTGGGCGTCGGATCGATCGGACCAAGCGTTCGCGTTGACCTGGGCCAGGTCGTTCCTGCGAACCAGCCGATCACGTTGCGCTTTCGCTGGAACGGCCCGCTGATGTCGCCAGAAGGTGGACCATTGGCAACCAGACGTCTTGCTTACGTCGGACCGGAAGGTTCTTACCTGATGTACGCTTCGCGGTGGTTTCCTTTTCATGACTATGCCGCCGACCGCGCGACGTCAGACATTACCCTCGTCGTGCCCACCGGTTTGCAGGTAGCGGGAACCAGCGACGATCCGGTCGTGGCACAGGCTTCGCCGAAAGAAGGCGCGACGCGTTATCACTTTGTGCATCGCCAGCCAGTTCTGATTGGAAACTTTGCCGCCGGCCAGTACATCAACCGTAACCTTCGTTTTGGTAATTACGAAATTCAGTTTTACGCCAAGCCCGGCAGTGAAGGCCGAATCAATGCTTATGCGGAACTGATGGGCCAGGTACTCGAGTTCTACACCAAACAATACGGCGCGCCGTTATTCGGAACGCGGTTAGTTGTAGCGCAGGTCGACGATGACAGTCTCGATACTTATTCAGGGCCAGGAATCATTTTTCTTGCTTCAAAGCTGTTCGACAACAGCCGCGCATTGCCTGAAGAAAAGCTCGAGCGTGAAGTCGCGTATCAATGGTGGGGCCAAACGGTTGGTTTGAAGTCCTTTGACGATGCCTGGATTTCGCAGGGTTTGGCGGAGTGGAGCTCGTTCGCTTTTCGTGAGACGAATTTGAGTGGCGGCGCGCTCGATGCGGCCCAGCGCGAACAACAGGAACGCGCGCTAACGTTTGAGCAAACAGCATCGATTGCGCGCGCGCCTTCAGCCCTCGACGACCAGTCCGCCGCTTATCAATCGATTGTTTTCCACAAAGGCGCCATGGTTTTCCGCATGCTGCGCGAAACCCTGGGCAAGGAAAAATTTGATTTGCTGTTACGGAAATTTCTTGAAGACAATCGCGGTAAGAATGCGTCCATCGATGATTTCGAGCACTTGACCACACAAATCGCCGGCGAGAACATGCGCTACTTCTTCGCCCAATGGGTCGAGGGAACGGGCGTACCGGAATTCACCGTCGACTATCAAATCATTCGCACACGTTCGGGCAAATTCCGCACCCGCGGCACTGTCAAACAGACGTTGGAAACTCTGCGCATGCCGGTACAACTGATGCTGCGTTCGGAAGGGGATAGCCAGACTATCGTCACGAATATCGAGGGCCGCAGCGAGGACTTCGATTTTGAGTCAAATGGTCAACCGATCGAAGTGATCGTCGATCCCAACTATAAAATCCTGCGTATGTCCGACGATCTTCGCATCTCGATCGTTGCGCGCCGCGGTATTGAGTTGATGAAAGAGGGCCAATACGCAGAAGCGCAGCAGCAGTTTGAAGCAGCGCTAAAACTTGATCGCTCTAATTCATGGGTTTACTACAACCTCGGCTTGCTTTACTTAGAGCAACGGAACTGGGCGCTCGCACTCGATAATTTCGAAGCGGCGCTGAATGGAACGTTGAAGCCGGCGTGGATCGAAGCGTGGGCACACATCAAAAAAGGCAATGCTTACGATGCGCGCGGAGAACGCAATCGCGCCGTTGCTGAATACAACAAGGCAGTCCAGTCAGGAATTAATTACGACAACGCGATGGCGACAGCGAAGAAGTTTTTGGCTACGCCTTACGATCCCAAGGCGGCACAATCAGCGGAGTTGGTTTCACCGAGCAACTAATGGTAGCGCAAATTTTGATTTGCGATTAAGACCGACATCCCAGGCAAACTAGTTTGGGCACACATGACAAGGAGCTATCCATGAGCACTCCCCAGCAAAAGGTTAATCCCATCCCCGATAATTACCGCGGTATCACTCCTTATCTCTCAGTCAAAGGCGGCAGCGAAGCCATCGAGTTTTACAAAAAGGCTTTTGGCGCCGAAGAAGTGATGCGTCTTCCCAATCCCGACGGCACGTTGGGACACGCCGAAATAAAAATCGGTGACGCCGTGGTCATGCTCGCCGATGAATCTTCAGATTACGGCAACTTAAGTCCGAAGACACTGGGCGGTTCGGCAGTTCGGCTGCACATGTACGTTGAGGACGTCGATGCTTTTTTCGATCGAGCAATAGCGGCGGGAGCCAAGGTCCTGATCCCACTGGCCGATCAGTTTTACGGCGATCGATCGGGACGTTTGGAAGATCCATACGGCCATGTCTGGCTGGTATCAACGCATGTGGAAGATGTGTCCCCTGAAGAAATGCAGCGGCGCATGGAACAGTTTTCAAAGGGCGAGCAGTCCTGAGAACTTACCTCTGCAGACACAAATTCCGCGATTTGCGGAGATTGGGGCCGATGACCTTAACAGTCGATCGGCCGTTTGTTCATATTGATCTTCACAGTGTCAGTGTTTTCGTTCGGGAATGACGGCGTAATCTGCGAATGTCTTATGATTCACGGCTTATAGGTTAGCCAAAAGTAGATCGCCTGGCCCACACCGATAAAGAACCCAATCACGGCGCCGAAAAATTCGATCGTCTTCAAATGGTGTTGCGCAACCGACAGCACCAGTGCCTCGAGTTTTTCCAGCGGATAATCTGAAACCTTGCGCCGCACCATTCCACCGACATCAAACTCCGCAATAGCATTGGGCAGCCGTTCGCGTGCCGCCGTAGTAATGCGTTCTACCAGCGCCGCGCTCGCGCGCCTCATCGAACTTTCGGAAACATGATCGCCCAGCCTGCCTATTGGAGAAATCAATAGCCGCTCAACTTGCGAGCTGAGAATCAAGTTGATCGTTTGCGCCGTATCGTCGCGTGAAAGCAAACCAAGGATGCTGCGCGTCAGAAATTCTTTTGCCCGGCTGATTGAATTCGGATCGAGTTGGCCGAGGGCGCTACCTAAGGTCTGAGGACGCAAACGTTCGATGGCGTCGTTGACGTAATTTCCAACCGAGTGAGTCAACTCGTCACTCTTCGCCATCTCCACGATGCGCGCGGCAATCTGATGTTTAATCGCATCGAATTTCTGTGACTCAATCTGTCCGACTAAAACGTTCAATGGGCGCGCCAGCACGTTGTCGATCGTTGCATTCAAAAACGCCTCGGCTTCCTGCTCGAACGCCGGCCCGCGCAAATACTCTTCAACTCTTTTCGGTAAAGTCTTGTTAACGAGTTCGTCTACTTCGCGATGGATGCGCTCGCGCGAAATGAAAATCTTTTTAATGAGCGAGAGCTGTTCGTAATAGTCGTCAACTTCACGCTTAATCAGCGCGCCGATTTGTTTGCGCGTGCCCTGGCTGGTGGCGATGTCTGCGAGATGCTGCACGATCGGCGGCACCTGGCTGTCGATGCGCTCTTTCAAAAACGCCACGGTTTCCGGCGTAAACGTTTGCGCGAGGGTCTCGTTACTTTGGGCCAACTCGTCAATCCGTCCTGCGACAAACGCATCGATTTGCCGTTCAAAACCTTCTTCATTCACCAGCCGGCTGAAGCGCGCCTGCACAAAGTTCGCAGCGTCAGCAAACAAACCGGGGCTGAAGGTTGTATCGATTCGCCGTTCCAGCAGTTCATCGACCTGGCGATCAATGAAATGTTCGACCGCCTTCGCGGTTTCTTCACTCTTCAACATGCCGGCGATGTAGTCAGCGAGGCGGTACTGCAATGCCGAGACTGTGTCGAGCACTGGCGCCCGCACTTGCGCAGGCAGAGCGTCGATGAAGGAAGGATAAACGGTGGCTAGCAGTTCGTCAGTATAGCCGTTGACGAAGTCTTCAACTTTGCGCGCAAAGAAACTGGTTTCGAATAGCGCGTCGAAAACAGTTTCCTGCGATACGAGTTCGTTGCCCACGGCGTTTCCGATCGATAGTGCGAGTTTTTCGCGATGCCGAGGGATCATTCCCTGCGGCCAGACCGTGATGCCCAAAACCTTGACCGGTTTGTAGGGATGGAAGAGCATCCAAATCGCCAGCCACGCCGCACCATATCCGTGAATGGTGGCGATGACGACGATTGCAATCGCAATTAGAAACTTGAAGGTGAATGGATCCACGACTCGTGAATCGTAAATCGTGAATCGTGAATAGTAAAATTGCCGGTAAATCGTGATCGTAAATGGCAAATAGTTTGAGACGCAGCGATACCGGACCGTGGGCCTCGGGACCACGACGAGTTCGGCTATTTACGATTCACGATTGACCATTTACGGTTTATGGGATTTCGACAGGATAGCCGGCATTGATCCACGCGCTCGTGCCGCCCGTTACGTTAAGCAAGTCTGTGAAGCCGTGCTGCTGAAGGATGCTGGTGGCTGCGCTCGAACGATAACCACCCGCGCAAATCACCGCTGTGCGGCGGGAAGGATTGATTGAAAGTTGTTGAAGTGTGGACCCGAGCGTGTTAAGTGGTCCATGTACGGCGCGTGGGACATGCCCGCTTTCATATTCCGGCTCGCGGCGCACATCCAGCACTTGCAGGTCTGTTTGATCATTCAGCAGCGAGTTCAATTCGTTTACGGAAATTTGCGGAACCGTCGCTAGCTGGTATCCGGCTTTTGTCCATCCTTCGGTTCCGTCTTGCAAATAGCCTTTCACATTCTCAATCCCGACACGCGCGAGGCGCATCTGTGCTTCGTCAACTTGTGTAGTTGAATTGGCGACCAGGATGATTGGCGCTTTCAGCGGGACCAACGATCCGGCCCACATCGCGAACTGCCCTCCGAGGCCAATGTTCAAAGAGCCCGGAACGTGACCGGCGCCAAACTCAGCCGCCGATCGCACATCAAGAATGATGTAGTCAGAAGCTTCCGGTGCAGAACTACCTTCGTTGATGCGAGCCTCTTTACCTTGCCTTAGCTCGTTTAGTTGCGCTGCAGTCAATGCAGCCGGCGGCGGCAGCTCAGTGAGAAGCTTTGCGCCGGCCCGATTGATCTCGGCGTCTTTTGGAAAATACGGCGGCGCCTCGGGTAACTCGGCGGTCATCATTCTCACGAATTCGTCTTTCGTCATTGGCTTCAGCGCGTAATTGAATTTTCGTTGTTCGCCAATCGTCGACGAAGTCTCTTTCGACAAATTCTTGCCGCACATCGAGCCGGCGCCATGCGCGGGATAAACCTCGACCTCGTCGGGAAGCCGCAAAATCTTTTCGTGCAGCGAGTCGTACATCATCGCCGCCATCATTTCCGGTGTGTAACCTTTGCCGCCCGCGAGATCAGGGCGTCCCACATCGCCAATGAAAAGCGTATCGCCGGTGAGAATTTTCGACGGGGCGTGACCTTTCTCCGATACCAAAACACAAATGCTTTCCGGCGTATGTCCCGGCGTCTCGAGAATCTGCAACATCACCTCACCAACGCGAATTTGTTCGCCCTCGCTCACCGCCCGGTGCGGAAACGAAGCGCGAGCTTTCTCACTGATAAGGATTTGCGCTCCGGTGCGGGCCGCAAGCTCGATATGTCCACTGACAAAGTCGGCGTGTAGGTGCGTCTCAATCACATATTTTATTTTGAGATTTTGGGCCTCGGCTTCGCGTATGTACTCGTCGACATCGCGTTGCGGATCAACGACCGCGGCTTCGCCCTGCGACCCAATCAGGTAGGAAGCATGCGCCAGACAGTTCAGATAAAATTGCTTGAAGTACATACGAGAGTGACGGGTGACAGGTTACAAGCGACAGGAAGAGAAGTAAATCTTTATCACTTCCTAGTGCTCATTCGTAGCCACCACCGGCCCTTTGTACAACCAGGCGCCGAGCACAGCGCCAAGGACCATCGGCAACAGTTCCAACGCGATCACCTTGACGAAGAAGCTCTTATCGTAAAAAGGAAACGGCATCCATTCGATCGAGGGCAGAACTTCGGTCGCAAGCCAGGCAATAAGTCCCGCGATCGCCGCCGTTTTCGGTCCCGCGCCACACGGCACACGTGCAGACACATAGATCAGCATCGCTACCAATCCTTTACCTAGATCGAAAAGCGCGAAGTAGATGTAAGCCGTGTTGTCGGCTGTGGGATTGGGGTTGACGGCTTTCACGGCTGCCATGTGATATTGGCCCAGCAGTGCGCCGTGGATCGTGCCGTCACAAACGAAGTAAATTACTCCCGCCACAATCGCCGAGAGCATCAGCCGTCCAAAATTAACATTGCCCATCGTTGAAATCCTTTTGCTGAAATTCAGCTCAAAAATTAGTTTTTGGACCGAGCTTGCGCGGAGTTTGAAAAGGCGGCGAGATTCTATGACTTGGCCAACTAGTTCTCAACTTTTTCGGTGAGTTCGAGCGCCGGTGGGGCCGGCCCACGGTCAACCGTTCTTTTCACGCCTGCAGCGCATTCAGCCGCTGGTTCCACTTCGGAAGGTCAACGCCTTTCAATATCAACCAGAACGTGAGCAGCAAACCGCCCGGCATCATTAACATCAACAACAGGTCCGACGCGTAGGCTGGAGCAAAGATCAGCAGGAAATTTCTGACGACGAAACCTGCGCCGCCGATAATCATCAACACGCCGAGAAACTTTGGAAAGTAGTGAGAGATTAGCATCAGGTAACCGCGAACGATCCAGCTCATGCCGTAGTAAGCCGTGAAAATCATGCCTGCATAGGCGTAGAACCGCATGGACGTTAACGCGAGCGCATCGAGTTGCGGCCCCGAAAAAACTTTCAGATAGGCGGCATCACCCGTGATCAAGAGCGGCGCAAAGTAAAAGAGTTCGGCAAACGCGAACAGCGCAGTTCCGACCAACCCAAAGAATGCGGCGAGCAATGACAGCCTGCGGTTCACCGGTTTTAGTAGAGCGTAAAACAGCAGTACGAGTGTGATATCGCACAGCGACTCGATCATAAAAGTGCCGAATCCTAGCCGGTAAAGGAAGTTGAGGTTGTGGATATTTGCAACTGTCGCTGCGGCGTCACCCGCCACGATCATTTTGCTCGGAATGTAAGCTTCGCCCAGTCCCCCTGCGACTAGCGACACGAGAAAAAGAATTCCTGCGATTCTTGTGTAACGTTGGACGTTCATAACTAACCTCCGACCAGGCTTATTTCCGGTAATGACATCGGCATACACTGCTCCTGATATGAAGACGGTCGAACCGCGAAAATATTGCAAGAGTCGAATGATTTTGGAGCGCGGGCGTCTCGCCTGCCATGTTGGCCCACATGATCGGCAGGCGTCCCGCGCGCATCGCCGGCTGCTGAGGGTACAGAGTACCACCCCGCGGTAGCGGCTGGGTCACTTGCCTTGCTAATGCCAAGATGGTCACCTTCTTCTTACCTCACCGTTGCGAGTATGACGCCCACTCTCCTAAACTAATCATCAAACTTTTCGAACCGGGGGTTGGTCAATGCGAATAGTACTTTCCTTACTCGCGCTCTTCATCGCTTCAACCATCAACGCACAAACACCGTCAACTCCTGCAAGTCCAAGCACGATCGCCTATGTTCGCGGCGGCACTGAGATTCGCTTAATTGAAGCAGACGGCAGCAATGATCGCCGGCTGTGGACTGATGCGGCTGCTACGCCGGCACTTGGCATCAACGGTCTGGCGTGGCGTCCGGATCGAAAAGAGCTTGCCTTCTCGAGCGGTCACGAGGCGGCCACCTCGCTCTATCATGCCGATCTTTACGCCATACGTCCTGATGGCGGCGGCTTTCGCAAACTGACCAACGCGCCGGACCACGCTGACCTCGCGCGCTTTCCGAAGGGCAGTGTGACTGTCACCGTCAGTAACGAACAACCCGCTTATCAACAGACTGCGGCGAGTGCCGGCATCTTCATAGTCTATGTCGCAGGCGCAGACGAGCCGCAACAAATTACTTTGCCGCCCGGCGGCACCAGGACGCTCGTCTTCAAAACGGTTGCCGACTTTGGCAAACAAGCGCAACCGATCGTCGCCGCTTATGGGGCTCATCGCTGGTTCATACCGGGATTGGACGTTGTTGCCGGCCGCGTTACCAAGGCGCCCGAGTTTAGTATCAGCGGCGACGGCATCGAATACTTCGGCGCGTTCCGGCCGGTTTGGCGCAGCGATGGTTCGCGCGTCAGTTATCGCACGGGGTTGTGCACACTGAACAGTGTTCCCGTTAATCCAACGCCCGGCGAATATGTTTTCAATCCGTTGTTTGGCGGCAAGGCGCCGCTTGGTTCATGCACCTGGGACTGGGGCCCAACGGCGGCATTGGCGAACCAACTTATCTACACCGAAAATGCCTCAGGCGCTTCCAGCATCTTCCGCATCGCCGAAGGCGGCACACATCCGGGAACTAAACTGGCGGACTTTTCGGACATCGAGTATCAACTCTTATTTGATTTGCACTGGCTGGTGGATGGTTCGGGATTCTTGTACTCGACGCAGACCCTCATGCGCGATTCATCCAACATCTTCCGTTACGATTTTGCGAGCGGTAAGACGACCCAGGTAACGAAATTTGAAAACGAGTTCGCGCGGACGTTCAGCGTTTCTCCGGACGGCAAATGGATCGTGTTCGAGCGCGCCAAAACCGCCGACAAAGATCAGGAAGCAGACCTATGGATCATCGGCACCGACGGCCGCGATATGCATCTGCTGGTCAAGAATGCGTATGAACCCAGCTGGGGAAAGTGAAGATTAAGCGCGGGTTTGATGATCCGGCGTGGCTTCGCTGATGATTGTCGTCGGTAGCGTCTAGAATGACGCCGAAACGAGCTTACCGCTAATCCCCGGACTTCTATCCCTCACTCCGTGCCTCTGGTATCATCCGTGTCCCCGGAGTCAGCCTGAATGATTGGTCGCACTGTCTCGCACTATCGCATCACGTCGCAGCTCGGCGAGGGCGGCATGGGTGTGGTCTATGAAGCGGAAGATACCAATCTTGGCCGCCATGTTGCGCTGAAATTTCTTACGCCTGCGATGGCCGGGGACATCGGGCTGTTGCAACGTTTTCAGAGAGAAGCGCGCGCCGCATCCGCTCTCAATCACCCAAACATCTGCACCATTCACGGTATCGAGCAATTCGAGTCCGAACATTTCATTGTCATGGAACTGCTCGATGGCGAGCTGCTTAGCGATCGCATCCGGCGTGGCCCGCTCGACGTGGAATTGTTGCTGACACTTGGTGCGCAGATTGTTGACGCGCTCGAATCAGCCCACTCCAAAGGAATTGTGCATCGGGATCTAAAGCCAGCCAATATCTTCGTAACGTCGCGCGGCCAGGCAAAGATTCTCGATTTCGGAATCGCCAAGATCGATAGTCCGGTGAAGCCCGACGCTTCGTCGATGGTGGAAACGATTCGCAAGGACCAGTTGACTTCCGCGGGCACGACGCTCGGAACTGTTGCCTACATGTCGCCCGAACAGGCGCGCGGCGAAATTACGGACGCGCGCACGGATCTTTTTTCATTCGGCACCGTGCTCTACCAAATGACTACGGGCGTGCTGCCATTTCAAGGCGACACATCAGCCGTGGTATTCGACGCGATTCTCAATCGTGATCCGACGCCGGTAACTGAACTCAATCCCTCGTTGCCGCAGGAGCTGGCGCGAATTTTGGACAAAGCGCTCGAAAAAGATCGTTCGTTGCGTTACCAGTCGGCCACCGAGTTCAAGACGGACCTGTTGCGTCTGAAACGCGATTTAGATACCGGCCGCAGACGCTCGGCCGACGCGCGCTCGGGCAGGCATGAAGCAACCACGAATATGAGCGAGCGGCCGCTAGCGGTGCTGTATTTTGAAAACGTCGGATCAGAAAAGGAAGACGAATATCTGCGTGACGGCATCACTGAAGACATCATCACCGAACTCTCGAAGATCAAAAACCTGCATGTATTCTCTCGCCCGACCGTACTTGCTTTTCGCGACAAGCCCGTCACTCCCGCGCAGATTGGCCAACAGTTGTCAGCCGCGTATGTGCTGACAGGAACACTACGGCGTTCGGGGTCGCGCCTTCGTATTAGCGCGCAGTTGGTTGATACAAAGACGGACTTTCCGCTTTGGTCGGAACGTTATGACCGCGAGATGCAGGACATCTTTGAACTACAGGACGAAATCGCGCGCAAAATTGCTGAGGCGTTACGCGTCACGCTTTCGCCGCAGGAGCAGGCAGAGTTAGCTGCGAAACCCACCGAAAATCTTCACGCATACGATCTGTATCTGCGCGGGCGCAGCTATGCGCGGCGCGAGGCGCGACAGGATCTAGAAATGGCGCGCGAGATGTATGAAACCGCCGCGACTCTGGATCCGAATTTTGCGCTTGCCTACGCCGCGGTCGCGAATGTGTGCGCTTTGCATTACTACCGGTACGGTCATGGGCAAATATGGATCGAGCGCGCGAAGGCGGCGACGGAACGGGCGACCACATTGCAGCCGAACCTGCCTGAGGCAGACATCGCGCGCGCCTGGGTATCGTATGCCGATGGGCAGTATGACGAAGCGGTGCGACTGGCGCGGTCGGCGCTCGCGCGTAAACCTGATTGCGAAGGTGGCTATTATCTGCTGGGCCGCGCGCTTTTTTCCATGGGCCGCTTTCACGAAATCGTTGAGATCGCGGACACGGCAGTGCAAATGGCAGGCGAGGATTATAACATTTACACACCGATCGTTAATGCATTAGGGGCGATGGGCAAGTCCGACCAGTTGCGGCATTGGCGAATGCGCCGTCTGCAAGTACTTGAAACCCATTTGCGGAAAGTGCCTGAGGACGTGCGAGCGCGCGTAGCCTTGTCGAATGACTATGCGACCCTTGAACGCGTAGACGACGCGATGCGAGAAATCAACCTCGCGATCAGCTTTCGACCCGATGATGCATCCGTGCTTTACAACTCAGCTTGCTCTTTGTGTTTGATGAACAAGAAACCGGAAGCGCTGGACGCTTTACGCAAGGCACATGAGGCGGGCTTTCGTGACGCTGACTGGGCGCGCCGTGATCCCGACCTCGCGCTGGTTCACGATGATCCCGAGTTTGAGCGATTGTATCCTGCGGTCAGTGGGTAGGGAGCAGGTAACAGGAAACAGGGAACAGTCACGAGTTAGCTTGAGCCGTGTTTTGCCACACGATTGAATAGCGCCACAGCAGATGCTTTTTTATCTGCGCGTTCGGCAGGATGTCATTACACAGAGCGCGCACCTCAGGCATCGTTGGATAAAGGTCGTGGGCCTCGTGCGCTTTCCACGCGGCGCGAGCGTCGCGACTCGGACGCAAACGACGATGATGCAGTAGTCGCAGCGCTATGCTCATCGGCAGTGCTGCAAAGTTCAAAAGGAAATCGGCGGCGCCGTGTGGCTCAAATAAATCAAGCACCAGCAACACCCCACCAGGCTTCAAAGCGGCTTTCATTTTCAACAACACTTCACGCAACGGCAGATGATGCAACGTCGCGATGCTGGCTATGCAGTCGAAGTGATCTGCGGGGAGATCGCACTCAAGTATGTCGCCTACCTGAAAGTCAATGTTCGAAAACCCAAGTGGGGGCAAGCCCCCTTCCTTACCTTGAGATTTCTGGTGACCTGGAGATGTTCCCAGTTCAACTGATCTTTCGCGGGCGAGGCGAATCATCTGCGGTGAAAGGTCGATGGCCTGAACGTAGTTTGAACGCGCGGCGAGCGCGCGCGCGAAACTTCCCTGACCGCAGCCGATTTCTAAAACCTGATCGCAATGTTCCGGCAAATGTTTGAGCAGGAAGTTGTGATAGTGCTGGTTGTGAAGTTCACCTTCAGGAGACGCGAGCGCGATGCGATCAAAGTCTGTTTGGAAGGTTGATGACATTTGGCCGCAGATTAACGCGGACGAGTGCGAATCTAAAACCATTAATAGTGAATGGTAAATCGTGAATAGAAAAGCGATCAGCGGTCAGTAATTACAGGCATCGCGACGGCGGTACGAGCAGCTATCGGACTCAAGTTGAACGGTGCAGAAGCCGAGCTAGCGCGAGCGACTCCATTGGCCCCGCGCTCGAAAGAGAAGTGTCACCTCTTCACCGGCTTCATAAAAGTTCGCTCATACTTCAAGAAGCATTTTGATTCGTTGTAAAGATTCGTTTCTGCCTCGCATTCAGGATCCTTCGCGACCTCACGTCGATAGCTGTCATACGCTTCGATGTTTGGAAAAGAAAAAAGAGCAATGGCGATGTTGCCTGGACCAGCCTCGCCGACGCCGGGAAAACTAAATGAAGCCGCCGGCGGCGTTTCGTCTGGAAGCCAGTAGCCGAGATGTGTGCCACCGTATTTCTCGATTAAGTGCATCCAGGTGCGCGCGTAATGTTCAAAGTCCGAGAGTTTATCGAGGTCGAGCCAGTAACGAATTAAGCAGGTGATCATCGATTGGTAAATGGTTAATAGTAAATGGTGAATAGCGCCGCAAGGCCGCTGGCTGACTGCAGTACACGTCTTGCTCGCAGTAAGAGAACCCACCCGCTACCGCGTGGTGTTACCGACAAAACTCGCTAGCTGAAAAACTCTAGACTCTCAATAGAGCGGGGGCAAGCCGCCCTTCCCAACCCCGAGACTACTAAGCTTGAGAGCGAGGATGTGAAACTTGAGAGCTCCGAGCCTAAAGACCCGCCCGGTACCTCAAAGCTCGAGATTCTCATACAGCGGGACCGCTTACTCTTCCTCGAGTTGGGCGCCAACGCGAAAGGTGTGACCATCCGGATGACGCAGATGAAACTCGCGTACATTCCATGGCTCATCAGTTGGTGGCATCGTAACTATCAAACCATTATCGAGGGCCAGCTGATGTGCGGCATCGACAGCGGCCGGAGACGGTAACCACCAGCTCATCCATACTCCGCCCGTGTCATCGTCACCAACATGGCGCGGCATTGGACCACCACGCGAGCCCTGGCCGCCTTCACACAAAAAGATTTCGCATTCGCCGCTGCAGATCCCGCCGAATGAAGGTGGGTCGCCCCACTCCCAGGCTTTTTGCCAGCCAAGTTTTTCAAACCACGCGAAGCTTTCGCGAATGTTTGAGACGTTGAGAATAGGTGTTAAGCGTTGGACTTTCATCGTGGGAAATGTGCTGCTCAGGCACAGCCTCAGTGGATCGGGAACATGATCTTCTCGGAAAGGCACAGCCTTTCCACACGTAATGCGCGCAAAGCCGCAACCCACCCGCTACCGCGGGGTGGTACTGACAAAACCCGCTACCTCTCTCAATATGAAACCTTCAGGGCAGCTTGTAAGCATCCCGTGAGGGCTTCAAAGGTCTCAGCATCCAGTAAGGCCGGCGCGTGCCGTCAGGTGAAAACTGATCGGCCGGGCGCGTCATCGCCAGCCACTCGCGGTAGATTTCGCGCGACTTAGCAGTGTCCACCACCACATCGCCGGCGTTATCGCCGGGTTCGGCTTTGCGAACCCGGACGGCCTGGTGCCAGCAGTGCATTCCTGAGATCGGATCCGGATGAACCGGGAACGTCATGTTCTGATGAACACCGACGTCTTGCCACCAAATTCGAAGCGTGTCCGGATCATCTGATTCATACGGCTGTGCGCCCAGCTCGCGAATTAGTTTCCACGTTGTGCCCTGGTGATGGAGTTTGACTGTGGCCATGAGTTGACGCTGGCCGTGCTGCGCGCTCATTGGGGCCGAGACGCGCGCGGCCCCACCGTCGACCCGGGTGCTACCGGGCTCCGGTAGCGACTGCATTTCGGCTGTTGCCGGAATATCGCCGTTCGTTTTCCAACGGCCCATGTGATGACTACACGCCACGATGCCGGGACGGATTCCCTCGGTCACCCACGCGCGCGCGACAAAGTGACCGATATCAGTTTCAATGCGGACGAGATCACCCGTTTGCACTCCTAGTTTTCTCGCATGGATCGTATGTAGCCAAAGCGGGTTCGTGTGCGCAATCTCATCGAGCCATTTTGAATTGGCGCTGCGCGTATGAATCTGCACCGGTAGGCGAAACGTCGAGATCAGGATCGTTTGATCATCCGCAAGATTGTCGGGATGAACATGGCTCTTGATGTACGTAGGGATGGACCACTCGGGCCAACCCCAGTCAGCGAGCGTGCGCGAATAAAACTCGAGCTTGCCACTCGGCGTGGGAAAGCCGCGCTTAAACTCTCCGTCGATTTGCACTCCCGCTAAACGGCGACCTTCAGCGTCCCCGTCGGGGGCCGGTACCGGCACGACGTTGGGCGAAGGCAGTTTAGCCGCGCGAGTAAATACGCGACCCAGCCCATCAATGGTGATGTCTTCGAGTTCCTCAGCGCCGACCGTTTCTTCATAGAGCGCGCCGACTTTACTCTTGATTTCAAAAGCACCGTAACGACGCATGAATTCGAGCGGTGACAAATTTTCGGCGGCAGCTTTTTGTGGCAACCCGGGCAGTGAGTTCTCAAAGATCCATTCGTAGTATTCGTCGACACTCAGACGCGTGCCCGGAACCTTTTTTGATTCCACGTACTGGCGAATGCCGAGCGAGCCGTCTGGGTCGATGCGCCAGGTAAGCTCCATCCAGAATTCGTTTTCCTCCCAAACCTCGCCGGGGTTTACTTCGCGAGTGTCACTGATCTCTTCGCCGTCGCGTTGCCGGGCGGCCTTCATCACGGGCTGGCGAAAGCCAAGCCACTGCGCGTCGTGCGTTTCATAAGAATGAATGTCGTGACGCTCGGAACCATGACCCATCGGCAAAATGTAATCAGCGAAGTAGGACGTCTCGTTCCACGTTGGGGTCAGCGCCACATAACAACCGACGAGTTCCGGATCGCTCAGCATTTCAATCCAGGAGAAACCATCCGGGTTGGTCCATACAGGGTTGTAGACGCGCGTGAAATACACATCGAGTTTGGCGCGACCGTCTTTCAAAAAATGCGGCAGCAGGAACGACATCTCGTGCATCGACAACGGATATTCGCGCGGCCATTGCGTCTCATTCCACATTTGCGGGTGGGGTGGCGAGTAAATCGGTTTAGGAACAAACTTGTTCCACGCATTTGGAAATACGCCACCTTCGGTTGCGATTGCGCCGAGCAATGCATTCAACATGAAAAGCGCGCGAGCGACGGACCATCCGCCGCTGACTCCGGAAGAAACGCTGCGCCAGTTATGGCTTGAAAAGCGAGTGCCGGCGGTGGCAACAAGTTTCGCGATCTCTTCAATAGTTTTCGCATCAACGCCGGATTCCTCGGCCGCGAATTCAAAAGTATATTGCGAGTAGAGTTGTTTTAGTTCAGCTTCGAATTGCTCAAAAGAGCGCGGGGACAAGCCCGCCTTGCCCACCTGAGAGACTTCCGATTTGAGACTTTGGACTTGAGACTTGAGACTCTCAAGGTACTCTTCCCAGTTCCACCAGCGGCGCACGAACTCGCGGTTGTAGAGATCGTTCTGAATCAGGTAATTCGCGATTGCCAGCAACATCGCCGCCTCTGAGCCGGGATAAGGCGCAACCCAATAGTCGGCATGCGTCGCCGTGTGCGAAAGGCGCGTGTCAAACACAATCAACTTTGCGCCGTTGGCTTTGCCATCGATCACGCGTTGCGCATGTGGATTGAAATAATGACCCGACTCGAGGTGCGCGCTGATCAGCAGGATTACTTTCGCATTCGCATGATCGGGACTGGGGCGATCGAGTCCCATCCAAAGTTGATAGCCTTCGCGGCTCCCCGACGAACAAATGTTTGTATGCGAATTGTGGCCATCGATGCCCCATGCCGCGAGAATGCGTTCGGTGAATCCATCTTCGCCCGGACGCCCGACGTGATACATGATTTCGTTGCGACGATGTTCGACAATCGCTTTCCGAATCCGCGACGCGATGTCATCGAGCGCCTCGTCCCACGTAACGCGTTCCCATTTTCCTTCACCGCGTTTACCCGCACGTTTCAATGGATAGAGGATTCGATCAGGGTCGTGAATTTGATTGAGCGTAGCCGGACCTTTGGCACAGTTGCGTCCGCGCGAACCCGGATGCTCCGGATTGCCTTCAAACTTCTGAACTTCGCCAGCGACCTTGTCGATGTAAGCGAGCAACCCGCAGGCAGACTCGCAGTTGAAACAGGTGGTAGGAACTAAAGAATAGTGGCGTTCTTTGCGCCGGGGCCAGGCCTGAGAATCAAGCTCGGTCCAATCGTTCCAGCGTTCCTTAGGCGGGAACGCGGCGAGATGGCTGCGCGATGGCCCAGGATAGAAGGTTTCGTGATCGCTACTCATTTTTGTAAATCAAAGATGGTCACGAGCGGATGACGGCATTCAGCTGCGACGGAGTTCCTTGGCGACTACCGAGTTGCCGCGTGGACCCGGTCGCTACCGCTCCCGGTTCTGACTTCGTCGACCCATGAAGTTGACGAAAATCGCTGGCTAGCTCATAGCGAATCAAGCCAGCGGCACCGATTGCCCGGCTTGAACATAAGCGTGTTCGTAAAGCATCAACCCAACCAAAGCGAGCGGTGCGCCGCCGATTGCGAATGCGATATTGATCGCTCCCAGCAACGCAAGAACCGGCAACAAACCGCCTAACACAGACAACGTAACTCCGATCCAAAAGCTGCTTTTGTATCGGCCATGCACCATTTCCCAAATCGCCAGACGCGCGTGCGCGGTTGGATGGGTTAATGACACTTCGCCCCAAATTAGGACTAAATGTACGAGACTGAATCCAGCTAACGCAGTTGTGAGCGATAAAAAACCGGGGCGTGCAGTTGGTATGAACGACTCTGCTGCATAGATGTCCTGGTAACTAGCGAGGATCAACATGGCGGCTGCGATTCCGCCTAACAACGCGTCAATCAACAAGTGCGGGGGCAACAATGGGTTTTGCCACATGTCGCGCGCCTTCGCTTGTGCAAACAGGTACGCGGTGTATATGGCCGTCATAATCGCCAGCGGAATTCCGGGAACCATTAGCCACTTCTGTCCGATCAGTCTTAGCTTGTCGTCAGCGAACAAGCTAAGCGCAAAATGAAGCGCCAGGACCAGCGAATAACCAGCGATGATGAACGCGCCTTTTACCAACCAACTGCGCCACTGCGGCCGAGTAAAGATCAGATAGAAACGTTCGGGGTGTTCCAAATCCCAAATTAATAACAGGCCAGTGATCGCCAGAAAGCCACCGGATACGACTGGTGTCACCGAACGCCAGATCACATCGCCCGCACTCAAATATCCAAGCAGCACCAACAACGCGGCGACGAGATAAACGCCACTCGCAAGGCCCTTGGTCCAAGTATAAAGACTGACTTTCCAATCCCAGGGAATCGAATGGGCGACGTCATACGACAACAACGCTGCAGCGGAGCTGTTGTTGTAGTTCGCGTTTCCTGAAACGACTGTCGTCGCAGTGACCTGTTGTTCGCTCCACATGAACAAGTCACCTTCCGGGCGACGTGCTGCTAATGGATCAAGCGTGGCTTGGTGTGCGCCTTTATAAAAAAGCTTGGGCAGCGTTTCTTTTTCCGGACGACGCACCGCGACAGGTTCGCGGTTAACGATTTGAGCGACATATGAAGTTGCGTCGTTCATGTCGCCTATCAGGATTGCCTGCGTCGGGCAGACGACGACGCACGCCGGCTCCAAACCGACATCGATGCGATGCGCGCAGAAGTTGCATTTCTCAGCCGAGTGATCTTCCGGATTAATGAAGATCGCGTCGTATGGGCAAGCGGCCATGCACGCCTTACAGCCGATGCAGATGGATTTATCGAAATCAACGATGCCATCAGCGCGCTTAAACATCGCGGTCGTCGGGCACGCGGTAACACATGGCGCGTGCGCGCACTGATTGCAGCGGGTGACTTGATGAGCGCGGCGGACTTGCGGAAAGGTGCCAACATCGACGTGTTTGACGTATGTGCGGGTGACGCCGATGGGCACGACGTTTTCAGACTTGCATGCAGTCGTGCAGGCGTGGCAACCGATGCACCTCGTGTGATCGATCACCTTGGCCCACTTCACCGTTTTGGTTAGCGGTTCTTCCAGCATGGTGCGTTTGAAACGAGCGCGAACTATATCACGGTACAGTGAAGTCTCTTAGATTAAGAAAGCGGAGTACGACTTAGGTAGTGCCCGCATCAACGCGCAGCTGGTACTGACTCGGACGGCAACCTGCTGAGGCATTGACAAAAGCATTTGCGCATACGAAATTAGGACTCCAATTCGGTCTTATCTTATTCGGAGGGCAGCGAATGCGTCTTATTACTTACGTTCTTGCTATCAGCCTTTTGGGCGTGGTGGCGTTGATCGGCTGTAATTCCGCCGAGAAAAACGGGGCCAAGTCAATTGCTACGGCCTCACCCGCCGCCACAACACCTAATGACGGCGCGCGCCGTGTCACAGTCACCGAGCTACAGGATTTGTTGGCGAAGGACGAAGCGGTCGTCGTCGACGTGCGAAACGAAGCTGCTTTTAATTCCGGCCACATTCATGGCTCAAAGCTGATTCCAGAAGCCGACTTACCGAACCACCTGAGCGAGCTGCCAAAGGACAAGCTCATCGTCACGTATTGTTCTTGACCCAACGAGCATACGTCCGCCCGTGCGGTGGTCGACTTGAAGGGAAAAGGATACGCCAACGCGGCAGCGCTTCTTGGTGGTTTCGCAGCATGGCAGAATGCGGGATTGCCTGTAGATAAGAAAGAATAGTCGCGGCGCGATGGCAAAGAGCGAAGTGCGAAGAGCAAAGACCTAGGCCAAAGACCAAAGACCTAGGCCAAAGACCAAAGACCAGTTTCCAGATTGTGAACCTGCCCCGCTTAATCCTCGTACATAAATAACGATGCACTGTTCCAACTGCGGCTCTTATGTTGCACCCGGAGTTCGATTCTGTTCGAACTGCGGTTCGCCCGCAGTAGATTCGGAAGCGACGCGCATAGCGCGGATCGAAACCGGCGTGCCGCAGCGTAATGATCTCCACGACGATATCGAGAACGTAGTGTTCACCGTCCGCCCTACGATGGTTTTCATCAAGGTTGGTTATGCGTTGGCAGTACTACTCGCCTTCGGCATCGTTTTTCTTTTGGCTTGGATTGGAGTTCCGGCTTACATCGCTGTGCTTTTTGGTCTCGTCCTCTTGTTAGTGCCGGCGTATTACCACGTCCGCCGCAACATGGTTCGCTATACATTAACCGACGCAAAAATCGAAATTGATACCGGCCTGGTCGCTCGCACTACCCGCAATATTCCGCTCAGCAAGATTCAAGACGTCACGGTTTCAGCCAGCATCCCCCAGCGAATGCTGGGTTTTGGCGACGTAATTATTGACAACGCCAGCGAACTCAGCGGCACAACTGTGCTGCACAACATCAGCAATCCACGCCATTACGCCGACCTGCTTTTGCGCCAACTTCGACGCTGGCATTAGACTCTCAAATGTAGCGCAAACTTTAGTTTGCGATTCATACACAAATTTGCAGACGCAGACTGAGTTTGCGTTACAACGACGCAAACTGAAGTTTGCGCTACAACCACCCGTTGCGGTGGAACATCTGGAAAAAGTCGGGTTCTAAACTTACTGCGTTTTTCGTCATGGCACGTCTGCTTCTAAAACTGTTCTTGGTGTTGGCGTTGGCGTCGATGGGAACGACGGGCTTGGCGTCCGATCCCGACGCCGGCGAAGCAGCGAAAAGTTTGCCCGATCAGATTGGCAGTTTCCACGCTCGTGGCCCTGCCAAATTGGTAAAAGGGAATAACCCAGCGCCGGAATTGCCGAGCTCAACGGGCGCGTCGCGATCCTACGTCGCTGCAAATGGCGCTGTCGTTGATGTTCTTCTTTCACGAACGCAAAACGACAGCAGCGCTTATTCTCTCCTTACTCTCGTTAAGGGAACTGCCGGTGAGGAAATCAAACTAGGTCAGATTGGAACCGCAAATGTAGCGGCGACCGGCGTAGTCGGATTTGTTAAGGGCAACGCGTTTGTATTTTTGGCGAGTCAGTCGCCGGCTGCTTCGCAAGATCAATTAGTGGAACTGGCGAACGGAATTGCGGCAAAACTCGACGATGGCGAAGGCGATATTCCGGTCCTCGTCAAACACCTGCCCAGTTGGGAATCGTCGCAACCGCACGCCGAGTACGCCGTAACTTTCGAAGGCTTAAAGCATTTGTTCCCGAATAGATCTGTATTGGAAGCCATCTCCTTTGAAGGCGGCGCCGAAGCAGTAAAGGCCGATTATGGCGCAGGCCGGCTTCTAATAATCGAATTCAACACGCCACAAATATCAGCGGATAACGAACGCCAGGTCGCCGCGCGCATCAATGATTTGAAGTCAGGCGGCCAGCCAACCAACAGCTTGCCATCGGCTTACCGCCGCGTAGGTAACTATCTCGTATTCGTTTTCGACGCGCCCAGTGAACAAGTCGCGGATGAGTTGATTGATCAGGTGAAATATCAGCAGGTTGTTTCCTGGCTGGGAGATGATCCATACGCTTACGAGCGGGCGACACGCGATTTTACTGAAACAACATTGGGCGTGTTTGTTTCAGTAGTTAAAGCGTCTGGCCTGGCTTTGTTGACTTGTCTTGCAGTCGGCGGATTGTTCGGCGCGATTCTGTTCAGCCGCCGCCGCGCAAGGACGCGAGACGTTGAAGCATATAGCGATGCGGGCGGGATGTTGAGACTTAATCTGGACGAGCTGACTCCGGAAACCGACCCCAGCCGTTTGCTTGGACCGGTGTCAGATAAGCTCTAGGTTGTCGTCTTTTGGAAAGATGAGGCCCGCGCCAATTACTCGGACGCAAAAATAATGCGGGCTGCTGATCTTCCTGGGAGGCTCCCCCAAGCCCCTTCAGGACGGAAATCAGCAGCCTCGCAATGATTGCCCATCGACTGTGTGCAAAGCGTTAACTCCGTTCCCCCGAAAGAGTCGCCGCCTGCTTTTTCAATCGTGAGAGGACGCCTCCCCCAAAGCTTCCACTCACCACAATCTTTGAGCCTGACCCGATTTACCCTTTATACCCTTCTTGTTTCGTTCTTCTCTTGGCAATGACCGTGCCAATTCGCCGACAGCGCCTTCGGTGATATCCCTGCGCCTTTTTCCTAATAATTTGCACCGTCGGCCAACAGTCTTGCGAGCGTCGGAGAAAAAACTCGTACATCTTCAATACATCGACGTGGTAGTTCGCGAATTGAAACCGCTCGGCAGTTGAACCTAGGGAAGGTGATCGACGAGAGCATTAATTTCTTCGACGGTGTTGTAAAGATGGGGCGAGATGCGCAGCCGGTTCCCGCGAGGCGCAGTGACCACATCGCGATCCTTCAGGTGATTGTACAGTTGGAGAGGATCCAAGCCCGCAGTGTGTTGAATGCAAACGATTTGAGATTTCTCGCCCGGTGCTCGACTACTAATTATGCGATAAGGCTTGTTCGCCAGATGTTCGCATAGATGGTCTGTAAGCGACTCAAGGTAATCAGCAATCGCTTCGACGCCAGTCTCTTGCAAAAGTTTCAGGCTTTGTTCAAGTCCATGAATAAGACTGATCGGCGCGGTGCCAGTCTCCCATGGTAGCGTTCCGCGGTTCCAGCCCTGCGTCCAATCATTGTAGTCGTCCGGATTTGGCACGCTAATCCATCCCACCAGTGTTGGCTCGATGCGCTCCCTTGCTCGGTCTGACAGATACAGGAAGCCCACACCTTCGGGAGTTAACAACCATTTGTGACCCGCGCCGGCGGCAGCGTCGACCAGTTGTGCGGTTACATCGATCGGAACGGCCCCCAGTCCCTGGATTACATCGACAACCAGGAGGGCGTCATGCTTTCTTGCCGCGCGGCCCAGCCGCTCAAGATCGATGCGAAAGCCGGACGCGTACTGAACGTAGCTAATCGCGACCACCCGCGTTTTCGAATCAATTAACGAGATCAATTGTTCCACATCGACCCGGCCATCGACCTCATCGGCTATTCTTATTTCGACACCAAAAGCCTGACGCAGCCGCAACCACGGGTAGATATTTGAAGGGAATTCGTTGCGGAAGGTTACGAGGTTATCGCCTGCTTGCCACTCCAGCCCATTGGCAATCGTGGATAGCGCATCGGAAGTGTTGCGCATGAACGCAACCTGTTCCTGTCTCGCGCCTAAAAGTTCCGCGAGTAGTTGCCGCGTGCGTTCTTTAGTCGCCAGCCAGCTGCGAAAATTCAAAGACCCGTCTTGATGAACGTCAGCGAGTTGATTTTCAACTGCAGCAATCGTTGGCAGGGGTGGCGGAGAAACAGCCGCGTGGTTGAGGTAGTTATACCGTCTTGTAACAGGAAAGAGTGCGCGCAGGGCGTCGTTCATGGCGCGGGCTCAGGACTCTGGAGCGAAGGGTCGCCCGTACAATTCCTGGTACAGCCAGCCCAATACGCGAGCTTCGGCCGTACACAACGTCTCGATCCAACAATTGAGGAGAAAATCGTTGCGGCCGCGCTGGGAAGGAATTTTGGCGGCTTCTTTTACTATTGAACCGCCCGCCTTGAGATCGAGCGTATAGGCTGAAGCCGTTGCTTCGTTCGCTTTGGAGGCAACATTCAACGCGTTCAGAAGCTGGCTGATCCATTCATGCAGTCGCTGCTCAGAGCCGTGTTCAGCAAGGGCCTGAATAATGCCAATGGCCAGCCGGTCTTCCGCCCGGTTGAATACGAAGACTTGTTCGCCGGCAGCCTCGGAGTGTTGCTGCTTCCATTGAAATACTTCTTCAACATTCGGGTGCTTTATGATCGCGACCCGTTGATCAAAATCGAGAAACCATTGAATAACATCGGGCACTGAATCAAGATCAACCTTCCCAGTCGAATCACGTTGAAGGCGTGGACCTTCGGCAATTGGGCGGTCCCCGTTGTTCCGATTTGTTCGGGAAGGTTCAGTACTGCTCATTGGCTATTGTGGTGCGACGTTCAATTTGAACCCGGATCGCACTTCGCCTACGACGTCGCCACGACGGTTTTTGACAGGAAAGAATGCATAACGCGCGACTGCTTCAAGAGATTCATCGGCAAGCACGCCCAATTGCCGTAGCGATTCGATGACCACAGTGGGCCGCGCGCGATGATCATCGCCATCTTCAATCTTCAGCGCCAAACCAAATCCGTTTGGCCAATCTTCGCAAGGTAAAACGCCGACGGTATAAACACCTTCCGCCCCCACTTTTGAAATAAGACGACCATCCGCGGCACGCATCATTTCGGTATCGAGCCGCTCGGCCGTGCCACCAATGACTTCGGGATGAGTAGTCATCGCCGCAACTATTCGACGGCAGGCCGCACTCGTCGCCGCGTCAAAATCCCCGGGCGGATTCACCAGCCGCGCATACATCAACGCCATTGCCTTAACCGTGACACCGAAAACCGGCACTCCGCAGCCATCGACGCCCACGGAAATATCTTCGATGGGAATCCCGGCAAATTCCGCGACTGCCTTGCCTATGGCGAGTTGCACGGGATGTGTTGGTTCATAGTAGTTTTCAACTGGCGCCCCCAGATGCAGCGCTAACGCCAGCATTCCGGCGTGTTTTCCGGAACAATTATTCTGCAACACGTTTGGCGATTCGCCCGTGCGTCGCAGCTTCGCCGTCTCTTCCGGACTGAATGGCTCGTGCACACCGCACTTCAATGCTTCAGGCCCGAGGCCCATTTTCTTCAACATTGATGCGGCCAGTTCTGTGTGAATTGGTTCGCCGCTATGTGACGCGCAAGCTAGTGCAATTTCGCGTTCGCTAAAGCCGTACCGGTCAGCAGCGCCGGAAGTAATTAATGGGATGGCCTGATGCGGCTTCGCTGAGGAACGTAAAAAGGTGACCGTTTCCGGAGCGCCAAGCTGCGCAACGACACGGCCGTTGGGTTCGACTGCAACGACGTGGCCGCGGTGGCGAGATTCGGTAATCGCGCCGCGCGTTACTTCTACTAGTGGCTCGGCTGCGGGAACCTCGAGGTTGTTTGCAGACGGTTGTCGACTAACTTGCATAAGCTCGCGAACTGATTTTGGGTTGCGGGCATGTTATCACGAGCAGATCAAAAAATGACGCCTCACGCGCGAGACGAGCCTGACGCAACAAAAAAGGCAGAAGGTTTGACCTTCTGCCTAATCCTTCGCTGGGCGAATTGCTTAGTGCTTGTCCTGTTTCGCTCGACGGCCGCCCCAACTGAGCACCGTCAATTTCACCGCGCGGCGGCCAAAGCGCATGGCCTCTCGCGAAGTCGGTGTCCAAATATCGATCCGCCGTCCGCGAATCATGCCGCCGGTGTCGGCAACCAGGTACTCGCCGGAATAGCCCGGATGTTCGAGGCGAACGCGCGAACCTAGAGGCAACAAACGGGGATCAGCGGCGATCAAACCGCGCGTGACCATGCGTCCACTGGCGGTGCGGCCTCTCAAACTGTACGCGGTCGCGATGTAGGTGCTGGACGGCCCCGAGGCAACTGATTTTGTATTGCCCGCGGGATCCGGTGCGTCAGCGTCCACAACTTTGCCTTGAGAACCGCCGGCATCTTCTTTTTGTTGAGTAAAAGGTGAGAGAAGCGTTTCCGCTATCGAGGGTTTGGCTGAGAAAACGATCAATCCAAAAAGAAGCACGAACACAATGGTCATGCTTCGACAAATTATTCCTGTCATAGGTCGGGTCTCCGTTCCGATTGTTAGTTATCGTTTCAACGCCCTGCGCGAGTCCGTTCTTTCCTATGACTCGACCTCCGGCTCAAGGAGTTTGGAACTGCGTCAGCCGAAGTTGGGGGCTTGCATCCTTGATGCATGCGTTGAAACTGCCAGGCCCACAAAAGAAAAAGCGGAGGTAGAACACCCCGCTTGATGGCAAGGAAACTAGCACAGCGACTGGGGTCAGTCCAGGCGAGTTGACCCTGCAAATGACGCTAGATTCTCATCTTTCGGCCTAAATATTGAAATACTGTGACTTAATCGGGACGAAAAAAACGCGCCGGTCGGCGTTAACCGGCTTTGAGGGACAGGAAATTCTCGACTACCTGGCGGCCGTCGGGATGCTCATCGTCAAAAAGCTCCGGGTGAAATTGGACCCCGAACAGCGGACGAGTCGCATGCTGCATTGCCTGAATTTGTGAGTTTTCGTTCCAAGCCGTAGCGCGAAACCCCTTCGGAAGGTTCTTAACTTCGTCGAAGTGAGAATGCCAAACCGTGATCTGGCGCGGTAAATTCTTGAAGATGCCCTTGCCGTCAGTTTCAACCGGAAAGTAGCCTCGCTCGCGCTTTGCTCCCTCATAACCATCACCCGGTTCGAGCCGAGCCATCAAGTCGACCTCGGCCCCAAAGGCCAACGCGATCTGCTGGTGTCCGCCACACACACCGAGGATTGGTTGCGCGGCCTTCTTGATTACTTCAAAGACGCCCGCCAATGCATCAGCAGAATACCGGTTCCACGGATGGCTTTGACCGCTCAGAATGATGTGAGAAGGCTTGAGGGTGTTAACTCGCTTTAATGAGACCGAATGAAATGGTTCGGTGAGGATTTCTATACCTTCGCGCATGCGGCCCAGCACGGCGCGGAGTTCGCGGGGGCTATCGCCCTGGTTTTCGATCGTATTGTCGACGAGGTAAATAAGCACTACTTAAGACAGTAAAACTTTCCGTTGAAGGCGCCGACGTAAATTCGGCCATTCATTATGGCGGGGGTTGCGTCAATGTTTTCGCCGATCTGAATTTCAGAAATCAATTTGCCATCGTTTGCGGCTAACGCATAGACCCAACCGGCCTTGTCGCCAAAAATCACCCGATCCTCAACGACCGGTGAGCTCGCCCAGATCGCTGCGCGAGCCAGGTAAGCCCAAACCTGCTGGCCATCGGTTGTTGATAAACAATACAGATAGCCGTTATTCGAGCCGATGAATAGGTGTCCGCCCGAGATGACCGGGCTTGACCAGAAACCAGTCTTCTCTTTGCTCTTCAGATTTAGTCCGCCTTCTACCTGGTGCCGCCACGCCGCGCTACCGTCCGCTACGTTAAAGGCATACACAGCGCCGTCTTCGGCCGCGGTATAAACGAGATTGCCGGCGACCGCCGGTGTTGAATTTGAGTCGGCGCCGATGCGGGCTTTCCAAATTACCGAACCGTCTTCCTGCTTCAAACAATAAAGATCGCCCGCTTCGGTTCCCACGAATATGCGACCGTTAATAATTGTCGAGCCGCCCTCAACTGAGCCAGCGAGCGGTTGTTTGTAAATGAGCGCGCCATCCGCGAGATTCAAACAATAATAGAAGCCGTCCTCACCGCCGATGTAAACGCGACCATCGATAATGGCTGGCGACGAGTCGGTTTCGAATCCGGTCTTGTACTGCCAGACGAGCGAACCATCGATCGCATTCAAACAGTAAATGCTGTTGTCCAGGTTGCCGATCACTAGACGATCGCCCGAGATGGCCGGAGACGATTTGGCGCTGTCATTCGTTTTGTAACTCCAAATGACTGTGCCATCGTTGGCATTCAGGGCGTAAACGCGGGCATCGGCCGATCCAAAGTAAACGCGATTGCCGACAATTGCCGGTTGGCCGGGCCAACCGGAGCCGGCCCACTTATCCTTATGCAGCCGTCCGCTGGTCCATTCAGTCTTGAAGTCCCAAACTATCTGGAGCGGCGTTTTGGACCATGGACCAGTGCCGTAAAAATTTCGCGCTGGATTTCCTAGCCAGGTTGGTAATTCATCAGGCGGAGGTGCGGGTGTGTGAATGGGCAAAGGTTCAGCTGCGGTCTCTTTAATAAGTTTTGCCCCGCAACCCGATGTGGTGAGCAGCACCGTCGCACACGCGACGGCTGCCCATAGAAATTTATGGAAAGGAAAAAAAGACTGCGGCGAGCCGGGAGAGTTCATTGGGGGAAATACAGCGTGCTAAGAGCGCAAGCTCGAAGCGCAAAGCGCCAAAAGCTGAGCCGTCCGACTAAAAGCAATGCGAATACACGCCCGTAAGCCTTGCCCTTGCCTCTTCGCTCTTAGCCGCGCAGCCATTGGCCCGCATAAATTACTTCAGCCGCACCTGTAAATACAACCTCGTCATCGTTACGCCATTGTATTTTTGCGCGCCCACCTAGCATATGCACCTCGATGCTGCGTTCCGTTTCGTGTTTCACCATTGAGGCTACGGCTGCAGCACATGAGCAGGTTCCGGAAGCTGTGGTTTCGCCGACACCGCGTTCCCAAATACGCAGTTCAATGTTGTTTCGATCCTGGATTTTTATGAACACCACGTTGGTTCTCTCCGGAAACCGTTCATGGGTTTCGATCGCTCGACCAATCGACCGCCAATCCAGGGAATCGAAATCATCTGTGAAGATGCAACAGTTCGGGTTGCCCATTTGCAGCGCCGTGACCTTGAAGGTGTCGGCATTAACTGCCAAAGGGTAGTCGACCACTTGCGGCATAGGACCGGTTGTAATCATTGGAATGGATGCCGAATCAAATTTCGGTTGACCCAGCTCCGAATCGAACAGGTAGCGTCCATGTTCGGTGGCGTCAAGCAGCGTGTAGCGCTTGATGCCGGCGCGTGTAATTAAGAGCAACTCTTTTTTGGACCAAAGTTTTTGATGATGAAGATAAGCGGCCGCGCAACGAGTTCCATTGCCCGAGAGATTCGCTTCGCTGCCATCGGGATTGAAAATGCGAACGCGGAAGTCTGCAGCAGCGTCATCGCTGGCACTAACGACCGCGATGCCGTCGGCCCCTGCGCCATAGTGGCGATTACAAATTCTTTCGGCGAATTCGCCGAAGTTGTCAGGCGCCGCAAATCGCTGTGCTTCGACAACGATGTAGTCGTTGCCAAAGCCATGGAATTTCATGAAGGGCGTGGACATGATCACGAGTGGCCACTGAAATTGGCCAACAACACCGCGATCGGATCGATCACGGACAAAGGATTGAGACGCGAGTCAACGTAGTTGTTAACAATGATTGAAAACACGAGCTCCTCGCCCGACGCTGTTGTGACGTAACCAGAAAGACTCGCAGCTGAACTCAACGTTCCTGTTTTGGCCTTTCCAGCACATTGGGATCCTAAGCTTAGAATTCCACGTGGACAAGTTGTCGCG
>JADMIO011153604.1_pt1 | contig 40322 bp, 23 predicted proteins | sample 8958161 | NCBI WGS metagenome assembly JADMIO01 (sample SAMN16585339, study PRJNA669376) | soil metagenome | isolation source: Crop rotation soil | place: USA: Cullars Rotation, Alabama | collected 2011
GCCGCGACTTCAAGTCACGTGAATTCCAAGCTTCGGATCCCACTGTGCTGGAAAGTATGCGCAACGCGGTCACGGCAAACGGTCGAGTTTCTATTCGGATTACACCTTCGGCGTCTGGCGCGAAGATGAAGAGGGTAAGCGCACCCTGACACCGGTCGGCAAAGCTTATTTCGGTTTCACCGATGAGGAACTTCGACAAATTGACAAGTTTGTCCGCGACAACACGGTGGAACGCTTTGGGCCTGTGCGTTCCGTACGTGCCGACAAGGATTTCGGTCTTGTGATGGAGATCGCCTTCGAAGGGTTGCAGCGTTCCACGCGCCACAAATCCGGCGTTGCGATGCGGTTCCCGCGTATCAGCCGGTTGCGCTGGGATAAGCCGTCGCGCGAAGCCGACGAGCTGCAAACGCTGGAGAAGATGCTTGAACGCGTTTGATTCATTGGAACAATCGCGAAGTTCGACAGTTCACATTCCGTAATCAAACGGGAGTGCACTTTATGCCCACACCAAGCGGACATACCCGCGCCATCCTTTCCTCAAAAGTGAAGGGAACCGCGGTTTACAACACGGCTGGCGATAAGATCGGCCATGTCGAAGACATCGTTCTCGACAAGATGTCGAACAACATCATGTTCGCCGTTCTCGGTTTCGGGGGCGTTCTCGGCATGGGCGAGAAATACCATCCGGTTCCCTGGTCGGTGCTCGACTATAACCCCGACAAGGGCGGATATATCGTTCCAATGTCACAGGATGTGCTGGAGCAAGCGCCCACCACGCGTCTCGAAGACGTGACCAAGACCGACAGCGATCTCAGGACGCGCACATATGACTTCTACAAAACGCCTCACTACTGGGAGTAATGTCAGTAGCGGAAGCGTTCAGGAAAGCCGGTGGTGGAGACATCGCCGGCTTTTCTTATGATTCATCTGGCGCCGGTTGATTTGCGGTTCCCACAAGGCGAAATTCCCATCCATAGACATCTGATAACTCTGGGTTGGGAAATGCCTTGGAATTTTGGTGACATTCTCGAAGCGGTCGAGACGGTATTGCCGTCCGATGCGCCAGCCTTCATTCACGGAAATCGTACGATCAAATGGAGCGAAGCCTCGCGTCGCTCCAATAACCTTGCCCGCGCATTGATCAAGCGCGGCGCCGCGCCGGGAAATAAGGTCGCGTTCTATATGCGCAACCGTCCCGAATACTGCGAAACTATGGCAGCCAGCTTCAAGGCGCGGTTGACGCATGTGAACGTCAACTATCGCTACAAGCCCGACGAGGTGTTCTACATCTTCGACAATTCCGACGCGCAGACCGTTGTATACGGCGTGGAGTTTCGCGACGTGATCGCCGAAATCCGGCCGCGGCTGACGAAAGTGCAGACCTTTGTCGAGGTGACCGACGGAGCGCCCGCTCCATTCGCGGAACGCTTCGACGATCTGGCGAACGAAGGCGACGGCACACCGTTGAAACTGCAACGATCTCCGCACGATGAATTTTTCATCTACACCGGCGGCACCACCGGTATGCCCAAAGGGGTGATGTGGACGCACGACGATCTGCGGGAAACGCATCTGACATCGCTGCGTCGGCTCGGCCCAGTGCCGGAAACGTTGGATGCGTTGGTAGAATCGCTCAAGGAAATTGGTTCCGGCCCCCGCCTTCTGCCGGCCTGTCCGCTGATGCATGGCACCGGCATGCTCATGGCGATGGCCACGATGCTGGCGGGCGGTTGTGTGGTGACGCTGGAAGGCGGGCATTTCGATCCGGTGGAATTGTGGGATGCGGTGGATCGCAACCGCGTGGCCACCATCGTGATCGTCGGCGATGCTTTCGCCAAACCCATGTTGCAGGTGCTGGATGCCAATCCAGGCAAATACGATCTGTCCTGCGTCGTGAATATGGTGTCGTCGGGCGTGATGTGGAGCATGGAGGTCAAGCGGGGCCTCATTCGGCACATTCCGCAGATTTTGCTTGTGGACAGTTTCGGTTCGTCGGAAAGCGTGGGTCTCGGGTCGTCGCAGATGACCAAGGACGGAGAAATCCAGACGGCGAAATTCACCATCGGCGAACGCTGCAAGGTGTTCGATGAAAGCGATCAGCCCGTGCTGCCGGGCTCCGGAAAGACCGGCATGATCGCGCAATGCCCGCCGATACCGCTGGGCTACTACAAAGACCCGGAGAAAACAGCAAAGACGTTCCGCACCATCGATGGCGTGCGCTATTCGATGCCGGGCGATTGGTGCCGCGTCGAAGCCGATGGCACGTTGACGCTTCTGGGGCGCGGCAGCGTCTGCATCAACACGGCGGGCGAGAAAGTCTATCCCGAAGAAGTGGAAGAGGCGCTGAAAACCCATCCGGCCATTGCCGACGCGTTGGTGGTGGGCGTGCCGGACGAACGCTGGGGTCAAGCCGTAATGGCAGTGGTGCATATTGCGCCCAGCCATCCGTTTGATGAAAGCGATCTGCGCCAGCATGTGAAGTCCCGGCTGGCGGATTACAAAACGCCCAAGCGGGTGCTTCCGAGCACCATTTCTTTGCGTGCGCCTAACGGCAAAGCCGATTACAAAGCAGCCGGCGAATTCGCCAGAAGCGAGCTGGGTATCGGTTAATTGCCGTTTCGTAAGACGATCGAGCGCGGGCTTTGCTTCGCGGCGTTTCTGGCGCTGCCTGTTGTTGCACATGCAGCCGGTGTGGAAACGGTGGTGGTGACCGCAGCGCCGCCCGATCCCGTCGGCAATGCTGCGTTCTCCAACGTCACGCTCGATGCGGATGATCTACGCGGCAGCAGCCAGCTCGACAGCGCATTGTCGCAAGTGCCAGGGCTTTCGCTGTTCCGGCGCAATTCTTCGCTGTCCGCCAACCCCACGGTACAGGGTGTTTCGCTACGCTCCATCGCACCTTCGGGGGCGGGCCGTGCCCTAGTGACGCTCGACGGCGTGCCGCAGAACGATCCGTTCGGCGGCTGGGTGATCTGGAGTTCGCTGCCGCCGGAAGATATCGCGCGCGCCGATATCGTGCGCGGTGCAGGAGCGGGGCCTTATGGCGCTGGTGCATTGACGGGCGTGATCGCGCTGCACGAAGAAACGGGAGACGGTTTCGCAGGCGATGCCTCCTGGGGCGAGCGCGAAAGCGGCCACGTGGCGGCTGCGGGCGGTGCATCGCTGGGCAGGATCGATCTGCTTGGAAGCGCATCCATAGATTCTTCCGGCGGCTGGATTCCCGTGAATGAAGAACAACGTGGCGCAGCCGACGTGCCGGTGACGTTAAATGCCCGCAGTGCTTCGTTGCGCGCGCAGACGGCTGTTTTGAACGACACGTTGCTGTCGGCGCGCGTGGGTGTTTACGACGAAGCACGTCGTTCAGGCTTGGGCGAGACGGCTTCGGAAGCGAGCGGTATCAGCACCAGCCTGACTTTGGCCCATCCCGAACAGAGCGACGAATTGGGTTGGCGCTTGCAAGGGTGGCTGCGCTCCACCGATCTCTTCAATTCGTCTGCTTCCGTGTCGGCAGATCGTTCCGTCGCCACGCCTGCCAACAATCAATATGCAACGCCCGCCGTCGGGTGGGGCGTTAATGCGGCTCTGCGCGGGTCTTTCGATTGGCTCGACTGGGAGGCGGGAGCGGATGCCCGCTTCGCGCGGGGCAATTCGCGCGAACAGTTTTCGTTTTCGCAAGCCGCACGCCAATTCACGCAAGGCCGGATTTCCGGTGGCAAGACATCCGTTGCGGGCATCTATGCGGAAGGCGCGGGGCATTTCGACAACTGGTTGCTGACGCTTGGCGTGCGCGCCGACAGATGGTCGAGCAGCAACGGACATCTGCTCCAAACCGTTTTCGCAACCGGCGCGACCACGGCAACGCTTTATCCGTCGAAGCACGGTATTGTGCCGACGGCACGCGCGGGCGCACGCTACGATGTGTCGGAAGCCTTTTATCTGCGCGGTGCCGCTTATGCCGGCTTCCGCGCGCCCTCGCTCAACGAATTGTACCGGCCCTTTCGCGTGGGCAATGTCACGACGTCCGCCAATCCCGACCTGACGCCGGAGAAATATTACGGTGTCGAACTGGGCGCGGGCGGAGCGATGGGCGATTTCTCGTGGGACGGCGACGTGTTTTTCAACCAGCTTCATGCCGCCATCGCCAATGTCACGCTCAACAACAATCCTAATACCTTGCAACGCCAGAATGCGGGCAATATCGATGCGCCGGGTATCGAAGCGAACGCAAAATATCGCGTGAGCGATGGTTTGTCCGTGCGCGGCGCGTTCGATCTCACCGATGCGCATGTGAAAGGTTTGCGGCCGGCGCAGACGCCGCGCTGGACGGTGACCGCAGGCTTCGATGCCAGGTTGGTCGACCGCCTCACGCTTTCCGCCGATCTGCGCTACGAAAGCAAGCGGTTCTCCGACGACCAGAACACGCTGCCGCTCGCTGCCGCAGCCACGGTGGATGCGCGGCTGTCCTATCTCGTGACCGACAACGTCTCTATATACCTCGCGGCGGACAATCTGTTCGATGCCGATGTCGCGACCTCGGCAAGCGCGGGCGTGCCCGCACCGGTCGTCACCTACGATGCGCCGCGCATGGTGCGGTTCGGTGTGTCGCTGTCGCGTTAATGCTCAGGCCTTCGCCTTGATGTAAGCATCCACAATCGGATCGAGCGTCGCGAGGGGCACGGCCCCGCAGGTCAGCACCGCGTCGTGATAGCCGTGGATATCGAACTTGCTGCCCAATGCGGTCTTCGATTTCTCGCGCAGCCGCAGAAGATCGAGCTTGCCCAACATGTAGGAACATGCCTGTCCCGGCCACACGCAATAGCGTTCGACTTCGGTGACCGCGGACGCTTCCTGATCGCCCAGCGTATCGACATAATATTTGATGGCTTTTTCGCGGCTCCAGTGTTTGGCATGCACACCGGTGTCGATCACCAACCGCACGGCGCGAAGCATGGCGTCGTGCAGATAGCCGATGCGGCCGAACGGATCGTTCTCGTAAAGCCCCATCTCCTCGGCCAGTTGCTCGGCATAAAGCGCCCAGCCTTCGATATAAGCCGAAAAGAACGACAATTTGCGGATCATCGGCAGGTCTGTTTCCAACTGGATCGAGCCCTGCAGATGATGGCCGGGAATGGCCTCGTGATAGGTCAAGGTCGGCAACGTCCAACTCGGCACTTCGGCGGTGTCGCGCAGATTGATGTAGTAGATGCCGGGGCGCGAGCCGTCGAGCGAGGGATTCGCATAATATCCGCCCGCCTGGCCTTCCTCGATGGCCTTCGGTACGCGTTTGATCGTTACATCGGCCTTGGGCAGCACGCCGAAATATTGCGGGAGGTGTTTCTTCACCTCCGCCAGCTTCACATTGAGATCGGCGATGAGCTTTTCCTTGCCGGCATCGGTGTTGGGATAACGGAATTTCGGATCGTCATACATCGCGCGCAAACGCTCGCCCACCGTGCCTTTGGTCAATCCGTTCGCCTTCATCAACACGTCGATACGCGCGGTGATATCGGCAACAAGATCAAGTCCCGTCTTGTGGATGTCGTCGGGGTTACGGTCCGTCGTCGCCCAGGCGACGAGCGAGTCCTTATAGTATTCCTCGCCGTTCGGCAGCCGCCACACACCTGCATCGTGAACGGCCTTGGGCTGCAGGCCTTTCAGCGTTGCCATCTGGCGGTCGAGCGCAGGATAGATCTTCTCCGCGACGATGCGCGCGGCGTCGCCGGCGTAGTTGCCCGCAATATCTTTTTCCTTTGCACGCCGCACTACCGAAGAAACGAGCGTCGAGACTTCCGGCTTCGGCTTTCGCAGGGCCTCGATCAGCGACAACGTGCGTGACAACACGAAATCTGGCGGGATCGCGCCGACGCCCGCATCGTGGCGGATTACTTCCACTTCCTGATCCAGCGCCGTCGCGAAAGCCGAAAGACGCGCGAGATAGGCGTCCGCATCGGCTTTGGTCTCGATGCTATGCTGAGTGTCCAGGAAATCGGGAATGAATTGGTAAGCGCCGCCGAAATTGCTGACAACGTAAGGAATGCCCGCATTCGCGCCGCCGTAATTATGGCGGCTTGCACTCGCCACCGCTGTTGCCAGCCCATATCGCACGACGTCGTAATTGATCGCGTCCATGCCGGAGAGCGCGCCGCGGTCGATTGTGTTCAGTTGGGCAAGCTGTTCGGCGTTGCGCGTCCGGTCGCCGGCGATGCCTTCCAGCGAGCGGTCGTCGAGAAGATTCTTCTGGGGGGCGCGTGGGCCTTTATCCAGCCCAAGCTGGGTCACCTCTTCCGGTGAGCGGTCCAACGCCACGTCCACGAAAGAATCGAACAAGCCGTTCAACTTCGTGGTTTTGCTTTCGGCGGCCAAGGAGGGAACTCCAATGAAGGCGGCCGCGCCAACGGCCGCGCTGGAGAGAAGGACAGATCTGCGGTCGAGCATGAATCTTTCCCACTTATATATCTGCGGTTGAAGGGGTAACTGCCGCATTCCGCCGCTTCAAGAAAAACGCCTCAAATTTTCTTCACGTTCGCGTGCGGGGTGGGTGCATCATTCCGCAAAAGGGACCTCTTAGTCGGCAGGCACAATCGTCCATCCGGCTTTCGGGGTATCGCGGGCAATGACATCGGGGGTCGAACCAAACGGCCTAAGGGAGGAAGACCTCCAGGCTTGGATGGCCCAATACGGCCCCAGCCTGAAGCGCTATTTCCTGCGCCGCGTCAGCGCGGCCGAGGCCGAGGATCTGGTGCAGGACGTGTTCCTGGCCATGCATGCGCGCGGCTCCGGCGCACCGATAGACAATGTGCAGGGCTATCTGTTCGCCATCGCCGCCAATCTTCTGGCCAAGCGCCAGCAGCGGCTTTCCTATGCGCTGATCGAAGATGCCGCCGATATTACCGAGGGCTTCTCCCCAGAACGCATCCTGATTTCCCGGCAGGAAGCCGCCCGCGTGATCGTGGCGATCAAGAACCTGCCGCCGCGCACGCGCGAGGCTTTTGTGCTGCATCGTTTCGAGGAAATGACCTACGGCGCCATCGCACGCCAGTTGGGCATTTCGGTGAGCGCGGTGGCGAAACTGGTGGCGCGTGCGCTTGCCCGCATCGCCGAAGAAACGAGGCGCGAGCCATGAGCGCCGAAATCATGCCCGCCGAAACGCCTCTCGAGATCGCTGCCGAGTGGTTTGCGCGCAAACGCTCCGGCCAGATGAGCGCGCATGAACTGCGCGAATTGCAGGCCTGGCTCGATCAGGATCTGGAAAATCTCGCAGCCTATCGCGACGTCGCACGCGCCTGGGAAATGGTGGAAGCGGTGCGCACCGACCCCGAGATACTGGCCGTGCGCGAAGCGGCACGAGTGCAGCGCCCCTTTCGCGGGCGGATGGTGGTCTTCGGTGCGATGGCCGCATCGTTCGTGGTGGCGCTAATTCTAGGCTGGGCTGCACTTTCGACCGATCTTCTGGACGACCTCATTTCGCCGCCCGCACCTGAGAAACATTTCCATACGGCGGTCGGGCAAACCTCGACGGTGGCGCTGGCCGACGGTTCGCTGATCACGCTCGATACCGATACGGTGTTGCGCACGCGCGAAACGCGCAAGCAGCGGCTTATCTACCTCGACCGGGGACAGGCACTGTTCCATGTTGCAAAAAACCCGTCGCGGCCGTTCATCGTTTCCGCCGGCGGCAAAACGGTGACCGCGCTCGGCACCGTGTTCGATGTGCGGCTGGACAAGAAGCGCTTCCAGGTGACGTTGCTGGAAGGAAAGGTACGCGTTGCGTCTCCGCGCACCGCCACGCAACCCGGCCAATGGGCCGAAATGGTGGCGGGCTGGCAGCTTGTCTCGCGCAACGGCACCGATTGGTCGCTCAATCCCGTCAGCGCGAAACGCCAGGCGAAGGAAACCGGCTGGACGGAAGGTCAATTGACATTCGCCGCCGAGCCGCTGGGCAACATCGCGGCCGAGATGAACCGCTATTCGAAGAAGAAGATCGTGATCGCCGATGCGCGTATCGCGCAGACGCCGATCGACGGCGTTTTCCGCACCGGCGACATCGACGGCTTCGTCAAACTCGTCACGACCTACAACCTGGCGCGTGTCGCTTCGGACACAGGTTCGGACGTCGTGCTCGACGCGCCGGAAAAATCGACATCCGAGAAGGACCGCTAGGTGCAGGGTTTGGCGCGAGCTGCCTCTTACAAGGTCGAGGGCTGAAAAAGGGGGGACAATGCAAAACACGAAACGCTCCATTCGCCGCGGCACGGTGGCCGCAGCGGCACTTCTTTCGACCGCGTTGTGCGGAGCGGCGGTCGCACAACCGCGCGTCGGGTTCGATATTCCAGCGCAACCTCTCTCGCGCGCTCTTGCACAGTTCGGACTTCAAAGCGGTTTCCAGGTCATTGCCGATTCCACGCTGACAGCCTCGAAGAATTCGCACGGCGTCGTCGGCGCGCTCGATGCCGACAAAGCGCTCAACGAGATGCTGGAAGGCACCGGTCTGACCTACCGCCGCGCCGACGGATCTTTCATGATCTTCCCGGCGCAACGAAGCGCGGACATTGCGCCGATCCAACTCGCTCAAGCCACATCCAAGGTTTCCGTGGAGACGGTCACTGTCACCTCCTCGAAATTGGGTGGCGCGGACGTGCAGACCGTTCCCATCGCGATTACCGCGCTGAGCCAGGAGCAACTTACCGCGACGCAGACTGCGGGTGGTCCAGATCTTGTGAAGCAGGTGCCGAACCTGACCTTCACCAAAACAAACTTCACGGGCTACAGCATCAACATCCGCGGTATCGGCACACAGGCGATTTCCGTCACCACCGATCCTGCCGTAGCAGTTGCGTTCAACGATACGCCATTCATCCGAAATCACTTCTTTGAGCAGGAATTCTACGATGTGAGCCAGGTGGCGGTTTTGCGTGGTCCCCAAGGCACGCTTTACGGACGTAACGCCACGGCTGGCGTGGTGAATCTAATCTCTGCCAAGCCGACAGACCAGTTCGAAGCGATGGCATCCGGCGAATTGGGAAACTACCATCAGCGTCGCTTCGAAGGGATGATCAACATTCCTCTGGTCGACGACCGCTTTGATCTGCGTCTGGCGGGCGAATGGACCAAACGTCAGGGTTACAGCTTCAACGAAACCACCAATGAACGCATAGACGGACGTGATCTATGGTCAGGACGTTTGAGCATCGGCTGGAAGCCGATTGAGAAACTCCAAGCGACGCTTGTTTGGGAGCATTTCTCGGAAGACGATGACCGTATCCGCTCCAGCAAACAGCTTTGCAAGCGCGATCCTGGTCCCTCCACTATAAATGGCGCTCTGGTCGATAATCCTGCAGCTTTCAGTCAAGGATGCCTGCCGACTTCGCTCTACTCGCCCGACGCGTTTCAGGTGCCTAACGGCTATTCGCTGCCCTATGTGCTTGCCTTGGCCGCCGACGTTGATCTTTATTCGGGAGTTGATCCCTATTCATCGATTTCGCAATCCACAAACTTGCGCGTCATTCAATCCCAGCTCGATCCTATTTATAAAGCAAAGAACGATATTGTCGAAATAAATGCAGACTATCAAATTAATCCCTCTCTCACTTTCACATCGCAGACGGGATACAATCACGACTTCCTCTGGGGCACGCAGGACTACAATCGCTTCAACACTGCGCCGGGCGTCTTCCTGCCTTCGGGTGCTACGAGGCCCAACCAGATATTGCCGGATGGAACATTCTGCGATCCGCAACTTGGGTGCAGCAATCGATTAGTCGCTCAGGATCTTTCCGAGGAGCATGCTTGGCAGTTCAATCAGGAATTCCGCTTGGTATCGAATTTCTCCGGCCCGCTAAATTTTAGCGCGGGCGGGAACTATCTGCATTATGAGACGGAAGAAAACTACTACGTCTTCATCAATGTGCTGTCGCTGTATGCATCTATCGGACCTGTTGAAAACTTTCGCATCAACCTGCCCTGGCAGCCCGGCATTTCAAACAATTCGGAATGTCTGAGGCGAGCACAGAACGGCGGTTTTGAATACCCCGATCCGACAGCGGGTGGCGGGGGCGTTAGCCGTTGCTCCTATATCGATCCAAATCCCTTATCGACTTTGGACGACGCGGGACACAATTACTTTTTAAGCCAGAATCCGTACATCCTGAATTCGTATGCCGGCTTCGGTGAGGTCAATTATAGCTTCCTAAGTGATCTAAATCTGACGGCCGGTTTGCGTTGGACAGAGGATCGCAAACATTTTGTTTTGCTACCAAGCCAGGTGCTCACGTCCGGATACGGCTATCCGAGCACGGGTAGCGTCGATCAGCAATGGGATCAATTAACCGGCCGCGTCAACGCAACGTGGACGCCAAAGCTCAATTTCACAGATCAAACTCTCATTTATGGCTCCTATTCGCATGGCTATAAGGCGGGCGGTGCCAATCCACCCGGCACGATCACGTTGCAAGCGGGACAATTCCAATCTGTTCATCCGTTGACGTTCAAGCCAGAATTTGTGGATGCGTTTGAATTGGGTTCGAAAAACACGCTATTGGACGGCAGTCTCACTCTGAATGGCGATGTTTTCTACTACAACTACGAGAACTATCAGATTTCTGAAATTGTTGATCGTACGTCGATCAATTTGAATTTCGACGCGCATGTGAAAGGCGCTGAAATTGAAGCGACATGGGAACCAATACCAGGCCTGCGATTCAACTTTGCGGGTGGCTATGAAGACGCACGGCTAGCAACTGGCTCTAAGGCGGTCGATTTGATGGATCGTACTGCAGGCAACCCTGACTGGGTCGTGGTCAGGCCCGATGTGACCGAAGCTTCCAATTGCATCTTCCCGACCTATGTCATGGAAATACTGCGTAGCAACAGCAGAGGGCTTGGCAACCCGTCTTACTGCACGGAGGCCTACATTGGTGGCTACTATAGCGTGGAAGGCACGACCCAAGCTGAATTCGGCAGGTTCGATCCGGTCACAGGGATGCTGTACACACCAAATCCAACTGTCACGTCTTGGGTCGCTATCCCGCCTGGATATCCCGGTTTCGATCCGTACTCAGCACCCAACGGCGGAGCGGGTTTCGACAAAGACCTAAGCCACAATCAGATGCCGAACGCACCGCCGTTCACGGTGTCTGCCGGTGCGCAGTACAGCATTCCCTTGAGCTCGGATTGGGCTGGCACGCTTCGCGGCGACTTCTACTGGCAATCGGATTCGTTTTGGCGTGTTTTCAACGATCTCGAATACGATCGGTTACATGGATACAAGAATCTCAACCTGACATTGATTTTCACCAACCAGAGCGGTTGGCAAGTGATGCTCTATGACAAGAACGCATTCAATACCACGGCAATCACCGGTGGGTTCTTGAACAGCGACGATACAGGTCTCACGACCAATGTCTTCCTGACCGATCCAAAATTGATCGGCATCCGCGTCACGAAGAATTGGTAAGGGGGAGGCAATGAGCGAATCGATGAACGCGCGGAATGAAAACGGATACATCCGCGAGCAATTGTTGGCTGGTGTTTGTACCTTCGCGCTCTTAACGGTGCTTGCAGCGATGGGCACCGTACAAGCTGATGAAGGCGAAGAGCACCCTTCGGTGTGGCTTGAACTGGGTGGGCAACTTGAGGGGGTGGATTCCCGGCAAGACCCGTTCGCCCCTCCTTTACTTTGCTCGAACCGATGCCTGGACCCTATTCGCCGATCTCACCGGCGCAGGCCCAGCGAGCGCCCAGCAATAGTTATGGAGCGGAAGGCAAGCTATCGCTTCAGCCCGATGGCACGAACTGGCAATTTTCGGTCAGTCTACGCTACGGCCGATCCAACAACAATAAACACATACATCAGCAATCCTATGGCAAAACGCCGAGCAGAAAATATGCGTCGCACCCCACTCAGCCGCCTTATATATCCTATCCTCAATTCGCCGACCTCAAGGTAAAGAACAGCGAAAGCCACTCGATTGTGGATTTCCAGGTCGGCAGAGACTTTGGGCTCGGCAGCTTCGGACGCGGGAGCACGTCCATCCTAAGTGCCGGATTGCGATTCGCAGAGTTTACATCCAAATCACGCGTTTCGATTATCGCCCGTCCAAATATCTTCTTTCGGACCGTGACTCCGATTCCCAATAAATACTTCCAAATACCAACGCATGACGACTACGTGGCGTCGGCATTCAGTCAGCGCAGCTTCCGGGGCATGGGACCATCGCTGTCGTGGAGCGGATCGACGCCTGTATTGGGTAACCCGGATCGCGGAGAAGCAACGTTCGATTGGGGCATAAATGCAGCCATATTGTTCGGCCGACAGAAGGCGCAAGGAACGCACCAGGTAGATGCACGTCACTACAATGGAAAGTACCAAACGGTTCCGCCTTATGGCGCCTATCCGCTCTATTTCCACGCCACACCGCACGACAGATCGAGAACAGTCACGGTCCCGAACGTCGGCGGCTTCCTGGGGGCTTCCTTCCGCTATCCGAATGCGAAAGTCAGTTTCGGCTATCGCGCCGACTTTTTCTTCGGCGCGATGGACACCGGCATCAACGCGCGCCACACGGTCGATCGTAATTTCTACGGCCCCTTTGCAACGATCAGTATGGGCCTTTAAGCCGAAAGCACCGTCGGCGGAGAGGCGAGGGTGAGATATTCGTCGCGTGGCACGGGCTTGCCGAACAGGTGGCCCTGCAATGCGTGGACGCCCGCGATCTTCAGGAAGCGGGCGGCGTTCTCGGTTTCCACGCCTTCGGCGATCACCTTCATGCCCAGCGCGCGGCCGATGCTGGCAACTGCGTGAATGACGGTTGCCGATTGCACTTCGGCGGTGCAGTCGGTGATGAATTCGCGGTCGATCTTGAGTTTGTTGAATGGGAAGCGGCGCAGGTGCTGCAGGCTGGAATAGCCTGCGCCGAAATCGTCTAGCGCAATCTTCACGCCGAGCGCGCGCAAACTTTCCATATTGGCTTTCACCTTGTCCTGATGGTCCAGCAGCGCGGTCTCGGTGATCTCGATCTCGAGACGCGCGGGATCGAAGCTGTGCTTCTTCAACAGCATCTCGACATGCGGCACGAAATCATCGGCTGCGAAGTCGATGGCCGATGCGTTGACTGCCACCGGCGTCGGCGCGTCGGCCATTTCCAGCATGGCACGGTCGATCACCCAATGGGTCAATGCCCCGATCAGCCCGTGAGCTTCCGCTAGGGGAATGAAGGTCGCGGGAGAGATGAAGCCTTTCGTCGGATGCGTCCAGCGCACCAGCGCTTCGCAGCCCACGACGCTGCGCGTACCCGCATCGAACTGCGCCTGATAGACGAGCGAGAGATCGCCCCGGGCAATGGCCTGTTTCAGATCGGCCATCAGTTGCGCGTCGGCATTCTGCGGTTCCGTTCCCGACAATGCGTTCAACGTCGCGTTGAGCGTGTCGGTCAGCGTTTCGATTTCTGTAGCGGATGGCGATACACCTTCGCGCGCGCGCGTCTCCATTGCGCCGCACAGTTCGGAAACCGCTTTCGCTCCGATGTTAAAGCTCATGGATTTGAGGGCGTGGGCGGCGGTCGCGGCGTCGCTGGTATTGGCCGCGGCCTTCAACTGTTCGATGCAACCCGGCGCGTTGGCAAAATAGAGATTGCGCACGCGCTCCACGAAATCGGTGCGACCGTTCGCGGCGAATCCTTGAAGCTGTTCCATCGTCGCCGAATCGAACAGCGGATTCTTCGAGAGGTCGAAGGGAATTCCAGTCTCTGGCTCTGCCATCGCAAGCGAAGGTGCCGCGGACACTTCGACTTCGGTCAGAAACCGCGCCAACACCTCTCCCAACGCCTTCAGGGTGAAAGGCTTGTGCAACACGCCGTCCATGCCGGCTTCGCGCCAGGCATCGGCAGCGGTGCCGACAACATGAGCGGTCAGCGCAATGATGGGCGTGTGCCCGGCGCTTGCCTCGCGTTTGCGGATTTCGCGGGCGGCTTCGAAGCCGTCCATTTCCGGCATGGAGCCGTCCATCAGCACGAGATCGAACGGCTCGTGCAGCGCCTCCACGGCTTCGCGCCCGTCAACCACAAGCTTGGCTTCGATGCCGAAACGCGAGAGCGCTTCCATCGCCACTTCGCGGTTGACCGCGCTGTCGTCTGCCACCAGCACGCGGGCACCGGCGAAATTGGGCAGGCGTTCGCTTTCCGCCGATTGCGTGGTGTCGGCCGATTGCAAAGGGGCGCCCGCTGCGAGCCGAGCGAGGATATCGGCAAGCTCGCGCCGCCGGACGGGCTGAACCAGCACGGCCGCAACCTGTCCTTTCCGGAGCAACTCCTGCGGCTCGGATTCGCCGTAACTGCCGAGGCAAACGATCTGTTTGGCGGTGACATTGCGGAGGTTCGCGGCGTCGACCATAGCCACCTCGCAAGCGCCTTCCGTGAGAACCGTATATGCGGCGCGTTCGAAATAGCGCTTCAAGCTCTGCACAGTCAGCGTGCCGCTATGTGCAATGGCGACAGTCGCGCCCTCTTGTACGTGAGGCCACGGCTCGGCGGCTTCGATGACCTTCATCGGCAACGAGAAGGCGAAGGTCGAACCCTGACCCACTTCGCTTGTCACCGTGAACGCGCCGTTCATTGCATCGACCAGCTTCTTGCAGATGGCAAGACCCAATCCCGTGCCGCCGAAACGGCGCGTCGTGGATTGGTCGGCCTGGGTGAAGGCGCCGAACACCGAACCGATCTTGTCTGCCGGAATGCCGATGCCGGTGTCGCGCACCGCGATGCGAAGCACATCGCCGTCGGGTGCGATCTCGACCAGGACGCCGCCCGTTTGCGTGAATTTGATCGCGTTGTTGACGAGGTTGGAAACCACCTGCCGCAAGCGCACCGGATCGCCTGCGACCAGCCGCGGTGTTGCGGGATCGACGAATGCGGCAAGGTCCAGCCCTTTGCTCGCGGCGCGATCCCAGAACAGGCTCAAAACGTCTTCTGCAATCTCGTTGAGATCGACTGCCACGGTTTCGAGTTCGAGCTTGCCTGCCTCGATCTTCGAGAAATCGAGGATATCGTTGATAATAGCGAGCAGGCTTGCGCCCGATTTCGCAATCACCTCGGCAAATCGGCGTTCGCGAGAGGGAAGTTTTCCCGCAGCCAGCATTTCCGCCATCACCATCACGCCGTTCATCGGCGTGCGGATTTCATGGCTCATCGTGGCAAGGAAATCGGATTTGGCGTGGTTGGCGGCTTCGGCGGCGTCTTTGGCCTCCACAAGTTCTTCCGTGCGAACAGCAACTTCGTCTTCGAGACCGGCCATCTGCTCCGCGATGCGCGCATCTCGCGTGCGAATTTCCGAAAGCATCCGGTTGAAGCCCGAAACAAGGCTTGCGGTTTCGCCATCGGCTTCCACCGAAACGGTTTGGCCGTAATCGTGCGTTTCCTGCACGCGATGCATGGAGCGCGTCAGGGCCACGATGGGGCGTGCGATGCGCTCCTGTAGGCGCCACGCGATAGCGAGACCCGCGAGGATCGCAAGCAACGCTACACCCAAGCTTACCGCAAGACTTGCAAGGAAACGCTGGAACATGCCCTCGGTATGGCCGAGCAGGACCACGCGGCCGACCTCGCGATTGCCGAACCGGATTGGCGCGGAGACTTCCGAGGTCTGGCTGAACAATTCCGTCCAGAGCGAAGCACGGCCCGACGCTCTCACATCGCTGCGCAACCGGACACCAGCGCCCGTCTCCACCAGCAATTTGCCGTTCGCACCTTCGATGCGTCCGTAAACGACGTCTTGCATCTGCGCGATGGAACGGATGGCGGTGAACGCGCCCATGCGGTCGTTGTGCGCCGCCGGTGTGCTGGCAAGCGATGCCACCACGCGGGCCGCTGCACTAAGGCGCGCAGTTTCGAGTGCCACTTCGCGCGCACCATCACGCCACGCCGAAACGCCTGCGATGGGTGCGGCGGCCAATCCGACGGACGCGACGACAAGCATCACAAGCTTGCGCCTCAGCGTGCTGTGTCGCCGCGCGGTTCGACGCTCTTCCTGCACCCCGGCCAGATCCCGAAATTGGTCGCCTTCCAGAGTTACCAGCGATTAATGACCCTGCCCTTAACATGCGGGTGTTATTGGAGATTTGGGCATGTCGGCCGCCGCTTCGAGCGAATTTTTTTACGTGCTCGATGAGCCGTTGCATCTGCTGTTTGTGGATGACGACCCGATCCTGCGCGAGTTCGCCCAAGTCCACCTCGCCTCGGAAAAAGGGCGGATTTCTGTGGCCGCGGATGGTGAAGAAGCGTTAACCCATATCCGCGAGCAGGGTTGCGACGTGGTGTTGCTCGACCTCGAAATGCCCAAGCTGGATGGGTTTGGTGTGCTCGAGGCCCTGCGCGCAGATGAGGCGACGAGGCGGCTCCCCGTCATCGTCATCACGGGCCGCGAGGATGTGGTCGCCATCGACCGCGCCTTTGCCAAGGGTGCATCGTCCTTCATTGTGAAACCGATCAACTGGCGCTTGCTCAACTACCAGATCCGCTTCGTCGATCGCGCACACGGCGCCGAACAGCAGCTTCTCGATCGCGTGGCGGAAGTCGAACTCACCAAGCGCGAGTTGGAACGCACCTCTTCGGAGTTGATCGAAGCTTCGCGCGGCGCGCAAAAGGCGAGTGAAGCCAAATCGCAATTCCTTGCCGCTATCAGCCACGAATTGCGGACGCCGCTCAATGCGATCATCGGTTTCGCAGAGATGTTGACGGCCCAAGCGCTGGGACCCATCGGTAACGAACGCTATCGCCGCTACGCGCAGGACATCAGCGACAGTGGTGCGCATCTGCTCGCGATGATCAACGACATCCTCGAATTGTCCCGTATGGACGCCGACCAGGCCACATTGCACGACGAGGAATTCGCGCCCGCCGACGTCGTCGCCGAAGCTTTGCGCATGGTCGAACCGCAAGCGGAAGCGGCAGGTCTCTCGCTTTCCACTGGGATCGCGCCGAATCTGCCCCGTCTCAATGCGGACCGCAGGCTCGTGCGTCAGGTGCTGGTGAACTTGCTGGCAAATGCCGTGCGGTTCACGCCGGAAGGTGGCACGGTAAGCGTGCATGGCTTTTCGCGAGGTGCAGAGCTTTGCTTGGAAGTACGCGACACGGGTATCGGCATCGCGCCGGAAGACATTCCACGCGCGCTCGAACGCTTTAGTCAGGTCGATAACAGACTATCGCGCAAATATGACGGCGCGGGCCTGGGTCTCCCTATGGCGAAGCAATTCATGGAATTGCATGGCGGCACGCTGGAACTGGCGAGCAAACCTGGCGCAGGCACGCAGGTGTGCATTGCATTTCCACCCGCGCGCCTCATCGCGCCACTTATTTTATCAGCTTGACGGTAGAAGTGGAGGCAGAGGGGCCGACGCCGGTTGGTACTGGCGGCACGTTGGCGATCGTATAGCCTGCATTCACGACAAGATTGGCGCCGCCGCTGACGCTGAGCGCTTTCGCAACGATGACGGTCCACGCTGAATTCTCGGCCACTTGACTGTTGCCAGTAACATTCAACATTCCATTGGGGATGTAGACCACGCCCAAGAGCTTGTGTGCCGCGGTGGTCGAGATCGTGAAGGTCTTGGTGTTGCCTTTCGTGGTGGCGATCACAAAACCAGCAAACGGGCCGGTTTTGCGGCCTTCGAGCTCGATATCGGACTGATCGGTGAAGGCAAAGAGCGACAGCGTGTCGAAGATCAACGCTACGTCAGTACCGATGAGTTTGGAATTGTTTGAGAGCGTCAAGGTCGAGGCAAAGAAATAATGCTCGCCCGGCGCCAGGATCAATGTTGCGTTGTTCAGGACCAGTATCACGCCGCAATGCACGCCCGGCTGCAGCGTGGTTGTGCCGGCGGTCAACTTCACGTTCAGATCGGTGCAAAGTGAGGGAACATTGGTATTGAGCGAGGTGAAAGGGTCTTCGATTTCGGCCGCACCCGTCATTGCAGCCGGATTGATCGATCCGGATGCGTCGCCCACCGCCTGCACGGCTTGCGCGTCGACGGCGGCACTGTTGCTCACCTTGATCGCGTTATTGGATTGCACGAGGCAGGAGTCAGCACTTAAATGCGCGGTGTTCTTGAGTGCGATGACATTGGGCGTGGCGCCGAGCCCCAATCCCAGAAGGCCGCCCGTATTTTTTCCCGAGCCGAGCACGCAGAGCGGTGTCAGGCCTTCGATTTCTGCGGTTGCAGAAGCATGTGCTGTCCAGCCGCCTTTCGGCAGCATGTCATGGAAATAGGACGGGCGGTGAGCCGTGACCGAAACCTGAACCGCTTTACCGTCTTCCACCACCTGCGCATCGATCGTCAACGACCAGCGTTTGGCGATTTCCGATAGTTCGTCTTGTGCTTCGTTTTTCGCGCGTATGGCGGTGGCGGACGAAGTGTCCAATGCAAGTTGCTTGGCGGCATTTAGCGCCGAGAAATCGGCAACTGCTTGCATCTTAGCGCGATCGGTGACGACCGATGTGAGGTCGACAGCGCCGAGCGCGCCAAGTACCAGCGCAGGCAGGCCAATGGCAAAGATCAGCGCGACGTTGCCGCGTTTGTTCGCAGCAAAGCGTTTCAGGAGCAGCAATCCCTGATGGGGCAACCCCGGCATCGCACCTATCCCCCTTTCCGGTAGTTGCTTTTGCGGGAGGGGCACCTTCCAACTCGTTAAAAAATGCCAGAGTCGCGGGGCCGGGAACGCTGAATCGTCCTTTGTTTCCAATGCTGTGGTTAATTGGGCCAGATTAACGCATTAATGAAAATCCCGCGATTTTGGCAAAACCCTTACATTCCGCGGATGTCGCGGCACATAGGGCTCGGTGATGAGAGGTGCGGCTGGGCCTTCTTCCGATAGGAGGCGCAGGTCTTCGCTGCGGTCGGCCATTCGCTCGGCCATCAGATGAACCACATTGTCCTCGCTCCTCTGGATGCGACCTTCGATCAGCAGAAGACGCGCGCCCATCACTTCCTTGCGGTAGCGCTCGAAGGTCGGAATCCACACCACCGCGTTCAGGATGCCGGTTTCGTCGCTCAAGGTGATGAACACGGCCTTTCCTTCGCCCGGCCGCTGGCGCACCAGCACAATGCCCGCCGCACGGATGAAGGCGCCATCCTTTGCATTTGTCGCTTCCTTGCAGCTCAGGATTTTTTCGCGTGCGTAACGTTCGCGCAGGAACTGCGTCGGATAGGCTTTGAGCGAAAGCCGCAGCATCTGATAATCGGCCAGCACATGCTCGCTGATGGGCATCGCGGGAAGCGATTCGATGGCTTCCGGCGACTGTTCGGCCGCGCGGCCGGCGGCGAAAAGCGGTAATGGTTTGACGTCGCTCAATCGCCGTACGGCCCACAAGGCTTCGCGACGGTCCATGCCGAGCGAACGAAACGCATCGGCTTCCGCAAGAACGATGAGGGCACGTTTGGGAAGTTCTGTCCGGCGCACCAGATTTTCAAGCGACGAGAAGCCGTAACCGCGTGCGTTCACAAGCTCGGATGCCACTGCTTCGCCAAAACCATCGACCTGACGGAAGCCGAGACGCAGCGCGATCACGCCGCAGGTGTTGCGTTCAAGCGTGTTGTCCCAATGGCTGAAATTGATGTCGGGCGGCAGAACGTCAACGCCATGCTCGCGCGCATCGCGAACGATTTCGGCAGGCGCATAGAAACCCATGGGCTGCGAGTTCAGCAGCGCGCACGCAAACACCGCTGGGTGATGGCATTTGATCCAGGCGGAGATATAGACAAGATGTGAAAAGCTTGCGGCATGGCTTTCGGGAAAACCATAACTGCCGAAACCCTTTATCTGGTTGAAGCTGTCTCGCGCGAATTGTTCTTCGTAGCCACGCGCAATCATTCCTCCAACCATTTTATCTTCGAAATTTTTAATGTTCCCCAAATTGCGAAATGTCGCCATGGATCGTCTTAATCCATTGGCTTCTTCGGGAGTGAAACGTGCTGCGACTATCGCCAGCTTCATCGCTTGCTCTTGAAACAGCGGTATCCCCAATGTCTTTTTGAGTACGTCTCTTAATTCATTGGCGTCACCGTGTTCCGGTGATGGAGAAGGGTAGGTTACTTTTTCTCCGTTGCGACGCCGCAGATAAGGGTGAACCATATTGCCTTGGATGGGCCCCGGTCTGACGATGGCCACTTCGATCACCAGATCGTAGAATTTTCGCGGCCTCAGGCGCGGCAACATGTTCATCTGAGCCCGGCTTTCAACTTGAAACACGCCGATCGCGTCAGCCTTGCACAGCATGTCGTAGACTTCGGGTTGCTCGCGCGGGATGTTGGCCAGCGTGTAGTGCCGATTCTCATGTTGCGCGAAAAGATCGAATGCCTTTCGGATGCAAGTGAGCATCCCTAGAGCCAGCACATCGACTTTCATCATCTTCAGACGATCCAGGTCGTCCTTGTCCCATTCAATGAAATAGCGATCTTCCATCGCGGCGGGACCGATAGGAACGATTTCGTCGATACGGTCACGCCCTAATACAAAGCCTCCTACATGCTGCGAGAGATGACGGGGAAACCCGATCAATTCGTTGGCGAGCATGACCGCGCGCGCAATCGTGATGTTCTGAGGATCAAAATTGCCTTGCCGTACCTCGTGCTCCTTGAGCATCGAGCCCCAACTGCCCCATACGCCGCTGGCGAGTGCCGATGTCACATCTTCGGTCAGTCCGAAGACTTTTCCGGTCTCCCGGATTGCGCTGCGGGGCCGGTAGCATATGACAGTTGCCGTCAGAGCTGCGCGATCGTGGCCATAGCGCCGATAGATGTTCTGAATGATTTCTTCTCGCCGCTCGTGTTCGAAATCCACATCGATATCGGGAGGCTCCCTACGTTCTTCAGAAACAAATCGTTCAAATAGAAGGTCAATCTGCATAGGGTCGACTGAGGTGATGCCTAACACATAACAGACAGCAGAGTTGGCAGCCGAGCCACGTCCCTGACAAAGAATCTTCTTGTCGTTGGCAACTTGGACGATATCTCTCACCGTGAGAAAATAGTGCGCGTATTTTTGTTTTGCGATAAGCGCAAGCTCTTTACGCAAGGTCTCCTCAACCTCTTTTGGCGTGCCAGCAGGATAACGGATGCGAGCACCTTTCCATGTCAAATCTTCGAGATGTGCTTGCGCCGTCTTCCCTTTGGGAACGGGCTCGCGAGGGTAGTTGTATCTGAGCTTGTCAAGCGAAAAGGTGATGCGATTGGCGAATGCCACCGTCTCGGCAATAGCTTCAGGATAATCCCGGAACAGGCGCGTCATTTCTTCTGGCGGTTTTAGGTGACGCTCGGCGTTGATCTCCAGCCGCTTACCTGCCTCATTCAGCTTGAGATGTTCTCTGATGCAGGTGACGACATCCTGCAGCTCGCGTCTCTCATAGGAGTGATACAGAACATCGTTTGTGGCGATCAGCGGTGCTTTCGTTTTGCGAGACAAGCGTTTCAGCTTTTGCAAGCGTTTCCTGTCGATGCCGCGATAAAGCATACTGGCAGAAAGCCACACTCTACCGGGTGCGGCGCGACCAAGTTCTGTAAGCGCGCTCTCTGTTTCTTTGCCGAACTCCTCCGGCGGGATGACTATGAAAAGCTGGCCTTCAGTCCATTCAAGAAGATCGGTAAAGTCGAGCAGGCAATCGCCTTTCTTCGCCCTGGATTTTCCTATTGAGAGCAGGCGGCATAGCCGTCCATACGCCTTGCGATTTGCAGGATAGGCAAGAATGTCTGGCGTGCCGTCGCGAAAGACAAGGCGGCTTCCGACAATCAGTTTTGGTTTCTTTCCCTTCGATTCGCATTTTTCTAAAGCGTCGTAAGCGCGAACCACGCCGGCAAGCGTGTTGCGGTCGGCAATGCCGATGGCATCAAGACCGTATTCTGCGGCGGTGGTGGCGAACTCGTGCGGATGGGATGCGCCTCGCAGAAACGAAAAATTCGTCGTGATCGAGAGCTCGGCATAGTTCACGAAAACACTCCATGAACGTACCATTGAGGTGCTGCAGCCTCGCGTTCGTAGAGCCCGTCACGATAAAGCCAGAAACGACGACCTTGCGCATCCTCAACTCGGAAATAATCGCGTGTCAGGTTCGGCTCGGGATTGTGCCACCATTCCATGGCGATACGTTCCGGTCCTTCCGCGCGCTTGATCTTGTGCAGTATCTGCCGCCAGCGGAATTGCACTGGCGGGTCGTCCGGATAAGCGGCAGTCGCCGTGACAGGTTCGGGTTTTGCCAGGAGCCGCAATGGACGGCGCGGTGGATCTTTTTCTCCGCGCTGTCTCTGCCAAGTCGTTTTTGTTGGACCTGCATATTGCGCAGGAATGGCGACAGAGGCGGCTTCGGGAATATGTGTGTCCTGCGGCTGGAAACGCTGAACGCGTTGCGCGCCGAAACGTATGGCCAGACGATCCACGAGGAAGGCGACTTCTCTTGCGGCGCGCGCATCGGCTTCGAAACTGGGCGTTTCGTCCGCTTGCTTCTCAGCGCAACTGGCTTCCAGTCGGATGAGATCGAAGCCGAAACCGGGATCGAGCGGGTCGACGAGGGAATCCAATCGTTCGCGGAACAGGCGCGCGATGATCGCGGCATCGCGGGTGGGTGCACCCGTCTGCACGCAAAGCCTGCGCACTGCGCCATCGGCCCGGAAGAACACCGCGGTCATTTCGCGGGTGCCTTGACCATGTTTCTCCAGAACTTCACCCAGCGTTTCGGCAAGCGTTTTCAAACTGGCAAGGATTGCGTCCTGCACCGTCAGCGGTTCGGCGAAGCGATGTTCGGCCATGAAGTCGGGCAGCGGACGGCGCGGCGAAACGGGTTCTTCGCTGCGGCCGAGCGCATGATCGAGATGGGCCACCATTTCCTTGCCGAAGCGCGAGGTCAATTCGTTGCGTTTGCGCGCGGCCACCTGTCCGATGGTCTTCAATCCGGCACGGCGCAGGCTGTGGGCGATGCCGCTGTCCAGTTGCAGGGCGGCCACGGGAAGGTTTGCAATCGCTTCGTTTTCCTTGGCCGGAGGCGCAATCGTTCCGGGTGCGTAATGCGAAAGCGCGCGCGCGGCAGCGGCCGTTCCGGCCATCGCGCATTGCACGATGAAGCCCTGTTTGGCGAGTTTCATGTGAACCATCTCGCAAAGCGTGCGTTCACCGCCGAAGAGATGATCCACGCCCGTCACATCGAGCAGAAGCCCATGCGGCTCGTCGAGCGCCACCAAAGGCGTGAAGCGGTCGCACCAATCGGCAATCTTTTCGAGCAAGGCGCGATCTGCAGGCAGATCGGCTTCGGCCACGTCGAGCGCGGGCACCATCGCGCGTGCATCGGCAATCGCCATGCCTGACTTCAAGCCTAGCCGCGCGGCACGTCTGTCGGCCGCGTAAATCCTCAGCGCATTGTCGTTCTTGATCGAAACGACAAGCGGCTTATCCGGCCCATCGCCATTCTTCCTTGCGCCATTCTTGCGCCACAAGCGGTCCGTCGGCAGGCGGGGCAGCCATATCGAGAGGATTCTCCGCCGGTTCGTGAAAAGATCCATCGTTGCAATTCCATTCCATGATCCATCGGCCCGTTGCTCCATGCCGGTTGCGGGCAAGCGTCGCGTCGAAGCGCGGAAAACCGAAATCGTTTGTTTCATCGAGAGGCGAGGGCGCCGAGCGCACGATCCAGCGCGTTTCGGCGGCACTTGCATCGGCTTGCGCGCCCAAGCGGAGCAGCACTGCGCTCACGCCATCGCGTTCGGTCGCGAACATCAACCTGCGCGTGGCGGTGAGATCGAGCACCTTGTGTTCGCCATAGATCTCGATCACCACCGCGCCCAGTCCGGTGCAGGTGAGCGCATCGCCCGCCGCTTTCAGCGCATCTTTCGCGTGATCGACGCGCAGAAGAATAAGCTTCGACGGATCGATGCCCAGTTCGAGCAAACCGTTGCCGTTGATCTCGCCATGTTCGAGCGCGGAGAACTCCTGCCGAATCCATAAAATCGTGCGGCCTGCGCAGAGACGTTGCACCAGTCCCGTCGCAAAACCGGAAGCCGCCGCACTGTCACCGGCTTCCCCCGCATAGACCTCATGCAGCGCCTCGCGCCGAAGCCCACGCAGCACCTCGTCCGCGCCCGCATGGCCCAGCGGGACGCCAGCCAGGTGCGGCTCGGAACGTTCCAGCGATTGCCGGAGCGCGGCCAGTAAGTGGGCGGGACGACTCATCTTTCTCCCATTGTTCTTGTTATGTTCTAATATGCCTTGAGCACGGCTGAAGGTCAAGAACCACATTCAAGCACCTGTTTTTAAAGGGGAAAATCGAGAAAATCTGCCTGCAGAAGCCAGATCTCGCACATATATAAGGTACGGCCCCCGTTGCCCTTATGGGGAGTCCGCTTCCCTCGCGTGTTCTACCTGATGTGAAGAGCACGTCTTACCCTTTGCGAGCGGGAAGCTTTTGGGCGATGGCGGAAACGTTCGAAACTGGTCGTGAAGGCGCCAATGCGCGCTTGGCCGGGGCCGATATGACCGCCTCAGACGTCCACGCGTGGTTTGTCCGCGAAGTGCTGCCGCTTGAAGCGGCGCTGATGCAATTTCTGCGTCACTCGCTTCGCAACAAGAACGAAGCCGAAGATCTGTGCCAGGACGTGTATGTACGCGTCTATCAGGCGGCGCTGAAGAAGATTCCCGATCCGGCCAAGCCATTTCTCTTCACTGTCGCGCGCAATCTGCTGCTCAATCGCGTGCGCCACGAAGCGATCGTTTCCATCGAAGCGGTGGCCGATCTCGAAGCGCTGAACATCGCGAAAGACGAACCGGGCGCCGACCGCTGGGTGATCGCGCGGGAGGAATTGCGCCTGCTCGAAACGGCGCTGTCGCGTCTGCCGCGCCGCTGTCGGCAAGCAGTGATCCTGCGCAAGATCGAAGGCTTGTCGCATCGCGAGATCGCGCTGCGCATGGGCATCTCGGAAAAGACTGTCGACCGCCACATCTCGGACGGCGTCTACGCGCTCGCCGACGCAATGTTCGGCGAAGGGAGATCGCGATGAGCGACCACACTGCAAGAGAGATTCGCGGCCAGGCCGCGGAATGGATTTCGCGCCGCGACGGCAATGGCTGGAACGAAACGGCGCAAGCCGAACTCGATACATGGCTTGCCGAATCCGAGGCGCATGTCGTGGCGTTCCTGCGCGCGGAAGCCGCATGGGGCAGGGCCGACAAGCTGGTGGCGCTGAAGCCGCAACCTTCGCGCCGCGTTGCTGAGACTTTGAAAGATGTCCTGCCGACCGCATTGCGCGCGGTGGCAGCAGCCGCCGTCATCGCCGTGGTGGGTGTGGCCGCGAACACCTATCTCACCACCTCCAACGAGAAAATCTACACAACACCCGTGGGCGGGCGCGAAACCATCACGCTGGTGGACGGTTCGCAGATCGCGCTCAACACCGACACCACTTTGCGCATGGATTTGAGCGGGCGCGAACGCAAGGTCTGGCTCGACAGGGGCGAAGCCTATTTCCACGTCACGCACAATGCGCAGCGCCCGTTCCGCGTGTTCGCGGGCAACCGCACCGTCACCGATCTGGGCACGCGTTTCAGCGTGCGCCGCGACAGCGAACGCTTCGAAGTGGCGGTGATGGAAGGCAAGGTCGCCTTCGATCCCGGCAAGGAACAGGAAAAACCGATTGCGCTTCTGCCGGGCGATGTCGTGGTGGCGACCGCGACGAAGGTTTCGCTGACCAAGAAACCGTCGCGCGCATTGGCCGAATCGCTCGGCTGGCAGCGCGGCCTTCTCATCTTCGACAACACCACGCTTGCCGACGCGGCCGTCGAGTTCAACCGCTACAACGGCGAGAAACTGGTTGTCGCCAAATCGGCCGCGCATCTGCCCGTGGTCGGCACGTTCCGTGCCAACGACGTGGAAGCGTTCGCCCGCGTCACCAAGGAAGTCTTCGGCCTGCATTCCGAAAAACGCGGGACCGCAATCGTCATCGCACGCTGAGCTTAAGGGATTTCGGAAAGCTTCGGCTTTCCAGACATAGAGGGGGAATTCGTGAACACCACCGCCAAGTTAAAAACCGCCATCCTGGCAAGCGCCTGCGCCGCAGCGATTGCGACCGCAGCCCACGCCGAAGAATTCAACATCGCAGGCGGCGATCTGAAAGCGGCGCTGACAACCTATGCCCGCCAGACCGGTGTCTCGGTGATTGTCTCGGGAGACGCCGTGAAAGGCGTGCGCACCAGAGGCGTGCAGGGCAATCTTTCGGCCGACGATGCCCTGACGCGCATTCTATCGGGAACCGGCTTCACAATCCGCCATGATCCGTCTGGTGCAATGGCAATCGTACGCGGAACATCCGCCGCAAATGAAGACGTCGCCGATATTCAGATTGCCCAAGCCACACCCATAGCGCGCTCGGCCGTTGAAACGGTGACCGTCACATCGTCGAAGTTGGGCGGCGCGGATGTGCAAAGCGTGCCAATTGCCATCACCGCGCTGAGTCAGGAACAACTTACGGCGACTCAAACCGCCGGTGGTCCAGACCTTATCAAGCAGGTTCCGAACCTGACCTTCACCAAGACCAATTTTACCGGTTACAGCATTCAGATTCGCGGTATCGGCACGCAAGCCGTCTCGGTGACAACCGATCCGGCCGTTGCAGTTGCCTTCAACGATACTCCCTTCATCCGCAATCACTTCTTTGAGCAGGAATTCTTTGACGTAGCGCAGGTCGAAGTTCTGCGCGGACCGCAGGGCACGCTCTATGGCCGCAACGCAACAGCCGGCGTCGTCAATCTGATTTCCGCCAAACCCACGGATCAATTCGAAGGTATGGCGAGTGCCGACATCGGCAATTATCAGAACCGTCGCTTCGAAGGCATGGTCAATCTTCCGATAGTGGACGACCGCGTTGATTTGCGTGTGGCAGGCGAATGGACCAAGCGCAAAGGATACTCGTTCAATGAGACAACCAATCAGGCCATCGACGGCCGCGATTTGTGGTCGAGCCGAGTCACGTTGAGCCTTAAGCCACTGCCCCAGCTACAGGCTTACATCGTCTGGGAGCATTTCCAGGAAGACGACGATCGCGTCCGTTCCGCAAAGCAGCTTTGCAAGAAAGACCCTGGCCCTGCGACAGTTGACGGTTTTAGTCTTGCGACCACGGGCAACGCGAACTTCTACCAATCATGGCTCAGCCAAGGCTGCTTGCCCACATCGTTTTACTCGCCGGATGCGTTCGAAACGCCAAACGGACAAGCGCTTCCATTCGTGGCTGCGGGTGAATTTGTCTTCAATGGCGCCGGCGGCAGCGCGCCCAACAACTTCCTTCTCAACCAGATCGACCCTTATGCCAGCACATTGCAATCCACCAATTTGCGCAATATCCAATCGGCGATCTCTCCGACCTATAGCGCAAAAAACGATGTGTTCGAGTTGAATGTCGACTACGAGGTGACGCCCGATCTCACGCTTACATCGCAAAGCGGTTACAATCAGGATTTCTTGCGTTCGACGGAAGACTTCAACCGATTCAACACCGCGCCGGGCCTATTTGGAACGCTTGGCGGTCCGAACAGCATTACGCCGGGTGGGGTTTATTGCGATCCGCAAGTCGGCTGTGCGGACAGAATGGTGGCCGAAGATCTTTCGCAGGAACATGCCTGGCAATTCAGTCAGGAATTGCGCTTGGCTTCGCATTTTCAGGGACCGCTCAACTTCAGCGCCGGCATGAACTATCTGCGGTATCAGACGATCGAAGACTATTACGTCTTCTTCAATCTGGTCACGATCATCGAACAGCTTTCGAACGGCGCAGGACCAGGCGACTTCACGACCTGTCATTTTGGCAACGGCCAATTCGAAAACGGCTATACCTTCACGATCCAGCCAAGCCCCGTCACCACGAGCTTCTTCGGCCGTGTTCCCGGCTACTATCCTTCCAACTTCGGTTGCGGCTTCGGCGGCGGCGGATTCGTCGGGACCTATATCGATCCCAATCCGATCACCGATCTCGATGGAAACGGACACAACTATTTCCGCAGCCAAAATCCTTACAATCTCAATTCCTGGGCAGGGTTCGGTGAAGTCTATTATCAGCTAACGCCGGATCTGAAACTCACCGGCGGCGTGCGCTGGACCGACGACAGGAAGACGTTCAAGAACATTCCGAGCTGGGTGTTCATTCTCGGCGGCGGTTATCCGGTGCTGGACACTGTACGGCAGGAGTGGAGAAAGGTGAGCGGCCGCTTCAATGCCGAATGGTCACCGAAGCTCGATTTCACTGATCAGACACTCGTCTACGGATCATATGCACGCGGCTATAAGGGTGGCGGCGCCAATCCGCCGGGGCCGACGCCGAACGTATTCAGTTTGCAATCCTTCCTCACCCACCCGGCGACCTTCGCGCCCGAATTCGTCAACGCCTACGAAGTGGGGACCAAGAACACGCTGCTCGATGGCGCCATGACGCTCAACGCCGATGTGTTCTATTACGATTACAAAGGATATCAGATTTCGCAGATTGTGGACCGCACCGCGATCAATCTGAACATTGATGCGAAAGTGAAGGGTCTTGAAGTCGAAGGAACGTGGGAGCCTTTCCCAGGTCTGAGATTCAACTTCGCAGGCGGCTATGAAGATGGCACGATAAACGATGGCCAATCCTCCATCGACCTGATGGATCGCACGGCTGGCCATGCGGGATGGATGGTCGTCAAACCCTTCCTGACATCGACCTCCAACTGCATTTTCCCCGAATCGGTTGTCAGGCAGTTGATCCAGGCCAATCCGCAACCGACCGACAGCACGGCCGTGTTCAATCCCTTCATTTTTGCGTGTGACACGGCCTACGGTGCGAACGCAGCAACCGTTTTCAATTTTGGTGCTTCTGATCTCAGCGGCGTTGGCGTGACAGGTTTCGATCCTTCCCAATCTCCCAACAACGGCGCGGGTTTTGCAAAAGATCTTGGTGGCAACAAATTGCCAAATACGCCGCCTTTCACGATTTCGTTCGGCGCGCAGTACAGCATGCCCATCACCGAAAACTGGGCAGCCACGTTGCGCGGAGATTTTTACTGGCAGGGCAATTCATTCGCGCGCATCTACAACGACAAACCTTACGATCAGCTGCATGGATATTCGACGACCAATCTCGCGCTCATCCTGACCAGCGGGGACGGCTGGCAGGCCATGGGATATGTGAAGAACGTCTTCGATGTCACGGCCATTACCGGCGCGTTCCTCAATTCCGATGACACCGCGCTCACGACAAACGTGTTCCTGACCGATCCGCGCCTCTATGGCGTGCGCGTCACAAAGAACTTCTGAGGGGGAAGCGATGAGCGAACTGATCGCCAAGACGGAAAATCACACAACCATCCGCTGGAAGCTGCTCGCGGGCACGTCGGCCATGGTGTTGGCGTCTTATCTTTCGGCATCTGGCGCGGCGCGCGCCTCGGGCGAAGATCATCCCATGGTCTGGATCGAATTGAACGGACAGTTCGTCAACCAAACGGCGGACGAGGAATCCTTCATTCCGGCCTTCGTGCTGGCATCGCCGTTCGATGGCGCAACGCCAATTGCCCGCAAACGTCCGCCGTCGGGTTGGTTTGAAGGCGGAAAGATCTCGTTCGAACCCGCCAGTGCAGATTGGATGTTGTCGCTTGGCGTGCGTTACGGCAAAAGCAGCCGTAAGGGCGTCGTCTATCAGAAAACCCGTCATCACGGTGCGTATTACTCTTCCTTCGCGCCCTTCTTCTACACTGCCTATCAGAACAGCCGGGGCGCGACGAGCGAGAAACATCTCATCGTGGATTTCCAAGCCGGCAAGGATGTAGGGCTCGGTCGTTTCGGATCGCAGGGCACCTCCACGTTCAGCGTTGGTTTGCGCTATGCGAAGTTCGATTCGAAAAATTCGATGAGCATCAAATCCCAAACGGCTCAGGTTCCGAGCTCATTCTATATTTTCCAGGCCTCCTTCGATGCGCAGCGCAAATTCATCGGCATCGGTCCGTCGCTGTCGTGGGATGCGTCCGCGGATCTCGTAGGCAATGCCTCCGCAGGAAGCCTGAGCATCGACTGGGGCGTGAACGGCGCGGTGCTGTTCGGACGTCAGAAGGTGAACGGTCAGTATCAGAAAACGCAACTTTACCAGCCAGGCAACGCCTATTTCGAAGCTCCGAAAACCACTGTCTACCGGACGGTACGACCTCTCGCGCGCAGCAAAGGTGCGACCGTTCCCAATCTCGGCGGGTTTGCGGCGCTATCGCTGCGTTATCCGAACGCGAAGCTCAGTCTCGGCTATCGCGTGGATTATTTCTTTGGTGCCTTGGATGGCGGCATCGACTCTCACAAAGCTTACGACCGCGGCTTCTATGGCCCATTCGCCAGCTTCAGTGTCGGCCTGGGCGGATAGCTTCTGCCGAAAGATTGTTTCGAAAGCGGCGGAGTAATCCGCCGCTTTTTGTTTATGCCGCGTCGCAGCACAAAAATTTCCGCTAGCCCACCCCGAAACGGGTCTTTGCCGCTTGTCTCCCAAGCGTAGTCTTTCGCTCTAACCCCTCGAAAGGCAGGGCTTCCTGGGGGATGGCCGAAACAGTCGAAACAAGCCGGGGGACCGGCCTCTTCAAACCGGGCGCCACCATGACGGCGTCTGAGGTGGAGGTTTGGTTTGTCCGCGAGGTGCTGCCGATGGAGGCAATGTTGATGCATTACCTGCATCAGAACTGGCGCAACAAAAGCGACATCGAAGATCTCCGGCAGGAGGTCTATGCGCGGGTTTGCGAGGCGGCGCAGAAGGAAGTTCCCGAAAAGACCAAGGCGTTTGTTCTGACTACGGCGCGCAATCTCCTGATCAACCGCGTGCGCCGCGAACAGATCGTGCCCATCGAGGCGGTGGCCGATCTCGACGATCTCGAAATCGCCATCGATGCGCCGGGGCCAGAGCGCAATGCCATGGCGCGCGACGTGCTGCGCAAGTTGCAGGGCGCCCTCGACCGCCTGCCGCCGCGCGCGCGTGAAGTGGTGACGTTGCGCCGGATCGAAGGCTTGTCGCGGCCCGAGATCGCCCAGCGCATGGGCATCAGCGAGAAGACGGTGTCGGAACATCTCACCAACGGCCTCTGCGCGCTGGCCGACATGCTTTATGGCGACGCCTCGGATTTGCGGGGCAAGAAATGAGCGCCGCGCGGGATGTGAATGCGGAGGCCGCGCACTGGCTGGAACGCCGTGAATTCGAGAGCTGGGGTGCGGCTGATGAGACCGAGCTTTCGGCCTGGCTCGCCCAATCCTGGGAGCATCGCGTCGCCTATTGGCGGCTGAAAGATGCGTGGGAACACACCGAACGCCTTTCGGCGCTGCGCCCCTCTACGACCAAGACGGCGGCCGTGCCGGGCCTGCGCAAACCGTTCCACCCCATGCTGTTTCGGGTTGTGGCGGCCACGATTGCGGTCGCCGCCCTTGGCGCGGGTGCAGCCATTTATTTCGGCGGCGGTAGCGGTCCGCGCGAGACGATTTACGCGACACAAGTGGGCGGGCATCAGACGGTTCAACTGGCCGACGGATCGAAAGTCGAACTCAACACCAACACGGTGCTGCGGGCGCGCGTCAGTGCACATGAGCGGCTCGTCACTCTCGAACGCGGCGAGGCTTATTTCCAGATCGCGCACGATCCCAAACATCCCTTCGTGGTGATGGCGGGCGATCATCGCGTCACCGATCTCGGCACCAAATTCCTGGTGCGCCGGGATAACAAGAATCTCGAAGTTGCCGTCACCGAAGGCCGCGTCCAACTGGATACGCCCGATGGCCGCCTGCAGGCGCCCGTGCTGCTGACGCGTCACGAAGCGGCGGAAGTGAAGGGCAACAAGGTTTTCGTCACGCGCAAGACGGCACTGTCGCTGACCAACGAACTCGGCTGGCGTCACGGCTTTCTGGTGTTCGATCACACCACGCTGGCCGACGCGGTGGCGCAATTCAATCGTTACAACCAGGGCAAGCTCGTGATCGCCGATCCGGCGACGGCACGGCTCACCATGGACGGCACATTTCCGATCGACGGCATCAGCGCCTTCACCGAAGTCGCCCAAGAAGTTTTCAAGCTGCGCATCGAACGGCGCGGCGGCAACACGGTGATTTCTCGCTGAAGCATCGATCATTTATTCGCGGCCGAGAGGCCGTCTGGAGGGGGAAGACATGACGCGTTCAACACTGACGAAGGGCCTGCTTCTGGGAAGCGCTGCCGTCCTTGCAACGGCATCCGCCCAGGCCGGCGATTTCAACGTGCCCGGCGGCGATCTCAAGACGGCGCTGCATGCTTACATCAAGCAGGCGGGTGTGCCGCTGATCGTGTCCGACGATGCGGTGAAGGGCGTGCGCACGGCGGGTGCGAAGGGTGATCTCTCGCCTGACGAAGCCCTGTCGCGCATTCTCGCAGATACCGGCTTCACAATGCATCGTCATGCGTCGGGTGCGATTGCCGTTGTGCAGGATGAGCCGCCGGCGACGGCCGTTGTGATGCAGGAAATCCAGCTCGCACAATTGGCGCCGCGCGGCTCATCGGTGGAAACGGTGACAGTGACATCGTCGAAGCTCGGTGGCGCAGACGTGCAAAGCGTTCCCATCGCTATCACCGCGATGAGCCAGGAGCAGTTGACTGCCACGCAAACAGCGGGCGGCCCCGATCTGGTGAAGAACGTTCCGAACCTGACGTTCACGAAAACGAATTTCACCGGCTACAATATCCAAATCCGCGGCATCGGCACCCAGGCCATTTCGGTCACCACCGATCCGGCCGTCGCCGTCGCGTTCAACGACACGCCGTTCATCCGCAATCATTTCTTCGAACAGGAATTCTTCGATGTCGCTCAGGTGGAAGTCCTGCGCGGGCCGCAAGGGACGCTCTATGGGCGTAATGCGACAGCGGGTGTGGTGAATTTGATTTCCGCCAAGCCATCCGACCAGTATGAAGCGATGGCCTCTGTCGATGTCGGCAATTACAACAATCGTCGTCTTGAAGGAATGCTCAACATCCCGGTGCTTGGCGACAAGCTTTCCATTCGTGCCGCGGGCGAATGGACCAAGCGTGATGGCTATTCGTTCAACGAGACGACGGACAAGCCGATCGATGGCCGCGATTTGTGGTCTACGCGTTTGACAATTGGATTTCATCCCATCGAGCGCTTGCACGCGTACGCCATTTGGGAACATTTCGACGAGAAAGACGATCGTATCCGTTCTGCCAAGCAACTGTGCAAAAAGGACAGCGGGCCTGCGTCGATAGATGGCCTCGATTTGGCGACCACCGGCAATGCTAATTTCTATCAATCCTGGCTGAGCCAGGGATGTTTGCCCGTGTCGCTTTATTCGCCCGAAGCGTTCCAGACACCGAATGGTCAGGCGATACCGTTCGTCGCCGCCGGCGAATTCGTGTTCAATGGCGCAGGCGGAAGTGCAGCGAACGGATTCCTGCTCAATCAGATAGACCCGTATGCGAGCACCATTCAGTCGTTGAACTTGCGCAACATCCAATCGGACTTGTCGCCGACTTATCGCGCGAAGAACGATACGTTCGAATTCAACGCCGATTTCGCAGTGACGCCTCAACTGACGCTTGCCTCGCAAACCGCCTACAACAAGGACGAATTGCGTTCGACTGAAGACTTCAATCGCTTCAACACCGCGCCTGGTCTCTTTGGGACGCTGGATGGTCCCAATAGCCTGACGCCGGGCGGGGTCTATTGCGACCCGCAACTCGGCTGTTCCAGCAAGATGGTGGGTGAAGACCTTTCGCAGGAACGCGCCTGGCAGTTCAGTCAGGAGCTAAGATTGACTTCAAATTTCGAAGGTCCACTGAATTTCAGTGTCGGTGCGAATTATCTTCACTATCAGACGGTCGAAGACTACTATGTCTTCTTCAATCTCATCACAGCCATCGAGCAGCTTGCGAATGGCCAAGGCCCAGGCGATTTCACGCATTGCTATGGCTTTGGCGACCCATTCGTGATTCCCGCTGTGCCGACGACTGAAAGCTTTTTCGGTGAAGGATATTATCCCGCGAACTTTTCGTGCGGTTTCGGCGGAACGGCGGGTACTTACATCGACCCCAATCCTATCAGCAGCCTCGACGGTCTCGGTCACAACTATTTCCGCAGCGAGAATCCCTATCGGTTGAATTCGTGGGCAGGCTTCGGTGAGGTCTACTATCAGATAACCCCAGATGTGAAACTGACTGGTGGGTTGCGTTTCACCGATGACAGCAAGCGGTTCTGGAATATCCCAAGCTGGACGTTCCTCATAGGCGGTGGTTATCCGGTCGAAAATATAGTCGATCAGGAATGGAAAGAGGTAACTGGCCGCTTCAATGTCAACTGGTCGCCCAAGCTCGATTTCACCGATGAAACACTCGTCTATGCTTCATATTCCCATGGTTATAAGGGCGGTGGCGCAAATCCTCCGGGACCGCATCCAAATCAGTTCAGCTCGCAATCCTTTGTCGTTCATCCCGCGACATTCGATCCAGAATTTATCAACGCCTTCGAAGTGGGAACAAAAAATACCTTGCTCGACGGCAGCATGACCTTGAATGGCGACTTCTTCTATTACGATTACAAAGGCTATCAGATTTCGCAGATCGTCGATCGCACGTCGATCAATCTGAATGTCGATGCCACGGTAAGGGGTGCAGAAATCGAGGCCACGTGGGAGCCGTTGCCGGGGCTGCGGTTCAATTTCGCCGGCGGTCTGGAAGACAGCTCGATCGACGACGGTCAATCGGCCATCGACCTAATGGATCGCACGGCAGGACATACGGATTGGATGGTGGTCAAACCCTATCCGACATCGACGTCCAACTGCATCTTGCCGGCTAGCGTCGTTCGTCAGTTGATCGAGGCTAACCCCCAAAGTCCGGCCGATACGGCGGCGTTCAACGGATTGGTCCTTGCTTGCGATGTCGCCTACAACCCCAGTACGCCCACGATCTTCAGTCAGGTGCTCAATCCCAATCTAAGCGATTTCGGCGTGACGGGCTTTGATCCAAGTCTCTCGCCCAACAACGGCGAAGGCTTCTCGAAGGAACTGGGTGGCAACAAGCTTCCCAACACGCCGCCCTTCACACTGTCGGCCGGTGCGCAATACTCGATGCCGATCTCTGCGGATTGGGCGGGCACCTTGCGCGGCGACTTCTACTGGCAGGGAAATTCCTTCGCCCGCATCTTCAACGACAAGCCGTACGACCAGTTGCACGGTTATACCAACCTGAACTTCGCTCTGATCTTCACCAATCAAGATGGCTGGCAGGCCATGGCCTATGTGAAAAACGTGCTCGATACGACGGCAATCACGGGCGCGTTCCTGAACTCCGACGACACCGCACTCACCACCAACGTCTTCCTCACCGATCCGCGCCTGTTCGGCATCCGCATCACCAAGAACTGGTGAAACGCCTTGGCCGGCGGTTTTTGTGACCGCCGGCCACTTGGATGCCGGTTATTTTCGAATATCCGGTTCTAGCCCGCTATCGTCCGTGTACGAAGAGTCGGGAGTGGCCTTTGCGCACCGCTTTGTGACCAGAACCTGATTCGTCCGCACGCCGCAGCGACCATGCTGGAATCGCTGTTCATTTGGCAGCTTCGTGCCGAAATGCGTCTTCGCGGATGCGATATAACTAACATTCGTGTAGATTATTTCTCCCGCGGTGCAAAAAATAGAAGATGCGGTATGCTTTTTACTTGGTATTCATAAGTTGGGTATGCAGCGAATAGTATTCGTATTTTCGAGATAGAATGCGAATGCGCATATCTTGACGTTCTTGATATTAGAGAGTCTGGTTTCCTCGCCAGAGTCGACGGGAAAGTGTTGCCAACTTCACACGCTCTGCAAGCATCGCTGCGCGCACCCATTGTCGACCAAAAGCGAGCCTCTAGAATGCCTTCCGAACAGCGCTATCCAAGCATCTGTTTTAGGGGAGGTTTTCGCATGTCGTTTCACCGTCCGGCCGGCCGCACCGCTACGCTGCTCGGCACCCTTCTGCTGACCACAGCCTTCGCGGTTCCCGCGCTCGCCCAGATCGAAACCGTGACGGTGACCGCCGAAAAGCGCGTCGAAGACATCCAGACAGTGCCGATCGCGGTGACGGCCTATAATGCGGAAGACATAGCTGCCCACCAGCTTACGCAGTTCAAAGACCTGCAATTCTCCACGCCCAACGTCACTTATACCAAGGGCAACTTCACGGGATCGAATTTCCAGATCCGCGGTATCGGCATCACCGCCGTCGGTTATGACGCCGAATCCGGCGTCGCCGTCCACCAGGACGACGTGTTCCTGGCGAACCCGCCATTGGCCGAAGCCAATTTCTACGATCTTGAGGCCATCGAAGTACTGCGCGGTCCGCAGTCTACTCTTTATGGACGCGGTGCCACTGGCGGTACGGTGAATATCCGCACCGCTAAGCCGAACCTCGATGAATTCTCCGCCTATGGAATGGGGAGCTACGGCAATTACAATTCGTCCCAGCTTCAGGGCTATGTGAATATTCCGCTGATCACCGATGTGGCGGGTATTCGTTTTGCCGGCGATTGGACTCGCAGAGATGGCGTCGTCGACAACATTGCAGATGGCAGCAAGATCGATAGCCAGAACACTTATTCGCTGCGTGGCTCTTTGCGCTTCCAGCCGACCGAAGATACGACGATCGATGTGGTCGGAGCGTATTCGCACGAAGCCGACTCCAAGATGCGTGCACGAAAGCAGCTGTGCACCACCGATCCGACAGGTGTCTTGGGGTGTTTGCCTGATTCAGCGACGACTGGTGTGGTCAACTTGAATTCCACATTGGCAACGATTGCATCAAGTAAACAGGCGCTCGGCCTCGTAGGGCTGGGTTCGTTAGGTCTGTTTGATCTTTCCGCTGCACCAGTGTTGCCTGCGCCGCTCGACGTGCTGAACCCGCCGGATCTGCGCAAAGTAAACACCGATTTCGCACCTATTTATCACGCGCACGATGAGTTCCTGGCTTTAAATGCGAAACAAAGAGTCACTGATTGGCTCGATGCTACATTTGTTGCTGGTTACGATTATCATGCTACGTTCTCTCAAGAGAGCTACAACAATGTTGGCGGCCAGCCATTCGCACCTGGTGCGATTGCAACCGCACAAGCGACCTTGGCCGGCACAGTCGCCTTCCTGACTGGCAGTCCTGCCTTTGCGAACGCCTATATGCAGCACTATGCGCCGTATTTTGCGGGAGCTGCTAACAACGCGTTACCGGTGTCTGGAATTGGGGGGCTAGGACTCACGAGCGGAAATTACGGCCCCTTCTCTGATGTCGTAACCGCATCAGACCAATCCGACGCGTATAGTCAGCAATACTCGGCAGAATTGCGGTTCGCGAGTAACTTTGAGGGGCCGCTCAATTTCCTCTTGGCCGGCTATTATCTCGCCGCTCAAGGCCGCGGTGACTATTACGTGGTGGCAAATACTTTCGATTATCCGTTTGTGATGTTGGGGGCGGTTTCTGGTTTAAGCAATCCAGATTGCCTTGCCGTTGGCTGTATCAATCCCGGCTACTATCACAATGACGGTACGCGCAACACGCTGAATTCGAAAGCAATCTTCGGCGAGGTGTATTACGACATCATTCCCGACGATTTGAAGTTGACGGTTGGCGCTCGTTACACCAACGACCATAAGGAACAGCTTGGTCGCATCTTCATTTTCCCAGGCAATGTTCCGATAGGGACGCCTAGTGAAGGCGCGGCGCTCGATTACCTCGACGCCAATACTTATGATTTCAATAAGGTGACCTTCAGCAAGTGGACAGGTCGCGCGGTGTTGAATTGGACGCCGAAAGTGGATTTCACGGATCAGACGACTATCTATGCCTCTTATTCGCGCGGGTACAAGGCGGGCGGCTTCAATCCCGGCATTCAGGCTGGCCTCGGTATTCCGCCAGCTTATGATCCTGAAAGCATTGATGCCTACGAGTTGGGCACCAAGAATATTCTCATGGACGCGACGTTGCAGGCCAACCTGACCGGCTTCTACTACAACTATGATAGTCTACAGGTCTCTGCGATCGTGCAGAACACCTCGGTCAACCAGAACATCAGTGCGAAAATATGGGGTGTTGAAGGTGAACTGCTTTGGGCGCCGACGACGAATTGGCAGTTCAACTTGAACTTCGGCCATACCGATTCGAGCATTGGCAATGTCGGTTTAATTGATCAACGTAACCCAACGGCCGGACGTTCGGACGTTGTACTGATCAAGGACCAGGTTTTAGGTGCCAGTATCGGTCAAAACTGCGTCTATTATCTCACCGGCGGCCAGACATTGTCGCCGGCTGATTTCATCGCAACCGCGGGTGGGCCTACCCCCAATCCTCAGGCAGTAGCATTCGTTTCTGCTCTTGGCGCTGCGGGGCTACCTTCTACTACCTTTGCAAATCCTCCAGGCGGTTCGGGTGCATTGGCTGGTCACGGCGTGGCGTTGGCGAACTACGGAGCATGTAACCCTGCACTGGCTCCGCTGATGAGCGCATTCGGTTATGCATCGACTGATCCGACCAATTCCGCAAACAAAGCAGATGGCGTTCATGTTTCGCTTAGCGGCAACCAGCTTCAAAACACGCCGCCGTGGAACATCAGCATTGGCGTGCAGTACAAGTTCAACTTCGATGGCGGTTATTCGCTCACGCCGCGTGCCGACTTCTACTGGCAGGCTGATATGTGGGGCCGCATCTTCGATGCACCGTCCGACAAGATTAAGTCTTGGGAGAACACCAATCTCCAGCTCACGTTCTCCGCGCCGGAAGATTCCTGGTATGTCCAGGGCTATATCAAGAACGTGTTCAACGAGGACAGCATCACGGGCGAATATCTGACCAGCTCGACGTCTGGCCTCTATACCAACGCGTTCCTTGTCGATCCGCGCTTCTTCGGTTTCCGCGTGGGCGCGCACTTCTGAAAGTAACGTAGTCCCTCCCGACTTCAGAGGCGCCGGGCAACCGGCGCCTCTTTTCTTTGTGGCGTCTTCGCCCGTTGCATTCGCTTCGAAAACCGGCCTCACTTGGCGGCGGATACGGAAAATCTGAATTGGCTGCTGCTTCTCAATCGACGCGATTGTCGCCCCTCTTGCTGGGCGCGTTTGCCAGCGCGGCGTTGCCTGTGGGCGCGTTGCAATTGCCGCTGGCGGTCTATTTGCCGAATTACTACGCGAGCCATATCGGGCTCTCGCTTGCCGCGGTGGGCTTTGCGTTCACCTTCGTCCAGCTCGTCGCCATAGCCTTCGATCCCACGCTCGGCATAGGCATGGAGTGGACGCGCAGCAAGATGGGCCGTTTCCGCCCTTGGCTGCTCGCCAGCGTGCCCGTGCTCATCCTGGGCACGGTGATGGTGTTCCTCGCCAAGCCCGGCGTGAGCACGGCTTATCTCACCGGATGGCTGCTCTTCTTTTTCTTCGGCTATTCGATGTCCATGCTGGCCTCCACGGCCTGGGGCGCGATTCTCGTGCCCGAGTACAACGAACGTTCGCGGCTTTACGCCTGGCTGCAATTTTCCGGTCTGGCGGGTGCGGTTTCGCTGTTGTCGTTGCCGCCGATCCTGACAAACCTGTTCCACGCCGACCAAGAAGCGGTGGTGCATGCGATGGGCTGGTTCCTGATTGTCACCGTGCCGCTGACGGCGTTTCTCGCGCTCTTCTTTGTGCGCGAACCGCAGCATACCTCCCTTAAACGGGAAAGTTTCTCCTGGCGCGATTACCACGCGCTCATCGTGCAGCCGAGCATGGCGCGCATTCTGATCGCGAATTTCTTTCTTACCCTCGGCCCTGCCATGACGGGCGCGCTCTATTTCTTTTTCTTTTGCGACGCGCGCGATTACACGCCGGGACAGGCGAATATCCTTCTCTTCATCTATCTCGCCGCAGGTTTGGCAGGCGCCCCATTTTTTGCCGCGGTGGCAAACCGTATCGGCAAGCATCGCGCGCTGGCGCTTGCTGCGGCGCTCAACGTGGTCACGCAGATCGGCCTGCTCATGCTGCCAAAAGCCTCCATGGGGCTCATGGTGCCCGCCATGTTCGTCGTGGGGTTCATCGCCAATTGCTACCAACTGATCTTGAATGCGATGGTCGCCGATGTGTGCGACGAGGTGCGTCTGGATGCCGGCAAGGATCGCACAGCACTTCTCTATTCGTTGATGACCTGCACGCTGAAAATCGGCTCTGCCGTGCCCGTCGGCATCACCTTTCCCATTCTCGGCGCCATCGGGTTCAACGCAGCGGAGGGCGCAGTCAACACACCGGAAGCCTTGCAGGGGCTCGAACTGTGTTTTGTGGCGGTGCCGGTTCTTGTG
>JADMIO010703253.1_pt1 | contig 40314 bp, 34 predicted proteins | sample 8958161 | NCBI WGS metagenome assembly JADMIO01 (sample SAMN16585339, study PRJNA669376) | soil metagenome | isolation source: Crop rotation soil | place: USA: Cullars Rotation, Alabama | collected 2011
CGCCAGACACTGGTGATTCTGATACATCAAATAACGTTGTCGTAATTGTCGACACCGCCCGTTCAGGTTACGACCCCAATGACATATCCGTAAAACCCGCAGGCTGCATAGCCTCCGGCGTTTCCCCCACCCAATTGCAATACACCATTCACTTCGAAAACACGGGAAACGATACGGCCCATAATATTTATGTAATGGATACACTCTCGAATAATGTAGATATTTCCACCATGCGGCTGGTAATGAGCTCACATGAAATGTATATCTCTAAACTCAAAGACGCTGCGGGGCACAACATTTTGAAATTCGATTTCCCGAAAATCAACCTGCGCGACAGCTCCCATCACGGCGAATGCGACGGAACTGTTATTTTTAATATCAACACAAAACCCGGCCTTGCAAACGGCACAAATATTGTTAACCGTGCAGGAATATATTTTGATGTTAACCCTGTTGTAATGACCAATACAGTTGCTAATACTATTGGCTGCCCTGTTATAAACGTAGTAACGGCAATTACAGAAAACAACAAAATAGACATCTACCCTAACCCTGCTTACAGCGAGCTGAATATAAAAGTACCCGAAGGCGCTTACCAGTCATATTCCATTACAAATAGTTTGGGGTCAGTATTATCAGATGGCGTTTTGACAAAAGCTATAACACATTTGAATATACAGTTGCTGCCCGCAGGGTTGTATTTCCTTAATCTGAAGGGCGAGGAGGGTAATGTGGTGCGGAAGTTTGTGAAATGGTAGGCTGTATCAGTGCACATTCTAATAGAAAATATCTTTGCAGCGAACCAACTAAATATTAAAAATAGCAGTCTAATATACATGCCGCCTCTACCGGCATTTCACTTTTTGCTCATACACAAAACAACACATTAGATAATACCATAACATCACGGAAATCAAAAAAAAAAATTAATTTTGCATATAATGCATTGATTTTCACGTTTAATAGCTGCCTTATGAAAAAACTTATCCTCTTTTTGCTGCTTGCAATAGCGGCGTGTAATGCCTTAAATGCACAAACTATTACTACAATAGTCAATGTTGCCGGCAGTCATGGGTTTAGTGGTGACGGTGGTCCGGCGACGGCAGCACAAATTGAAGGGACACCTGGTTTATGTGTTGACCTTAGAGGCAATATCTATATTCAAGACTATGGCAATAACAGGATCCGAAAAGTGAATCCCGGCGGTATAATCAGTACGTTCGCGGGAGGAGGAAGTTCCACGGCAGATGGAATCCCTGCAACAAGCGCAAGTTTGACTTTGCCAACGGAAGGAGTGATTACCGTTGACGGATCTGGCAATGTTTATTTCGGAGAAACACATAAAATCCGTAAAGTAGATGCTGCAACCGGCATCATTACAACAATTGCCGGTAACGGTTCTGCAGGGTTTAGCGGTGACGGTGGACCTGCAACAGCGGCAACAATAGCTTATCCGTTCGGAATCTGCTTTGATGCCAGTGGAAATTTATATATAGGAGATTACGCAAATTTCCGTGTCCGTAAGGTAAACACTTCAGGTATCATCAGCACATATGCGGGTAGTTCCTGGGGTTCCAGCGGAGACGGCGGACCGGCAACAGCCGCCCAATTTCAAAGTCCGACTGGGGTTTTTGCAGATGTCGCTGGTAACTTATACGTTGCTGATATTTATGATAGCCGTATTCGCAAAATTGACACATCAGGAGTTATCAGCACTTATGCAGGTTCAGGTTCATCAGGTTTTGGCGGAGACGGAGGACCCGCTACGGCAAGCAGCGTGGGGTTTTATGAACCAAGCGATGTGTCAATGGATAGCTATGGCAATTTATATATTGCAGATTGGCACAATGACAGGATTCGAATGGTAACACCAACGGGCATCATAAGCACTTTTGCTGGCGGAGGCTCGTCAGCAGCAAGTGGTATTCCTGCTACGTCCGCTTCACTTTATTACACACAGGGAGTTGCAACTGACATTTATAACAATGTATATATCCCGGATGAAGGCCACTATAGAATATGCAGGGTTGGCAATGGCGTCCCCACCGCAACCGCCGATAGCTTTTCAGTTTTTGTTTCAAATTTTTGTGGCGGACCTTCAATTGCTATTATACCCGATCATTATTCGTCATTGTGGCGAATAAAAACGTGGTTTGGTGATGGAAATATCCAGTTCGACACGTTCTCTTCTGGTTGGGGAACTGCATTATTAAACCATTATTACGCAGCTTCCGGCGCGTATTCTATTAAGCATGTTCTTTATAACGGCAGTCTGGCCATTGATAGTATTCAATATACCTACAATTATTTATACTGCAACACCTTCCCCATTGGTTTCTTTTATGATGCAAATGGTAACTGCTCAAAAGATTCATCAAATGAAGCTATCGGGCAACCCCTTATGGTTGAAGTTGACTCCAATGGTATTGCGATAGACACTTTTCCGTGTACCAGCGGCATTTATTACACCGCATACGGTACAGCTGGAGATATTTATGGCTTCAGAGTAATCGGCACCCCAGCCGGGCTTTATGCTACTTGTCCTTCAACTGGCATCATTTATGACACCCTGGCAACCGGTGTATATTCGGTACCCGTAAAAAATATAGGCTTTGAATGCACGTCCTCTACCGCCTTTGACCTCGGGATTTTTTCCACAGGCGTCAGAACAGGCGTTCATGCTCACACGGGTGAAATTTATGCGGAAAATGCGTACTGTCCGCCCGTTAACGCCACCATCACACTCAGGCATAGTCCAAAGCATATCTTCCATAATGCCCTCCCAGGCCCAACGTCAATAACTGCAACTTCAATTACCTGGAATATTAGTGCATTGTCAAGTGTTGATGCACTAACGCATCTTTGGTACCACCTCGAAACACCGGCCGGATATCTTACACCCGGTGATACTGTCAATTCCAACATTGTAATTACACCAGACGCTGGTGATTCTGATACATCAAATAATATTGTTGTTATTATTGACACCGTTCGCGCCGGTTATGACCCCAACGAAATGTCAGTGTCCCCGGCCGGCTGCATAGCCTCCGGCGCAGTGCCAACCCAACTCCAATATGGCGTCCACTTTGAAAACACCGGCAATGACACCGCCCATAACATTTATGTAATGGATACGCTGTCTAATAATGTAGATATTTCCACCATGCGGCTGGTCATGAGCTCACATGAAATGTATATCTCCAAACTCAAAGACGCGTCCGGGCACAATATCCTGAAATTCGATTTCCCGAAAATCAACCTGCGCGATAGTTCTCACCACGGCGAGTGCGACGGAGCAGTTATCTTTAATATCAACACAAAACCCGGCCTTGCAAACGGCACAAATATTGTTAACCGTGCAGGAATATATTTCGATGTTAACCCTGTTGTAATGACGAACACGGTCACTAACACCATTGGCTGCCCGGCAATAAACGGGGTAATTGCAGTTACAGAAAACAAGAGAATCGATATTTACCCCAACCCTGCTTACAGCGAGCTGAATATAAAAGTACCGGAAGGCGCTTACCAGTCATATGCCATTACAAATAGTTTGGGGTCAGTATTATCAGATGGCGTTTTGACAAAAGCTATAACACATTTGAATATACAGTTGCTGCCCGCAGGGTTGTATTTCCTTAATCTGAAGGACGAGGAGGGTAATGTGGTGCGGAAGTTTGTGAAATGGTAGGTTTCAAAATAAAAGTAAAAAATAAAAGTAAAAGCTGCATCTGAACCTTAGGAATTGACTCATTCGGCCCGCTAGTCGGCCTATAAATTCGTTTAGCTGCGGGCATACCAAAACCTTAACCGGAAATCCCAATCTGATAAAAACCGGGCGGGATTGGCGGGAAAGTTTGCAGGAGGAAGATAGTAGCGCTTTAGCCTGCTATTTTTCCGGATTATTCTTTTTTTGAGTGGCTATTGCCTCAGTAAACCACAGGAAATCACTGACGAATTTAGAGATGCTTTTTTCGATTTTTTCATTCTGCGGCGCACCTTGCTCATCAAGGCTTTTATCCAGTTCGGGAACCAATAATTTCGTAGGCATAGCGAACCCATGAATGGCCAGCACCAACAGTTGCAGCAGGTTCGATGCGTTAATACCACCCTGTATGCCGCTGGAGCCGGTAACAATACCAATAGGCTGGTGATGCCACTCCTTGGTGAAATAATCGATGGCATTTTTTAAAGCCCCGCTGTAGCTATTGTTGTATTCCGGGGTAACGAATATGATGCCGTCAGCGCCCGCAAGTTTGCCGCCGATTTCTGCCACCTTAGGATCAGGTACTGCCATATCTTTAAGGCGATCCTGCATTACAGGAAGATTGTAATCCTTTATATCAATAAAGGTGATCTCAGCCCTGTTCGTTGCTTTTAACGCTGTTTCAACAGCCCTTGCGGCCCTTATGCTCAGGCGGCCCGTTCTTATTGCTCCGTAAAGAATAGTTATTTTCAGCATTGCTCCGGATGTTAATTTATGAACCCTGTTTTAAAATCTAAAGTTAGCAACCGGCAGCTTAGAAATGATAATTATTTTGGTCCCTTATCAAAAAAACGAGTGGGTATCCGATAACAGTCAGGCTCCGCTCTAAGCCCACCCATTTCAACAATGAACCATTGTTTCTTCGCATAAACGCCCGCGTAACATTTATAAGATCTGTGCCGCATGGGATATTGCGAGCGCTTATATCTTTTGCTATTTTTGGCTAAAAAAGATGAACGACATTATAGAGACCTGGAACATCCATAACCGTATAAACCTATACTTACTCAACGCCATTGACGACAACTTTATGACGGATGAATTGACCTCGAAAGGGCGAAATGTCTGGGAGCAATTCGTACACATCCATAATGTAAGGCTGATGTGGCTGAAAGCTTCGGCTCCCGAAATAAACAATAGCCAGACAAAAATTGAAAAAGAGGAACCCGTTTCCAGAACTATGCTGGCAACAAGGCTGGAAGAAAGCGGCGCTGCAGTCGCACAGTTGCTCGAAAAAGGTTTTGCAGAAGGAAAAATAAAAGGCTTTAAGCCCCACCCTACTGCTTTTCTGGGATACCTGATCTCGCACGAAAGCCACCACCGGAGCCAGGTCGTTATTGCGCTAAAACAATCGGGGCATAAACTGGACCAGAAAATAATATACGGAATGTGGGAATGGGGAGTCAGGTAATTGTTAATTGTTAATTGTTAATTGTTAATTCATAAGCAATGGACTTTGCGGCCGTCTACTTTGCGGACTTTTGCGTGAACCTCACCTTTAATAAAGAACCAACTTTTTAGCGCTAAGGATAGTTGACGGGCGGATAGCGAGTGAAAATTTTATTGATCTCAAAATAACGCTCCTCACCTCTGTATTTATAAGATAGCAGAGCTACGCCTTTGTAACGAACCGGCGGCACAGGCTTCGGAGCTTTTTTTTCATTGTTGCCTGGCGTCGGCAATTGTTCCGCATAATCATCCCTGGCAACGCCAACTGCTATCGAAAACTGAACCCCTCTTTTTCCTGCCACCCGCTTTGTGTTGACATTATACTGATTATTGTTGTCAGTTATAACCGGATATGGCGTCTTCCCGATCCATACAGTATCGGGAACGGGCTCTGTTCGGTAACCAGAAAACTCAACAATAAAATTATAATTGGCCCCATGCCTGCCTGCGATGCCACCGCTCCAGCTTTGTTCCGTGCTGTTAATTAGCCTCACATTTTGGGCTACTGCCGTACACGCTGAGAATAGCAGCAAATGGAAAAAAATCAGTTTACACCTCACAATTCGAAGAGCTTTTTTGATTAATTCAGCAAATTAAGGGCCATTTAATAAAAACCAATAGCTGGCAGCTGGCAACTTTCAAAATGCTTTGCGGACTATGTGTGAATCCAATCATTTTAACCCAGGAATTTTACACTTTTTTCGTTAACTTTAATCCATGTCGAAACAGAAATTAGTTGTGCTTACCGGCGCGGGCATCAGCGCAGAAAGCGGCCTGAGAACCTTCAGGGACAGTGACGGTTTATGGGAGGGCTACAATATTGAAGATGTGGCAACGCCACGCGGCTGGCAGAAGAACCCCCAGCTAGTGCTCGACTTTTATAACCTGCGCCGCAAAGATGTGCTGGCGGCACAGCCTAACGCCGCGCATAAAATACTCGCTGAACTGGAACAGCATTTTGACGTGCATATTGTTACACAGAATATCGATGATCTGCATGAACGGGCAGGCAGCACAAAAGTGCTGCACCTGCATGGCGAAATAGTAAAAATGCGCAGCCACAAAAACGAACATAAGCTGTTCCCATATACCGGCGACATAAAATTAGGCGATAAAGCCCCGGATGGCGGCCAGTACCGCCCCCATGTGGTGTGGTTCGAAGAACCGGTGCCTATGATTGAAGCAGCCATACCTATAATGTATGAGGCCGACGTTTTTGTGCTTATCGGCACCTCGCTTGCCGTGTACCCTGCAGCCGGATTGGTCGATTATGTAAAACAAAAGGTAAAAAAATACGTCATAGACAAGAAAATACCGGTTGTAAGCCGGTACGACAATGTTATTTCTATAGAAATGCCCGCTACAGAGGGATTAGCGGAATTGAAGAAAAGATTGTTAGCTTGACGAGTATGCTTTTATGGGAAATGCAGCGCCGTACGAGCGCGGACCTGTTTTGTTGCACAGGTATTCTTGTGAGCCAGTATGTGTAAATGTTTGTTCCGCCAATTGTACTGAATTGATGCTTACCCTAATCCTATAAGGTCCGGTTAAACTTACACCGTCATCCAAAGCCAGAAATGAAAGATGGCTTCCGTCTTATCGATCAAAGTGTCTCTATAAAAATGGATTTTTAATCCGCAATTTCCCGTCGACCAATAGTCCATCCTGCATGTCTTCCGAATATAGGAGCTTACAATTTTGCTCTAATGCGACAGAAACAATCAAACTATCCCAATAACTGAAACCATATTTCAAAGACAGTAGAAATGCGCTTTTTATTGTCGAGGGATACAATACAGCTACGGTAAAAACATTCATTAAATTACTTCCATGCGCAAATGCTTCTTCCTTGCTAAGCTTTAACTTCTTTAAACAGACATTTACATTTTCGTTTACGACTTGCGTACTTATTGTATATTCCGTAGAAAGGATGTTCTGTGCAAACTCTTTTTTCTTGCTATCGTCAGTAAATAAATAAAGAATAATATTAGTGTCAATAAAAATATTTTTATTTTTCATTCATCTCCTCCCTGTTAAACTTAATATCAGCAGGTGAAAAGTGATATTTATTGTAATCAATTAGTGTGTGTTCAGCAGGCGTTTCATGAGTTGACTTTTGCAAATTAGAAACATGCAATAACGCCTTTATTTTGTCAAGCAGCGAGTATTTCTCCTTGCTGCCCAATAAAGGCAGGTATTTCCTTATTTGTGCATCTACCGAATGTGTTGCCATAGTCGCAAAATATTTCTTCAAAATTAAATCTTTTTCAGGAAAAAAGCTTTTAAGGGTAGGGCGCTCGCCCCTCCCCGCCAAAAATGCTGCCAACCAAATGGCTTTAAACTCACGGCACATACAGATCCTTCTGCAATGGCCCGCCGGGTGTAACTGCGTATTGCTCCAGGTCGGTGATCCCCGCCCTTTTCAGTATTTCTTCATCGAGAAACAGGTTGCCGGTGCAGTCCCGCGATGGCTGTTGCAATATCCAGGCGGCGGCATCCGCTAAAATCTCCGGCTTCCGGCTCATGTTGGCCAGGGTTTCACCACCCAGCAGGTTTTTAACCGCAGCCGTAGCAATGGTGGTTACCGGCCACAGGGCATTTGCCGCAACCCCGGCCTTTCTAAATTCCCTGCTCCAGCCAATGGTCATCATACTCATGCTGTATTTACTAATAGTGTAGGCTACATAGGGCGCTATCCATTTAGGGTCCATGTCGAGGGGTGGAGAAAGCGTAAGTATGTGGGGATTCTGGGCTCTTTTAAGAAACGGAATACAATGCTTGGTAACAAAAAAAGTGCCCCTGACATTAATGTCGTGTATCAGGTCGAAACGCTTGGCTTCGGTTTGCTCTGTACTGGTGAGCATGATGGCCGATGCATTGTTCACCAGTATATCAATGCCGCCAAATATAATATTGGTTTTTTGCACAGCCGCTATCACCTGTTCTTCATCGCGAATATCGCACTGAATGGCCAGCGCCTTGCCGCCGGCATCATTAATTTTCTGCGCCACACTATTAATAGTGCCGCCCAGCCGCGGATCTTCCTTAATAGACTTTGCAACAATGGCCACCAGGGCCCCTTCCCTTGCCAGTTTGGTAGCTATGGCCTCGCCAATGCCGCGGCTGGCGCCTGTAATAAAAGCAACTTTTCCTTCGAACATGTATGGTGTTGTTATGCTGAACAGTGATGTAAAAGTATATCCAATTGGGCAATCGTGGTAATTAAGATAAAGAAAAATGCAGGCAAGTTCAGCGGCCGCGAAACTACTTGAATCAAACCCGGACAAACAACGAAAAACAGTGAAATAAACCACTCAAATAAATTATGTGAAACAATTTCACCGCACCCACACCCCCAAATTTATGCCCACAGAGGTGCCGGAAAGGCTGTGGATCAGTTGCCCGACAAGCTGCTCATCGGCATGGTGGACAATAACTGATTTGAAAGTATTGAACTGAACGAACTGTAGTTCCGGTTCATTACGATCCTTGACGGCCAATTTTTTATCGGTAACCAGGCAGTTTTTTTTCGAAATGATCTTTACGGGTGTTTCCGCAGCTTTCAGAAAGTAATTGCTGGAATACTCGTAACTATAATCACCGTCAATGCAGTCGAGGAGCCTCTGCGGCAACGCGGCTTTTGTATAATTTCTGTTTCTGGCCTTCGAAATTATATCGTTTATAAAATGCCAGAAATTACGCCGGACGAATGTGTATAAAATAATGTCGGCTGCCTTTTTCTTCCGGTAAGCGGCAGCATCGAAAACAACCATTTTATTACCGGGATCCGGCTGCTTCTGTAACAGCCTTTCAGTCACGTTAATGAGCTTGTTCAGCCTTTCGAGACCCGTATTCACTTTTACAACGGAATGGTTATATGCGTCACTATTCATTACATATGCTTTTCAGATAGTTTAATTCAATATTGAGCTGCTCCTTTATGCCCGAAAAATAAATGTCCCAATCGGAAATATGGGCTATCGTCTGGTATGCGTCGCTTGTTTTTATAGTGCGTATTTTATGAAAGAGCTGCTCAGCAAGAAAATACAGCCGTTTTGTCTCCGCTCTTAACTCTTCCCGGTCATTCAGCGTTTCCTCTTTTAATATGAATGGTTTGCCATGTGCCAGGTATTCCCATATTTCCATAATAACCGCGAGGTCGTTTTTATCTCTGGCTTGCTTTGCCTTAATGAATAAGGCGGTTGCCTCCGCTGCAAATTTCTGATCCACAAGATCGGGATGGGTTAGCTTGCTTATTTTCTTGAACAGATTCTTTAATTCTTCCATTTGTTCGCGGCTGAGGTTATGGGCCGGGCTTTCAAGCGTGTGTTTATAAGACCCCTTGTATTCCTCTTCCTCTTCTATTGCACGCCTGTATTCACGCTCAAAGCCAACGCTCTCCGGGTGACCTGCGGCGGCCTTGTAAGCAATCCTGCTTTTTAAAGCAAGCATATTCAGTATTAAATAGCCCAGCTCCTGGGTATGCCGCAGTTCGAAGTCGTGAATTGTCTTTTCAAGATCGGCAAGTTCTTCTTCAAGATTTGTGATTAATGCCGATTTTGCCTTTACTTCTGCCAGCAGGCCCTGGATTTCGGGGTCAATCCATTTCACTAAGGTATTGCGCTCCTGTATCAGCTCATTGATGAGTTGCATGGCGTAACCGTATTCCTTCTTTTTTAATTTCAGGAGAATGTGATCGACCTCTGCCGCAATACCTGCCTCGGCAATGCTACTGTTTGCTTTTTCTATTTTAATTGCCTGGTATTCAATATCGTCAGTGTCCTGTAGCGAAATAAGATTTTGAAGAATTTCAAGCCTCTTGAATAATAATCCTATGTCTGTTTCAGTCGATACCATACCGGAGAATAAAATTATGTTTATTCAGGCGCTTTTTCAGTTTTTGTGTATAAATATTTTGCAATCAGTCCCATCTCTTCACACCTGAGCGGCGTCTATTTTTTTACTTTAGTTTGCATACAGATCAAGCATCTTTCACGCAAAATCCCCGGTTTCGGCATACGCGGTTTCGGCTATAACTACGGGATATCAAATTGCACCCACTCATTTTTAGTTTGCCGCAGATATATAGATATATAAGCAGCATTATCCCTATAGCACTCCCCACGTTACGTCACTCTTACTGAGCACTGCTTCAATTTCTTTTTCCCGCCTGTGTATCTGTATGCGCAATGGCGAGAAAGTCCAACGGGTGCGGAGCCGGGAAAGCCTGTCCTGCGGAGGCAGGAAAATAAGGCGGCCAATGAGGTTAAGGGGTGCAAAGTGCTTCATAACAAGGGATGCCTTAACAAAGTACACTACCGTTGAGGAATCGCAACGTTCGAGTAAATTGCGGAGCTCGTTGGGGTCGGTCATAGACGAGATGCAGAGAACCGAACCATGTTTGGGATTAAAATAGTGCTCCAGATCGTTGTCTTTATGCCAGTTACTGTTGCTGATGATACGGGCAGTTTTTTCGGCCTCATCGGTAAATTCCGGCAAATTGAACGATTGGTCGGGGATATAGCTAAGGTTCCACTCTTTTTTTGAAAGCGTATCATAGACCGTCCACACGCAGTTCTTGTAATAATTCAGCATCTCTTTAAAATACCCTTCGCCGAGCCATTGCGTTTTTACAGGGGCATAAAAAGAAGCATAATAGTAGAGATGCGAAGCATAAGGTTCGTACATTTCCGGTACCCTTACCACCAGTTCGCGGTTCTTGGCATATACTTTCCAAACTATGCGGCGTACGTCATCGCCCGCTTCAAAGTCTTTGTAGTTGAGGTACTCCCCTTCTACCCGCCTGAGCTGCTCTATGCGTACGTCGAGCGTTTGCGTTTTCTTTGGGTAAACATCGGCGTCCGTTTCATCCATCAGCAAGGGCGGCTGGTAAAAGTGCCCGCTGATGGGCTGTGCCACAGCAAGGGAAAATATATGCAGCATATCCTGGAAGTAAACAAAACCTCCTTTCAGGTCGTACTCCTTAATATCGGGCAATATCATCCGGCTCTTGCCGGTTATTGCCGAACGCATGTTCCGTTCTTTTTTACGGCTGGAAAGCAGGCTGAAGCGGTCGGTCATCTGGTTATCGTCGTATATAATGCGGCCTTTCACGAAGCCCAGGAACGGCCGCATGGCCGATTCCAGCGTAGCGTTCAGGAACAGTTTATTTTTTTTGCCCTTCGCTGTTTCGGTGGTAAAATCAATTTTTAAAGAGGATCTGTGCTTGCCGTTGGCCATGAGGAACATGATCCAGCAGATAATGGTGCTGATCACTGAAACCGCTATCAGCCCGGTAAATATCCATAACACGAGCTTGCCCATTAATAATATAAACGGTATAAGCGCCGATTGCTCTTCACCTTTAGGCGCAGGCTTGTACAGCAGGTACCACGAAAACCACAGCGCTGCTACACACAATGCCGTATTCAGCGTAAACGGAAAGTACTGCAAAAAGTAACGCAAACGCCATTTTAAATGTTTCAGCTTCATGTTCGGCTTTGGGGTTCCAAGGTATGAAAGTAAAGAAACTGCTGATTAAGAGTTGTTAAAATGATCGTGCTATTCGTTACTGCGGTCTGGAGAGTATCATCGCCGTAAATCATCCTGTTTCTTGTGTTAACCAATCTTTCTTGAGTTAGAGAGCTCGATAGAATTATCAGGGCTCAATATCGGCTCATCGCCTCACCAATAATTTCTATATTTCGCTCGACGGCCCTTTTGTTTTCAGATCAGCCTGATGGACAAAAAAATCTTTGGGAACGCCCGTAATGAAATACTCTATCTCTTTAATAGCTGTCAGAATATCGTAAAGCCACGTTTTAATTTCAATGTTCATAAACGAGCTTACGACTTTGGTTGATGGCAACTATAAAATATGGATTTTTCAATGCTTTTTCCTCCAGTAAATCAATAGGTCTTTTAAAAACATCCTGAAGAGAAAATTTAAGGTCAAAGTAATTGTCAGCGTAATCTTCTACCCGATCGGGTCAAAATCCACGATCAGATCTACATCACTCCCATTATTAAACTCTTCGGTGAGCACTGAGCCGAAAGCATACAACTTTTTAACTTTATGAAATACACAAAGTTTACGGATAGCACTATTGTATTGATCGAGTATAGACATGGCTCTTTTTACAAAGCTAAAACAAATCTGTAATAGCTTTCAAATCCTGTTAGTTTCCGTCAATTAGGTGAATAAGTCAGCTCGCACCAGGCCTTACTGTCAACAACGCCCAATGCTTCTTTGGCGGCGCTGCAAATGCCGATAACGCTGTTTGCGTAGAGCTTGGTGTCAGGCATACGGGCGAGAACCTTGGCGTAAATTGTTTTCCCTGTGCCGGGATTAAAAACCTTTATTACGGTACCGGGTTGCGATGTGCTGTGGAATGCATAGAATATTTTATTGTTCCCGGCTTTTTCAAAGAACACGGCAGTGCCTTTCTCTGAAATCACATTGGTGCCGTTCTTCGTCTGAACATTATACAGACTGTCCAGCTCACCAAAAGCATGTTTGGTCGTATCTGTTGTAGTCGTCGTCGCTCGTGGCCTTTTTGACGGGTAGGCGATGCCGTTCTGCAGGTTTATAGAATCTTTAGGAATTATTTTTATCCAGCCAATAAATAAAGGCTGGCCTTCGGCTAATCTATTTCCACGCAAATTATTCCATAAAACCAGATCCTGCTTGGTAGCGTTGGCTAACAGAGCAATCAGTCCTATATCATCTTTTTCTCTTACCCTGTAATAGATCTCCTGCTGATGGTCGATACCTACAGCTTCCCTGCTGGAACGGTAGTTTTTGTTGACCTCCATGGGTATATACAGCTCAGTCCCGGGCGCCAGTTTTTTGCGTCCGTCAACCATACTGAGCCGCTCTATTTTTTCTTCCGTGGAATAAAACCTTCTTGCGATCATGCCTACGTTTTCACCTGGCTTCAAAACGTATTGGATGGCGAGGTTTGGTCCTTTCCGAACCGCAAAAATGCTGTCAGCCTCCTGCGCAATGCAATGCAGGCTGAGAAAAGAAAAAACAATTACAAATAAGTATCTTGACATGCTGTCTTGAAATTTATTGCGAAAAGTACAAAAAGTATGCCCAATTTTTTTTCATCTATGCTCTTTTTATGCTATATCGTCATCAGGAATCTCCATTCTGATGCGCCAATGCTTCGGCAGATAGTTATTTGAACGGTTCCCAAGCGATTTTATCCATCCTAAACCGATATTGTTAAATTTAATAACCTTCCATCCTTTCTCTGTTTCCGGCAAGTTCAGGTCTTCCCGTTTTAAAAACTTTAATGCCTGTTCACGGGTTCCATTCAAACAGGGCAAATCCGCCGCTGCATCAATGCTTAGTGCAATATCATGTGCCGGTATCCACTCTTTCCCAGCCGGTGCGCCTATAGACAACCCAGCCTTTCTGAAATACAGCGCCTTTTGCAAAAATAGCCAATCCACTTCATGTGCGGCATAAACAGCGCTGTAATTTTCGGAATTCGTTCGCACAACTTGCCAGTCGGCATCAATAAGGAATTTAGCGGCCTGCTCTTTAATTTTACTGTTGCTGGCCGGCCCTATGCGCGGATAGCGGATGTTCCCGGCAGTGTCATTTTTCAGAATTGCTGCAATAAAAAATCCTTCTCCCTTAGTTTTACCAGGAAAAAAACGATATCCTGTCATGGCATGCTTCGGTGAACGGGATTCGACAATGCCCCACGATTCATCAGTTTGTACTTTCAGCGATGTTGCACCGAATTCACCGGCCATCCAGTCCAGTATAGCTTCGTCCTCAGCGGTGGAATAAGAGCAGGTTGCATACACTAAAACGCCATCTTGTTTTAATGCAGGCCAAACATCGGCAATAATTCGTTGCTGGCGCCCACTGCATAAAGCGACATTTGCTTCCGTCCAATTAGTTAACGCTCTGGCGTCCTTCCTGAAAAGCCCCGATCCGCTGCAGGGAGCGTCAATAACTATTGCATCAAAATAGCCTTCAAGTTTCCCAAAATCGCGCGGATCGTTGCAGGATACCCAGTTGTTCGTATAACCCCAGCGGGACACATTTTCTTCAAGTATCGAAGCCCTCGAGCGTATCACTTCGTTAGATATTAGCAGATCTTCACTATCCAGCAAGGAAGCCAGCAACGTGCTTTTGCCACCCGGAGCCCCACACAGGTCCAATACCCTTAGCCCTTTTTTCTCCGGTATCACCTGTTTCCATAAATAGGTCAGGAACATCGAAGAGGCCTCCTGAACGTAGTAGGCGCCGCCGTGGTACGCAGGGTCCAGCGTAAAAACCGGACGTTCATTTAAGTAAATACCATCCTCGCACCACGGAATCTTAGCGCCTTCAAATACGGTATTGACGCCTTTAAAGGGGTGCATACGAACGGAAGTGAGCGCGCTTTCGTTATGTGCCGACAGGAAAGACGGCCGGTCAAAACCGGCAACAGCGCTCAAATCCTGCAATAAAGGTTCCGGCAATTGCACCATAGTAATTATTTTACGCTGTCCGCTGTCTTTAACCTGTGATAGTGCTTTAACGATGGAATTGCAGAAAGTATAGAGATTATAATGAGGATAGCCCCAAGTACAAACGGCATTCCCGGAAAAATAACAGGTGACGTGGGCTTTGTAAAATAGGAAAACAGGTTGTTCATGATCAGCGGGCCGATAAAGGATGTTATACTGATGAGGCTGGTCAATGCACCCTGCAGCTCACCCTGTTCGTTTGGTGGAACCTGATTAGAAATAATGCCTTGCAGGGCCGGCCCGCCAAGCCCTCCCAGACAATACGGAATTGTAAAGGCAAACATCATCCAGGTCTCGGTAGCAAAAGCAAACAGCAGCATACCAACTGCGTATAATGATAACCCGATGTACACTGAGTTTTTCTCCCCTAACTTAGGAATAGTGATCCTGATAAGGCCACCCTGAACTATGCCCACCAAAATGCCAAACCCGGAAAGCGAAAGCCCTACCATTAACGTCGTCCAGTGAAATTTATATATTGTGTAATAGGCCCAGTTGCTCTGAACGGAATAGGAAGCTATGTATATAAGAAAGAATGAAATTACAAGCCCTGAGACTATCGGGTACCGCCGTAAATGCATCAGCGATCCGATCGGGTTGGCACGCCTCCAGTTGAATGCCCGCCGGTTTTCCTTTAATAATGATTCCGGCAAAACAAAGAAGCCATACGCCATATTCAATATGCTGAAGCCTGCCGCCACAATGAACGGCAGCCGCACCGCCCAGTCGAAACCTCCGGAAGTTCCTAAATGGTTGCCCCAATAGCTGCACAACCCGCCTATGCTGGGGCCAATAATAAAGCCCAACCCAAATGCCGCGCCCACCAGCCCAAAGTTCTGTGCACGTTTTTCCGGAGTGCTGATGTCGGCAATATAAGCAGTGGCCGTGGTAAAACTTGCCCCGCCAATACCCGCTATGATGCGCCCGACGAACAGCAGAAAAAGCGTAGGTGAAAAAGCCTGAAAAATATAATCGATGCCCAAACCCAGCAGGGCAAACAGTAAAACAGGCCGCCTGCCATAGCGGTCGCTGAGCCCGCCAACAATGGGCGAAAAAATGAATTGCATTACTGCATAGGCAAATAACAGCCAGCTCCCATAACTGGCAGCCTGGGTAATATCGCCGCCCGTGAGCTGTTTAATTAACCCCGGCAAAACAGGTATGATAATACCAAGCCCGATCACATCGATCAGGATGGTGACAAAAATAAATCCGAGGGCTGCATTCCGTTTTACTGGCATTTCAAAGCGATCCTTTTTAAATAAAGGAGCGCAAAAGTAGGAAAAGAACGGGGCTTATTTTGCAGGCAGATCAATTAACCTTTACCTGTGTTTCACCTGCGTAAACTTTATGAAGTTTTCGCGTGATCCCAATCTGAAAATGTGCCGCCCTCAAAGGGCACAATCCTATAGCAATGGGCAACGCCCGGCGAACAAATTTTACACCCACCCTTTCTCTTCCATCAATTGCTCAGCCCTTTTTATATCTTCCGGCGTATCAATTTCAACACCCATGTAATGAGTAATGGCCATACGTATAGGAATGCCGTGTTCCAGAAAACGGAGGCACTCAATTTTTTCGGCGGCTTCAAGGGGTGTAAGCGGCCAATTGGTAAAATCCATCAACGCTTGCCTGCGGAACGCATAAACACCAATGTGCTCGTAATAGTTGATGGCTATTTCCTTATTGCGGGGATATGGTATTATACTGCGGGAAAAAAATAAGGCGTCATTGTTCAGCGCAAGCGCCACTTTTACGTAGTTGGGGTCAGCTATCAATCTATCATCTGCCAACTGTTGCACCAGGGAAGCCACCTGAACATTGCCTCCATCGGCCCCTTCAAATAACTGTAGCAACTCATGCAGGGGTTGCCGCTGCACAAAGGGCTCATCGCCCTGCACATTTACAAATACATCGGCGTCCATATTTGCTGCAATTTCTGCGATCCGGTCGGTGCCGCTTTCATAATCCCCCTTGCTTTTCACTGCTTTTCCCCTGTGCTTTATTATTTCATAAAGTATCTCATCGCTGTCCGTTACCACAATAACTTCGTCGAAGAGCCCAGTGCGCACAGCCGATTCATAAGTACGCCTGATGACACTCTTTCCTTTTAAAGGAGCCATTAGTTTTGCAGGAAAACGGGTAGCGCCCAGGCGGGCAGGTATTAATGCAATTACCTTCATACAAGTAATAATTACGTTCCGAAAAATTAATTCTTTTTGAGGAAACCGAGCAGTAACGAAACCCAGCCCATAATAAAAAACAACCCGCCTATCGGCGTTAGAATGCCCAGGGGCCCAATGCCCACCTGCCCCATACTCAGGAGCGACATAGCATAAAGAGAACCACTAAACAGCAAAATACCAACTATGAAGAAAGTGGCAGCCAGCTTAACAGCTTTAAACGGATAAGATAACCAGGCTATTCCGGCTACAAATAAGGCCATGCTGTGATAGAACTGGTAGCGTACGCCGGTTTCAAAAACCAATAGCTGATCGGGCGCTAACTTAGCCTTTAATGCATGGGCTCCGAAAGCGCCAAGTATTACCGCTAATGCGGCAAATAAAGCGCCGGTTGTCATTGCCGGTTTATACATGAGCTGATAATTTCGCCAAAGGTAATGAGGGAAATGTCTTCTGCCTGCAAAATATAATCGGCTTGTTCGTAAAAAGATTTGCGGCCTTCAAGTAACTGCGCAAGATAGCCGGCAATATCCTCTTGGCTATTAAGCAACGGACGGACGGAAGGTTCTTTCATAAGGTTTGCCAGCAAATAATTGATTCCGGCCCGGAGATAAATAACTTTACCCGAGCCAAGCATGAGCTCCATGTTACTATGGAAACATGGCGTACCGCCTCCGCACGAAACAATACAATTGCCGGTATCTGTTTCAATGATTCGCTGCAAAGAATGTCGCTCTTTTTCCCTGAACCCATTTTCTCCATAGAGTGCGAACAAAGCACTTATTGTGCATTGCTCTTCAACCATTATATAATCATCTAAATCAATAAACCTGAGATCGAAGGCTTCGGCTGCTCTCTTGCCAAAATATGTTTTCCCCGCGCCGGGCATCCCTATTAAAAATAAAAGCATGTCTGCGGTTAAAATTAGCGCATTTGCATAATATTGATCAAAAAAGCTATCAAACAATGATAGCTTTTTTTAGATTCGACGACTTATTCTGGTTTAACGGAAAGCTAATGCATGTACTGTCAACCGGGAATTACAAATTACAGCACCACCACTTTCTTCCGCCAAACCCTTCCATCCATCTCTACCTTCACGAGGTACACCCCGGCAGCAACATTGGAGACATCAACGGGGATGTCATTTCTGTTTTTGTCAGTAATTGAGATGTATCTGATAGTTTTACCCTGCACGTCCATTATACTGATGTTTACATTTTCGTGACTGGGAAGCGAGATGATAAATGAACCTGCATTGGGGTTAGGTGCTATGGCAATCCCTTCTTCGCCTGATTTGGATATTATTTTTATATCCGTTGGGCAGGCGGCAAGGGGTGTAACCACGAGGGCTGAGGATGTGGATGCCGCACCACAGCTATTGGTTGCAGTATATGAAATGGACACGGTTCCTGCTGCTACCCCGGTTACTACGCCTGCCGATGAAACTGTTGCAACAGAACTATTGCTGCTGCTCCATGCCCCGCCGGTTACGGAATTTGCAAAAATGGAAGTCTCCGTTTCGCAAATGGTGGCTGCTCCTGAAATTGTTCCGGCATCAGGTAAAGGATTAATGGTAACGGTATATGTCGCATATGCGGCCCCGCAACTGTTGCTGACTGTATAGGTAATGATAGTTGAGCCGGCGCTAACGCCGCTAACTATTCCCCCCGCAACGGTTGCTGCGGAAGAGCTGCTGCTCCAGGCGCCGCCCGCGACAGTCGGCGTCAGGGTTATGGATGCACCCGGACAAGCGCTTGTGCTGCCAGACAGCGTGCCTGCAGATGGAGCGGAGAGCACTGTAAATGGCATAGTGGCGGTATCGCTGCCACAAATATTATTTACAATGTATAAAATATAGGCAACACCTGTACTTAGCCCGGTTGTTGTGCCGGCCGATATGGTAGCCACAGCCGGATTTGAACTGCTCCATGTGCCGCCTGCCGAAGTATCTGCAAGCGTGACTGAAGAGCCCGTACAGGTGCTGTCGTGGCCCGTTATTGCCCCGGCATAAGGTAATGGATTGATTGTAACTACCCTATACGTTGAAGCGCTTCCGCACATATTGGTAACTGTATAAAATACAGAATCTATGCCTGCACTGATGCCGGTTACCATACCGCCTGTAGCTACGGCGATAACTGTTGCCGCAGAACTGCCGCTGCCCCATGAGCCCCCCGTAACTGAGGCCAATAAAGTAATAGAATCTCCTATGCAAACGCTGCCGCTGCCTGTTACTAAACCCGCCGAAGGTGTGGAAAGTACAGTTATTGTATCCCTCGTTACCGCTGTGCCACAACTGTTGGTTACGGAGTAAAAAATAATGGCTGTACCGCTGCTGACGCCTGAAACCACTCCACCGGAAATAGTAGCCACAGATCCCGCACTGCTGCCCCAGGTGCCGCCTGCAGAGCCGCTGGAAGTAAATGTGGCGGTTGTGCCGGCACATAAAGTAGCCACTCCTGAAATGGTACCTGCCACGGGCATAGGATTAATTGTAATAATGGCCCTTGCCGCCGAAGAACCGCAACTGTTTGTAAGGGTGTAATAAATAGTGTCAATACCCGCAACAACTCCGGTTACAAGTCCCGCCGAAGATACCGTTGCATCGGTATTGCTCGCACTCCACGCCCCACCTGAAACGGTGGGCGTTAAGGCAAGTGTGGCGCTTGCGCAAACGATACTTCCACCTGAGACAGTGCCTGCCGAAGGAATTGTATTAACAGTAATTATTGTTGGAACCCGGGCTGCGCCGCAGGAATTCGTTACTGCATAGAATATAGTATCCACTCCTATGGCTACGCCGGTCACTACCCCGCCGGAAACTGTAGCCAGAGAACTGCTGCTGCTTGTCCAGGAGCCACCGGACACGGTGGACGATAATGTAATTGTTGTACCTGTACAGACACTGGACCCACCGGAAATTGTGCCAGCCGAGGGGGCAGGGTTAATAGTGATTACCTTCGTTGCAGAAACAGCGCCGCAGGCATTTGTTACAGTGTATAAAACCGTATCAGTACCCGCCGCAACGCCTGTTACCCCCCCGCCTGATGAGACCGCGGCACTGGAATTGCTGACACTCCACGCCCCGCCGGAAACACTGGCAGATAATGTTATAGCTGCGCCCTGGCAAACTGTCGATGGGCCGGAAATTGACCCGGCAGTTGCAGTGTTCACAACTGTGATCGGGTAATGCACTGTTCCGGTGCCGCAAACATTGGTTGAAGCATAAAAAATGGTATCGACGCCGAGGCTTACCCCGGTTACTACACCCGAGCCTGATACTGTGGCTATGCTCGTTGCATAGCTGCTCCATGTGCCACCGGGAATGGATGTGCTGAGCGCCGTGGTGCCGCCCAGGCAGACCGTACTGCTCCCCGTAACTGCGCCAGCACCCGGCGTAGCTCTTATATAGATAACTTTGGTGGATGTCTGATGCCCGTAAGCCGTGTAAGTAATGGTATCAAAGCCCGGCGAAACACCCGTAACCACGCCCGAAGGTGAAACGGAGCCGCGCGAATTGCTACTGCTCCACGAGCCGCCGGAGATATGATTACTAAGCGTTATGGATGAGCCGGTACAAACGGTATCTGCACCATAAACAACACCTATAGTATCTTCAATAGTGTTAATTGTGGAATTGGTAAAAACCGCAGGATTATAATCGAAATATATCCCGGCCTTGTTAGCTATCTGTGTGCCGGCCGCGAGGCTATCGGGCGGAATAATATTGTACGAAATATAACCGATGCTCCCGTCTGGATCGCTGGCGCTGTCTGGCAGATAAATATCATTGAACCTGAACTTAATAACATTACCAAACTGGTAAACCAAAACCGGCGAGCTGGAGCTGATGACCTGCAGCGTGGAAATATCGAGGTTGCTATCCATGGTATCCGCAAGGGTTATGTTTCTCGCCGGGGCACTGCCCGTATTCTGGAAGTGAATCATGTAGCTTAAAGGCGTCGCGTTCGGTATGTAGCCCTGCGCGCCGAAGCCTTGCGGGGAAACCTGTTTTTCGTTGGGATCCCAGGATGCGCGCACCTGTTGCTGCCATGTGTAGGTATTGTTTGTAAGATCGGGATCGGTTATGGTTGAAGGCGAAACATAAAGTGTATTGCGGATGGTGTCGAATACCGTTGCGGTAGTATCCGTTGAAACTTTTACTGAGCCATAAAAATCGAACATACTCGCAGCAGTGCTGAAATTCCATCGCAAGGTATCACCCGATACAGAGGTTGGCGACGGTCCCGACCTCATGCCAATATAAGCAAGATTGGTATCAATAATTAATGTAACAGTCGAATTCAGGGAATCGCACATAAAGCCCCATGCATTACTGCTCCATATATTAATATAACCCGTGTCGCCAGGCGTAAACCGCCAACCCCAGCCGGAAACACTCATATCCATTGCAGTGGGCGATGAACAGGTAAATGCAAAATCCTGTGTGTATGTACTGCCTGCCGTGGATGTAAAAGTATATATCCCGGTGGAGGGGCATGATGGTGTAAGTGTAGCAGCCGACGAAGCATAGGAGCCTGAGGCACCGAAAGGATCTGATATAAATGTATAAGAATATCCATCTATAACTTGAACCGCATAATTGCCGTTTTCATCGCACCATCCATAAGAAGTCGTTCCCAGTGTGGTATTGATTAAGGCGTATGGCCAGTAGCTCAGCCTGACTTCTCCTGGATCTATCGTACAATTGGCATTAGAATCAATGTACAATGTACCGCTTAATGGTGAGCAGCTACTACCTAATACCAGGTCGTAGGTCATGCCTCCATAGTCAACGGCAAATGCAGGGGCAGACCCACCTGCTGAGTCGACATGAATAGAGGTATAAACACCCGCCATTGTAAAGGTGTGATTGAAATAAATTATATCACAATAAAATTCTCCGTGTGAATCATTAATAATAGGCACAATAATCGTTGTGTCCGTACCATCGCCAAAAAATACGTGTGCGTAAACGTTTGGGCTTGTGGCTCCATAGTCGGTTATGGTTCCCCCAAAGCTGTAAGATTCGGTGTTGGGCAGCGAACAATGCGATGTACCAGCGACACATACCATTTCGGTATTACGGGAACCACTTCCGCAATCGTAAATAATATTTTCTTCTCCATCAGCATGAGCAGTGTACAGCCCGGAAGAAGTTATGGCATATACGGAAGGCGTAAAACCTCCGGTGGAACTATAAACGTGATTTAAAGAGTAAGTAAAGAAATAAGTTGACCCCACTAATACGTACGGGACGACATGAATATCGGTACTGCCATCTCCATATTGTATGACTATATATGCGGAATCCGTTGCTGAAGGATAGCCTGTGATGGAACCGTTAACCTGGCAGTTTACAGTTGTCGGTAAAACGCAGGGAGATGAGGCAACATAATCGCTTACAGAGACGGAAATGCCGGTAACTGTCGAGCTGCAGTTAGCCCCCGCGGTGACAGGTGGTAGCCCACACGTATCATTAGCCCCTCCGGTTCTCCAAACTATCACCGTGGGTCTGTAAATACCGGGAACAGTATACGTATAAGTTCCCAAATTACTAAATACTGACCCAAAGCCATACGTGCCTGAAGCGGACCAGAATGGCAACCGGTATGTTCTTACTGGATAGAAACCATAAGCTCCGTCTCCATAATCTACTTCAATAGTTACAGAATCTCCTGAAGCTGGGCTATCGGCTATCGTACAAAATAATCCGGCGGCGAATGTAGCTGGTAATACACAACTCGTTGATACAAGGCTATCGCTTTGCAGATGGGAGTCCAGAGGAGTAAATGCAACACCTTGTTTTGTGATACCCTGCGGTGTATACGTAAAATATGAATAGCCGGCCGAGTCAACAAAAAAAGCAATATCTAACCACCCGGGATTTAATTCAGTATGCCATGATTTATTAATCATTCCTGTGTGCATGTTTATCTTTTTTATGGTTGGCTCGTCCGTGTACTCGTAAACGTAAAGGTTACCACCGGAGTCTATGCCGAGATTTTTCGGCTGAAGCGACGTCGCCGTTGCCGGGCATCCCAGAGGACGGCTGCTACCACCATCGCCTGCCACCGTTGCAATTACTCCGGAAGGGTTGATTGCTCTTATCCTTTGATTCCCATTATCAGAGATGTAAATATACCCGGTTCTGCTACCCACTATATCGTATGGATTATTTAACAGTGCAGCCGTTGCCGCTCCGCCATCTCCTGAAAAACCGCTGCTACCATAGCTCCCGCCGATTGTGTTGACTATTCCAGTCGCGGCAGTTATTTTTCTGATGCTGTTCCCGTCAATAAAGAATATATTACCCGCAGTGTCCACAAATAAGCCAATCAGGGAACCAATCCCTGCTGCCGTTGCAGGCCCGCCATCACCAGAAAATGAGGAACCATTCCCGGCAACAGTCGTAATAATGTCCGCAGTATCAATTTTCCTTATTCTATTACCATCAATGAGAAAACAATTTCCCCATCTGTCAGCGCACAATCTGGAAACGGCACCGAGTAGCGCAGCGGTTGCCGGTCCTCCGTCGCCGGAAAAACCGGAAGTACCATTTCCTGCTATAGTAGTAATTAGACCTGTCGCATTAGTCACTTTCCTAATCCTGCTACATGAGTTGTCAGCTATATAAATATCTCCGTTTGCTCTTACAGTAACGCCAGTGATATTGCCAAGGCACACTGCATAACTAGTGGCATACCCACCGTCCCCGTCACCACCGGTATAAGAACACGTGCCTCCTCCATAAGAGCCAACAATATAACCACTATACTGCCCCTCAGCACCCGAAAACCAGCAAATAAAAACCAGCAAAGCAAAAATCTTTTTCATAAGCGTATTAAAAATAGTAAAAAGCGTTGGCTTTTTTATTTGAAAGATAGATATGTAAAAAGGGCTGTCCAATAATAGACAGCCTTTTTTACAAATAGGTTTGGTTGACTGAACAATTAAATTTCTCGGCACTTCTGTGTTCCGTCCGAGACACGGCCATTTTAATGTAGTTCAAGTATTCCGTTACCCCTTATCAATCCTTAAATAACTGCAACTTATTCAAGCTCCGGTACAAGCCGTCTTCAATGGCTATTAATTGCTCGTGGGTGCCGCTTTCTTTTACGCGGCCGTCATCAAGCACAACTATCTGGTCGGCTTTTCTGATGGTGGAAAGGCGGTGGGCTATCACAAAAGAAGTACGGTTGCGCGTCAGGTTGTTGAGGGCTTCCTGCACAAGCGACTCTGATTCAGAATCGAGGGAACTGGTAGCTTCGTCGAGCAATAAAATAACGGGGTCTTTCAGTATTGCCCGGGCAATGGCCACGCGCTGGCGCTGGCCGCCGGAAAGCTTTATACCCCGCTCCCCTACCACCGTTTCAAAACCCTCTGGAAAACTGCTGATGAAATCATAGGCATTGGCCTGCTTAGCCGCGGCCATCACTTCTTCGCGGGTAGCGTCCGGTTTTCCGTAGGCGATGTTCTCATAAATAGTACCACCAAACAGCAATATATCCTGCGGCACCAATGCCATTTGTTTCCGTAACTGGGTCAGGGGAATAGTGGTAGCATCAATACCGTCGAAAAATATTTTTCCTTTATCTGGTTCATAAAACCGGAGCAGCATGGAAACGAGCGTACTTTTTCCTGCGCCGCTTGGCCCCACAATGGCTATTTGCTGCCCGCTCTTCGCTTCAAGGCTGATGTCCTTTATTACCTCAATTTCCTTGCGCGATGAATAGCTGAACCCAATGTTGCGGATAGAGACATTTCCAGCCAATCTAAACTCATTGTGTACTTGAGTACTGGCAACCTCAACGTTCTCAACATTCTCTCTCAACAGCTCACGGACCCTTTGCGTAGCGCCTAACGTCTTTTGCAGCTGCGTATATAAGTCAGCAAAACCGGCCATGGTGCCCCCTACGAAGGCGGTATATACCACAAATGCCGTTAGATCTCCAAATGAAAGCAATCCCTGCTGCATGAGCCCGGCGCCGTACCATACGACAAGAACGATAGCCCCAAACACACTGAACAACAGGAACGAAACGAAGAAACCGCGCATTCTGCCATTTCTGATGGCCAGTTTTACGAGGTTGGTGATGCTTTTATTGTACCTGCTGATCTCGTACCATTCATTGGCAAAAGCCTTTACATTGCTTATTCCCTGCAGGGTTTCCTGCACCACTATTCCTGAATCGGCAAGCTGGTCCTGACCTTCCTTTGCGAGGGAACGTATGCGCTTACTGAATATGAGGGCTATTGCTATAATAAACGGTATTATGGAAAGCATCAGCAAGGTCATTTTCGGGCTGATGTATAAGATCAGCCCAATGCCTATGATCAGCGTGAGTACGCCCCTGAGTATTTCCGCCAGCACGGTGGTTACGGCGTCCTGTATCTGCGAAATATCTGCAGTTATGCGGCTGCTGAGCTCTCCCACCCTTCGCTGCGCGAAAAAGTCCATGGGCATTGTTATCAGCCGTTTGTAAATATCCTTACGCATGTCTGCAACTGCATTTTCGCCTACCGACGTAAACAGGTAAATACGCAAAAACGAAAAAACCATTTGCAGGCTCAGCACCGAGATCATGACCAGCGCTATGCCGCCCGGAGACAGCGCCAGCGGTCCCTTTAACTCGCCATGAGCGCTATCGATCAGTTGTTTGAGCAGGTAGGGGAAGGCCATTGTCGTGCCGCCTGAAAGAGCTATAAATATTAAACCCGCTATAAAAACGCCTCTATAAGGCCGCAGGTAATTAAAAATGATCAATGATTCCCTTACCGCCTCCCGGCTGAATTTTACTTTCGGTGATTCTTCTGCTGGTATTTGTCTGCCTCTGGCCATTTAATTAGTCGTAAGTGATAAGCTATTTAGTTGTAAGTCGTAAGTCCTGCTTTATTAGTTCTAAGTGATAAGTCGCAAGTCCCGCTCCATTTTGTCCGAAGTGTTTATTTTTATCTCATAGTACAAAAGTAGTCAGAAGGGGTACATGCTTTAAGAGATTTCGGTAAAAGGCGGGGATTGGTCGGTAAAGAGTGGATAGTTTCGGGGGGATAATTCACAAACAGAATCTGTAAAACCTGCCAATCAAAGGTTAAAACCGGCTCTAAACGATGGTTTTACGCTTTAAATGAAATATACTTTGGGCTGGAGACAAAAATTAGTGTGCAATATTCTTTTTTTTTCGCAAAAAAATGTAGCTTTGTTTATTGCTAATTTTTTATATTCTATTACAATGCAAGAAGGTACAGTAAAGTTTTTCAATGAGACCAAAGGATTTGGTTTCATCACCCCGTCTAACGGTGGCCCGGACATTTTCGTACACGTATCAGGCCTGATCAGCAAGATACGCGAAAAAGACAGAGTGTCGTTTGAAGTCCAGAATGGTAAAAAGGGGTTAAACGCAGTAAACGTACAATTAGTTTAATTTACAGCGCCGCACTTTAAATCATTGTAAGACGTGTACTCCACGTCTTTTTTTATGCAACATAGTAGTCCGAGGGCAACGCTTTTGTATTTGCGGCTTCGCTTACTTCAGATACACTCTTTGGAATTCGGTGAACATTGCGGCTTGCGCCTTGCGTGAGCCCTAAAATTTAAAACAGTTACACACTAATAAAATATGGTTCAGGTAGGTAAGTACAATACCCTTAAAGTAGTAAAAGAGGTCGCTTTCGGTATGTATCTCGATGGTGGCGAAGAGGAAATATTGTTGCCCCGGCGCTATGTGCCCGCCGGCCTGAAACCCGGCGACGAGATAACCGTTTTTGTATATCATGATAACGAACAGCGGCTGACCGCCACCACCGCCCAGCCTGTGGGCGAGGTGGGCGATATCGTGATGATGGAAGCCGTTGATATTACGCCAAACGGCGCGTTTATGAAATGGGGCATTATGAAGGATGTATTCGTGCCGGTTTCACAAATGTCGTCGCGCATGACGCCCGGTAACTCCTACTTTATTCTGCTGTTCATTGATGAGAAAACAGGCCGCGTAACCGGTACCGAAAAAATTGACCGCCACCTCAGTAACAATGATCTTACCGTGCAGGAAAACGAAACGGTTGACCTCGTTGTTTTTCAGAAAACGGATATAGGGTACAAGGTAATTATTAACAACAAGCATCTTGGCGTGCTGCATTTCAATGAAGTATTTCAGGAACTGGAGGTTGGCGCTAAGCTGAAGGGTTTTATAAAGCATATAAGACCCGACAATAAAATAGATGTTTCGCTGGGCACACGCGGTTACGAAAAAGTAGAAACTGAAGAAAGCAGGCTACTCACCATGCTGGCCAATAACAACGGCTACCTGCCCTACAACGACAAATCGGACCCCGCAGAGATATACGCATTCTTTGGCGTGAGCAAAAAAACGTTTAAAATGACGCTGGGCGCATTATATAAAAAAAGAAAAATCTCATTTACGCAGACAGGGATAAAACTGGAAGAAGGGTAAACTTTTCCGAAGCGAAGGAAGGCTTGCTTTCTTTCAGATCGCTGTGAAAACGCAATACCTTTGGATGGCAATGTGCCGGTTGCCGCAGCTCTGCGCCCCCGCTATTCTTTTGAGGTCGTCAATTTATGGTACGGGAAATTCATTTTTTACTTATCTCACTTGATGTGCACTAATTAAATCGTGAGTGAATTCTATTTGGCCTATTACATCCTGCAAATCAACATTATTAAATTTATTCGGATCATAAATTACAAGTTCGTATTTTAATCGAAAAACACTTAAAATATTTAGGGCCTCCTGCAGCACTAATGAACTCACTTTATCCAAATTCTTCTCAATTAAAAAGAGGCGACATGTCATTCTGCATTCAAAATTACCTGTACAAATTATTTCAATAAAATCTAAGAAATATTCTGAACAATTTAAGTTTTTTAAGGCATAAATTAGTGTACCTCTTTGATTTTCATTCGCAGGATTCTTTATTTCTTGCATCAAAGGTCCAACAGCTTCATCTGCATTAAGGTCTCTCAAGCATATTGCAATTGCATTCTTAAAACCAAAATCAGTAGCCTTGTCTAATAATAGATTGATCAACTTAGGTATTGCAGTTCCGTCCTTTAGTTCGGCAATTTCTCTTATTGGTTTGGTTCGCTCTTTTTCAATTGCAATTCTCTTTTTTATTTCCTCAATATCTCGTTTCATTTTTTGCAAATTTCAAGGATAAATCTAACAAGTGAAGAGCCGAAAGTTATTCAGTAACAATAAATTTTAAACCAAAAAAAGTCGCCGGGCCTACCACCTTACCGTTTGCAGGACAAAAAGTCCCGACATGAGTCAGGACTTTTTACAAATATCTACAATTTTTAAAAATTATCTCCTGATATCCATTTCCTTTATCAGGTTATCGGCGTGGCCCATTTTATCGACGAGGAAGAGGATATAGCGGATGTCGCAAACTATTGTCCTTTTATACTTTTTGTCGAAAGCGATATCCCCGCTCATTGCTTCCCAGTTGCCATCGAAAGCTGCGCCCGTGAGCTCGCCATCCCCGTTGATGCAAGGGCTGCCCGAGTTGCCGCCGGTAATGTCGTTGGTAGTGAGGAAGCAGGTGTGGAGCTTGCCGTCTGCCTTATCTGCATACTGTCCGTAATCGCCTGCCTTGTAGAGGTTAACGAGGTCGGCAGGCACATCAAATTCTTCATTGCCGGGCTTGTATTTCGCCATGAGTCCGTCCATGGTTGTGAAGTAATTAAAATGAACGGCGTCCTGCGGATCGTAGCTTTTAACCTGCCCGTAAGTAACGCGCATGGTAGAGTTGGCATCCGGATAGAACATTTTATCAGCTTTCCAGATCATCATTTCGCGTACATATTCTTTTGCCAGTTCGGCTTTTTTATACGAGAAAGCCTCCATTTTAGGCTGGTAGTTTTTCGTAAAGTTGTTTACAAAGCTCATAGCATATTGAACAGCTGCATCATTTTTAAGTTTTGCCAAAGTTGGTTTTGCGCAAAAAGCATTGAATGCATTGCTGTCCAGAATGAATGTATGTGAGAACACATAATCGGCATAAGACTCATAAGTAGTGCCGGTAAAGCAAGCCAGCTCATCCTTGCTCTTTGGCTTCGCGCAGTTTTTCTTGCCTACACATTCTTTATTAAAGATAACCTTTGCATAAATATCCGGCAGCTGGCTTTTATTCACGCTGTCGTAGAACATCTTCGTCATTTCAGCGAACAACTCTTTTTCAGTGCCTAAGTCAAACTCCTTAACGAGAGCGCGGCGCGTGGTCTGTGCCTGAGTTGCGTATTTTTTTACACTATCTTCATTTAAGGTAGTGGTCCTTTCGAGGTAGTCGTACATAGGTTTCAACCCTGCAGCCATTTTAGAAAGCGAGCTGGCTTTAAAACACTCTGTATAATAGGTGGAATGTTTCGCATAGGGCTTAACATCTTCATAGGCTGCGGCAAATTTACTCATCAGGGTGGGGTCGGTACCACTGTTCGTGCGCGCCCATTCCGTGAATTTATCTTCGCTCTTCTTCTTTTTATCTACCACGTTCAGGCGCTTCAGCTGTTCAGTCTGGCCAATGAAGTATTTCCAGTAATTGGCGATCCTCGAATACAGGCTGGTAATCTGCAAATAGGTAGATTTGTTCATATCCATGTGGCGCTTCATAATAGCGAGACGCAGATCGCGAATAGCAACTATGGACGGGTTAACTGTATTTATAGCCAGATCAACCCCGTAGGAAACTTCATAACGGTTGGTGCGGCCCGGATAACCGAAGATCATAGCATAATCGCCTTCCTGCTGTCCTTTTAAAGACACTGGTAAAAACTTACCGGGGTGGTAAGGCTTGTTATCGGCGCTGTATTGCTTAGGCTCGTTATCGGCGCCTGCATAAATACGGAACATAGAAAAATCGGAGGTATGACGCGGCCACATCCAGTTATCGGTGTCGCCGCCAAACTTACCGAGGCTTTTAGGCGGAGTGCCCACCAGACGTACATCGGTATATTTTTTATAGATGAGCAAAAAGTACTGGTTGCCATTGAAGAACTCTTTTACATTAGCTACCAGCTTGCCTTTCTGGCCTTCACGCTCTTCAATTACCTTCTTTACCGCTTCAAATTTCTTTGTGTATTCCTCGCCGGTTGTTGTGCCCACGGCGGCTTTCACCTCCGCGCTTACGTCTTCCATGCGCTGAAGGAAGAGTGCCGTAACACCATAAGCAGGTAATTCTTCCTGCATATTATGCGCCCAGAAACCATTGTCCAGCAGGTTACGCTCAACGGTACTCAGTGTGGCTATTGCATCATAACCGCAATGGTGGTTCGTGAGCAGGAGGCCATTGGGGGATATCATTTCCGCAGTGCAGCCGCCTGCAAACTGCAGGATGGCATCTTTCATGCTGCTGTGGTTAATACTGTACAGGTCTTCTTTAGTGAGCTTGAGGCCGAGGCGCTGCATCTCATCATAATTCTTACCAATAAGCGAAGGTATCCACATACCTTCATCGGCACGGGCGCCGGCCAGCATCATTACCGCAACAAAAAGTAAAAGCGTTTTTTTCATTAAAATTTTTTTATTGGCTGCAAAAGTAATTATTAACCTTCACTTATTGTAAGGGGATAAAAAGGGGGAGAATTAAAAAAGTTTGATGGGCGTTGCGACCGCTATAGGATTAGCCCCTTCAAGGCAAAACGAAATACACCAACTTAACCGAATCGAAAAGGAAAATATGTGGCGCCAAAAGAACAGAATTGACGTCTCAGGTTTCATAAATTCCGATACTTTTACTGGCGATAATTAGTGCCTGCTGTTGTGCCTGTAGTTTTGTGCCCGACCAATTTAACGATGGCCGCATACATAACATTGCAAATTTACTTCTATGGATATTGTTTTTTTTGAAACCCCTGCTCTCTTTAGAAAGTGGCTTATGGAACACCATAAGACCGCAACAGAATTATTTGTAGGTTTTTACAAAAAAGGCTCAGGAAAAGCCAGCATTACATGGCCGCAGTCGGTCGATGAAGCGCTTTGTTTTGGCTGGATAGACGGTATCAGAAAATCAATCGATGATGAAAGCTACTTTATCCGGTTCACCCCAAGAAAGGCCGACAGCATATGGAGCGCCATTAACATAAAAAAGGCGGAAGAGCTCACGGCAAAGCACCTGATGCAGCCGGCAGGGCTGGAAAGCTTTGCTAAAAGAAAGGAACATAAATCGGCCATATATAGCTATGAAAAGGAAGCCGCCGAGCTTGCGCCCGAGTACATTGAGCAATTCAAAGCCAACAAAAAGGCGTGGGCTTTTTTTGAAGCAGAGACCCCTGCGTACCGCAAATGGATGATCCATAAAATAATGGACGCAAAACAGGAAAAAACAAGGCTCGCCAGGCTGGAGGCATTAATAAAGGACAGTGAAGCGGGCAAACGGCTGGAGGAAACTATGAAATGGCGGAAAAAGTGAAACGGCAAAAAAAAAATGCTGAACTTCGTATTGCTCCACTACAATACCCCACGATCCGAAAGAAATTCTTAACGGGAACAGGCACCCATAGCGATCTTTTTTGATCGGCATCAGCCGCCGCGGCTTAGCCACCCGTTTTTCATCAAATCCGCTTATTTTTGCCGCATCAGCGCGATTGCCAACATATTAGATTCACCTATAGAATTCCTGAAAGGCGTTGGGCCGCAGAAAGGAGAATTGCTGCGGCAGGAACTGGGCCTATCTACCTTTGAAGATCTGCTGTTCCACTACCCCTACCGTTACTTCGACCGGACGAAGATGACCAAAATCGGGGAGATCAACGCCCAGACCGAATATGCGCAGTTTGCAGGCAAGCTCATTAACATGGGTATTGAGGGCGATGGCCACAAAAGCAGGCTGGTTGCCACGCTTTACGATGAAACCGGCAGAATAGAGCTCATATGGTTCCAGGGCATAAACTGGGTGAAAAAGAATGTTAAGGAAGGCGAGCGCTATATTGTTTTCGGTAAGGTGGCTCAGTTCAATGGCTTTTACAACATTTCCCATCCCGAGGTTGAACCACTGAACAATGAAACAAATATACCCGGCATGCAGCCGGTATATCCTACCACAGAAAAACTACGCATCAGGGGCATCACCAACCGCTCGTTCGCAAAGCTGACACAAAGCCTTTTTGAAAAAATAAAGCCGCACGATATCCCTGAAATTTTGCCTCACGGTATAATGGCACAATATAATTTGTGTAACCGCTATCATGCCTTGCTATGGCTTCATTTCCCCGACAATGAACACCATGAGCAACTAGCCCGGCACCGGATGAAGTGGGAGGAATTGTTCATATCCCAGTTAATGATCGCACGCCTGCGTGTGCAGCATATGGTGCAGCAAGGATGGGTATTCGGGAAAGTGGGCTGCTATTTCAATAACTTTTTTAAAGACCACCTGCCCTTTCAGCTTACCAATGCCCAGAAACGGGTGCTGCGGGAAATAAGGCAGGACACCGCTACCGGCAAACAAATGAACCGCCTGCTGCAGGGAGATGTGGGCAGCGGAAAAACCATTGTTGCGTTAATGACCATGCTGCTGGCTATGGATAATGGTTTCCAGGCATGCATAATGGCGCCCACGGAAATTCTGGCACAACAGCATTTTTTTAGTATTTCCGGCCTGCTCGAAGAAATGGGTATTACCATAAAACTGCTCACCGGCAGTGTGAAGGGAAAGGAGCGTAAAGCCATATTGGCCGGACTTGCAGATGGCTCCCTCCACCTCGTTGCAGGTACTCATGCGCTCATAGAAGACACCGTAGTATTTAAAAATCTCGGTCTTGCCGTTATTGATGAGCAGCACCGGTTTGGCGTTGGCCAGCGGGCCCGCCTCTGGAAGAAAAACGAATTGCCGCCTCATGTGCTGGTAATGACCGCCACGCCCATACCCCGCACCCTTGCCATGACGCTGTATGGCGATCTCGAAGTTTCGGTGATAGATGAGCTGCCACCGGGCAGGCAGGAAATAAAGACGGTACACAGGAAGGACATTACCCGTGCAAAAGTGATGGAGTTCATGCGGAAGGAAATTGACAAGGGCAGGCAGGCTTACATTGTTTACCCGCTGATAGAAGAAAGCGAAAAGCTTGACTATGAAAGCCTGATGGCCGGTTACGAACAGGTTAAAATATGGTTCGATGAAAGCAAGTACCGCATTGCCATGGTTTATGGCCGGCAGGAAGCCGGTGAAAAGGCACGTAATATGGCACGCTTTGTAAAGGGCGAAGCGAATATACTGGTGGCCACCACTGTAATTGAGGTTGGCGTAAACGTGCCCAATGCATCGGTAATGCTCATTGAAAGCGCCGAACGCTTTGGCCTGTCGCAGATGCACCAGCTCAGGGGGCGCGTTGGCCGCGGGGCGGAGCAGAGCTATTGCATACTGATGACGGGCGTAAAATTATCGAATGAAAGCCTCAAACGCATCCAAATCATGGTCTCGACCACCGATGGATTTAAAATAGCCGAGGAAGATCTGGCCATGCGCGGCCCCGGGGATATGTACGGCACCAAGCAAAGCGGGGTAATGAAATTCAAGCTGGCAGATATTGTAACCGATACCGCAATACTCGAAGAAACCCGTGATGCCGCCCGGCAGCTGCTCAGCAACGATCCCCGCCTTACACTTCCTGAGCACCAGGGGCTGCGTTATATCTTATCTAATCATGCACAGCAGAGCCACTGGAGTAAAATAAGTTAACAATGTTTATTGTTAATGGTTACTTGGTAATTGTTTAATTTTAGACTGCCATATTATAAAATGAGTTTAAATAACAGCTTGCCCGGCGTGGCATATAGAAACATATCCCTTACACTGTTTTCAGTTGCCACCGGTGCATTATTCCTTTATTCGGCTTACACCAAGGCATTTCCCATTGAGACCTTCGAATATACTATGGTTGAATTCCTCCACCTTCCGTGGCTGGCGGCTGCTTTTGCGGCCCGCGTGCTGTTGGGCATAGAAGCCAGTATTGGAGTGTTACTGGTATTTAACCTGTACGGAAAAAATAAATGGCTGCTGAAATCGTCCTTTGTATTGCTGGTTTTATTTACCGCATATATCATCTATTTATGGGCCCAATTCGGGAATCATGTAAACTGCGGATGCTTTGGAGATGCGATCTGGATGAGCCCGGCTGCATCCCTTATAAAAAATATCGTACTGCTATTGGTGATCACTGTGTTGATCTTGTATGGCAATGGGGTAAAATTTAAATGGGCTGCGCACTCTATTATCATAGTGCTGATAATTCTGGCTATTTTGCCTTTTATATTGTTTGGCCTCCCCGCTGTTAAGCCAGACTGGACAAAAAACGGCGGCTACAGCCTCGATCTATCGCCTTTATATGCAAAAGAAAAAAAAGACATCCCGCAGGTTGACTTAGCAAGGGGCAAGTATATCATTGCGTTTTTTAGCCCGCAGTGTCCGCATTGCCGCATGGCAGCTTATAAAATGCATGTGATGCATCAGCACAATCCGCAATTACCATTATATATGGTTATTGGTGGATCGAGGGATCTTTCTGATTTCTGGAAGGCCACCCGCGCACAGGATATCGGTTACACTAGGCTTGAAGCGGCCCACTTTTTTAAAATTGTTGGTGGCGAAGTCCCTTTTATCGCCTGGGTAAATAACAGCAAAGTGGAGGCAAAATCTGACTATGGAGATCTGAATGAAGCGGAAATTGGAAAGTGGTTAAGCAGGCAGTGATACCCATTGAGGTCATCGTGCTGCCAGACTGCGCCACCATTTTTGCGTCAGCGAATGTTTTTGCAATTATTTCATTGATTTTTTATATTTTAGCCCCTTGAAATTTTTTCTATTTTTGCGGATATACCAGGGACATAAACCCACATAAAAACAAAACACATGCAATACCCCAATTCCGGGCTTATAGTAGTAATTCCGGTTTATAACGAACAGGACTGTATAGAAGAAGTGCTTACATCCTGGGGCAAGTTCCTGATAGGTTATCTTAAAGACACTACATTCAAAATAGTGGTCATTAACGATGGTTCTAAAGACAATACGCCTAATATATTAGACCAATGTGCAGCAAAATACCCCTACCTGCACATTGTGCACCAGAAAAACGGCGGCCATGGCGAAGCTGTGCTCAATGGGTATGCCGAGGCGCTGAAATTTAACCCTGACTGGGTTTTCCAGGTGGATAGCGACAATCAATTCCTGCCCGAAGATTTCCCTAAGCTATGGGAAAACAGGTCGAAATCGAATTTTATCCTCGGTTACAGAAAAAAAAGATATGACGAATTCAACCGGCTGATCATTACCCGTATTGTCCGGGTTATTATCTTTTTGCTTTACCGGGTACTGGTAACGGATTCCAATATCCCTTACCGTTTAATTAAGGGTAGCTATCTCGCTTTGTTGTTGCGAGATCTGCCGGGAAGGCCATTCGCACCAAACATTTTCCTTACTGTAATGGCTAAAAAAGACGGCAATGACCTTATGTTCATTCCCGTTACTCATAAAGAAAGGGAAACCGGGCAGGTGTCAATTATTAAAATGAAACTGCTTAAAGTTTGCTTCCGCTCAGCGCGGGAACTGCTTAGTTTTGCATTTACAATTAAAAAGAGGAAAATTTAAAAAGAGTCGTAAGTCATTAGTAGTAAGTCGCAAGTATCGCCTCATAATTTAATTTACTATTAAATTGCAGCCTAATGACGTATATCTTACGACTAGTGACTTACGACTTACAACTTACAACTAATTTATGACTTACAAATACATCATCATTGGCGCCGGCCCAACGGGTTTAGGGGCTGCATACAGGCTTAAAGAATTAGGAGTTGAGGATTTCGTCGTTCTTGAAAAAGAGAGCGGAGCGGGCGGGCTTTCCACCAGTTTTTTAGATGAAAACGGCTTTACATGGGATATTGGCGGCCATGTGCAATTCTCCCATTATAAATATTTTGACGACCTGATGATGAAGGCGCTGGGCGAAGACGGCTGGCTCAATCATCAGCGGGAATCGTGGGTGTGGATAAAGGACCGTTTTGTTCCTTATCCGTTCCAGAATAATATCCGTTGTCTGCCTAAAGAAGATGTCTGGAAATGCCTGCAGGGCATCATAAAGGAATACAAAAGCTCGTCATTTCCAAAGCCTGCAAATTTCAGGGAATGGATCTATGCCACATTGGGCGCAGGTATTGCGGAGCTGTTCATGATTCCCTATAATTACAAAGTTTGGGCTTTCCCGCCCGAAATGATGAGCTATACCTGGATTGGTGAGCGCGTTGCCATTACCGACCTCGAGCGTGTCTCAAAGAATATCCTTTTTGATATTGAAGATGTTTCCTGGGGGCCGAACAGCACTTTCCAGTTCCCCAAATATGGTGGCACCGGGGCAATATGGCTCAGTGTGGCCAAAATGATAGGTCATGATAAATTCCGTTTTGGCAGCCACGTGGAATCTATAGACGAGCAGACAAAGACCATTTATTGCGCTGATGGCAGCACGCACACCTATGGTACCCTGATTAATACTATGCCGCTCGACAAACTGGTGCATACCCTGAAACACGTTGACGCCAGCCACAAAGAATCGGTTAAGCTGCTCAGGCATTCCACTACCCATATTATTGGCGTCGGTTTAAAGGGCAAGCCGCAACCAAGCCTTGAAACAAAATGCTGGATGTATTTCCCTGAGGATAATTGCCCGTTCTACCGTGTCACCGTATTCTCCAATTACAGCCCGAACAATGTGCCGGATATTAACCAGCACTGGTCGCTGATGGCTGAAGTGAGCGAGTCGGAATGCAAGGCCGTGAATGCTGAAACAGTCGTTGAGGAAACCATACAGGGAATGCTGAATACCAAGCTGATAGAGAGCCGTGACGATATAATTTCTGTGTGGTATAAAGCGCTTGACTATGGTTACCCTACCCCATCAGTTGACAGGGACAAAGCCCTGGTAAAGGTGCTGCCTGAACTCGATAAAATAGGTATTTACTCGCGTGGCCGCTTTGGCGCCTGGAAATACGAGGTATCGAACCAGGATCATTCGCTGATGCAGGGCGTAGAAATCATCAACAAGCTGGAACTGGGCATTAACGAAATAACTTATCCGTTCCCGGCAACTGCAAATGCGATGTGGGGAAAATAAGATAAGCGTTATGAAAGATTAAAAGCTGGACTAATTGAAGACCTGCTCAATGAATTGTGGGTTCGGCGGTACTCTTCAGTTTGACAACAACTGAAAAGGCTTATGTCTGTAAATACGGTTGATATGACACAGGAATTTGCTTTGGAGGCAATAAGATCTATATCGCGCGAATTTGAAATAAACGAGTTGGTTGAGCGGCTTGATTTTATGGAGAGGGCTAAGGAAGGTCTCCACCAAATAAAGAAGGGAAGACCATTTCACATGAAGAGGTTAAAAGGCAATTGTGGGATGGCAAAAATAGACTGGTTCGCTGAATGCGGTAAACGACCTAAACAAAAGGCCCGGCGGAGCAAGATTGATAACAAATATTGCCATTATCGGCTCCGTTGTTTACTCCCCGGTGTGGGGACGCTTTCTTATTACAAATATAATTTTATACCTTTGCATTAAATGCTGCCCGATGATACCAGAAGCACAATTGAAAATATCGTTGCAGGAAATGTCCTTGCGGGGTGCACAGATTCTTGCACAGCAATCCGAAATTTCCTTTGTAGCCGCTTTGCAACAAGTAAAGTGGTTAAAAGAAATTTCGAAAGTAACGCAATCGTCAAAAAAGAGCAGGCCGGATTTATAGAAATCTACTCCAATATTCATGGTTTATGGGTTGACCAGCTTCCCAAAGAGGACTGCTATCTGACCCGCGGTGGAGAGGCAAGAATTTACCTTGATGCCGATAACCGGCATGTCGTAAAGCTCAATAATGCAGTATATTATGCTACCTGGCTTGAGTTCCTGAATAGCATTCTGCTGCATAACCTCATATTTACTAACACATCTTACGAATTGCTGGGCTTTGCAAAAGAAAGCAATGAATTATATGCCGTGCTGAAGCAAACATTCGTTCAAGCGGGCGAACAAGCCGAGCTTAGCGACATTAAAAAATTTCTCGAATTTAATGAATTTAAGAACACCCGAAGGCACGATTATGTCAATAGGGCGCTTGGGCTGATACTTGAAGACATGCATGACGAGAACGTAATAGTGAACTCAGCGACACTATTTTTTATTGATTCTGTATTTTATACAGTTTCCCCTGAGACAGACGATATTTACTAAAAAGACGGATAATACTAAACCGCTGTTCGCGCAGGGGGATAGCAATACCTTCTTCTTTTAATCCTTCAAGATGAAACTGAATAGCTTCATACATATTTTTTTCTACTTCTTCTTTAGTTCTTCCTGTAGCGACACAACCATCTAAATCTGGGCTGTAAGAACTGAAACCAGTTTCTGTTTTTTCTATGATTATCAGGAATTTGTTCATTGTATGGTTATTTTACAACTGTGCTTGTTTCAAAATGCTTGCGACCGATCCTTTTGCTTTATCAACTAGCGTTTATGGGAAACTCATTCCACCTGCCGAAAATAAAAAATCCCCTGCTCGCACAAGGGATCTTTCATTCCAAAATATCAAACCTACAATATCGTCCAGGTCTTATCGCCCGAAAGTATTTTGTCCAGCGACGGTTTGCCCTTTCTGGCTATCAGCGCGTCTATCTGCTCCTTCATCGATTCTTCATAAGTGGAACGGTCTTCGGTGTAAATGACGCCGAAAGGACGCGGGAAGTTCTCACCATTAAAGGAAGTATCGAAGAAACGCGCCATGATGTTCGCCTTGGTTTTGTCCTTCTCGTCGTGTATCCAGAGGTCATTTAATGAAATGCCAGACTCGTTAATATCAACAATTACCGGCGTAAGGCCATCGAACTTAATGCCTTTGTTTTCAGTTTGTCCGAATACCAGTGGCTTGCCATGCTCCACAAAAATAGCCTGTTCTTTCTTGGTCTCCTTTTCAGAAAATGCGAAGAAACTGCCATCATTGAACACCGGGCAATTCTGATAAATTTCAACGAACGAAGTGCCTTTATGGTCGTTTGCGCGCTTGAGCACCATTTGCATGTGTTTGGGGTCGCGGTCGAGGGAGCGGGCCACAAAAGTGCTTTTGGCGCCCAGCGCTATCTCTGAGGGATTAAACGGCTCCTCAATCGATCCAAACGGGGTTGACTTAGCCACCTTGCCTTTTTCAGATGTCGGTGAATACTGCCCCTTGGTGAGACCATAGATCTGGTTATTGAATACCATGTAGTTCAGGTCGAAATTCTTACGCATCAGGTGTATAAAGTGATTGCCACCAATGGAAAGTGCATCGCCATCGCCGGAAACCACCCAAACACTGAGATCAGGGTTCAGGGCTTTTACGCCGGATGCAATAGCCGCTGCACGGCCATGAATGCTGTGCATCCCATAAGTATCCATGTAATAGGTAAACCTTGCCGCACACCCTATACCTGATATAAAAACTATATTTTCTTTTGGAACACCGAAATCAGGAAAAACAGTTTGTACCTGCTTTAATATGGAATAATCGCCACATCCGGGGCACCACTTAACTTCCTGGTTACTTGCAAAATCTTTAGCTGTGAGTTTAGGCGCTACTTCCTGTTCTGCTATTGTGGACATAGAATGTTATTTTAAAATTTCAAGAATTTTGTTTCTCAATTCAACGGTAGTAAATGGTAGCCCCTGAACTTTAGAAAAGCCGATCGCAGGTATCAGGTACTTAGCCCTGATGAGCTGTATCAGCTGGCCGCAATTCATTTCAGGAATCAGCACCTGATCGTAACCATTCAACAATTCACCTAAGTTACGTGGAAAAGGATTGATATGATGCAGATGAACATGCGCAACATCGTAACCTTCTTCTATAAGTTCCCTAACCGCAGTTTTAATAGCGCCGCTTGTAGAACCCCAGCCCAAAACCACCAGCTTACCGGTTTCTTTGCCGCTGTCTGGCTTCAGCAATGGTATATAGTCAGCAATTTTTTCAATTTTTGCGGCACGCAAATGCGTCATTTTTTCGTGGTTGATAGCGTCATAGGACACGTTGCCGGTGCCATCCTGCTTTTCCAAACCGCCTATGCGGTGCATTAAGCCCGGAGTTCCCGGCTTTACCATCGGGCGGACCAACTTCTCGTCCCTCTTGTACGGGTAAAATGCGCCATTCTCTCCATTGGGTTCAGTAACGAACGTAGCGTTAATTGGCGCGAGATCTGCTGCGGCCGGGAAACGCCACGGTTCCGTTCCGTTGGCTATGTAACCATCGGTAAGGCAAATAACCGGGGTCATGTGTTCAACTGCAATACCTTTCCAGCACAGTGGGATCCGAAGCTTGGAATTCACGTGACTTGAAGTCGCGG